>Ga0308160_10000166_pt1 | contig 169940 bp, 151 predicted proteins | sample PhyFR1_FD_201036 | JGI IMG/M metagenome (GOLD analysis project Ga0308160, IMG submission 201036) | Phyllosphere microbial communities from UC Gill Tract Community Farm, Albany, California, United States - DLSLF.R1 | ecosystem: Host-associated > Plants > Phyllosphere > Unclassified | place...
TGCGCGTGAAGAACGGCGACATCCTGATCGCCGCCATCACCTCCTGCACCAACACCTCGAACCCGAGCGTGCTGCTGGCTGCCGGCCTGCTGGCCAAGAAGGCCGTCGAGAAGGGCCTGACCGTCGCCCCGCACATCAAGTCCTCGCTGGCCCCTGGCTCGCGCGTCGTCACCAACTACCTCGAAGCTGCCGGTCTGCTGCCTTACCTGACCCAGCTGGGCTTCGGCGTCACCGCTTACGGCTGCACCACCTGCATCGGTAACGCCGGCGACCTGACCCCGGAACTGAACGCGACGATCACCTCGAACGACATCATCGCCGCCGCGGTCCTGTCGGGCAACCGTAACTTCGAAGCGCGTATCCACCCGAACATCCGTTCGAACTTCCTGGCCTCGCCGCCGCTGGTCGTCGCCTACGCGATCGCCGGCAACGTCAACAAGGACCTGATGAGCGAGCCGGTCGGCAAGGGTTCGGACGGCGTCGACGTCTACCTGGGCGACATCTGGCCGACTTCGCAGGAAGTCCAGGACCTGATGAAGTTCGCGATGAACTCGGACGTCTTCAAGGCCAACTACGCCGACGTCAAGGGCAACCCGGGCAACCTGTGGGAAGCCGTGTCGTCGACCTCGGGCCAGGTCTATGACTGGCCGGAATCGACCTACATCGCCGAACCGCCGTTCTTCAGTGACTTCGAGATGACCCCGAAAGCCGCCGCCACCGGCGTCGCAGGCGCGCGCGCACTGGGCGTGTTCGGCGACTCGATCACCACCGACCACATCTCCCCGGCCGGTTCGATCAAGGAAGACGGCCCGGCAGGCAAGTACCTGAAAGAGCACGGCGTGCTGAAGGCGGACTTCAACTCCTACGGCTCGCGCCGCGGCAACCACGAGATCATGATGCGCGGTACCTTCGCGAACGTCCGCATCAAGAACAAGATGATTCCGCCGAAGGCCGACGGTTCCGCAGTCGAAGGCGGCATCACCATCCACCAGCCGAGCGGCGAACAGATGTCGATCTACGACGCGGGCATGAAGTACATCGCGGAAGGCACCCCGACGATGATCTTCGCCGGCGAAGAGTACGGCACCGGCTCCTCGCGCGACTGGGCAGCCAAGGGCACCCAGCTGCTGGGCGTGAAGGCTGTGATCGCCCGTTCGTTCGAGCGTATCCACCGTTCCAACCTGGTCGGCATGGGCGTGCTGCCGCTGCAGTTCATCGGCGACGACAGCGTCGAGTCGCTGGGCATCACCGGCAACGAGACCTATGACCTGAAGGGCCTGGAAGGCGAGATCCGTCCGCAGATGCAGGCAACCCTGGTGATCCACCGCGCCGACGGCTCGGTCAAGGAAACCCAGGTCCTGCTGCGCATCGACACCCCGATCGAAGTCGACTACTACAAGCATGGCGGCATCCTGCCGTTCGTGCTGCGCCAGCTGCTGGCTGCGTAAGCTGAACAGCAGGGGTCAGAGCCCGGTTTACACGGGTGGACTCTGACCCCGGTTTAAAGCCGTAAACGCAATAAAGGCCGGGACCTTCACAGGTTCCGGCCTTTTTCATTTGTACGACCCAGAACTTATTCCGACTTCGGCGCCGCCGTATCGCCCAGCTCCGAATGCCGCGACAAATGCTGCACAATGAACCACGACTGCAATTCATTGGTCCGCACGATTTCGCTGACGATCAGGTCGTTGGTGCCGTCATCGCCGGCGTCATCCGCCTCGCGTGCCAGCGGACGCGCATCCAGCAGGATCGTCTCGTGGCCGTTGGCCAGGCGGTCCAGCTGCGCACGCGCGGTTTCGCGGCCGCGCGGGGCGCGTGCAATCTCCGATTCGCTCGCCACGTCGCCCGGCAGGGCCACGGTCACGCCGCCCAGGGTCTGGATGCGCTCGGCGATCGAATCCATCAGTTCGGCCTGCTCTTCATAGTGCTTGTCGAACAGCAGGTGCAGTTCGTAGAAGGTGGCGCCGGCGGTTTGCCAGTGCGCCTTCTTGTAGGCATCGCGCATGGCCATGGTGTGGGCCAGCATGCGGTTCAGCGCGCGCACGCTCTTGGAACGCACTTCTTCGCTCAGGCCAATGCGCACCGCCTGCAGCGCACCGAATTCCTGCACGATGTGTTCGCCGCCTTGTTTATCCTGTTCAGCCATTTTCGATCTCGCTGTTAGTTGGTAGGAAAGCCTGCTCAGCCGCCCATGGAAATTTGAGCAATTTGAGCAAGGAGCGGAAACTATAGCCAGCAGAGTGCTTTCATGGCGCTCGATAGGATATGCAGGTCGACAAGCTTTTACTTGCTCTGGATGCAACACATCCGTACACTGGTCCTGTTGAGCTCTGCCGTCGAACTTCATAGATCGGATCCGCATGTCGCTGAAACGTCAACCCCTCATCGGTGCCGTCGTTTTGCTTGGTCTCGTCCTGCTCGCCGCCGGCGCCTGGATCTGGCAGCGCAACGGCGCCTACGGCTTCAACGTCATGGCGCGGCGCGGTGGCACCTACTGGATCAAGATGGGTACGGACGATCCGAGGCTGTCGCCGGCCATGCGCGCTGCGCTGCAGGAGCCGGCGCCGGCCGTCGCCGCCGGCACGTTCGCGTGGCGCGAGGCCGAACCCGGCTTCGAGGTGGCCGAACTGCCGGTCGTGTCGGCGTCCGGCGAAGTGGACCGCATCCTGCTGAACCGGATCGACCCGGCGCGCTTTCGCTTCGTGGTGCGCAACGCGCCCAAAGGAGACAAGGGCATCGACGAATGGGAACGGGCCTTGCCGAATGCGGTGTTGATCGTCAATGGCAGTTATTTCGACGTGAAAGGCAAACCGGACACGCCCTTCATCAGCGAAGGAGAAAGTCTCGGACCACGCCAGTACGATGCCAGGGCGGGCGCATTCGTCGCCAAGGCCGACGGCAGCGCCGCGATCCACGATCTGCGGCAAGCGCAGTGGCAGGACAGCTTTGCCGGCGCCAGGAACGCCATGGTCTCGTATCCGCTGCTGCTGGGCCAGGATGGGCAGACCCATGTGAACGTCAAGAGCCGCTGGCTGGCCAATCGTACCTTCGTCGCGCAAGACCGTGCCGGCCGCATCCTGATCGGCACGACGAAGGAAGCCTTCTTTTCCCTGGACCGGCTGGCGGCCTTTCTCAAGGATGCGCCGCTGGAGCTGACACTCGCCCTGAACCTGGACGGCGGTCCGATCGCCTGCCAGAGCGTGCGTCTGCACGGTTTCCAGCGGAAGTTCTATGCGCTTTGGGAGGCGCAGGTCAAGGACAAGGAGGTCAGCCTGTTGCGCTGGCCGATTTCCGAGGCCACCTGGGGCATGCCGATCGTGTTGACCGTCGAACGGGCGCCATGAACGCCCGCTTGCGATATGGCTGTCAGGTCTCGGCCCACTGCCGCAGCAGGTTGTGATAATGCCCGGTCAGCCCGACCAGCTCCGGGCCGTCGCCATGCTTCGCGCGTAGCGCCTGGATGTTGGTATCCAGCTCGTACAACATGGCGCGCTGCCAGTCGTCGCGCACCATGCTCTGCACCCACAGGAATGAGGCCACGCGCTCGCCCGAGGTGACCGGCTGCACCTGGTGGATGCTGGTGGCCGGATAGACGATCGCATCGCCGGCCGGCAGCTTGACCTCGTGGGTGCCGTAGGAATCGATCACGGTCAGTTCGCCGCCCTCGTATTCATCGGGCTCGCTCAGGAACACCGTGCAGGACACATCGGTGCGCAGCGCCGGTCCGCCACGCTGGGCGCGGATGGCGCCGTCGACGTGCGGGCCGTAATGCTCGCCGCCCGCATAGCTGTTGAAGAAAGGCGGCAGGATGCGCAGCGGCAGTGCGCAGGCGAAGAACAGCGGGTTCGCCATCAGCGCGCTGCTCACCACCTGCCCCAGCTCCAGCGCCAGCGGCGATCCTTCCGCCAGCTGGCGGTTGCGCTTGACCTGGGCGCCCTGGCTGCCGACGCTGGCGCGGCCGTCGACCCAATCTGTTGCGGCCAGGCGCGCGCGCATGTCCCGCACCTGCTCCGCACTCAGCACGCCCGGGATATGCAGCATCATGGTCCGCTCCTTCGCCGAATGATCAGAACTTGAAGTTGGCAGTCAGCGTCGCCGAACGGCCCGGCGCCACGCCTGCATAGTGCGGCGACGAGACCTTGTCGAAGTACAGCTTGTCGGTCAGGTTCTGCAGGTTCAGCTGCAGCGAGATGTCGCGGTTCAGCGCATAGCTGGCCATCGCGTCGAAGCGTGCGTAGCCCGGCGCCCACTTGTTGTTGTTGACGTTCGCGTACACCTTCGACATCGCGCTCATGCCGAAGCCGGCGGTGAAGGCCTTGGTGAAGGCATAGCTGGTCCACAGCGAGGCGCTGTTCTTCGGCGTGGTCGGGAAGCGGTTGCCGTTGAAAGGCGACGGCGTCCACTTCGGCTGCGCGGTGGTGCCGGTGTTGGTGTAGCCGTTGTCCGCGATTTCCGCATCCAGATACGTGTAGCCGCCGAACACGGTCCAGGCGCTGGTCAGCTTGCCCGAGAAGCCGAGTTCCAGGCCCTGGATTTCCTTGCGGCCGACGTTCTGGGTGGTGCCGTCCGGCGCCGTCACACGGGCATTGTTCATGGTGCTCTTGAACAGCGCGCCGGTTACCGACAGGCGGCCGCCCGGCAGCAGGTCCCACTTGGTGCCCAGCTCGACGTTGCGGCTGCGCTGGGGCTGCAGGTTCTGCACCGCCACGGTCAGGGCGTCGAGGCCGTCGCCGCCGTCGTTGCCCGGCGGGGTTGCCGAGCTGGCGTAGGACAGGTAAATGCTGCCGTTCTTGCTCGGCTTGAAGACCAGGCCGGCCTGCGTGCTGACGAAGTCGGTGTCGACCTTGGCCTGCACGGCGGCCGTGGTGGCGGTCGGCAGCGTGTCCAGCGTGGTCTGGAAATCGTCCCAGCGCACGCCCAGGTTCAGCAGCCACTGCGGATTGATCTCGATGGTGTCGAAAGCGTAGACGGCCTTGGTCTTGGTGCTCACGTGCGTCAGCGCGCCCGACAGCGTGCGGCTGTAGAGCCACGGGTCGTACGGGTTCGGGTTGACCAGCGTGGTGCAGTTGTACAGCGTGGCCGCACCAAAGCTCGGGCAGGTGAAGGTGCCGGTCAGGGGGTTGTTGGTGCCCGGCGTGAAGATGTAGCTGCTGCGGTCGGTGGTCTCGCGGTCGAATTCGACGCCGGCGTTGAAGCTGTGCTTCAGGCCGTAGGTCGCCAGTTCGCCGCTCAGGCTGGTGACGTTGGCGAAGGTGCGGGTCTCGGTGGCGCGGGTGTTGGCGCGGCGCCAGACGGTGCCGTAGAGGACCGTGTTGCCCTTCGAATCGTCGGGCTGGGTCCAGACGTAGTCGTTGTTCGACTTGCCGTAGCGGGTCACGTTGCGCAGTGCCAGGGTCGGCGAAAACTCGTGGCGCAGGTCGATGGTGCCGACGTCGCCCTTTGTATCGCGGAAGTCGCGGTTGGCCAGGCCGTAGAAGGTCTCGCGGTCGACCGCGAACGGGGTGCCGTTGCCGTTCTTGCTGACGTTATTGCCGGTCGTGATCGGGTTGTTGAAGGGGATGCCGGTGTCCGGGATCTCGTGCGAGGTCAGATGGTAGAGGCTGACGATCGCGCGGTCCGGGCCCTTCAGGCCGAAGGTCACGGTCGGCGCCACGCCCCAGCGCTTGCCGCCGACGACCTTGCGGCCGGGGACGTCGTTCTCGTGCGCCATCACGTTCAGGCGGAAGGCGCTGTTGCTGCCGATATTCCGGTTCACGTCGCCGGTGATGCGGCGGTACTTATCGCTGCCGATGCCGACCGAGGCGCTGTTGAAGTCGTAGGCCTGGGCGGTCTTGCTGACCAGGTTGACGCCGCCGCCGGCCGAGGAACGGCCGCCATAGGCCGAGTTCGGGCCCTTCACCACTTCGACCTGCTCGAGGTTAAAGATCTCGCGCGACTGCGAACCGGCGTCGCGGATGCCGTCGATATAGGTGTCGGTTTGGGCGTTGTAACCGCGGATGAACAGGTTGTCGCCGACCGGATTGCCGCCCTCACCCGCGCCGATGGTAATGCCCGGCACGGTGCGCAGCGCATCGGTCAGCGAGACGGCGCCGGTCTGGGCGATCGTGTCGGCGGTGACCACGGTGACCGACTTCGGCGTGTCCAGCAGCGGTGCGGTGAACTTGTCGTTGTTCGATATGGGGCCGGCCGGGGCGCTCGCGCCGGTCACCTGCACGGTCGGGATGCTCTGGTCGATCTCGTTGTCCGGGGCCGCATGGGCAGCCGTCATGGCCAGGGTGGCCAGCATCGTCAGCGCCAGGGCGGGCGTCGGTGCGGGAAGAACGCGGACGTGCTTGCGGCTCTTGATGAAGGAGGCTTGCTGTTTGTTGTTATTCGTCATGGGTCGGACAACAGGAAAGATAATGAGAACGATTCGCATTATGATTCCTGTTGAGTTTTTTGGCAAGCTTCGACCTTGCCTGTGTGTTACAGGCATGTGGCCGAATCAACTACAATACTGTGGATAAGGGTTTATCATGGCCCCCTGCACCACCGATCCACAACCAATCACCTAACTATGCGTCGCTCCTCCAAAGACTCACCCAAACTATCGGCAGAAAGCCAGCGTCTAGTCAGTATCAGCCAAGCCATCGTGCAGGCCGGCAGCCGCGTGGAAGAACGGACCTGGGAGCGCAATCTCGACTCGCAGCTGCAGAAGCTGCTCAAGACCAACCACCAGGAAAGCATCGACGCCGCTCTCAACGTCCTGTTCAAGGGCGACCTCGCCGTCTACGACGTGCTGATGGACGGCGTCGAAGCCGTCAGCGAATCCTCGACCATGACCGAACAGGGCGCAGACGGCGCCGAGGTCACCTGGCAGGCCCTGCTGGTGGCCGCGCCGGTGCTGGCCTGGACCCGCTTCTCGATCGCTTCCGGCACGATCCCGAACGAGATCGTGACCACGCTGTCGGCTCACTTTTCGGGCCACCTGCTGGCCGAAGGCGCCCGCATGGCGATGGCGCCGACCCTGTATTCGCTCGACCAGCTGCCGCGCACCCACGCCGAAACCTACGGTCTGACCCACAAGCTGGCCCAGGCCGCGCACAAGGGCAGCGGCGGCCTGAAACCGGCCGCGCCGGGCCCGGACGCCTCGCAGTTCCTGGCCGATACGCGCTACCTGCTGGTGGCCGTCATCGCCCCGGTCGGCGCGCCGCTGTTCCGCTGGCAGGAACCGCAGCACCACGTCAACTTCGAAGCCGTGCGCGAAGCCGCGCTCGAGCAGTGGCGCGCCCAGGCCGGCCCCAGCATCGCGCGCCTGCTGCCGGGCTGCGGCACCGAACTGCTGCTGCCGGAAGCCTATTACGTGGCCTGCCGCGAGGCGGATAAACTGATCCGCCCGGTGTCGGTGCGCGCCGCCGTGCACTACCTCACCTACACGCTGGGCGTCGAGCCGGGCGACCTGCGCGCCGTGATCGCCGGCTTCGGCGATGAGATCAACGACAGCCAGGTCGACGAATACCGCGTCGGCTTCACGCTGCGCCAGTCCTCCGAAGTCGTGTACGGCATCGTCTGGCCGCTGTACGGCCAGGAAGACGAGGAAGGCACGCCGATGGAAGGCCCGGCCCACGGCGCCCGTCCGCTGTCGCCGATGGAAGACATCGTCAAGCAGCTGAACGAGATGGGCATCGCCCACGTCAAGCGCATCGCCGAGCGCTACGTCGCGGAGTACTGCGACGACTGCGGCGCCCCGCTGTTCGCCGACCCGAGCGGTGAACTGGTGCACGCCGAGATGCCGGAAGATACGCCTGCGGGCAACGAGCACTTCCACTGAGTTCTGTCTTACGCAGTCAAGAAGCCCGGCACTGTCCGGGCTTTTTTTCTGCTTGCGCCGCATGGCCGCTGCTGCTATCTTCGTTAACACGTTAACGAATCGGGGGCATCATGGACAGCGAAACGGTCTTCATCACCATGGACGGCGGCGGCGGCATCGCGGCGCGCCTGTTCCCGGCGGCGCAGGCGCGCGCCGTGGTCCTGCTGCATCCGGCCACCGCCGTCACCCAGGGCTATTACGAGCACTTCGCGCGCTGGCTGGCGGGGCTCGGCCTGCACGTGCTGACCTACGACTACCGCGGTACCGGCGCCTCGCGCGGCGCCAGCCTGCATGCCTGCAAGGTCACGATGGCCGACTGGATGAACGAGGACGTCGGCGCCGTCACGCGCTGGGCCTCGGAGCGCTTCCCCGCCCTGCCGCTGCTGGCCGTCGGCCACAGCGTGGGCGGCCATGCGATTGCCCTGTCCGAGGACAGCGAACGCCTGCGCGCGGCGGTGCTGGTGGCCTCGCATGCCGGCACCAGCCGCCTGATCCGCGGCGCCTTCGAGCGGCTGCGCGTGCGCTTCGTGATGCGGGCCCTGACGCCGCTGCTGTGCGCCGTGGTCGGCTACATGCCGGGCCGCCGCATCGGCCTGGGCGAGGATCTGCCGGCCTCCGTGATGCGCCAGTGGAGCCGCTGGACCAGCAAGCCGCGCTACTTCTTCGACGACCCGACCATGTATGCCGAGCGCCGCATGCGCCGCCAGCGTCTGCCGCTGCTGGTACTGGGCTTCGACGACGACCCGTGGGCCAATCCGGATGCCATCGGCATGCTGGTGGCGCCGCTGGTCAACGCCCGCGTCGAGCGCAGGCAGATCGCGCCATCGGATGCCGGGGTGCCGGCCATCGGCCACATGGGCTTCTTCCGCAAGCGCTGCGCCGCGGTGCTGTGGCCGCAGATCGGCGACTGGCTGCTGGCGCGCACATGAAGCAGCCGCCACGCTTCGTCTTCCTGCTGAACCGTGCCCAGCGCATCCTGCAGCGCTGGGTCGAGACGCATCCGTCCGGCTGGGACGGCATCAGCTCGGCCCAGGCCGGCGTGCTGTTCCTGCTGGCCTCGCGCAGCAGCGTCACCATCGGCGAGGTCGCCGCCGAATTGAAGGCTTCGCCGGCGGCCATCACCAACCTGTCCAAGCGCATGCAGGCGGCGGGACTGGTCGAACGCTACGCCGACGAGATGGACGCCAGGCTGACGCGCCTGCGCGCGACGCCCGCCGGGGAGCAAGCGGCGAGCAGTGCTCGGACGGCGCTGGCCGGGTTGAACGCGCGGATTACGCGCGGGTTTTCGGATGATGAGCTGGCGGTTGTGGCGCGGTGGTTGGAGCAGGTGGCGGAGTTGGAGAACGATAGTCCGCAGGACCGCTAGCAGTCGCATCGTCGTCCCCGCGCAGGCGGGGATCCAAGTTGCACGCGTCTCCGCGGCGCACGCAGAACTTGGGTTCCCGCCTCCGCGGGAACGACGGTCAAGGACGGGAACCACAGGCTAACTGGCCAGATACCCATGAATCTGCGCCACCACCGCCGCACCCTCTCCCGCCGCAGCCGCCACCCGCTTGGTCGACCCCGACCGCAAATCGCCCACCGCGAACACCCCGTCGACGCTGGTCTCCAGCCCACGCCCATGCTGCTCGCGGCCCGCGTCGGCGCCGGTCATCACGAAGCCCTTGTCGTCCAGCCCCACCCGGCATTCACGCAGCCAGTCGCTGTTCGGATCAGCGCCGACGAACAGGAACATGTGCCGCGTCTCGAACTCAACCGGCCGGCCGTCCCTGATGCCGCGGCAGTGCACCTTGCTCAAGCCGCCCTCGTCGCCTTCCAGCGCCGCCAGGTCGAGGCGGGTATGCAGCTGGATGTTCGGCGCCGCCGCGATGCGTTCGATCAGGTAGCTCGACATGGTCTCTTCCAGGCCGCCGCGGCGCACCATCAGATGCACGGTCGAGGCATGCGCCGACAGGAACACGGCGGCCTGCCCGGCCGAGTTGCCGCCGCCGACCAGCAGCACCGGCTGGTTGCGGCACAAGCCCGCCTCCACCGGCGAGGCCCAGTAGTAGACGCCGCGGCCTTCGTAGCTGCCCAGGTCGGGAACTTCCGGCCGGTGGTAGCGTGCGCCGGCCGCCAGCACCACGGTGTGGGCGCGCAGGCAGGTGCCGTCGTCGAGTTCCACCTTCAGCGGCCGCTCATGGCACAGCAGGCGCCTGGCCTGGGCCGGAATCGCCACCTCGGCGCCGAACTTGAGCGCCTGCACGTAGGAGCGCCCGGCCAGCGCGCGGCCCGTGATCCCGGTCGGAAAGCCGAGGAAGTTCTCGATGCGGGCGCTGGCGCCGGCCTGGCCGCCGTACGCACGGGCGTCCAGCACCATGGTCGACAGGCCTTCCGAGGCCGCGTAGACGGCGGTCGCCAGTCCGGAGGGACCGGCGCCCACCACCAGCACGTCGTAGACTTTCTCGCGGTCGATGCGCGGGAAGGTGCCAATGCAGCGCCCCAGCTCGAGCAGGCTCGGATTGCGCAGCACGAAGCCGTCGGGCAGCGCCACCAGCGGCCAGTCGGCTTCGCTGTGCAGGTGCTCGCGCACCAGCTGCGCCGCTTCCGGATCGTGCGTTGGATCGCGCCGCGTGTAGGGATAGGCGTTCCGGGACAGGAAATTCTCGAGCTCGAACAGGCCGGCGTGCGCGGCGGGGCCGATCAGGATCGGGCCGCCGGGATGGTCGCCGATCAGCAGCACGCGGCGCAGGATGAAGGCGCGCATCAGGCGCTCGCCCAGTTCCGCTTCTGCCATCAGCAGGGCGCGGATCGACGGCGCATCCAGCACCAGCGCCTCCAGCGCGCCCACGGCCATGCCGTCGACCAGCGGCGGCCGGCCGGACAGCTGGGCGACCTCGCCGCTGAACTGGCCCGGCCCGTAGTCGACCACCTCGACCCGCTTGCCCAGCGCATCGGTGCGGCTGCAGACCAGGTGGCCCTGCAGCACCACGACCATGCCGGGCGAATCGACGCAGGCGCGGAACACGCAGGCGCCATCGTCCCAGCGCCGCGGCACGCCGAAGCGGCGCACGCGCTGCAGATCGTCGCTGCTCAAGGTGGGAAAGATCTGGTGGCCGCGCGTGGCAAGATCGGTCGCCACGCGGGATTCGGGATCGGCGCCGAGGGCATCGGCGCTGAAGAGGGGAAGATGGTCAGGCATGGCGGGCACCTCTCGTTGAGGATCACGCCCGCCAATCTACCCTACTTTTGCCTGATGGCGGCAATCACGCGCTTCGCGAACTCGGCCGTGTTGCCGGCATGCCAGCGCCACACGATCACGAGGTCGTGCTCGGGCGAGACGACGATGTCGTTGCTGCCCGCGCCCAGCGCCGCGTAGGCGGTTGGCGGCAGGCCCGGCAGGTTCTTGCCCTTGGTGTTGAGCCACCACAGATAGCCGTAGTCCGGCCCGTGTTCGCTCGGGCTCAGGGCCGCCTTCACATAATCCTGCGGCACAATCTGCTTACCGTTCCACGCACCATTGCGAAGCCACAGGTAGCCGAAGCGGGCCATGTCCCAGGAATTGATCCACATGCCGCCGCCCCAGCGCGTGCCGCCGCTGACCGAAGGCATGAGCTTGCCGTTGATGTCGACGTAGCTATTGGTGTACGGCACCCATTTCCAGGTGTTCGAGGCGCCGATCGGGTCCATGATTTCCTGCTGGAAGACCTCGGGCACCGGTTTGCCGAACACGCGCAGCAGCGACAGCGCGAAACGGTTGATGCGCGCATCGTTGTATTCGTAGTAGCTGCCCGGGGCGCCGAACTGGCGCGGCTTGCGCTCGCCGGCGCCGAAGGCTTCACGGCCGATGAAGTCGGCGTTCTTGCCCCACATGCTGCCTTCCCACTCGGACTCCTGCTGCAGGTGGTGCTTCCAGGTGATGGGGGCATTGTGCGCCGAAGCATAGCCGCCGTCCTGCACGAGCTGGCCGACCGGCTGGTTCAGGTCCGTGATCTTGCCCTCGCGCACGGCGACACCCGCCACCGTCGACAGCATGCTCTTGGCCACAGAATAGGTCGGGTCGACGAAGTTCGTGTCGCCGAATTCGGCCACCACATAGCCCTTGTAGATCACCACGCCATTGGTCGCGGCGCGCTTCGTCGGCAGCGAGCCGAGCGGCTGGCCGAAGGTCTGCTGCTGGTCCGAGAAGTCCTTGGCGCGCTCGGTCTCGTGCGCGCTGGCGTAGGCCACCGCTTCCGCCAGTTTCGCCGGGTCCATGCCGAGCGCGGCCGGCGATTTATGGGCCCATGCGCCGGCCGGCGGGAAGTACGAGGTGGAAGGAGCGGAGAAGGCGGGAGCGGCCAGCAGGGCCAGGGACAGCGAGAGGACGGTACGGCGTGTGCAACGCATCATGCTTGGTCTTTCCACTTGGAGTACGGCATTCTGATGAGGCTGGAATTGTAGTAGCGCTTGTCGCCCGTTACCTCCCGGCCGATCCAGTCGGGCTTGTCGAAGGCTTCGTCTTCGCTGCCGAGCTCGATCTCGGCCACCACCAGGCCGGCGTTCTCGCCCTGGAACTCGTCGACTTCCCAGGTATGCCCCTGGTAATCGATACGGTGGCGGACCTTCTCGACCAACGGCAGTTCGCACAGGCGGTCCAGCAATTCGGCGGCATCCGGCACGGGAATCTCGTATTCCCACTCGCCGCGCGTGGCGCCGGTGCTCTTGCTCTTGATGGTGATGACGGCGCGCTCGCCCTCGATGCGCACGCGCACGGTGCGCACCGGGTCGGCTGTCAGGTAGCCCTGGCGCATCAGGGTCGGCTGGCCGAGCCCGCGCCAGCCGTCACCGTCGAGGAGGAATTTGCGCTCGATTTCGATGCCCATGATTCCTCCCTCTTCTTCAGTCGTCCAGCGACAGCAGGATCGGCTGCAGCATCGCCGCACCCAGGGCCGCGCTGCGGGCGCCGTTCCAGCCGACATGGGCGTCGGGCAGGTTGGCGTTGTCCTTGAACGGCATCTCCAGCGTCAGCGACAGGCACTTGTAGGTGTGGCCGATGTACTTCGAGGCCAGCGTCAGCAGTTCCTCGTTGTACTTCGAGGCTGCATAGCCGTAGACGTTCTGGAAGTCCGGGCTGGACGCCATGTAGCGCTCGATGAAGGCGTTCTGGCTGGCCAGGCGCGCCGGCGTGAAGTCGGTCAGCATCTCGCTGCCGGCCACGAAGTTGTAGGGCAGCGCTTCGTCGCCGTGGATGTCGAAGAACATGTCGACGCCGGTTTCCTCGATCTTGCCCTTGACGCACAGGACTTCCGGGCTTCGCTCCAGCGACGGGGTCATCCATTCGCGGTTCAGGTTGGCGCCGGCCGCGTTGGTGCGCAGGTTGCCGCGCACCGAGCCGTCCGGGTTCATGTTCGGCACGATGTAGAACACGGCGCGCTGCAGCAGCTTGGTCGATACCGGATTCGAGTTGTCGAGCAGCGCATCCATCATGCCCTCGACGAACCATTCGGCCATGGTCTCGCCCGGGTGCTGGCGTGCGATGACCCAGATCTTCTTCTCGGCCTGCGGGTTGCCGATCACGACCAGGTTCATGTCGCGGCCGTCGACCGTGGTGCCGATGTCGTGCACGCGCGCGACCGGGTTCTCGGCCACTTCACCCAGCAGGCGCAGGTGGCGTTCCCAGGTGTAGGGCTCGAAGTAGGCGTAATAGATGCTGTCCAGTTCCGGCGTGTGGTTGATGGTCATCACCTGGCCATCGAAGCTGGTGGGAACGCGGAACCAGTTCTCGGTGTCGTAGCTGGCGACCGCCTGGTAGCCTTCGAAACCTTTCGGGTAGGTCGCCTGGCCGGCGTTCAGGAAGCGGATCGTGCAGGCCTGGGCCCGCGCGCCCTGCAGGCGGAAGTGGAACCACTGGTGGATGTCGGCGTGCGAATCCTTGCGCAGGTTGAGGTCGATTTTTTGCGCGCTTTCCACGCTGACGACCTCGATGGCACCGGAGTCGAAATGCTGGCTGATCTTGATGGGCATGGCGTTTCCTTTAGGCGTCGAGATCGATCAGGTCCCTGCTGTATGCGATCAGGATCTGGCGCATCAGTTCAACGTTGCTGCGGTCGAGGACCAGGGTCAGGTCGGGCTTGACGTCGAGGTTGAAGGTCATGCTGATCTTGCCCGGCAGGACCTTGCAGTTCACCGTAAGGGCGCGCGGCACGTTCGGGTGGTCCCAGTCCCACTGGGTGATCTGCGGTCCCGGTGGCGGCGGCTGCAGGGTGGGATCCTGGTTGGGCGGCAGGTTCTTCAGCAGGAAGAATACGATCGAGGCCGGAATGACGAACAGGGCATCGTTCGCACCGTGCGACGAAAACTTCGCCAGCAACAGATTACCGACCCGGTCGCACGACATGGCCATGCTCTTGACTTGACGGATGACCGCAGATTTCACGACAACTCCTATGAGATTTGGACAAAAAGGCGCAGCGATTCTACCGCATCCCATACCCGAATTGTGTGAAAGAAAAACAAAACGGGGAGCTTCTGCCCCCCGCTATGGTGACCTGGATGGACGGCGCCGCCACCGCCCGCCGGCTGGCCTGCTTACTGCTTGTTGCCGCGCGATCCGCCGCGCGACGAGCTGCCCGATGCCGACTGGCGATTGCCATGGCTCATGCTGCCTGCGCGGCGAGCCTCTTCCGAGGTGAACTCGTGCGCCGTGCCCTTCTGGTGAGCGGCCTTGCCGCCCTGGCTGGCGATCTCGCGCTGACGTTCCGGATCCATCGACGCAAAACCGCGGTTTTTGGTACCGCCACTCTGTTTGTTGCCCTGGTTGTTCGAAGCCATGGTGCTCTCTCCTCTTTGCACTGTAAAACCGCCGCGTCCTGCGGCAGGCCTGTCCCAACGCTCTCGACAGATGTTGATGAGCGTCAGTCGGAATCATCTTATGCAGCGAGGATGGATGAGGCTATAGGACGTTTTCAGATGACTTTGTAGGACAATGTGAGACAGAAAATGCAAATTTGAAAGTAACTTCCAGTAGTAAATATGACAACCCTAGCTTGGCGGTCGAGTCGTCAGTAATCGTCCTACATTCACCTGCTGCCTCTTCCTATACTGAAATTGCCAATGGGCGCGCATTATCTTATTGAGAATGCATCGTTCCAGTTGAAAGGAGACGGCCATGGATGCGAACCAGCGCAGCGAAGTCAACAACCAGACGAATAACGTCGCCAACGAAAAATGGACGCCCGGCTCGAAGGGCAAGACCGCGGACGAAGGACCGCTCGACCACACCTATCCCCAAGGCCTCGGCGTGCAGCAGCAGGGCAACCAGGGGCTCGACACCATGGGCACGCAGCAGACGGGCGCCGGTCCGGGCGCGCAGCCCGGCGGCATGGGCGGCCGCGATGACGGCGGCAACCAGTCCGTCACCCCGGGCGGCTCCATGCAGACCCAGATGAACGGCGGCTCCGGCCCCGTGCAGGGCATCACCGACAGCCACCAACGCCAGATGGAACAGAAGTCCGGCGCCTACGGCATGCTGGAACAGCCGATCGGACACCGTCCGAAGGATTCCGGCGTGAACGTGACCGAAGGCCACGACATGCACCGCGACGTGGTGCGCGGCACGATGGCTTCGCAAAACGCCAACCAGCCGGACTTGCAGGGCGGCTCGCTGGGACCGAACCATGGCAGCGGCAACATGCAGTCCGGTAGCATGCAGTCCGGTCGGGCCGCGTCAGGCAGCATGCAGGGCGGCACCAGCGGCGGCGGCATGCACGGTCCGCAAAGCGCGCCGACCAGTCTCAATGCGGGCTCCGCGACCGGCAACCGCCAGCAGACCAGCAGCCTGTACGTGTCCGACAACTCCACCCGCAACGGCGGCGGCATGCGCGGTCCGCTGAGCGGATCGGGCGGCGACGGCCAGGAAGCCCAGCGCGGCAACACCCAGCTTGGCGTGGCCGGCTCGGGATCGATGGCCAACCAGGCGCCGAGCGTCGGCGGCGTGCATCAGTCGAACGACGTGGCCGGCGGCCTGCCGCGCTCGCCGGGCAACACCGGCGCCAGCAATGCGGCCGGCAGCACCGACCGCGCCGGCTCGCAGACCGGTACCGGCGCGGCCGACGGCGGCCCGCCGGCGCACGACTCGAACGATGCCGCCGGCGGCTACCCGCGCAGCCCGGGCTACGCCAACAAGCTGTCCGGCGACCAGAACATGGACGACGACACCGGCTTCAAGCGCAAACCCTAAACTGCAGTAGCACTTTCCCGAACGCGCCTGGGTGGCAACACCCCGGCGCGTTTTCTTTTCATCCCGCGCGCGGCACGCTTGACGCAGATTCAGGCATTCCGCGTGCAAGGGAACCCTGCCGTTTCCACCCCGGTCGAACCCGTCACATCATTCATACGGGGGGAGGCCATGCGCCGCCTGAACATCCTGACCTGGCACACGCACGGCAGCTACCTGTATTACCTGTCCCATGTTCCACACGAATTCCACGTGCTGGCCAAGCCCGGCCGCCCGGCCGGCTACGGCGGGCGCTGCGGCCCCTTCCCCTTCGGCCCCAACGTCCATGACCTGCCGGCCGAACAGGCCCGTGAACAGGAATTCGACTGCATCCTGTTCCAGGAAGACCACCACTGGGAAAAGGACCAGTACGAATTCCTGACCCCGGCCCAGCGCGCCCTGCCCCGCATTTACCTCGAGCATGATCCGCCTGGACTCGCTGTAACCGGTGGCGCAGCGCCCCGCCAGGTCTGGCCGACCGACACCCGCCACCTGGTCGACGATCCCAACACCCTGCTGGTCCACGTCACGCCCTACAACGCGCTGATGTGGGACAGCGGGCGCACGCCGGTGCGCGTCATCGAGCACGGCGTGAGCATCCCGCCGGGCGTGCGCTACAGCGGCGAGCTCGAACGCGGCCTGACGATCACCAACCACCTGGCAAGGCGCGGGCGGCGCATGGGCGCCGACCTGTTCGCCGCGCTGCGCAGCGAGCTGCCGCTCGACCTGCTCGGCATGGGCGCCGCCGACATGGACGGCCTGGGCGAGATCGACCACCCGGCGCTGCCGGCCTTCGCCGCCCGCTACCGCTTCTTGTTCAGCCCGGTTCGCTACTCCAGCCTGAGCCTGTCCACGCTGGAAGCCATGATGTGCGGGATGCCGGTCGTGGCACTCGCCACCACCGAGATGGCGACCGTCATCGAGCACGGCGTGTCGGGCTATGCCGTTACCGACGCCGAGCTGCTCCGCCACTGCATGCGCGCGCTGCTGCAGTCCCCCGCCCTCGCGCGCAGCCTGGGCGAGCGCGCCCGCCGCACCGCACTCGAGCGCTTTTCGATCGATCGCTTCAGCGCCGACTGGGATGCGGCGCTGCGCTACGTGACCAGCCAGGACGCCAGATGAAACTCGACGACGCCCCCCGCACCAAGCGCATCGCCCTCATCAGCGACCACGCCTCGCCGCTGGCCTCGCCCGGCAGCATCGACTGCGGCGGCCAGAACGTCTACGTGGCCCACCTCGCGCGCGAGCTGGCGATGAGCGGCCACCTGGTGGACGTGTTCACGCGGCGCGACGCTATCGGCCAGAAGCAGCTGGTGCGCTGGCACGAGAATGTCCGCGTGGTAAACGTGCCGGCGGGTCCGGCCCATCACGTGCCGAAGGAACAGCTGCTGCCCCACGTGCAGGCTTTCGCGCGTTTCACCACGCGCTTTGCGCGCCACCAGCCGGCCCTGTACGACATCGTCCACGCCAACTTCTTCATGTCCGGCATGGTGGCCCGGCACCTCAAGCAGATGCTCGGCATTCCCTTCGTGATCACTTTCCACGCGCTCGGCCAGGTGCGCCGCCTGGCCCAGGGCGCCGACGACGCCTTCCCGCCGGCGCGCATGCGCATCGAAAGCATGCTGATGCAGCAGGCCGACCGCATCATCGCCGAATGCGCCCAGGACCGGCTCGACATGGAGCAGCTGTACGGCGCCAGCCCGGACCGCATCGCGGTCGCGCCCTGCGGCTTCGATCCGGCCGAACTGTGGCCGCAGGACCAGCTGGAAGCGCGCAGCGTCCTGGGGTTGGACTCAAACCGCTTCACCGTTCTGCAGCTGGGCCGCATGGTGCCGCGCAAGGGCGTCGATACCGTGATCCAGGCCATCGCCCTGCTGCGCTCGCAGCACGGGATCGATGCCGAACTGCTGGTGGTCGGCGGCGACATGCACGCCGGCGGACGCGACGGTCCCGAGATCGCGCGCCTGCGCGCCCTGGCCGCGCGCCTGGGCGTGCTGGAGCACGTGCGCTTTGTCGGCCAGAAGCCGCGCGCCGAGCTGCGCACCTGGTACAGCGCCGCTGACGTATTCGTGACCACGCCCTGGTACGAACCCTTCGGCATCACCCCGGTGGAAGCGATGGCCTGCGCCCGCCCGGTGGTCGGTTCCGAAGTCGGCGGCATCAAGAGCACGGTGGTCGACGGCAGCACCGGCTTCCTGGTGCCTTCGCGCGATCCGCAGGCGGTGGCCGAGCGCCTTGCCACCCTGCAGCGCAATCCCCAGCTCGCCCGCAGCATGGGCGAGGCCGGACTACGGCGCGCCTACCGCCACTACACCTGGCGCAGCGTCGCCGAGCAGGTCGGCGCGGTGTATGCCGCCGTGCTGGCCGAATCACAACCCGAATCGCCGGCGCGCGCCGCCATCGATCTGACCCAAACCTAGGAGCCGACATGGCCGAGCCATCCATCACTTCCGTTTCCGCTTCCGCTTTCGACGCCCTGCAAGGCAAGACCGCTTTCATCACCGGCGCCGCCAGCGGCCTCGGTGCGGCGCTCGCGCACGCGCTGGCGTCCGCCGGCGCCGACATCGTGGCGGCCGACATCCGCCCCGGCGCCCTGCAGGAACTGCTGCCGCGCCTGCGCGCGCACGGCGTGCGCGCCGAAGCCGCCGAGCTCGACGTCGCCGACGCGGTCCAGGCCCGCGCCGCCATCGAGCACTCGCTCGACCGCATGGGGCGCCTCGACATCCTGGTCAACAATGCCGGCACCGACGTCACCCTGCCGATCGACGAGCTGAGCGAAGAGGACTGGCTGCGCGTGATCGGCACCAACCTGAACGGCCCCTTCATGCTGTCCAAGCAGGCGGCCCTGCACATGCGCCGGCAAGGCAGCGGCGACATCGTCAACATCGCCTCCACCGCCGCCAAGCGCGCCTGGCCGAACGCCAGCGCCTACCACGCCAGCAAATGGGGACTGCTGGGTCTGTCGCATGCGCTGCACGCGGAACTGCGCCCCCACAACATCCGCGTCACCGCCGTGGTGGCAGGCGGGATGCGCACGCCCTTCCTGCTGGACCGCTTCCCCGACCTCGACCCCGAGGCGCTGCAGGACCCGGCCGACGTCGCCCACGCCATCCTCGGCGCCCTGCTGCTGCCGCGCGCCAGCGTGGTGCCCGAACTCACAGTGCTGCCGGTGCGGGAGACGTCCTGGCCATGAAAGCGATCTTCCTGGACAAGGACGGCACGCTGGTCGACGACCTGCCCTACAACGTCGAGCCGCAGCGCATCACCCTGAGCAGCGGGGCGGGCGCGGCCTTGCGCCTGCTGTCGCGGCTCGATTACCGCTTCTTTGTCGTCACCAACCAGGCCGGCATCGCCTTCGGCCGCATCCAGGAGCCGGCCATGGAGACCGTCCACGACCGCCTGCAGGACCTGCTGTTCCGCGAGCAGCTCACGCTCGACGGCTTCTATTACTGCCCGCACCATCCGGACGGCAGCGTCGGCGCCTATGCCCGCGACTGCCACTGCCGCAAGCCCATGCCCGGCCTGTTGCTGCAGGCGGCGCAGGACCATGGCATCGACCTGCGCTCGTCCTGGATGATCGGCGACATCCTGCACGACGTCGAAGCCGGCAACCGCGCCGGCTGCCGCACGGTGCTGATCGATAACGGCAACGAAACCGAATGGCGGCTCGGTCCGCGCCGCATCCCGACCCGCATGGCACCCGACCTGTATGCGGCAGCGGTGCTGATCGCCGGCCACGGGGACGCCGAATGAGCGCCGACACCGCAGACACCGCAGCGCGCTGGGCCAGCGCGCGCCGCATCCTGTGCGTGCGCCTGGACGCCCTCGGCGACGTGCTGATGTGCACCCCGGCGATGCGGGCGCTGAAGGAAGCCCTGCCCGGGCGCAGCCTGACCCTGCTCACCTCGCCGGCCGGCGCGGCAGCCGTGCCCTTTATCCCGGAAATCGACGATGCGATCGTGCATGCGGCACCGTGGATGAAGCTGGAACAGCCTGCCGATCCGGACGCGCTGCATGCGCTGGCCGCCACCCTGGCCGCGCGCCGCTTCGATGCGGCAGTGGTGTTCACGACCTATACGCAAAGCGCCCTGCCCGCGGCGATGCTGTGCTGGCTGGCCGGCATCCCGCTGCGGCTCGCCCACTGCCGCGAGAATCCCTACCACCTGCTGAGCGACTGGGTCGAGGACCCGGAGCCGAACACGCTGGTCCGGCACGAGGTGCAGCGCCAGCTGGCGCTGGTGCGGCATGCCGGCGCGGCGCCGCTGGGTGGCGCGCAGCTGTCGCTGTCCTTCGCGCTGCGCACCGCCGATCTGGCGGCCGTGCGTACGCGCCTGCTGCGGCTCGGCATTGACGCCGACCGTCCCTGGCTGCTGCTGCATCCGGGCGCCAGCGCCGCCTCGCGCCGCTACCCGGCCACGCACTGGGCGCGGGCGCTGGGCCTGCTGGTAAAGCGGACCGGCCTGCCGGCCGTGATCACGGGGAGTGCTGCGGAAAGCCCGCTTATCGAAGAAATCCGCGCCGCCTGCGGCGTGCCGGCGCATTCGCTGGCGGGCCAGCTGAGTTTGGGAGAACTGGGCGCCGCGCTGCGCCTGGCGGCCGTCGCGCTGACCAACAACAGCGGACCGGCCCATGTGGCGGCGGCGGTGGGCACGCCGGTGGTCGCCCTGTATGCGCTGACCAACCCCCAGCATACGCCCTGGAAGGTGCGCAGCCGCGTGCTGTTCCAGGACGTGTCCTGCCGCTTCTGCTTCAAGAGCGCCTGCCCGGCCGGCCACCATGCCTGCCTGGCGGGCGTGGCGCCGGAACGCGTGGTCGAGGCGGCGTTGGAACTGCTGGCGCCGCGCCCGACCCTTCCCGTGATGGAGGAAGCCGATGTCCGGCTCGGTGCAAGTTAGCTCAGTGCTTGGCTGCAGCGCCGGCGGCAGTCGCGTTGCCCAGGCTGCGGAACAGCTGCAGCGGGATCGCGTTCGCCATCGCCTGCATGCCGAGGTCGTTCGGGTGCAGGTGGTCGCCGCTGTCGTAGGCCGGCAGCATGCGGGTCGGATGGCTGGGGTCGCGCACCGCGCGGTCGAAGTCGATCACGCCGTCGAACTCGTCACCGGAACGGATCCAGTTGTTGACGCCCTGGCGGATCTGTTCCTTCTCCGGCGAGTAATAGCCGGGGAAGACCGTGCCTTCGAAAGGCGTCAGCGTGGCGCCATACACCGCGATACCCTTGGCATGGGCGCGCGCGATCAGCTGGCGGTAGCCGGCGATCAGCTCGCCCACGGTCGGTTCTTCCGAGGCCGGGATGGTGCCGGTGCCAGGATGGCCGATGTCGTTGATGCCGATCAGGACCACCATGTAGCGCACGCCGGCGGTGGCGATCACGTCGCGGTCGAAGCGCTCCAGCGCGGCGCGGCCGAACAGCGGCTGCTCGCCCGGATCGCGCAGCAGGCGGTTGCCGCCGATGCCGCGGTTGACCACGCCCAGGCCGGTGCCCCAGGCGACCAGGCTGGGAGTGTTGGCAAGCGCCTTGGTCTGCTTGCCGGCCGCCGAGGCGCCCAGCGCATCGCGGGCAGTCTGCAGGCGCAGCGCCAGCAGATCCGGCCAGCGGCGGTTGGCATCGACCGTGGTGACGGCGCCGTCGGTGATGGAGTCGCCCAGCGCGACGATCGATGCCGCGCCCGGCGCATTGACGTCGACTTCGGTCAGGAAAGGCCAGGAAGTAATCGTCCGGTCGGTCGGGAAGACAGCGGCGCCGGTGAAGTTCCCGGGCAGCGAGACGTAATTGGTCTGGAAGGCCGAGCCGTGGATGGTGGTGGCCTGCACGCTGCCCGGCAGGTGAAGGCTGATCGCCAGGTCGGACAGGGCCGGCACGTCGAGGTCGACCGGATCGGACAGGACCGGTGCGCCGGGCGGGATCGTGATCGAGCGGTTGCCGCTGAAGGTCAGCGGACGGTCGCTGCCGGCAACGATGGTACTGCCGCTCTGGCGCAGCGCCACGTGGGCTTCGCCGATGCGCAGCGGGGTCGTGCCGAAGGTATTCGATACACGAATCCGGACCGATTTCCCTCCGATACTGGAGTGCACGATCAGGCGCAGGGTCTGGTCGTTGAAGGTTTGCGTCTGGGCTGCCAGCGGCGGGCCGGCCGGGCCCGTGCCCCAGGTGCCGACCCAATGTTCGGTATTCCAGCCGGACTGGGCGATGGCCGGCAGTTGGGGCAAGGCCATGCCGGCGATCGCCAGCAGGCTTGCGGCCAGCAGGCTGCGCCGGCGGCGGCGCCAGGCGCGTAAGTCGGGCGTCAGCGCGGCCTGGGCACGGTGGACCAGTTCGGAAAGGGGGTGCAGCTTGCGCTTCATGGTGGACTCCTTGGTAACTTGATCGGGACGGCAGGCTCCAATCTAGCCATCGATAGCGGCCCCAACAAGACAGGTTCGGCGTGAACTCTTGCGTTATATCGACGAGTCTGCCTGAATGTGATGCGAACTGGAATCTTGATTAGCGTAGCGCAAGATCCTCTTCACAATGTTTCCCGCACATGCCGCACCGCCTCGGCAGCATCGTGCGCGATCTCGGCAATATCCTTGCTACGGCGCCGTTCGAACCACAAGAGCAGCGCGCCGACGATCCACCATGCCGGCAAGCCGGCCAGCACCAGGAAGGGTGCGGCGGCCAGCAGCACGCCGAGTTCGGCCGGACCGCCGGCCAGGATCGCGAACTGCCCGCTCGAGTCGAACAGCGCCGGCCACCAGCAGTAGGCGGCAATCGCCAGGCAGGGCCCGGCCACGGCACAGGCCAGCAGCGTGCAGGCGAAGCGCGCGGCCGCCTCGCGTCCCGACTTCGGCCACAGGAACAGGAAACCGAGGCCGGTGGCCGCCAGCCCGGCGGCGAACGGGACGGCAACGAGCTTCAGATAAAAAATCGCGATCATGGCATGTCTCCCACGTTGATTATTGCTTCGTAAAGGTTTAGTATTCGATACGAGTATAGAACTCTAAACTGATCCAAGTCAAGAACACTACACCAATCGAGTTTAGGATGCTAAACATGAATTCCCTGGCTGAACGGCTGAGCCTCATCCATCAAGACCTCCCCGAACTGGAGGGCGAACGCGGCCAGACCGGCCTGGTCAAGGCGTCTGGCGCCTCCAAGAGCGTGGTCAACCAATGGCTGACCGGGAAAATCAAGTCGATGGATATCCGCTACGCCCTCAACCTCGAGCGCGAGCTCGGGTTTTCCCATATCTGGCTGATGACCGGCGAAGGCGATCCGCGCCACGCACCGCTGCATGGGGTACGCGAAGCCATGCCGGTGCGCGCCGCCGCCAACGACGACGCCGAGTTCATCCAGATCCAGATGGTCAAGCTGCGCCTGTCGGCCGGCATCACCGGCTTCCAGACGGAACCCGAACAGCGCGAAGGCGGCACCCTCGGCCTGCGCCGCTCCTGGATCGAGCGTCACCAGCTGCGGCCCGAGCACCTGATCGCCATCCTGGTCAAGGGCGAGAGCATGGAACCCTCGCTGTACGAGGACGACATCGTGATCATCAACACCCGCGACACCAAGCCGGTCGACGGCGCCGTGTATGCCTTTAACTACGAGGGCGAAGCCGTGGTCAAGCGCCTGGTGCGCGATGCCGGCCAGTGGTGGCTGACCTCGGACAATCCGGACCAGCGCCGCTACCACCGCAAGCTCTGCAAGGGTGCGGAATGCCTGCTGATCGGGCGCGTGGTGCGCAAGGAAAGCGACCGCATTTGAGGGCGCCGGCATGAAGATTGACGTTGCGGTGACGGTGCTGAAGGGCGTGCGGGTGGCGGTGGCTTTCCCGCCACCGGCCTGGGTCGTGCCCGGCATGGGCGATGCGCTACTGGCCACGCTCCAGCCGCAAGGGGTGCGGACGCATGCGGCTTTCCAGTCGGATGCATTGGCCGAGGGCGCCGATCTGGACGCTTCACAAGGCATCGAGATCAACCTTGGTTGCCTGCCTATGGCACCCGACGATCCGCCGCCGTTTTAGCGTCGGCCGGCCAGCTCAGGCCGGCATAGCAAGCAGGCCGGCGGGACGGCGCAACGCGGCCCGGGGAGTGCGCTCTTCCGCCGCGTCTGCGGCCGACGCCTCCTGACGAGCTACCAGCCGGAATTTTCCGACCTGGGAGGCGAGGTGGATCGACTGCTCGTGCAGCGACTGCGCTGCCGCGGCGGCTTCTTCCACCAAGGCCGCGTTCTGCTGGGTCAGTCCATCCACATGGCCGACCGCCATATTGATCTCGCGGACGCTGGTGGCCTGGCCTTCGCTGGCGGCCGCCATCGTTCGCATCGTGCCGGCCAGGAAACTGACCTTGCCGACGATTTCCTGCATCGTACGGCCGGCCTTCTCGACCAGCTCGGAGCCGGCGGCGACCGCCGACCCGGATTCGTCAATCAATCCCTTGATTTCCTTCGCGGCGGCAGCCGAACGGCTCGCCAGCCCGCGAACCTCGCTGGCAACAACGGCAAAGCCGCGTCCCTGTTCGCCGGCACGCGCCGCCTCGACCGCCGCATTGAGCGCAAGGATATTGGTCTGGAAGGCAATACCGTCGATGACTTCGATGATGTCGACGATGCGCGCCGCTGCGCTGTCGATGGTCGCCATCTTGTCGACCACCTGATCCATCACGACCCCGCCCTGCGCCGCCACCGAGGCGGCCGCAGCCGCGGCCTGGCCTGCCGTCTGCGCAATGTCAGCATTCTGCTTGACTACGCCGGTCAGGATCTGCATCGATGCGGACGTCTGTTGCAGCGCCGAGGCTTGCGATTCGGTACGGCGCGAGAGGTCGTGATTGCCGCACGCGATTTCTTCCGTCACCGAAGAGATCGCCGTCGCGCCTTGCCGGACTTCGTGGACGATAGCCGACAGACCGGTACGCATGCGGTCGAGGGTTCGCATCATCGCCCCCAGCTCGTCCCGTCCACCGGCATCGAGCGGCATCGTCAGGTCGCCGCATTCGACGGCTTCGGCGAATGCGCAAGCGCGCCGCACCGGCCGCACCACGCTCAGGGTAACCAGGATCGCCAGCGCGATGCCAACCGCGACGGCAAGCGCTGCCATCGCAACGACGATGCGCGTGGACAGTGCGGTCACCTCGTTGACTTGGCGGCTGGCAAGGTTCAGGTCGGCTTCGATGACGCGGATGGCATCGTTCAGGTCGACGACGATACGGCGCCGCAGCGGACTGCATTCATTGATGAGGAAACGCGCATAGGCCTCCATCTCATGTGCCTGGCGGTAGCGGCGCGGGCGCGCCAGTTCTTCCGCCATCCGGCGCAAACCGGCGCGTGCTTTTTCGAACTCCGGACGGCCGGCCAGGACCGGCTCCAGCCGCGTCAAGTGCTCGAGGTAGCTGTCGCGATGGCGGTCGAGCAGGTCCAGTTCTTTCGCCGCCTCGGCATCGTCCGCGAGGATGAAGGCATTGCGCGCCGATATTCCGGTCTGTGCCAGGGCTTCACGAATGGTGTACAGCGGCGCAAGTTCGCTCTGGCGGATACGTGTAGCGTCGGCGATGGTCTGCGCAGTCGTTTCAAGGCGCCAGGTGGACATGACGGCAATCGCCAGCATCATTGCCAGCAAGATAGCAAAGCAAAGTCCCAAGCGAGCGCCAAGTTTCAAGTTATTCAACACAGCCATCCTTCCAGTTCGATGTTATGAGAAGTTCTTATTCAATCATGCAATATATTTTTCCTCACGTAAACAGTAAAAACGGAAAAATCAGCAAAAACGGCATTTTGTTGCTAAATTAAAACGTGGCCTGACGTTTTAGCAAGTTGTTACAAGAAACCTCGTGTGCAACTAAGTTGCCGCAGTTATATTGACGCTGAAATCTCACACATTCTCACTTCATGAACGACGCACCTGCCAAAGAATTCTGTACGACTGCCGAAGCAGCAAGCCTGCTCGGGGTAGCGCACCGCACGATCCAGCTATGGGTAGAAGCGGGTACCTTGCAAGCATGGAAGACTGCAGGCGGCCATCGTCGTATCGCTATGAGTTCGGTGGCGCGCTTGTTGGAGGAACGTCGCAGTGCGCTGACGCCCGCCGCGGATGACGCCTCGACGAGGAGCCGGAAGCTCAAGATCCTGGTAGTCGACGACGATCCGAGTTTGCTGCGCTTATACGAACTGGAAATGTTGGGCTGGCCGCTGCCTCTCGAGATCCTGAAAGCGCATAACGGTTTCGAAGCCTTGCTGAAGATCGGCGAACATGCGCCCGACCTGTTGATCAGCGACCTGAATATGCCGGGTATGGATGGTTTTCGCATGGTGAATACCCTGAGGAAGGATCCAGATCGCCAGGATTTGCGCATCATTGTCGTGAGCGGCCTGGACACTGCAACGATCGCCACGCTCGGTTTGCCAGCCGATATTCCCGTATTCACCAAGCCAGTACAGTTTTCGCATCTCCAGGCCGCTGTCGAGCAAGCGCTTTTACGCTAGGTATTGGCGATAATGCATGTCTTATTGCCGCAACACAACATCATGAACGGCGATTTTGGATTACATAAATCAGTAAATCCAGTAACATGCAGCCATGCACAAACTCAGTAAAAACGAAACATTTCTTTCCGGCGATTTTTCCTGCGATGACGATGACGCGAAGCATGTAGGCCCGATGATGCGTTTGGCAATACTGGCGCTGTCCTTCGCCCTGCCACTTGCGGGCACGTATAGTTTTTCGGAACGGTTCGCCGTGGACGGCAAACCGGCGGTGGCAGCACTGGCGTCCATGACGTCCAGTCCGAACCAGAGTTTCGCCTTTGTGTCGAATGTAGTAGAGCAAGAGCTTGACGCAAAGAATTAATTCGATAAAATCGGAAAATATGAAAATCACCGCTTCCCAAGCTTCGACTCACGGGGCTGAGACGCCCGAGTTCTGTTCTACCAAGCAGGCCGCCGAGATGATCGGGGTCTCGCACCGCACAATCCAGTTGTGGGTCGAAAGCGGCGTCCTGCATGCCTGGAAAACAGCGGGCGGGCACCGGCGCATCACGACCGCTTCGGTACATAAACTGGTCGAACAGCGCCGTGAAGCGGTCGGCGGCACGACGGTCGCCACGGCCGAGCCAGCCGCGGGAGGCGAAGCGAACGGCACGAAAAAGCTCCTGATCGTCGACGACGATGCCACCATGCTGCGCCTGTACGAACTCGAAATGGCCGGCTGGGGCCTGCCGTTCGAACTGATCAAGGCAAGCAACGGGTTCGAGGCCTTGATCAAGATCGGCGAGAGCAAGCCCGACATGCTGATCAGCGACCTCAACATGCCAGGCATGGACGGGTTCCGCATGATCCGTACCCTGCGCAGCAATCCGGCCTACGCCGGTATGGCGATTGCCGTGATTAGCGGTCTCGACCAGGGAACCGTTGCTTCGATGGGCCTGCCTGCAGACATTCCTTTCTTCCCGAAACCGGCATCCTTCGCGCGTCTGCGCAGTCTGGTCGAAGGCGCGCTCCAACCAGCCTGACGAATGCATCATGCAAAAAGACGCGCATAGCGCCAGCCTGCTGGCATACCTCCCGGACGGGGCCATGATGCTCGGCCCCGACGGCGCCGTCCTGTTTGCGAATCCGGCGGCGGAAAAGGTGTTCGGGGCGCCCAGCGGTGGGCTCGCGGGCCGCAAAGCTTGCGACCTGCTGGGTGTCGACGCCGGCGCCCTATGCATTGCCGCGGATGGGGAAGCGCGTGAGGCCGGCGGCAGCCGCAGCGATGGCAGCTCGCTGCCGCTCGAATTCAAGATCTCGCCGATGCCGCTGGGCTTCGCGGTGATCGTCCGGGATGCCACGCAGCAACGCGAATTGCATCAGCGGAATCACGCTACCGACGAACGCCGCCGCAAGCACTTCACGACCGCGACCCACGAACTGCGCACGCCGATGGCCAGCATCCTCGGCTTTTCCGAACTGCTGCTGAAGCGCGAATTCGATGCCGCCACCAGCCGCGAACTTCTTGAGATCATTCACCGCCAGGCCAGCCGCCTGGTCGAGCTGATCAACCAGCTGCTCGACCTCGCGCGCATCGAAGCAGGGGGTGTGCAGGGCTTGCAGATCCGGACAGTCGGGGTGGCCGAGCTGCTGGACCAGACCATGGCGGGCCTGAACGGCCTGGGCCAGAACCACCGCATCCGGACCGCGCTGCAGGACGGGCTGCCGGCACTGGCCGCCGACACCCAGAAAATGCAGCAGGCGCTCATGAATATCCTCAGCAACAGCATAAAATATTCGAGCGAGGGCAGCCTGATCGACGTGAGCGCGCGTGCGGTCGCGGCCGACGCCAGGACCATGATCGGGATCCGCATCGCCGACCGCGGCATCGGCATGTCGGCAGAGCAGCAGGCGCGCATCTTCGAGGCCTTCTACCGCGCAGGTAATTCGCCCAACGTGCAAGGCAGCGGACTGGGCATGACGATCTTCAAGGAAATCGTCGACCTGCACGGCGGCCGCGTCGACATCGAATCGCAGCCGGATGCCGGCACGACGGTCACGGTCTGGCTGCCCGCCGAAGCGTCCCATGGATAAGACCATTCTGATCGTCGAAGACCAGGACGATTTGCGCCTGCTGATCCGCATGACCCTGCGCTCGCTGGGCAGGATCGTACAGGCATCGAACGCCGCCCAGGGCCTGGACCTGGTACGCAGCGAACAACCTGACCTGGTCGTGCTCGACGTATGGCTGGGCAAGGACAGCGGCCTGGACGTCTGCGCCGCGATCAAGGCCGACGAAGCCAATCGTGGCACCGCCGTACTGCTGCTGTCGGCCTGCGGCCAGAAAAGCGACGTCGAAGCCGGGATGGCCGCCGGCGCCGATCGCTACATAATCAAACCTTTCAGTCCGCAAAGCCTGAGCGAAGCCGCCGCCGTCCTGCTCGGCCTTACCTAAGCGCCCAACTGCGGTCCCGCGGCATCTTTATCACACATTCTCACTTTTTCGTCGATTAGAACAGTTCCTCTAATCTCGACCCATACCCGTCCAAGCCCGAAAAAACGGTAAAGCGGCGTCGGGGCCGCCGTTCTGAAGTCCTGGAACGGCATCCGCTTTCGCCGACTTTCCAAGTAATCCGGAAAATTCCGCAATTCCGCCTCCCGCCACGGCTTCGCGGGCAAAAACGTCAAGTATTGCCATTGAGAAACGATCGAGTATCATTCGATAACGGTCAACCGAGCAATCATCTAGGACGGAAAGGAGGGAGCGAAATGAAGAGAATCGTACTGGGCGCCCTGCTGCTGTCCATGCTTGACACCGCCGCTGCAGCCACTGCCGGCACGACCATGGAAGTCAGCTTCGTCGTCAAGGAAAGCTGCACCGTGCAGTTGCAGGATGACGCGCGCAACGCCGTCCCGATCGTGGCCTGCGGCCACAATTCTCCCTACCAGGTATCGCGCCAGGCGCAGAACCAGCCGCAAGCCCCGACCGCAAGCCAGTCCGGCGCCCAGGCGGACGGCCAGACCTGGCAAATCACTTTCTAATCAAAATACCAGCGTCGCGATGACGGTGTCCTTGTAGTCGCCGGGCGACGGCGTGGCCTGCGCCGGCACCTGGCCATGCATCGTGATCGTTTGGACCGCGCCGCTGCCCACACCGGTGTAGGCCGCCGTACCGCGGCTGCCGTCGCCCCAGAGCGTGCCGTCAGGCGTGCTCGAAATCCGATAAGCGATCGTCTCCCCCGTCACCGCATTGCGCATTCTGCGCGCCGAGACGTCGCCGCTCGCACCCGCGCCGAGCGAGACCTGATAGGCGGTATTGGCCGTGCATTGCACGTTCATGGCCGCACTGGCACGTACCGCGGCTTTCAGGACGCTGTTGCTGCCGAATGCCAGGTTGCTGGTGCTGATCAGGCAGTTGTTGGCCACGGTTGCCTTGGCGTTGAAGGAAAACGAGGACGTCGCCCCGGCGGTGCACGGCGACGAGATCAGGCCGAAGAAAGCGTAGCTGATGCTGCCGAACCCGGCGAAGCCGGCGCTGTAGACGGTATCTGCATTTCCCGCGGTTTTCACGCCGGCCAACGCACTGGCCGGGATCTTGCCGTACACCGTAATGCTGCGGCTGAAGCTGCCCAGGGCCAGCAGTCCCGTCATGGTGCCGGTGATGTAGGCGGAGCTGGCCGGCAAGCCGTTGCCGCCCCAGATCGAAGCGGCGCCGTAGGTGTTGTCGACGTACAGGTTGAAAGGCAGCTTCTCGCTCCCGCTCATCATGTAGCGCGGATTGCCGGTGCCGCCGCCGCTGCCGACGCCCAGGTACACGCACACCGCCACATTGGGGAACAGCAGCAACGGCGGTGTCCCGGTCAACACGGTCCAGGTGCAGGTGACGGTCAGGGTGCCGTTCGCGTAATAGTCGGTGTTGGCGGTCGGGTTCACGCCGGTGAACACGATGTCGGTCATGTTCGCACTGCAGCTGTCGGCGCGGGCGTCGAGGGGGCCGAACAGGAACAGCGCGGCCAACGCCAGCGCGCGCCAGAAGATCGTGAAGCGTTTGCTCATGGGTTTTCCTTGTTGGATGTCTGCTTGGGCGCGCAGCGCAGCGGCCCGATCGTCGCCAGCTGGCCGTCGGCGCCCGCGCGCCAGGCGAAGCGCAGCAGGCAGGCCGCCGCGCCCTGTCCGGCGATGATTTCATTGTCGGCATCGAGAGCGTCGAGGAAGACCACGCCGTCGTAGCCGACGACGGTGGCGGGCTTGCCGTCCGGCCGCGTGACCGGCGTACCGGGCGCCAGCGGATTGCCGTCGGCCCCCTGCACGATCACGGTGGCGGCGCGGTAGCGCTCGACACGGAAGGCAGCTACCACGCCGGCCCCCTCCTGCGGCACCACGACCAGTACGGTGCTGGCGATGCGGGCATCGGCCGGCAGGTTAGAGGGATCGATCGCTATCTGGTTGCCGGCATACGGCATCAGGTCCGGCACCAGAAGGCGGCCGTCGGCGCCGGTACGGCCGATCTCGCGGTTCTCGTGCATCACCGGAAGGCCCGGCACGCCGGTGCTGACCATGGCGAAGCCGCGCCCGACGCGCCGCGCCGCGACCACGGCGCCGTCCATCGCCACCAGGGAGCCGCTCAAGCCCACCGAACTGCTGCGCGCATCGCCCGCTTGCAGCGTGGTCGCCATCAGCTGGCCGGCGCTGCCGAGGTATTGCAGCTGGGCCTGGCCGTAATCGAGCGCGCCGCTGCCGCCCTTCTGCAGGCCCCAGCCCCAGCCGCCGCCGAAATCCGGCGCGCGCGACACGGTCAGGCTGCGGCTGCGCTGCCCGCCCTGGCTGCCGGCGCCGGCGTTGACCGCGGTGCGCTCGCCGAACGAGAAGCTGAGCGTGGCCATCAAGCCGCGGGCATCGCGTTTCGCGAGATCGCGGTAGCCGCTGAGGCTGAAAAAAACGCCCTGGCCGAGCGTGCGCGACCAGGCCAGCGCCAGCAGGCGCACGGCCTGCTGCTGCGCCGCCTGGTAGTGCACATAGCTCAGGCTGGCGCTGCCGGCCCGCTGCAGACCTAGGCTCAGGCTGGCGCGGTCGTTGACGCGGCTGACCGGCGTGCCTTCCAGGGTGCCGAGATCGGCATAGCCGGCGCCGGCGCGCGTGCTCTGCACGTCGAGCCCGAAGCGCTGCGCGATGTACTGGTAGCCGAGGCTGGCCTGCAGGCCACGCGCGCCGCTTCCCGCCGTCCGGCTGCTGGCGGCCAGCGATGCGCTGAGCACGCCGCCGGCGCTGCCCACCCGCATCAGGGCGCCGGCGCCGGCGTTCACCAGGTCGCGTCCTGCTTCGGCATGGCCTTCCAGCGTCAGCGTCTCCGACCAGCCATGGCGCGCCGACGCCGTCAGCGCGGGCGCCTTCGCATAGCCGAAGGAGCGGATGCCGTAGTCGCGCCGCACCGCGCCGAGCGCGAAGGCGAAATCGCTCAAGTCCTTGGCCAGCAGGCGGGTATCGACGTACAGCGGCAGCGAAGCCGCGACCGAACGGCCGAGCGCATCGCGGGTCACGATGGTCGCTTGGCCGGCGCCGTTCAAGCCTGCCACCTGGTCGAGCACGAAGGGGCCGGTGGGCACCTCGGCGCTGTACTGCTGGACGCCGTTCACGTACAGGCTGACGCTGCTGGGCACCACCGCCGAGCCGCGCAGCGCGGCCACCGGATAGGTCAGCAGGTCGGGACGCAGGTCGAAGTTGCGGCGCCAGGCGATGCCGCCCATGCGCAATGCCCGGCTCCAGCCGAGCGAAGGCGAGACGAAGTCGCCGGCCTGCACGGTCTGCAGCGTGGCGGGATCGGACCAGGTCCAGGCGCTGTCGTAGCGCGTGTAGCGCTGGCCGCTGCCGCGGAGAACGGCGCTGCCGCTGCTGGTGAACAGACCGCGCGCGCCGAACGCGCGCAGCTCGTTGAAGGCGGCGACGCGGGTGCCGCCGCCCAGCTGGCCGTACAGGTCGTAGTCGAGGACGATGCCCGGGTCGGCGCGCCCCGGGCCGCCCGGCCGTACCGTGCGCGCCTGCAGTTCGAACGGTGCGCGCAGCTGGTCGGCGAGGATCAGGTCGATGGCCTGGGCGGCGGCGTCGTAGTTCCAGGTCAGCCCGGCCACCGCGCCGAGCTCGAATTCTTCCTGGCCGTCGACGCCGAAGCGGGCCGGGTCGAGGCCGATCTCGCGCAGGCCATGGACGCTGCCACGCAAGCCGTTCGGCCCCTGGCGGAAGGACAGTACCTGGCCGGTCCTGGCGCCGTTGATGCTGACTTCGAGGTACAGCTCCGCTGCCGCTGCGCCGTCCGCGGCATGCGCGCACAGGCAGGCGGCCAGCAGCAGGCCGGCGGCGAGCGCGCGCAGCACGCGCGCCATCGCCGCCGGCATTGCCGTCCTGCCGCACCAGCCCCGCACCGTCTTACTCGCGCACCACGGTGCCGCTGGCGGTCTGCGCCTGGGCGTTGACGTTGGCGTCGATCGCCAGCGCGGCGCCGACTGCGCCCAGTGCAAGCGCGCCGTCGACCGGCAGGCGCCATTCGCGCATCCTGCCGGCCAGCGCATAGCCCAGCAGGCCTTTGCTGAGCGGGTAATCCTTGCCGTTCGCATGCAGCGTAGCCGCGCCGATCTGCGCGTGCATGCTGCCGTCGTTGCGCACCCTCAGCATCCAGGCGCCGTCGCGGCGAAACAGTTCCCAGTGCAATTTGGGTCCGGCCTGCGGATCGGCCGGCTGCACGAAGACCGGCACCGAATACTGCAGGCGGATCGCCACGCCGCTGCCGCCGGCGTCATCGCGCGGGACTTCGTCGATCAGGATGCGGTAGCTCTGCTCGGCCGCGCCTTGTGCCGGATTGCGGCGCACCAGCCGGATCACCTGGCTGCTGCGCGCTGCGACTTCCATGACCGGCGGGCTGGCGACGACGTCGACGGCTGGCGTCAGGACGTCCTGTCCATCGCGCTGGTCCCAGGCGTACACGCGCACCTGGCCGACCAGCGGCGCATCGCCGTGGTTCTGCAGGGTGACACTCGATGCGCCTTGCTCCGCGCGAAACTGGATCGACACCGGCGAAATCTGCAGATTGCCAGCCAGGACCGGCGGCGCGCAGCACAGGACGGCCGCCGCCAGGATCGCGGCGCGCCAGGAGGCGAAGGTCGTGGAAAGTCGGGACATCGCAGGCTCGGTCAGAAGTAGACGGTCGCGGTGATGGTCGATTTATAGGTGTCCGGCACCGGCGACGCCTGCGATGGGATTTCGCCGTACACGGTCAGGGTCTGCAGGGTACCGGTACCGGTGCCGCCCAGGGTGTCGGTGCCCTGGCTGTTGCCCCACAGGCCGGAACCCGGCGCCTGGTACAGGTTGAAGCGCACGGTGGCCGCGTTGGCGCCGGTGCCGCTCATGTAGCGGGTCGTACCGCTCGATCCGGCGCCGGTTCCGGCGTCCAGGCCGACGTTATATGGCGTGGTGTTGGTGCAGGTTACATTGATCGCCGAGCTTGCACTCACGGCTTGGGTCAGGACACCCTGACGCTGGCCGAAATCCATGCTGTTGGCGGCGATGGTGCAGTCGGCCACGATCTTCATGGTCACGTCGAAGCTCGAAGGCCGGCTGCCGTTGCTGTACACGGCGGCGCCGGACAGGCCGGGCAGGATCGCAATGATGAGGGCGCTCAGGACAGACTTGGAAAACTTCGATGCAAACATGATGGCTCCGTGCGAGATAAGTTGATTTGTTAGTTGCCGCAAGACAACTATGCCAGAACTCGGCCAAATCAGCAAATCCGGAAACGGAAATATCGGTAAATTACGAAAATATGATGCTTTTCAGCAACTACGTGATTTCCACAGATGCGACACTTGCCGGCGGCAAATCGACATGGAAGGCGGTGCCGCCACCTTCGCGATCTTCGAAATCCAGCCGACCGCCGTGTTCCTCGACGATGTTGCGGCTGATGCTCAGTCCCAGGCCGCTGCCCTGGCGGCGCGCGGCTTCGTCGTCCGCCTGGGCGAAACGCTGGAAGATACGGTCGCGGAAGTCTGCCGGAATGCCTGGGCCGCGGTCGAGTACCGAGATGCGCGCGCCATCGCTGTGCCGGTGCAGGCACAATTCGACCGCGCCGCCGGCCGCCGAAAACTTGATGGCGTTCGACAGCAGATTGGTCAGCACCTGGATCATGCGGTCCGCGTCGACCTCCGCGTGCAGCTCGCCGGCGCCGGCCCCGCAGCCGCATTCGATGCGCACGCCCACTTCACGCGCATGTCCCTGCATCGCGGCGGCCGCGTCCTTCAACAACGGCAGCAGTGGTTGGTCGCGGCACGCCAGCTGCACCTTGCCCGATTCGATCTTCTGCACGTCCAGCATGTCGTTTACGAGGCGCACCAGGCGCTCGCAATGGCGGTAGGCGATGTCGATCAGCTCGCCGGCCTCGCCGGGCACGCCGTCGACGGCGCCGGTTGCCAACAGCGACAGCGACGCGCGCATCGAGGTCAGCGGCGTGCGCAGCTCGTGCGAAACGGTCGCCACCAGTTCGTTCTTCATCTGCTCGACCTTCTTGCGCAGCGCGATGTCGCGCATGAAGATGCTGAAGAATGCTTTGTCGGCGCGGCCCGCCAGCCGCGCCGTCATCTCCACCTGCAGCTCGCGGCCCTGGCGGTCGCACACGATGCGTTCGACGCGCTGGTTCAGCACCTCGAGATGTCCGGTATCACGGAAGCGCTGCAAGGACTGCAGGTGGAAGGGCCGGAAGACCTTCGGGAACACCAGTTCGCCCATCGGCTTGCCGAGCGCTTCCTCGCGGCGCCAGCCGAACATCTGCTCGGCGGCCGAATTCCAGTCGATCACCCGGCCGTCCAGGCCCATGCCGATGAAGGCATCCTGCGCGGTTTCTACGATGGTGCGGATGCGCTGCTCGTTCTCGCGGACCACGGCCAGCGCGTCTTCCAACGCCCGGGTACGCTCCACGACGCGCTGCTCCAGGGTCAAATTCAGCTCTTCCAGCTCGGCCTGGCGGCGCTGGAGCTTGTCCACCAGGCCGTTCAGGGTGCTGGCCAGCGAGCGCACTTCGTCGTAGCCGCGTCCGCGTTCGGCGATGGCGGCATCGGCGCCGTCCTGAATGCGCGCCGCTTCCAGTTTCAGGCGCTTCAAGGGCCCGGTGATCCAGCGCGCGACGAACACGCCGGCGACCGAAAACAGCAGCGCCAGCGCGATGCCGCTCCATAGCCCGTACTGGCGCAGGCGCTTGACCGGAACGAAGGCATTCTCGACATCCTGGCGCACCAGCACGGTCCAGCCCAGGCCCGGGTACTCCGCATAACCCTTCGACCGGCTGTAGCCGACCAGGTAGGTCTTGCCGTCGTTCCAGTGCTCGACGACGTAGCCGGGCTTGGTCTGTTGGCGCGCCTGCCGCAGGCTCTGCATCTCGATGGTTGTGCCCTGCAGGCCGGGCGGTCCGAGCAGGACCAGGCCCTTGTCGCCGACGATCAGGGCATCGACCCGGCGTGCCGCTTCGAGAGGGGCAATGATCGAGCGCTCGACGTCGCGCGCCCATTGCCAGGACAAATGGGCGCCGAGCACGCCGCGCGTTGCGCCGGTCCGGTCGCGGAAGGGAAAAGCGACGTCGACGAAGCGCACCGGCTCGCCGCCCTGCGGCTGCGGCAGCAGCTTGGCCAACAGCAGAGCCTCGTGCACGTCGCCGACATGTCCCGTGCCCTTGCTCGCCTGCTGGAACCAGGGCCGCTTGCTGACATCGGCCCCTTCCAGCAAGCCGCCGGCCGAGACCATGACCTTGCCTTGCGGATCGGCCAGGCCGATCCAGCTGTAATAGGTATAGGTATCGCGGACATCGTCGAGCAGCTTGCGCCAATTGCCGTCGACAAAGCCTGCATCGGCCAGGGCGAAGCGTCTGGCGATCAGCTCCACTTCGCGGTAACGCTCGAACATTCCACGGTCCAGCTTGTCCGAAGCCTGCAAGGCGAGTTCGCCCAAGCCATGGCCGATCGTTTGCTTGACGTGTTGGGTCGCTTCCTTTTCGACCACGGCGACCACGACAACGGTCAGCACGATCGACAGCGTGGAAAACGCCAGTCCCATGTAACCAGCCAGGCCGCGTGGACGAAAACGCTCAAGAATTGGGAATGCAATGGCCATGACTCGCAATCGTGAAAGCAGCCGGCGCGGCCCCTCGCACGCCTGGGCGCCGGCTACATTTATTTGAACAAATATGGTTCATGCTAGCACTGTGTTTTCCACGGCTGTGTAGCGATTTTACTGACTTGACTCATGCAGCGGCGCTTCCCACACCGGGCCGCACAACAGGAATCGTTTGCTGCATTACTGCAACTTTGCTATGCTGCGCGGTCATCCTGCATAAACACGATCCGGAGACAAAGTGCACATGTTCGAGCGTCCCAGGATCCTGGTCGTCAACGACGATCACGCCAGCCTACTCGCGCTCACCAGCCTGCTCGACATGTGGGCCGAGGAGCTGAACTACACCGTCGTCAGCGCCCGCTCCGGCCACGAAGCCCTGCGCCAGGTGCTGAGGCACGACTTCGCCGTCATTCTTCTCGACGTCAACATGCCGGACATGAACGGCTTCGAGACCGCCGAGGCGATCCAGCAGCATCCGCGCTCGGCGGAAGTCCCCATCATCTTCGTCACCGCCTACCAGGCCGATGAAGTCGCACGCCTGCAGGCCTACCAGCGCGGCGCCGCCGACTTCCTGTTCACGCCGGTCATCCCGCAGATCATGCGCGCCAAGGTGTCGGTGTTCGTGACCATGGCCCAGAAGAACGAGGAACTGCGCCGCCAGACCGCCGAGCTCGGCAAGCACACCGAGGAACTAGTCGACATCAACGAACGCCTGACGCGCGAAATGGAAGAGCGCCACGCGGTCGAACGGGCCAGCCATGCCAAGGACGAGTTCCTGGCGATGCTGGGCCACGAACTGCGCAATCCGCTGTCGGCGATCAACAGCGCGGCCTCGCTGCTCGGCATGCCCAAGCTCACCGACGAGATCGCCCAGCGCGCGCGCAACATCGTCCAGCGCCAGACCCGCCAGCTGAGCACCATCGTCGACGATCTGCTCGACCTGTCGCGCGCGATGTCGGGCAAGGTGGTGCTGGCGCGCCGTCCGCTCGATCTGTCGCGCCTGGTCGGGACCTGCATCGCGACCTACCGCGCGACCGGACGCGCCGACCTGCACACGCTGACGGACAGCCTGGCCCCGGCCTGGGTGGACGGCGACCCGGCCCGCCTCGAGCAGGTGGTGTCGAACCTGGTCGAGAACGCGCTGAAATACACGCCGCCGGGCGGCAGCGTCGAGGTATCGGTGCAGCAGGCCGGCAACGAGGCGGTGATCGTCGTGAAGGACAGCGGCATCGGCATCGCCGCGGAGCAGCTGCCGCAGGTCTTCGACATCTTCATGCAGGTCTCCAGCGCGCTCGACCGCTCGCAGGGCGGACTCGGCATCGGCCTGTCCCTGGTGCGCCGCATGGTCGAGCTGCACGGCGGTGCGATCGGCGTCCACAGCGACGGCGCCGGCCAGGGCAGCACTTTCACGGTCCGCCTGCCGGCCACCGAGCCTCTGGAATCGCCGCTGTCCGCAGACCGGCCGGTCTTCCTCGCCACGAAACCCAGCGTGCTGCTGATCGACGATAACGACGACGGCCGCGAAATGATGGCGCTCACGCTCGGCGCCCAGGGCTACGACGTGCGCCAGGCCGGCGACGGCATCCGCGGCATCGCCGAGGCGTCCGCGAATCCGCCGCGGGTTGCGCTGGTCGACATCGGCCTGCCCGGCATGGACGGCTACGAAGTGGCGCGCCGCCTGCGCCGGGACCCGGCCACCAGCGGCATCCGGCTGGTGGCGCTGACCGGCTATGGGCTGGTGAAGGACCAGAACTTGGCGCTCGAGGCCGGCTTCGACCTGCATCTGGTGAAGCCGGTGGCGACGGACAAGCTGTGCGAGATTATTGACGAGCTGGCGGGACGCAAGGACGGGCTGCACTAAGAGCACCGCGCTGAGCATTGAAATGAAAAAAGCCAGCTCGAAAGCTGGCTTTTTTTCTGATTCCGTTGGTCGGGGCGAGAGGATTCGAACCTCCGACCCCCTGCACCCCATGCAGGTACGCTACCAGGCTGCGCTACGCCCCGACTCAGCCTGCAATTATATCAGAGGCGGACGAAATGATAGGTTTTTTGTTACTTCCATTCACCACGTAAAGCCAGCACCTCTTCGTACAGCCCTTCCGGCGTCACCTCCTGCGGCGGCACCGGACGTCCCACCGCCAGCGCCAAACGCGAACGCCAGCCACGCGCGAAGGAGCGCTCGAATACGTTCGACGGGTCGCGCGAGAACACGCTGCCCCACAGGCCGCGCAGCGCCATCGGAATCACCGGCACCTTGCTGCGTTCGACGATCTTCATGACGCCGCCGCGGAACTCGCTCATTTCGCCGGTGCGGGTCAGCTTGCCCTCCGGGAAGATGCAGACCAGTTCGCCTTCGTGCAGGGCCTGGGCGATGTCGACGAAGGCCTTTTCCATCAGCCACGGGTCTTCCTTGGCCGGCGCGATCGGGATCGCCTTCGCGGTGCGGAAGATGAAGCCCAGCAGCGGGGTCTTGAAGATGCGGTGGTCCATCACGAAGCGGATCGGGCGCGGGCTGGCCGCCATGATCACGATCGCGTCGACGTAGGAAACGTGGTTGCAGACCAGGACCGCGGCGCCCTCTTCCGGGATGCGGTCGGTGTCGACGGTCGACACGCGGTGGATGGTATGGATCAGCAGCCAGGCCAGGAAGCGCATCAGGAATTCCGGCACCAGCGAGAAGATGTAGATGGCGACGAGCGCGTTCAGCAGCGCCGTGGTCAGGAACATCTCGGGAATCGAAAAGCCCTGCCCGATCAGGAACACGGCCACGCCGGCCGCGCCCACCATGAACAGCGCATTCAGGATGTTCATGCCGGCGATGGTGCGCGAGACGTGCTTCGGATCGCAGCGGGTCTGGATCAGCGCGAACAGGGGCACGATGAAGAAGCCGCCGAACACGCCCAGCAGCAGCAGGTCCAGCAGGATGCGCCAGGTGCCGTGCTGCTGGAGCAGGCCGAGGAAGTCGACGGTCGCGGTGTTGGTGTAACCCAGGCTGGCGAAATACAGGTCGATGCCGAACAGCGACAGGCCGATCGCACCGAAAGGCACCAGGCCGATCTCGACCTTGCGGCCCGAGAGCTTTTCGCACAGCAGCGAGCCGGCGCCGATCCCCAGCGAGAAGATGGTCAGCAGGAGCACGAACACGCTGTGGTCGCCGTGCAGGTAGTCCTTGGCGTACAGCGGGAACTGCGACAGCACCAGCGCGCCGTAGAACCAGAACCAGGAATTGCCGAGCATGGACAGGAACACGGTGCGGTTCTGGCGCGAGTAGCCGAGGTTGCGCAGCGACTCGGCGATCGGGTTCTTGCTGATCGCGAGATCGGGCGCCGGCGCCGGCGAAGCGGGAATGCGCGTGCTGGTCAAGAGGCCCAGCACCGCCACCACGATGGTGCCGCCGGCCACCAGGTGCACGCCCAGGTCGCCGTGGCCGGCCAGCACCGCGCCCATCACCTCGCCCAGCAGGATGCCCACAAAAGTCCCCATCTCGATCACGCCATTGCCGCCGACCAGCTCTTCCGGCTTCAGGTGCTGCGGCAGGTAGGCATATTTGACGGGCCCGAACAGGGTCGAGTGCACGCCCATGCCGGCCACCGCGACGATCAGCAGCCACAGGGTGTGCGTGTACCAGCCAACCGCCGCCACGATCATGATCACGATCTCCAGCGACTTGACCCAGCGCGCCAGCCTGCCCTTCTCGACCTTGTCGGCGATCTGGCCGGCGGTGGCCGAGAACACGACGTAGGGCAGGATGAACAGACCCGGGATCAGGTTGTTGAGCAGGGACGGCGCGAGGCTGGTCCAGGACAGCGCGTCGTAGGTCAGCACGACCAGCAGCGCCGTCTTGAACAGGTTGTCGTTGAAGGCGCCGAGGAACTGGGTCCAGAAGAAGGGACCGAAGCGGCGCTGTTTCAATAGGGCGAACTGGCTGGAATGGCTCATGCGATTCGTGGTGGCGTGTTTGCAGATGCGACAATCTACAACACAAGCCGGCCCTTGAACACCTGATGTTGCTGTACGCAAAGCAAAGGCATCGGATTCCGATACTGACGGCCTTGATTTTTGCAATGCCGGCGGACGAAGTCGCCGATCACGCCACTAGCGCAGCCGCTTCCAGCCGCGGTACAAAGGCCCGATGGCCAGCACCACGATCACCATGCGCGACACGTGAAAGGCGGTCACCACCGGCACGCCCAGGTGCAGCACGCGCGCGGTCAGCGACATCTCGGCGATCCCGCCCGGCGAAGTCGCCAGGATCATGGTCCCGGGATGCAGCGATGTCGCTTCCGCCACCAGCAGCGCGAACAGGCCTGCGGCCCCCATCGTCAGCGCGGTGCAGGCGGCCACGCCGGCCAGGAAGCGCGGCGCGGTGTGTGCGAAGGCCGGGGTGAAGCGGGTGCCGAGCGACACGCCGATGAAGAGCTGGCCGGCGCGGATCATCCATTCGGGCAGGCGCGAAAGCTGGACCCCGGCAGCGGTCAGCGCGAGGGCCGCCGCCAGCGGGCCGATCACCCAGGCGTTCGGCACGCCAAGGCGCTTGAGCAGCAGCGCGCAGGCGCCGGTAATCAGGATCAGCAGCGCCAGTCCGCCGGGATCGACGCTGCCGGCCAGCGGCACGAACATGTCCAGGCCGGCGCCCCAGCCGTGGCTGGCGAGCCAGCGTACCGCAAACGGAATCGTGCCGACCACCATCATGATGCGCAGGCTGTGTGCGGCGGCGACGCGTTCGACGGCGGCGCCATGGCGTTCGCCCTGCACCGCCATCTCGGAGGCGCCGCCGACCGCCATCGCAAAGAAGGCGGTAGCATCGTCGCAGCCGGACAGGCGCTGCAGCAGCGCGCCGGCCGCGGCGCCGAGGCAGATCGCCATGCCGACCGCCAGCACGATCCAGGGCGCGTTGCGGGCCAGGGCCGCCAGCACCGGGGCGCTGAAGTAGAGCCCGAGCGCGGTGCCGATCGCCCACTGCCCCGCCTCGCGCGCCTGCACCGGCGCGGCCAGGCGCGCGCCCAGCATGCAGGCGATCGCGGTCGAGAACAGCGGCCCGATCATCCACGGCAGCGGCGTGTCGAGCCGGATGCAGAGCAGCGCGGCCGCCAGCGCCAGCGCAACGGCCGGCACGAAGCTGCGCAGTATCGTCACGGGCTTAGAACACCCACAGCTTCTCGGCCGGCATTTCGAGCCAGTACTGGCCCGGGTCGATGCGGTGCTTCGAGTAGGCGCGCACGTTCGCCTCGCCGCTCTTGAACAGGCACTCCCAGCGGTCGCCCAGGTACATGCAGGTCAGCAGCGGCAGCTCGATGCCGTTGGCGACCGGGCTGCGGCCGATGCGCACTTCCTCGACGCGGATCAGCGCCGAAGCATCCTTGCCCTCGCCCAGGCCGCGCGCAGTCGCGTTCAGTTCGCGGCCGCCCACCTGCAGGCGCGCGCCGCTGCCGTTGCGCTGTACGACCTGCGCCGGCAGGCGGTTGTTACTGCCCATGAACTCGGCGGTGAACAGCGTGTCCGGCGCTTCGTACATCGATTGCGGCGTGCCCTGCTGCTCGATCTTGCCGTTGTTGAGCAGCAGGATGCGGTCCGAGATCGCCATCGCCTCGGCCTGGTCGTGGGTCACCATCAGGGCCGACAGGCCCAGGCGCACGATCAGCTCGCGCAGGAAGGCGCGGGCTTCCTCGCGCAGTTTCGCGTCCAGGTTCGACAGCGGTTCGTCGAGCAGGATCACGGGCGGGTTGTAGACCAGGGCGCGGGCGATCGCCACGCGCTGCTGCTGGCCGCCCGACAGCTGGTGCGGGAAGCGTTCGCCGAGGTGGCCCAGGCCGAGCTGGGACAGCACCTCGTTGACCTTCGGCGTGATCTCGCGCGAGGACATCTTGCGCAGCTTGAGACCGTAGGCGACGTTGTCGAACACGGTCTTGTGCGGCCACAGCGCATAGGACTGGAACACCAGGCCGAGGTTGCGCTCTTCGGCCGGCAGTTCCAGCTTGCGCGAGGCGCTCGATCCGCCGTCGAACACGCGGCGTTCGCCGATGTCGATGGTGCCGGCTTTCGGGCTTTCCAGGCCGGCCACCGCGCGCAGCAGCGTGGTCTTGCCGCTGCCCGAAGGCCCCAGCAGCGCCACCACTTCGCCGCGCTGCAGGTGCATCGATACGCCTTTCAGGATCGGGTTGGCGGAAGCGCCGCTGCCGTAGTCGAGGTGCAGGTCGTTGACGGTCAAAACGTTCATGGTGATGTCTCGTGTACTTGATTAGTTATGAAGCTCAGTTGTGTAACTTCACGCCGAAGCGCAGCGCGATGCCGAGGCCGATGGCCACCAGCGTGATGTTGATGAAGGACAGCGCGGCCACCAGGTCGGTCGAGCCGCCGGCCCACAGCGAGACCAGCATCGCGCCGATCACTTCGGTGCCGGGCGAGAGCAGGTAGACGCCGGTCGAGTATTCGCGCTCGAAGATCAGGAACACCATCAGCCAGCCGCCCAGCATGCCGAACTTGATCAGCGGGAGCGTGACGTCGCGGGTGACGCGGCCGCGGCTGGCGCCGACCGCACGCGCCGCCTCTTCCAGCTCGGGACCGACCTGCAGCAGCGCGGTCGAGACCAGGCGCATGCCGTAGGCCAGCCACACCACGCTGTAGGCCAGCCACAGCGCGAAGATGGTCGAGCGCAGCTGGCGCAGTTGCGGGATGAAATGCTCGGACAGCCAGGTCGCCCAGCCGGCGTCCATGCCCTTCAGGACCGTGTCGAGCCAGCTCGGCACGAACAGGAAGACCCACAGGAAGGACAGGCCGGCCAGCAGGCCCGGCACGGCGCGCGGCACTAGCACACTGTAGTCCAGCAGGCGGGTCACGCCGTCCGGCTTGCGGTGCATGGCCAGCGCGATGGCGGTGTAGCAGACCACGGCCAGGCCGCCGCCGACCACGCCGATCAGGATGGTGTTGACGATACCGCGCACCAGCGAAGGCTGCTCGAAGATGTCGCGGAAGTGCTGCAGGGTCAGCACGTCGGCCAGGTGCACGCCCTCGCCCCAGTACTGGACGAAGGAACGCAGCACGATGCCCGACAGCGGCAGCACGATGGTGACCAGGATCCAGGCGCCGATCACGGTCATGGCCAGCCACTTCCACTTGCCCAGCGGGAGCGGCTTCTGGCGCGCGCCCTTGCCCTTGATCGACACGTACTTGTTGGCCGACTTCAGCAGCCAGCGCTGCAGCATCACCAGCGGCATCGTCACCGCCACCAGGCACACGGCCACCGCCGCCATCAGATGGTAGGACGGGGTGCCCAGCTTGTTGGTCAGCTTGTACAGGTAGGTCGCCAGCACCAGGTGGCCTTCGGGGTCGCCCAGCACCAGCACCAGGCCGAACACCTCGAAGCCGAGGAAGAACACCAGCACGCCGGCATAGGCCAGCGCCGGCATGATCATCGGCAGCGAGACGTTGAACATCACCTGCCAGGGCGAAGCGCCGGTGGTGCGCGCCGCTTCCTCGACGTCGGAGCCCAGGCTCTTCAGCGCCGACGAAGCGTACAGATACACGTGCGGGACGTGGGTCAGGCCGGCGATCACGACGATGCTGGTGAACGAATACACGTTCCACGGCACCATCCCGATCAGCTGGTGCACCGAGGTCGTGTAGAAGCCCACCGGCCCCATAGCCACCACGTAGCCGAAGCCCATCACCATCGGCGACACGAAGATCGGCACCAGCAGCAGCGGCGCGATCCAGCCGCGGCCCGGCAGGTCGGTGCGCACCATCAGGAAGGCCAGCATGCCGCCCAGCGGCACCGCGATCGCCGCCAGGCCGGACGCCAGCAGCATGCCGTTCTTGAAGGCGAGCCAGAAGTCGGCGTCCTCGAAGATGAAGCGGAAGGCGTCCAGCCCGAGTTCCTTGTCGGGCATGAAGAAAGGCGCCGACAGGACGCTCTGGTAGAAGATCAGGAACAGCGGCAGGAAGATCGCCAGGCAGGCCAGCACCACCACGATGGCGCGCGGCCAGTTGAAGCGGAAGCGGCGCGCGGCGGACTGGCCGTCCGCGCCCTGCGATTTCAGGCGGGCGCCGGGGAGCGAGAAGGTAGGCATGGTTGTATCCGATCAGGTGGGTGCTGGCGTCAAACGGCGTTTACTTCTTGCCCGCCGTTTCCTTCCACTGCTTCAGGAAGGCCATGCGCTTGGCGGGCGCCAGGTAGTCGGTCACTTCCGGACCCACCGGCAGCGGCTTGATGTTCTTCTCGCCGATCTGCTTGATCAGGTCCGAGGAGGTGGTCTCGCCGGTGACGTCGGTGCGGATCGCGAACAGCTTCGACTCGTTGGCGATGATGGTCTGGCCGCGCTGCGACAGCATGTAGTCGACCCACAGCTTGGCGGCGCTCGGGTGCTTGGCCGACTTGTTGATGAACAGGACGCGCGACATGATCAGCGTGTAATCCTTCGGCAGCACCACGCCCAGCGACGGATCGGTCTTGGCGCGCACCAGTGCATACGAGCCGAGCACGTTGTAGCCGATCAGGTTCTCGCCCGAGGAGATCCGTTCCAGCATGGTGCCGGTCGAGGACTGCACGCGCACCTTGGCCGTGCCGAAGGCCTGTTCCAGGGTGCCGAACTGCGGGAAGTCCTTGGCGTCCTGGGTCATGAACATGAAGCCGACGCCGGATTTCTCGATGTCGTAGGTGGTGACCTTGTCCTTGAACTTCGGCTGGGTGATGATGCGCGCGAAGTCGGCGTGGGTCTGCGGGATCTCGGCGCCGGTGACCAGGCGCTTGTTGTAGACGAAGGCCGCCGGTTCGAAGGTGGTGCCGTAGGCCATGTCCTTCCAGACCGCCCAGCCCGGGATCTTCGACGCTTCGACCGATTTGTAGGCCATCGCATAGCCGCCGGCGGCCAGCTTGATCTGCAGGTCCATCGCCGAGGACCACAGCGCGTCGGCGGTGTCGCCGCCGGCTGCGGCTTCGGAGATGAAGCGGTTGTACACCTCGGTCGAGTTCATGTCGTTGTACTCGACCACGATACCCGGATACAGGGTGTTGAAATCCTTGACCAGGGGCTGGACCGCCTTGCTGTCGGTGGCGCCGTAGACCACCAGCTTGCCCTCTTTCTTGGCGGCGTCGACGATCTGCTGGTAGGCGGCCGGATAGCCGGCGGGCAGCTGGGCCAGGGCCTGGCCGGCGCAAAGCAGAGAGATGGCGCCGGCAACGGCCGCGCGCAGGATGTGTTGGGTAGCTTGCATGTCTGTCTCCTTGGGTTATTCGATAAGTGGCCGGTTCAGTGCTCGCGCACGAGATTGAACTGCCTGGCCTGCTGTTTGTAATTGGCGACGGCCTGCCGGATGTAGCGGGTCAGCAGGTCGCCGGTGAGCGAAAACGGGTACAACCCGGCCTGAGCGCGCAGCTGCGCGAATTCGGGGCTGGCTTCCATGCGGTCGAAAGCCGCGACCCAGCGCCGGTAGTCGGCATCGGGCACGCCGGGGCCCATCCACACGCCGCGGATCACCGGCCACACCAGGTCGTAGCCTTGCTCGCGCGCGGTCGGCACCGCCGCCAGCACGCCGGGCAGGCGCTGTTCGGACAGCACCGCCAGCACCCGCACCTGGCCGCGGCCGGCGTACAGCGCCGCTTCGGAGGCGTCGCCCGACACCGCCTGTACATAGCCGGCCTGCATCGCCGTGAATTCCTCGCCGCCGCCTTCCAGCGCGACGAAGCGCAGCTTGCGCGGATCGACGCTGGCCAGGCGCGCAAGCAGCGCCATCTTCATCCAGTCCTGGCTGCCGATGGTGCCGGACATGCCGACCAGGACAGACTGCGGATCGCGTTTGAGCGCCGCGACCAGGTCCTCCAGCGTGCGGTAAGGCGAATCCGCGCGCACCGCGATCATGCCGTAGTCGGCGCCGAGCGCGGCGACCCAGCGTACGTCGTCGCTGCTGGCCTTGCCGAACTTGCCCTGGGCGAGGTTCAGCAGCGAACCGCCGGAGAAGGCCACCAGCGTGTTCGGCTCGGCGCGGCGCTGCGATTCCATGGTGTGCCAAGCCACCGCGCCGATCCCGCCCGGCATGTAGCTGAGCTTGAATTTCGGCGTGCCGGACTTGTCCTGCAGGGCTTTCTGGGCCAGCTTGCAGGTCAGGTCCATCGCGCCGCCCGGCTTGGACGGGATCAGGCATTCGACGTCGTCGAGCCGGGCCGCGCCGGCCTGCAGGCAGGCCAGGGCGAGGATCAGGAACAGGAAGGTGCGCAGTGTTTTCATGGCGCCCATCATAGCGGTGCGAGGCGGCGCCGGGTCAGAAGCGGTGCTGGATGCCCGCGGTCACGCCGGTCTGCGTGTTGCCGGTGCCCGGGTCGTCGCGCGACAGGCCGACCAGCTGGCCATGATCGGCCTTGGCGTGGGCCGCGGCCAGGTACAGGTCGGTGCGCTTGGACAGCGCGTACATGGCGCGCGCCACCAGCATGGTCGGGTCGGCGTCTTTCGCCGCCGGCAGGTTCTTGGTGTTGATGTGGTAGGCTGCGCCGGTCAGGGTCACCGGGCCGGTCACGTAAGTCACGCCGCCCCAGAAGGTGTCGCCGCGCAGGTCGGCGGTGTTGGCCTTGCCGGATTCGAGCTTGTAGCCGCGCATGCCGGCCACGTAGCGCCACTGGCCGGTCTTGTAATCGACCGCCAAGTGGAACGCGGTGGTCTGGTCGCGGTTGCCGGTGGCGGGCAGGATGCTGCCGTTCACCTGCTCGTAGGCGGCCATGGCGCCGAAGCCGTTGGCGAACCAGGAGCCGCCCACCGCGTACTTGCGGCCGTCCGCGGCGTTGCTGGTCTGCTCGCCGAAGCCGACGCTGGCGCCGTAGGTGAAGTGGCCGCTGCTGCCGCTGTACTTGATCAGGTTGTCGAAGGCGGTCGTCATGCCGTACTTCGAGGGGCCGGTGGCGCCGCCGGTGGTGGCCCAGGAATAGTTGGGCGCGAAGCCGAGCGGGTCGAACTTGATCACCAGGTCATAGGTGGTAGTGAAGGAGCGGCCGATGACCACGCGGCCGAAGCTGCCTTCCAGGCCGACGTTGGCCTGGCGCTTGAACAGCGCGCCGTCGGCGGCGCCGGTGTCCATCAGGATGCCGCCTTCGAGGTTGAAGACCGCCTTCAGGCCGCCGCCCAGGTCTTCGCTGCCGCGCAGGCCCCAGCGCGAGGTGTTCTTGCCGCCCGAGATGACGCGCACCATGGTGCCGTCGTTGGCGCTGGCATGGTTCACGGCTTCGACGCCGGCGTCGATCAGGCCATAGACCTGGACGTTGCTCTGGGCGTTGGCGGAATTGTTCAGGGAAAGCGCTGCCAGGACGGCAAGCGCGAGGGCCGACTTCTTCATGGTGTCTCCGGTTGTTGTAATCGTTCGCAGTCTTTTGGCGACTGCTTGTTTGTGCCAACTATATGTGCGCCCGGCTTTCAATCAGCTTTCAGTGCGGGGCTGTGGAAACTACGTAGCGGCCGGCGCCGGCGATGGCGCTTTTCCCGGCGCGGCCTTTGCGCTTACACTGGCGGCATGAGAATCCTGTTAGTCGAAGACCACGTCGAACTGTCGCACTGGGTATCGAAGGCGCTGCGCGATGCGCGCCTCACCGTCGAATGCGCAGCCAACGGCGCCGACGCCGACGCCCTCCTCCACACCCAGGACTACGCGCTGGTGATCCTGGACCTGACCCTGCCGAAGATGGACGGCCTGGACGTGCTGCGCCGCCTGCGCGCGCGCGGCGGTGCGCGCGGCCGCACGCCGGTGCTGATCCTGACCGCGCGCGGCGGCCTCGAAGAACGGGTGCAAGGCCTGAACCTGGGCGCCGACGATTACCTCGCCAAGCCCTTCGAACTGGCCGAACTGGAAGCGCGCGTGAAGGCCCTGCTGCGCCGCAGCGTCGGCAACGAAGCCCTGGTGCACCAGTGCGGGCAGCTCAGCTTCGATACCGTGACCCGCATGTTCAGCTATTGCGGCGAAGCGTTGGCGCTGACCCCGCGCGAACACGCGCTGCTGGAAGCGCTGATCGCGCGGCCGGGACGGGCGATGTCGAAGGAAAAGCTGTTCGACGAAGTGTTCGCCCTCGACGACGACGCCAATCTCGACGCCATCGAACTGTACGTCCACCGCATCCGCAAGAAGCTCGACCGCCGCCCGGACGGCGGCGCCGCCATCGCGACCCTGCGCGGCATCGGCTACCTGCTGCAGGAACGGCCGGCCACTTGAAGAGCATGGCCGCGCCCCGCCCTCCCGGCAGCCTGCGCAACCAGCTGCTGCGCTGGCTGATCGTGCCCCTGGTGGGGCTGGTGGCGCTGAATTCGGTGTCGCTGTACCGCGATGCGCTGGATGCCGCCGATACCGCCTACGACCGTTCGCTGCTGGCCTCGACGCGCGCGCTGGCCGAGCGGGTCTCGGTCAAGGACGGCAAGGTGGTGGCGGACGTGCCCTACGTGGCGCTGGACAGCTTCGAAACCGACACCCTCGGCCGCATCTACTACCGGGTCGGCGGCCTGCAGGGCGAGACCGTGTCCGGCTACGACGACCTGCCGCCGGTGCCGAAGAAGGTGCCGCGCTCGGAGCTGTATCCGGCGCTGGTGCGCTTCTATCACGCCGACTACAACGGCGAGCCGGTGCGCATCGCCGCCCTGCTGCAGCCGGTGTACGACGATTCGATGCGCGGCATTGCCCTGATCCAGGTCGGCGAGACGCTCGATGCGCGGCGCGCGCTGTCGCGGCGCATCCTGATCAATACCCTGCTGCGCCAGGCCCTGCTGGTGCTGGCGGTGGCGACCCTGGTGTGGTTCGCGGTGCGCCTGGTGCTGCAACCGCTGATGCGCCTGAAGCAGGTGGTCGAGACGCGCGCCGTGTCCGACTTGTCGGACGTCGACGCGACCCTGGTGCACCGCGAGGTACGGCCGCTGGTGGCAGCGATGAACGGCACCATGGCGCGCATGCAGACCCTGATCGCCAGCCAGCGCCGCTTCATCGCCGACGCCTCGCACCAGCTGCGCACGCCGCTCACGGTGCTCAAGACGCAAGCCGAGCTGGCGCTGCGCGAAAACGATCCGGCCGCGATGCAGGCGATCGTGCGCTCGATCGCGGCCACCACCGATTCGACCGTGCACCTGGCGAACCGGCTGCTGACGCTGGCACGCATCGAGCACGGCAGCGGCAGCGCACCGTCGATGCCGGTCTCGCTGGCGGCGCTGGCGCAGCAGGTCGGCCTCGAGCTGGCCCTGCCGGCGGTGCAGAAGGGTGTGGACCTGGCGCTGGAAGCCGAGGACGGCGACGACACCACGGTGCTGGGCCAGGAACTGCTGCTGCACGAAATGCTGAGCAACCTGGCCGACAATGCGATCCAGTACACCCCGCCGGGCGGCAGCGTGCTGCTGCGCGTGCGCCGCGCCGGTGCGGACGTGCTGCTCGAAGTGCAGGACAGCGGGCCGGGCATCGCCGAGGCGGAACTCGACAAGGTGTTCATGCCCTTCTACCGCGCCCAATCCGCGCTGGAAACGAATCCGGGCGGCACCGGGCTGGGACTGGCCATCGTGCGCGACATCGCCAGCCTGCATGGCGCGACGGTGCGCATGGGCCGCGGCGACAATGGCCGCGGGCTGACAGTCAGCGTGATCTTTGCCGCCGCGGCTTCAGCGACGCCGGGCGGGACCGATCTTGTGCTGTCTTAAACGGACGCGCACCGCCTTTGCGGCGCACGGTAGGGACAGTTTGGCGGGACCTTTAGTATCGGCAAATGCTGCCAAACAGGAGCCGTTTGGCAACGCATATTGCGGACTGACAAATATACGAAGAAGCAAAACTTTGCTGGCTTGAGCAAGCACAAAGCTTATTCTGGACGCGCTTCTTGTGCAGTGCAGCGCAGGTAGAATGCGCCCATGAACACGACCCGACACGCTTACAGCCTCCAGGAGTACAGCGCAGCCGATGCGCTGTTCGACCAGATCGAGCAGGACCTGCTCGCCCTCATGACTGCACCGCTCGACAGCCGGGCCGGGGAACCGCCCCAGGTCGTCGACGAGTTCGCCGACGACTTTTTCAGTTGCCTCGGAACGCTGCCCGGAGCGGGGCCCGGATCAGCGCCCGGGCTGGCCAACTGAAAGGCGAGGTCTTTTAGCTGAAGCTTTCCAGGCGAATTCGAATGACCTTGTTCACCACCGTCGACAAAGCCTCGATCTTCGCAATCGCCGCATTCACGTATTTTTCGCGGGTCTGGTGGGTAATGATGACGATGTCCGTCCGCGCCTTCTCGCCCGGCTCCTTCTGCAGCACGGCGTCGATCGAGATGCCGGCTTCGGCCAGGATGCGGGTCAGGTCGGCCATCACGCCCAGTTGGTCCTGCACATACACGCGCAGGTAGTAGGCGGTGCGGATCTCTTCCATCGGCAGGATCGGCAGGTCCGCCAGTTCGGCCGGCTGGAAAGCCAGGTGCGGCACGCGCTGGTAAGGATCGACGGTGGCCAGGCGGGTCACGTCCACCAGGTCGGCAATCACGGCCGAGGCGGTCGGCTCGGCGCCGGCGCCCTTGCCGTAGTAAAGCGTGGTGCCGACCGCATCGGCTTTCACCAGCACGGCGTTCATGGCGCCTTCGACGTTGGCGATCAGGCGCGCGGCCGGGATCAGGGTCGGGTGCACGCGCAGTTCGATGCCCTCGGTGCCGTCGACCACGGTGCGGCGGGTGATACCGAGCAGCTTGATGCGGTAGCCGAGCTGTTCGGCGTAGCGGATGTCCACCGCCTGCAGCTGGCTGATGCCTTCGATGTGGCTGCTGGCGAACTGCATCGGGATGCCGAAGGCGATCGCCGCCATGATGGTCAGCTTGTGGGCGGCGTCCACGCCTTCGATGTCGAAGGTCGGGTCGGCTTCCGCATAGCCCAGCTCCTGGGCCTGCTTCAGCACGGTGGCGAAGTCCAGGCCCTTGTCGCGCATCTCGGACAGAATAAAGTTGGTGGTGCCGTTGATGATGCCGGCCACCGATTCGATACGGTTGGCGGACAGGCCTTCACGCAGCGCCTTGATGATCGGCACGCCGCCGGCGACGGCCGCCTCGAAGGCCACCATCACGCCCTTGGCCTGGGCCGCTTCGAAGATCTCGTTGCCGTGCAGGGCCAGCAGGGCCTTGTTGGCGGTGACGACGTGCTTGCCGTTGGCGATCGCCTGCAGCACCAGCTCGCGCGCCAGTTCGTAGCCGCCGATCAGTTCGACGACGATGTCGATGTCGGGATTGTTCACGACCGCGAACGGGTCGCCGACGACTTCGACGCCTTCGCCGACGATGCGCTTTGCGCGCTCGAGATTGCGGGCGGCGACCATCGTCACTTCGATGCCGCGGCCGGCGCGGCGGCGGATTTCTTCCTGGTTGCGTTGGAGAACGTGCCAGGTCCCGGCACCCACGGTGCCGACGCCGAGCAGGCCTGCTTTAATCGGTTTCATATGTTCGAATTCTATTCTGTCGTTCTCAGCGCGCGTGGCGGCGCCGGTAGCCGTCGAGGAAGCGTGCGATGCGGCCGCAGGCATCCGTCAGGTCGTCGGAATTGGGCAGGAACACCAGCCGGAAGTGGTCCGGGGCGATCCAGTTGAAGCCGGTGCCTTGCACCAGCAGGACTTTTTCCTCGGACAACAGCTCGCAGATGAATTGCTGATCGTCGGCGATCGGGTAGATCTTGGGGTCGAGGCGCGGGAACATGTACAGCGCGGCTTTTGGCTTCACGCAGCTCACGCCCGGGATATCGGTAAGCAGTTTGTGCGCGAGGTCGCGCTGGCGCGCCAGGCGGCCGCCGGGCGCCACCAGGTCGGCGATGCTCTGGTAGCCGCCGAGCGCGGTCTGGATCGCGAACTGGCCCGGCGCATTCGCGCACAGGCGCATCGAGGCCAGCATGTTCAGGCCTTCGATATAGTCTTTCGCATGGCGCTTTTCGCCGGATACCACCATCCAGCCGGCGCGGTAGCCGCAGGAGCGGTAGTTCTTCGACAGGCCGTTCAGGGTGACGAACAGGACGTCGTCGGCCAGCGAGGCCAGCGAGATGTGCTCCTCGCCGTCGTACAGCGTCTTGTCGTAGATTTCGTCGGCGTAGACGATCAGGCCGTGCTGGCGCGCCAGCTCGACGATCTCCAGCAGCACCTCGCGCGAATACAGCGCGCCGGTCGGGTTGTTCGGGTTGATGACGACGATCGCGCGCGTGTTCGGTGTGATCTTCTTGCGCATGTCGGCGATGTCCGGCATCCAGCCGGCCTGCTCGTCGCATATGTAATGCACCGGATTGCCGCCGGCCAGGCTGACCGCGGCGGTCCACAGCGGATAATCAGGCGCCGGCACCAGCACTTCGTCGCCGTTGTTCAGCAGGCCCTGCATCGCCATCACGATCAGCTCGGAGGCGCCGTTGCCGAGGTAGATGTCGTCGATCTTCACCCCGGGGATGTTCTTTTCCTGGGTGTAGTGCATGACCGCCTTGCGCGGCGCGAACATGCCCTTCGAGTCGGTGTAGCCGGCGGCGCCGTGCAGGTTGCGGATCATGTCCTGCACGATCTCGTCCGGCGGGTCGAAACCGAACACGGCGAGGTTGCCGATGTTCAGCTTGATGATCTTGTGGCCGTCGTCCTCCATCTGGCGCGCTTTCTCGAGCGCGGGGCCGCGGATTTCGTAACACACGTCATCCAGCTTGTTCGATTTCAGAATCGGTCGCAAAATGTCACCCTGCCAAAATATGGTTTGTTGCAATGCGAAAAATCCCATTCTGCCGAAAGCGGGCCGATTAAGCAACCCGACTATGGCGGCGCAAGTAATCCAGTTAAAATAGAAAGTTATTGCGCGCAGCATGCACCCGAGAAAACGCCCATGAAGCTCCATTCCAGCAATACCGAAAAATTCCAGACCGTCACTGGTTACGACCAGTCCGGCGTCGAGATCAATGCCAAGCGCTTCGACTACAGCGTGCTGGTGATGCCCGAAGTGGCGCCGCGCGCCTGGAACGTGCAGCATTTCGAAGACCTCACCGCCGAGCATTTCGAGCAGATCGCCGCCGACAATCCGGACGTGGTGGTGCTCGGCACCGGCGAACGCCAGCGCTTCGTGCACCCGCGCCTGATCGCCAGCCTGTCCGGCAAGCAGGTCGGCGTCGAAAGCATGGACAGCCATGCCGCCTGCCGCACCTACAACATCCTGATGGGCGAAGGCCGCAAGGTAACGCTGGCGCTGATCATCGAATGAAGGAACTCCACAAGAACAAGACGCTCGTCTGGACCCTGTTTCTTGCCTTTGCCGCCGTCCTGCTCGGCGTGCTGAAGGCGCGTACCCTGGTCCCTCCCGACGAAGGGCGCTACGCCGAGATGGCGCGCGAGATGTTCGCCAGCGGCGACTGGATCACTACCCGCCTGAACGGCATCAAGTACTTCGAGAAGCCGCCGCTGCAGACCTGGATGAACGCGCTGTCGTTCGAACTATTCGGTCTCGGCGACTGGCAGGCGCGCCTGTGGACCGGCCTGTGCGGCCTGCTCGGCGTCGGCCTGACCGGCTACACTGGCATGCGCGTGTTCGGCAGCCGCGTCGGCTTCTACGCCGGACTGGTGCTGGGCTCCTCCTTCTACTGGGTCGCCTGCAGCCAGGTCAATTCGCTCGACATGAGCCTGTCCGGCATGATGACGATCGCCCTGTGCGCCCTGCTGGTGGCCCAGCGCGACGATGCCACGCCCTCGGAGCAGCGCAACTGGATGCTGCTGTGCTGGGCCGGGATGGCGCTGTCGGTGCTGGCCAAAGGCCTGATCGGCCTGGTGCTGCCGGGGGGCGTGCTGGTCTTCTACACCCTGTTTTCGCGTGACTGGAAGATCTGGACCCGGCTGCACCTGGTCAAGGGCCTGCTGCTGTTCTTCCTGATCGCCGCGCCCTGGTTCGTGCTGGTCGGCCTGAAGAACCCGGAGCAGCCGCACTTCTTCTTCATCCACGAGCACTTCGACCGCTTCCTGAAGACCGAGCACCACCGCGAAGCCGCCTGGTACGTGTTCTTCGTGCTGCTGGCGGCCGGCAGCGTGCCCTGGGTGGGCGTGCTGGTGCAGAGCCTGATCCTCGGCGCCAAACGCGGCAGCGAGCCGACCCGTTTCAAGCCGCGCCTGATGCTGCTGGTCTGGACCGCCTTCATCATCCTGTTCTTCACCAAGTCGAATTCCAAGCTGCCCGGCTACATCGTGCCGGTGTTCCCGGCCGTGGCCCTGCTGGTGGCGAACTACCTGGAAGGCGGCACCCGCCGCGGCCGCATGATCACCGCCGGCCTGACCGCCCTGCTCGGCGCCGCCCTGCTCGGCTTCGTGCCCTTCATGCTCAAGCTGGCCCGCCATCCCGGCGAGGACGTGCTGTACGCGGCCTACCAGCCGTGGGCACTGGCGGCCGGCCTGGTGCTGCTGATCGGCGGCGCGCTGGCGATGCTGTACGCCCGCCAGATGCAGCGCGACCTGACCGTGCTGGTGCTGGCCATCGCCGGTTTCGCCGGCACCGAACTGCTGCTCGCCGGCTTCGAGCCAATCGGCCAGGTGCGCGCCGGCACCACGCTGCTGCCGGCATTGAAGGCCGCCGGCGCCGCCAATCCGGCCACCCACGTGTACTCGGTCGGCATCTACGAGCAGTCGCTGACCTTCTACCTGGGCCGTCCCGTGACCCTGGTCGACTACTGGGACGAATTCACCTTCGGCCTGGAACAGCAGCCGCAGCTCTCGATCCCGACCGTCCCGGCCTTCCTGGAGCGCTGGCGCCAGGAGGCGGCATCCGGCGTGAAGAGCGTCGCCATCGTCCGGCCCGAGTTCGTGGCCGAGTTCCAGCGCCAGGGCGTGCCGCTGCGCGTCGTCGCCGGCGATGCGCGCCGCACCGTGATCGCCAACTTCTGACCTATGAACCTCTCTACTTTCGCATTCATCATTTCCGGCGTGCTGCTGAACGCCGTGGCCCAGGTGCTGCTCAAGGCCGGCACCAATGCCCTCGGCGGCGCCATCCACCTCACCGTGAGCAACGCTTTCGAGACCTTTATCCGGGTCGCCAGCCAGCTGCCCATCCTGGCCGGTCTGGCCTGCTACGCGCTATCGCTGGTGGTCTGGATCATGGGCCTGTCGCGCACCGACGTGAGCATCGCCTACCCGATGCTGTCGCTGGGCTACGTGGTGGCCGCCGTCGGCGCCTGGATGTTCCTGGGCGAAACCATCCCGCCGCAGCGCATGCTGGGCATCGCCGTGATCCTGGCCGGCGTGGTCCTGCTGGCTCGCTCCTGAAGGTCGAGCTTTTGAAGCGGTCCGGCCAAGCCGGCTGATAAAATGACATCCATATTTCACCCATAACACATCGATCGACCTTCCCATGACTGCCGAGCTGCCCTTCCTGCCCTTTTCCCGGCCCACCATCGACGAAGACACCATCACCGCCGTCGGCGAGGTGCTGCGCTCCGGCTGGATCACCACCGGTCCGAAGAACCAGGCCTTCGAAGCCATACTGTCCGAGTACTTCGGCGGCCGTCCGGTGCGGACCTTCAATTCCGGCACCTGCACGATGGAGATCGCGCTGCGCATCGCCGGCGTCGGGCCGGGCGACGAAGTGATCACGACCCCGAACTCCTGGGTCGCGACGGCCAACGTCATCATCGAAGTCGGCGCCACGCCGGTGTTCGCGGACATCGACCCGCTCACCCGCAACATCGACCTCGACCAGCTGGAAGCGGCGATCACCCCGCGTACCAAGGCCATCATCCCGGTCCACCTGACCGGCCTGCCGGTCGACATGGACCGCCTGTACGCGATCGCGAACAAGCACAAGCTGCGCGTGGTCGAAGATGCGGCCCAGGCGCTGGGCTCGCAGTGGAACGGCAAGCCGATCGGCTCCTTCGGCGACTTCGTCTCCTTCAGCTTCCAGGCCAACAAGAACATCACCACCGGCGAAGGCGGCTGCCTGGTCCTGAACAACCTGGAAGAAGCGCGCCTGGCCGAGAAATACCGCCTGCAGGGCGTGACCCGCAGCGGCGTGGATGGCATCGACGTCGACGTCCTGGGCGGCAAGTACAACCTGAGCGACATCATGGCCGTGATCGGCCTGGGCCAGATGAAGAACCTGGACAAGATCACCGCCCACCGCGCAATGCTGGCCCAGCACTATTTCGACTGCTTCGGTCCGGACTTCGAAGAGAAGTACGGCGTCACGCTGCCGGTTAAAGCTTTCGGCAGCACCAACTGGCACCTGTTCCAGATCGTCCTGCCCGACAAGGGCCCCGGCACCCGCGCCGAGTTCATGACGCGCCTGCAGAAAGAGCACAACGTCGGCACCGGCTACCACTACCGGCCGATCCACCTGTTCACGATGTACCGCGAGCGCGGCTTCAGGGAAGGTCAATTCCCGGTGGCCGAAAAGATCGGCCGCCTGAACGTGACGCTGCCGATGTTCTACGCGATGAGCAAGGCCGACGTCGAGCGTGCAGTCGCAGCAGTCAAAGCGGTGCTGGCGAAATGAGCCTGAGCGAAGTCACGAGCGATGCCATGGGCGGCACCATGAGCGGCGTGAAGCCGGAGCTGTCGATCGTCATCCCGGTCTACAACGAAGAAGCGGGCCTCGCCAACCTGTTCGCGCGCCTGTATCCGGCGATGGACAAGCTGGGCCTGCCCTACGAAGTCATCTTCATCAACGACGGCAGCCGCGACAACTCGGTGGCGATCCTGGCCGAGCAGTACCGCAAGCGTCCGGACGTGACGCGCGTGGTGCTCTTCAACGGCAACTACGGCCAGCACATGGCGATCCTGGCCGGCTTCGAGCAGACCCGCGGCGACATCGTCATCACCCTCGACGCCGACCTGCAGAACCCGCCGGAAGAGGTCCACAAGCTGGTCGCCAAGATGCGCGAGGGCTTCGATTACGTCGGCTCGATCCGCCGCAAGCGCCAGGATTCGGCATGGCGCACCTATGCGTCCAAGGCCATGAACCGCCTGCGCGAGAAGATCACCAACATCCACATCACCGACCAGGGCAACATGCTGCGCGCCTACGGCCGCAACGTAATCGACCTGGTCAACCAGTGCGGCGAAGTGAACACCTTCGTGCCGGCGCTGGCCTATAAATTCTCGCGCAAGCCGACCGAGATCGTGGTCGAGCACGAGGAACGCGCGGCCGGCGAATCGAAGTATTCGCTGTACAGCCTGATCCGCCTGAACTTCGACCTGATGACCGGCTTCTCGCTGGTGCCGCTGCAGTTCTTCTCGCTGATGGGCATGATGCTGTCGCTGCTGTCGGCGCTGCTGGTGATGTTCCTGCTGGTCCGCCGCTTCATCCTGGGCGCCGAGGCCGAGGGCGTGTTCACCCTGTTCGCGATCGCCTTCTTCTTCATGGGCGTGATCCTGTTCGGCATCGGCCTGGTGGGCGAATACGTCGGCCGGATCTACCAGCAGGTGCGGGCACGCCCGCGCTACGTGGTGCAGACCATCCTGCAGGGCGTGCCGCACGCGGTGCCGACGCCCGAGCAGGCCGAAAAGCGCGGCCTTGCGCGTTGATACCCCACCCTACAAGAACATGAGCCAACAAGCCAAACGCGCAGTCGTCTTCGCCTACCATAACGTCGGCGTGCGCTGCCTGAAAGTCCTGCTCGCCGGCGGCGTCGACGTCGCCCTGGTCGTCACCCACGAGGACAGCGCCACCGAGAACATCTGGTTCGAGTCCGTGCAATCGCTGTGCGAAACCGAGGGCATCCCCTTCGTCACGCCAGAAGACGCGAAGTCGCCCGAACTGCTGGCCCGCATCCAGGCCGTCAAGCCGGACCTGATGTTCAGCTTCTACTTCCGCCACATGCTGCCGCAGGCGATCCTCGACGTCGCCCCGGCCTACAACATGCACGGCTCGCTGCTGCCGGAATACCGCGGCCGCGCGCCGACCAACTGGGCGGTGCTGCACGGCGCGACGCAAACCGGCGCCTCGCTGCACGAGATGACCATCAAGCCGGATGCCGGCGCCATCGTGGCCCAGCAGGCCGTGCCCATCCTGCCCGACGACACCGCCTTCGAGGTGTTCGGCAAGGTGACCGTGGCGGCCGAACTGGCGCTCTACGAAGTGCTGCCGCAGCTGCTGGCCGGGACCGCGCCGCGCACGCCGAACGACCTGACCAAGGGCGGCTACTTCGGCGGCCGCAAGCCGGAAGACGGCCGCATCGACTGGTCCAAGCCTGCCAGGGAAGTCTACAACCTGCACCGCGCCGTGGCCCCGCCCTACCCCGGCGCCTTCACCGACCTCGGCCCGCGCCGCTACGTGATCGAGCGCGCGCGCCCGTACCGCGGTGAAGTCACTGGCCTGGCGCCCGGGCTGGCGGTAGTCGACGGCACCATCCTCGGCGTCTGCGGCGACGGCCGCGCGCTGATCATTCACAGCCTGCTGGCCGACGGCCTGCGCATTTCCGCTGCCGAACTCGCAGCACAGCTTGCGGAGTAACACCATGAAAAAAGTCCTCATCCTCGGCGTCAACGGTTTCATCGGCCACCACCTGTCCAAACGCATCCTCGAGACCACCGACTGGGAAGTCTACGGCATGGACATGAGCACGGACCGCATCAGCGACCTGCTCGCCCATCCACGCATGCACTTCTTCGAAGGCGACATCACGATCAACAAGGAATGGGTCGAGTACCACGTCAAGAAGTGCGACGTGATCCTGCCGCTGGTGGCGATTGCGACGCCCTCGACCTACGTGAAGCAGCCGCTGAAGGTGTTCGAACTGGACTTCGAGGCCAACCTGCCGATCGTGCGCTCGGCGGCCAAGTACAAGAAGCACCTGGTGTTCCCGTCGACTTCGGAAGTCTACGGCATGTGCCACGACGGCGAATTCGATCCCGAGAACTCGGAGCTGGTCTACGGCCCGATCAACAAGCCGCGCTGGATCTACGCCTGCTCCAAGCAGCTGATGGACCGCGTGATCTGGGGCTACGGCATGGAAGGCCTGAACTTCACCCTGTTCCGCCCCTTCAACTGGGTCGGCGCCGGCCTCGATTCGATCCATACGCCGAAAGAGGGTTCCTCGCGCGTGCTGACCCAGTTCTTCGGCCACATCGTGCGCGGCGAAACGATCTCGCTGGTCGACGGCGGCCACCAGAAACGCGCCTTCACCTACATCGATGACGGCATCGAAGCGCTCATGAAGATCATCGAGAACAAGGACGGCAAGGCCACGGGCCAGATCTACAACATCGGCAACCCGGACAACAATTATTCGATCCGCGACCTGGCCGACATGATGCTGAAGCTCGCCGCCGAATATCCGGAATACGCGGCCGGCGCGCAAAAGGTGCAGATCGTCGAGACCAGCTCGGGCGCCTACTACGGCGCCGGCTACCAGGACGTGCAGAACCGCGTGCCGAAGATCGAGAACACGAAGAACGACCTCGCATGGGCGCCGACCACGACGATGGCGGACGCGCTGCGCCACATCTTCGACGCTTACCGCGGCCAGGTCGCGGCGGCCCAGGCCCTGATGGATTGAGCTGTGGCGCCTCTGCTCGTTCTTAAAATCGACGTCGACACCTACCGCGGCACGCTCGAAGGCGTGCCCAACCTGGTGCGCATGCTGACCCGCCACGCTGCCGGCGCGACCTTCCTGTTCTCGCTCGGCCCCGACCACACCGGCTGGGCGATGCGGCGCGCGCTGCGTCCGGGCTTCTTCCAGAAGGTCTCGCGCACCTCGGTGGTCGAACACTACGGCTTCAAGACCCTGATGTACGGCGTGCTGCTGCCCGGCCCGGACATCGGCGTGAAGGCGGCGCACGAGATGCGCGCGACGCGCGATGCGGGCTTCGAATGCGGCATCCATACCTGGGACCACGTGCTGTGGCAGGACAACGTGCGCAAGCGCGACGCGCGCTGGACCGACGCCATGATGCAGAAGAACGAGCAGCGCTACGCGCAAGTCTTCGGCGAGGCGCCGCATACGCACGGCGCGGCCGGCTGGCAGATGAACCTGCCCGCCTTCCAGCGCCACGACAGCCAGGGCTATGCCTATGCCTCGGACGGCCGTGCCATGCTGCGCGAGAACGGCGCGCTGGCGGATCCGCAGGCCGGTCCCTACCGCTACCAGGGCATGCGCCACATCCAGATGCCGACCACGCTGCCCACGTTGGACGAGCTGCTGGGGCGCGAAGTCGACGGCGTCGAGCTGACCACGCAAAACATCGCCGCGCACCTGCTGAAGCTGACGGCCGACCGGCGCGATCACGTCTATACGCTGCACGCGGAACTTGAAGGACAGAAACTCGCCCCCATCTTCGAGCAGCTGTTGTCAGGTTGGAAAGCTCAAGGCTACCAGCTTGCCTCGATGGCGGACTATTATGAGAAGATAAAGCATGACCCGCTGCCCGCCTATCCGGTTCAGTGGGGAGAATTACCGGGACGGTCGGGCGACCTGATCGTCCTCGATACCAACACCTGAGCAGCGGCTCGCATCGAAGCTTGTGCCGCGCTCGCTGTTCCTGACAGGAGAACCCCGTGGCCGAAAGCCCATCCGCAGCATCCACCGAACCCTTGGCCAATTTCACTGCCGCCATGACCGGCGACCAGACCTTCGAGCTGCAGGGTCGCCCGGCCCGGTACACGGTGCTGTATTTCTATCCCAAGGACAACACTCCCGGCTGCACCACGGAAGCGATGAACTTCCGCGACCACCACGACGAACTCACCGCACTGGGCGCCGTCGTCTACGGGATCAGCCGCGATTCCCTGCGCTCCCACGAGAGCTTCAAGTCCAAGCTCGGCCTGCCCTTCGAACTGATCTCCGACCCTGACGAGGCGGTCTGCACCCAGTTCGACGTCATGAAGATGAAAAACATGTACGGCAAGAAAGTACGAGGGGTCGAGCGCAGTACGTTTGTCATTGACGCTAACGGCAAAGTGGTGAAAGAATGGCGTGGCGTGAAAGTCAATGATCACGTCACGGAAGTGCTGGAATTTCTCCGAAGCCAGCCCTGAACGGATGGCTCGGTTAACGCTAACCTGATGCCATTACGTCGCCTATTTTGAGTCCCAGTTTCACGTCAACGCATCTTTCCAATCTGGCCACCGGCCTCGCTCCCTGTTCGGGACGGCCGGGAGCCGAGCAGCTCCCCCCCACGGTTGCATCTGTCCGGCCCGGCGGCGAAGACGTCCGCGCGGTGCATTTTTACGACTTCATTACGATTGAGAACCTGATGCCACTACCGAAAATTCCAAGCAAGCCGGCTACGATTCTGCTGGCAAAAGATTACCCCAAGGCCGAACCCGGCAAATCGCCTGTCCGCGCAGCCGCGAAGGCGGAGAACGACCCCGTCGAAGACCTGATCAGCGGCGAAGCCGTGCCTGCCAAGAGCACCCGCGCACGCAAGTCCAAGGCCGCGCTGCTGGTCGAGGCGCCCTCGCGCGAATCGACGCCGCCGGCGGCGCCGGCCACGCTGCCGGCCCCTGCCCGCGAAGACAAGAGCGGCAAGAACGGCGCCGTTCAGGGTGTCACTGCGAAGCTGCGCGAAACCGACATGAACGAGCCGCATCCGGTCAAGCACAAGCCGGTCGAGGTCAACGTCAAGTCCTCGGTCAGCCGCAAGGCCGACAAGGCCGGCGCGACCAAGATGTTCGTGCTCGACACGAACGTGCTGATGCACGACCCGACCTCGCTGTTCCGCTTCGAAGAGCACGACGTCTACCTGCCGATGATGACGCTCGAGGAGCTCGACAACCACAAGAAGGGCATGTCGGAAGTCGCCCGCAACGCGCGCCAGGTCTCGCGTACGCTGGACGCGCTGATCGCCAACACCGACGACGACGCCATCGAAGCCGGTATCCCGCTGGCCAAGCTGGGCAACAAGGATGCGCGCGGCCGCCTTTACTTCCAGACCCGCCTGAACGCCGCCGCGCTGCCGGAAGGCCTCCCGTCGGGCAAGGCCGACAACCAGATCCTGGGCGTGGTGCGCGCACTGGAAAGCGACCAGTCGGGCCGCGCGATCGTGCTGGTGTCGAAGGACATCAACATGCGCATCAAGGCGCGCGCCCTGGGCCTGGGCGCCGAGGACTACTTCAACGACCACGTGCTGGAAGATACCGACCTGCTGTACTCGGGCATCGTCCAGCTGCCGGACGATTTCTGGGACAAGCATGGCAAGAACATGGAGTCCTGGCAGGAGATCAAGGGCGGCAATTCGTCGACCTATTACCGCGTCACCGGCCCCTTCATCCCGTCGCTGATGGTGAACCAGTTCGTGTTCTTCGAACCGAACAACGGCGAAGCGCCGTTCCAAGGCCAGGTAAAGGAAATCAACGGCAAGACCGCCGTGTTCCAGACCCTGCGCGACTATAGCCACAACAAGAACAACGTCTGGGGCATCACCGCGCGCAACCGCGAGCAGAACTTCGCGCTGAACCTGCTGATGAATCCGGAAGTCGACTTCATCACCCTGCTCGGCCAGGCCGGTACCGGCAAGACCCTGCTGGCGCTGGCCGCGGGCCTGGCGCAGGTACTGGAAACCAAGGTCTACAACGAGATCATCGTCACCCGCGTCACGGTGCCGGTGGGCGAAGACATCGGCTTCCTGCCGGGTACCGAGGAAGAGAAGATGTCGCCGTGGATGGGCGCCTTCGACGACAACCTCGAAGTGCTGATGAAAGGCGACAGCGACGCCGGCGACTGGGGCCGCGCCGCGACCCAGGACCTGATCCGTTCGCGCATCAAGATCAAGTCGCTGAACTTCATGCGCGGCCGCACCTTCGTGAACAAGTTTCTGATCATCGACGAGGCCCAGAACCTGACGCCCAAGCAGATGAAGACCCTGGTCACGCGCGCCGGTCCGGGCACCAAGATCCTCTGCCTGGGTAACATCGCCCAGATCGACACGCCTTACCTGACCGAAGGCTCGAGCGGCCTGACCTACGTGGTCGACCGCTTCAAGGGCTGGAGCCATGGCGGCCACGTGACCCTGGCGCGCGGCGAGCGTTCGCGCCTGGCGGACCACGCGAGCGACGTGCTGTAAATCTCTCGCGCTTCAAACAAAAAGCCTGCGTTCCCGGAAGGGACGCAGGCTTTTTTCATGCCCTCGCGCAGCGGCTCAGCGCACGATGCAATCCACAGCCGGCTTGTCCGCCGAGCTGCCGCCCGACGCCTGCGGTCCTTGCGGGCCTTGCGGCCCCGGTGCGCCGCCCGAGAAGCTCGGCGGCGGCGTGAACTGCACGCCGGTGTTCGGCGGGACGATCACCGGCGCCTGGTTCAGGCCCGGCACGAAGCCGAACTGGCCGGCAGCGAAGTTCTGGGCGCCGCCATTGTTGGTCACCACGATCATGCCTTCCGAGACCGACACGTGCAGGCCGGGCGCCAGCATCGGCGTCGGCGTCGGCACGAATTCCGCGACGAAGGTGGTGCCGCGGATGCCGATGGTGGCGCTCGGCGTCTTCAGCGAGAACTTCTCCTTGTTGCGCTTGCCCAGCAGGCCGGTGATCGAGCGCAGGCCGCCCTTCACCAGGTCGAAAGAGGCGCTGTCGGCTTCCGGCTTGCCGGCGTCGTAGCTGAAGTTCTCGATGCGGAAGGTGGTGCCGGGCTTGAGCGTGATCTCGCTGTTGTCGACGAAGCGGATCTGGGCGTAGGTGTTCTTCTCGAGCACCAGGGTGTCGCCGGTCTCGACTTCCGACTTCGGGCCGAGCACCTTGACACTGCCGTCGGCCTTCCGGTCCAGCAGCGGACCGCTCAAATGCGCAACCACACCGACCACTTGAGCAGCCCAGGCGCTACCCGCAAACAGCAGCAACGCCGCGCACAGCAGGGATTTCAGCATCGCCTTGCCCCTTTCAGTTGCAGTACATTTTGGTCGCTGGTTTTTCATTCTTTGCTCCAGTGTTTTGCGCTTGCGCCGGACCTGCCTGCTTGTTGTCCTGGCCGGTTTCCTTGCCGTTCTCGTCGCCGGCCGGCTTGCCGTTGTTCGGGGTGCCCTGGTTGACCAGCTGGACCACGCTTTGCACGGCTTGCGAGACCGGCTTGCCCTGCGACTGCGTGCCGCCGTTGCCGCCGAAGATGGCGCAGGTCGCGTCGCCCGGATGGGTGCTGCAGAAGTCGGCCTGCGGCAGCACCGCCACGCAGCCCGGCGTCGCCGGCGCAGCCACGCAAGCCTGCAGGCTGGGCAGGCGTACGCCGCAGCCCTGCAGGCCTGGGCTGCCGATACATTGGGCCAGCGTCGGCAGCACGGCGTCGCAGCCGCGCTCCGAGCTCTTGGCCACGCACTGCGACAGGGTCGGCAGCACGCCGGTGCAGCTCGGGTCGTTCGGGCTGCCCAGGCAGGCCTGGAAAGTCACTTCGATCACCTGGGCGCAGCCTTCCAGCGACGGCGTCAGTTTGCAGACCGGCAGTTTGGGCAGCACGTTCTCCAGGCAGCCGGCGCCGCTCGGATTGGCCACGCAGGATTCGAACTGGGCGCGCGCCAGCACCGGCACGCAGCCGTAGATGCCGGCGTCGGCACGGCACTCGGCCAGCGCCGGCAGGGTCTGGGCGCAACCCGCTCCCTGCGGGTTCACGATGCAGGCCGTGACCGCGTCGTGACGCTGGATCACGGTACCGCAGCCGTAGCCCGTTGCATCCGCCTGGCAGGCGGCGTAGTTCGGGATCTTCGCGGCGCAGCCGGCCTGCTTCGGATCGGCCAGACAGACGTCGATCTCGTGGTGGGCCAGGATCAGGCCGCAGCCTGCCGTCGACGGGCTGGCCTGGCAGATTTCCAGGGTCGGCGGCGTGTCCGGTTTCGGGTCCGGTTTCGGCTCTGGCTTCGGGTCCGGTTGCGGATCGGGTTTCGGGTCCGGCTGCGGGTCCGGTTTGGGGTCCGGTTTGGGGTCCGGCTGCGGGTCCGGTTTCGGCTCCGGCTGCGGCTCGCTGCCGCCGTTCACGTGCAGCTTGTCCGGGCTGCCCACGCTGACCGCGTTGGCCGCGATGCTGGTCGAGCCGGCGGTGATGTTCACGCTGCCGCTGGCGGACGCCACGCGCGCGCCCTCGGCGATGGTGAGCGCGCCGCCATTGTCGGCGAGCAGACTCACGTTGCCGCTGTCGGTGGTCACGCGGCCCAGGATGCTCATCGGGCTGTGCGTCGTCAGGCTGATGTCGCCGCTCTTGGTGCGCACCTCGCCGGTCGAGTAGCCCGGCTCGCCGGCAGTGTAGGCCGGCACCGTCATGCCGCCCACGCTGTCGATCGCGATCGCGCCGTTGTTGGCGGCGCCGTCCTGGACCGCGCCGATCAGAACCAGCGCGCCCTGGTTGGCGATGTTGATCGGGCGGCTGCCCTCGCCGGCGTTGTAGGCCATCAGGTTCTTGGCCTGGGTGTGCAGCGGCGCACCGCTGTTGCCGATACCGCTGCCGATGCCGCCGGTAGTGCGCAGGGACACGGTGTCGGCCTGCAGGATGCCGTTGCCGCTCACGCTGCCGGCGTCGAGCTGGGCCATCAGGCTGCCGCGCACGTCCGCATCCAGGCGCAGGTTGCCGGCCACCTTCAGCTGCAGTGCGGCGCCGTTGGCGGCGATGCCGGCCAAGCCGTCCACGGTGCCGACGTTCATGGCGCCGTCATTCGTCACCTGGAACACGTTCGAGCCAGCATTGATGCCGGCGAAAGTGCCGATCCGGTTGGCGCCCGTCAGCACGATCTGGCCGCCGCGCGCGGCGACGCTGTCCGCCTGGACCGCGCCTTCCGCCGATTCATAGATACCTGCGCCGGAACGCAGGGTCACGGTGCCCGCGGCCAGCAGCGGCGCGCGGATCGCCAGTTCGCCGTTGCCGGCGTCGAGGTTCAGCCTGGGCAGTGCGCCCGCGCCGCTCAGGTTGACGGCGCCGGCGACTTCCAGGCCGCCGTTGCTGCCGGCCAGGCCGCCGATGGTCAGCTGCGCGGCGTGGATGCTGGCCAGCGCTTCCTGGCCGATCGAGAAGCCGGCTTCGTCGCCGCTGCCGCCGATCTTCATCTTCGTGCCGACACTGTTCGGCATCAGGGTCACGCTGCCGTCCGCGCCGGTTGAATTGACGGCCGCCTCGATCCACACGCGGTCGCCCTGCAGCATGACCGACTTCGATGCCGACACCGGACTTGCGATCTGGATCAGGCCGTTCGCGTCGCCGTACAGGCTGGCGATGAAGCGGCTGTCCGGATTGGCCGTCAGGTCGACCGGCGCCTTCACATAGATCTTGCCCTTGTTTTCGAGGACCAGGTTGGCCGAGGACCTCAGCGCCGACTCGATGGACACGACGCCGGTGTGCTGGCTGTTGCCCAGGTTGATCTCGAACAGCCCGGCGCCAAGCCTGCCCAGCGTCGCGGCGTCCAGCCACAACACGCTCGCATCCGCCGCGCCGCTGCCGACCACGATGGCACGGCCCGGGTCGGAGGAGCTGAAGCTCAGGATCGGCAGCTGGGTCCCGGTGCCCTTGACGATGCTGCCGGCCAGGGTCACGCGGTTGGCCGCGATGTCGATGTAGTTGCCGGTGCTGAGGGTCCCGCCGCTGCCGAGGACGAAGGCATTCCCGGCGCGGAAGTCGAGGTCGCCGTCGCGGCTGGCGACGCGGGCGTTGACGGTGATGTCGTTGCCGGCCTGGGCGCGCACGCTGCCCGACGCCTCGATGGTGTTGCTGATGGTGAGGTCGTGCTGGGCCTGCAGGACCACGTCGGCGCCGGCCGCGCTCAAGGTCGACGGCGCGATCCGGGTGACGCCGGTCAGCGCGCCGTTGCCAGCCGCGCGCACGTCGTTCGCGCTGGCGCTGCCGTTGCTGACGACTTCGATGTCGTAGGGGTCGAGCAGCCAGGTGCCGTTCTTGCCTGCTTTGCCGCCAGCCGCGTTCACGGTAATGCCGTTCACGTCGAGCAGATGGCCCGAGGTTTCGACCAGGCCGCCGCTGCCGCTGCCGGCGCCGCGCGCCGAGATGCTGCCCGCGGCACGCGTTTCGCCGTCCGACCACAGCACGACCTTGCCGCCGCTGCCGTCCACGCCGGCGTCGGCGCGGATGACTGCGTTGGCATCGACGCGGGTCGATTGCGCGCGCTGCACGCTGCCGCTGCCTTGATAGTCGCCGCCCACCAGGACGGCGCCGCCGCCCAGCTTGCCGCTGGCGTCGACGCCGGCCTGGCCTTCGATGGCGACCTCGCGGCCCAGCACCTGGACCTCGCCGCCCTTGCCGGCGCCGGTTGCGCTGGTCGTGCTGCCGGCGGCAAGCGTGGTGCTGCCGCTGGCCTTGAGCACGACCTTGCCGTTCGCGCCGACCACGGCGCTGTCCGCATTCACCAGGCCGCGCTGGTTGACCAGGGCGCCGTAGATGCCGATGCGGCCGCCCTGGGCAATCACCCGGCCCAGGTTGAGCGCCTGGTCCTTCGGCGCCGACACCACGACCTGCAGGTTCGGGTCCAGCGAATCGACCAGCTGCACGCTGCGGCCCGCGGCCAGCACCACCTCGCCGTTCGGGGCGCTGACGATGCCGGTGTTCTCGACGTTCGGCGCGATCAGGAAGACCTTGCCGCCGTTCGGCGTGGCGATGCTGCCCTCGTTGCGCACCGCGCCCGGGTTGACGCCCGCGCCGGCCTGGAAGTTCTTCTTCCCGGCCAGGAAGTCGGCGTCGCTGATGTTCAGGGTCGAAGCCACCAGGCCGTTCACGTCCACGCGCGCGCCCTGGCCGAACAGGATGCCGTTCGGGTTGATCAGGAAGACCTTGCCGTTGGACTGCAGCGCGCCGAGGATCTTGCTCGGGTCCTGGCCCAGGATGCGGTTCAGCACCGCACTGTCGCCGTTCTGCTGGATGAAGCGGGTGATCTCGCCCGCGCCGATATTGAAGCTCTGCCAGTTGATGATGGTGCCGGGCGTGTTCGTGATCGAGAACACGTTGCCCTGCTGGTTGAAGCTGGCCTGGCCGGCCACCACCTGCGGCAGCGTCGGCGCAGCCTGCGCCTGGCCGCCCATGTAGCAGGCGGCCAGCAGCAGGGCGCCGGCTTTGCGCCGCAGGCTGCCGCGTTCGATTGTCGTCGTCGTCATTGTCGTTCCCCGTTCCATCAGTAGGCCAGGCCTACACGGACATGAAGCTTGTTCTTGCTGGTGGCTTGTACCTGGCCGGTGTGGATGCCGTGGCCGTAGTCGAGTTGCACGCTGGTGCTGCTGCCCGCCGCGAAGCGCAGGCCCAGGCCCACGCTGGAGATCGCGGTGCGGCGCAGTTCGCCCGGCAGGATGTGGTTGCGTTCGCCCCAGGCGCTGTCGTAGAAGCCCAGCAGGCGGCACTGCCAGAAGGCGCGCGTGCACAGGTTGGGCGTGTACAGCTCGACGTTGGTGACGAAGCCGGAATCGGTGGCGAGATCGCGCTCGCCGAAGCCGCGCACCGTGGTCGAGCCGCCGGCGCCGAATTGCTCGCCCGGCACCAGCGCGTCGCCGGTGGCCTGGCCGTTCAGCAGCACGCGGGTCTGCCAGTCGCCGGCGATGACGTTGGCGATCGCCGCCGAAAAGCGCAGCATCGTGTAGCCGGCCTTGGCATCTGCCCGCACGGCGGCGAAGTCGCGCGAACCGCCGCGCGCGCCGCCGGCGATGTTCTGCAGGACCGTCAGCGCCAGATTCGCTTCGCCATCCGTCATGACGGCATTGCCGGCCCAGCCGATGCTCAGCGGGTGCACGGTGACGTCGTTGCCGAAGTTCTGGCCGCCGAATACGACGTTGTTCTTGTAGGCCTTGTAGTCGACGCCGTAGACCAGGCGCGACTCGAAGCTGCCGCGCTTGGCCAACGCATGCGTGTAGCGCGCGCCATACACGGCGCCCTTGCCGCTCACGGCCAGGTCGAAGATGCCGGCGGTGACGGTGCCGGAGTCCACGTTCGAGTAGCTGGCGAACAGGTCGACGGCGTCTCCGAGCGCATACAGCGGGATGTGGTAGCCGGCCGACCAGACGGCGACGCGGCTGGGATGCTCGGCGGTGGTGGTGTACTGGAGCGAGCCGACGTGGTCGCGGCCCCACAGGTTCGCGTGCTGCAGCATGACGCCGGCATGGGTCTCGCCGGTGGCTTCGGTACCGGTGTTGTCGAGGCTGAGCATGAGCTTCCACGGGTTCTCGTCGGCGACTTCGACCCGTGCTTCGACCTCGTCATCGGCCTCGCCACCGGCCAGGTTCAGCTTGATCTTCTTCGCCGGGTTCTCGTTCACCAGGCGGAGATTCGCGGACACGGCGGGCAGGTTCGGCGTCCGGCCCGGCTGCAGCGTGGGCAGCGCGGCGCGGATGTTCTGCTCGCTGAAATAGCGGTTGCCGCTCACGCTCACGCGCGACACGCGGGTCTGGATCACGTTCAGGCGCACCACGCCGCCGTTAAGCTCCTGCTCGGGCAGCTGGACGGTAACGACCATGTAGCCGCGCGCGTGGTACAGCGCTTCGAGCGCCTCGAGGGCGCGCTGGACGTCGCCGAAATCGCGGCCCGGCCCGGTATACGGCGCCACTGCGGCCTGGACCTCGGCGGGAGACAGCAAGGTATTGCCGCTGACGTCGAAGCGGCTGATCTGGAAGCGGACCTCATCGTCCGCCCATGCCGCGCTGACGGCGGCGGCCAGTACCGTACCTGCGAACAGGCGGGCCAGGCGTAGGGTCATGTTATTTTTCATATCCCCGCGAGTGTAAACAAGAATATCTTGCTCTGGGGAAAAACTATTGAAAATACGGAATCTTCCCCTCGGGATGGGGGGATGGCGCAAACCCGGCGTTGCAAGAGCGATACAAGCTACTTGGTCTCGAAGTTCGTGACCCCGTCCCAATCCTCGCCCGGCGGCTGTGTGCGCCAGACGGCGATGCGTTCCAGGTAGAGCGCGTACAGGCCGCGCGCCGGATGGGCTGCCTGCAGGCGGCCGATGAGCGTCTCGGCGTCGCTCCACTGCCGGGCGCGCACCAGGGCCAGGGCCTGGTCCCAGTCGCGCAGCTCGTCGAGCACCGCGGCCGGCAGCTCGGCCGGCTTGCCGAGCGGTTCGAAGATCGCCACCGGCTCGTTCTTGCCCTTTACCCGCACCAGGTCCAGCTCGCGGTAGACGAATTCCGGGGCCTGCGCGCGGGTGGCGGCGCCGACCGCGATGCCGACGCCGTAGACCTTGGTGATGCCCTCCAGGCGCGCGCCCAGGTTCACGGCGTCGCCCATCACGGTGTAGGCGCGGCGGATCGTCGAGCCCATGTCGCCGACGTGCATGACGCCGGTATTGATGCCGATGCCGATCTTCAGCTCCGGCCAGCCGCGCTGCATGAAATCGGTGTTCAGGCGCGCGGCGGATGCCTGCATCAGCAGCGAGGTCGCGACCGCCCGGCTGGCGTGGTCGGGGAAGGCCACCGGCGCGCCCCAGAAGGCCATCACGGCGTCGCCGATGTACTTGTCGAGCGTGCCCTGGTGGCTGGAACGGATGTCTTCCGACATCGCCGTCAGGTAGAGGTTGATGTACTCGCGCAGTGCCTTCGGACTCAGGCCTTCGGAGATGGTGGTGAAGCCGCGCACGTCGACGAACATCACCGACAGCTCGCGGCTCTCGCCATCCATGTTGTAGGCTTCCGGATTCTCGGCCATCTTCGCCACCAGTTCCGGCGCCACGTATTCGCCGAAGCGCGAGACCAGCGCCCTGCCCTTGCGGAATTCGAAGAAGTAGCCCCAGGCGAGGTTCAGCACGAACAGCAGCACGACGAGACTCAGGGCCATCCCCAGGCGCAGCATCCAGTCGAGCGTGTGGTAGGCGTACCAATTCAGGCCACAGACGGCGCTTGCCACCGCCGCGCTCAGGAGGACAGCCGGCAGCGGCGCCAGCGCCGGCAGGGCCAGCGCCAGCAGCAGCCCGGCAGCGAGCAGCACGATGGCGTCGACGGCGTCGGCGTAATCGGGACGGAACTTGATCGTGTCGTCGAGGATGGACTTGATCATGTTGGCATGGACTTCGACCCCGGGGTATTCCGGATTCACGGGGGTCGGCCGCAGGTCGTTCAGGCCCGGCACGGTGGTCCCCACCAGCACGATGTTCCCTTCCAGGACCGGCTTGTTCACCGCACCGTCGATCACGTCGCTGGCGGACACGTAAGTAAAGGCGCCGCCGTCGCGGCCGCCCCGCCCGCGAAACTCGATCGCGTCGGTCAGGTTCTCGCCGACCCGGATCTGGATCTGCCGGCGCTCCTTGCCGCTGCCGACCCAGATGCCGATCGCTTCCGGCGCCGCGGTCGCGAGTTCGCTGGCCGACAGCTCGTCGGCGGGCCTGGCGAACACCGGCCGCGGCGGGCTGGCGTCGAGCGCCGTCGTCACCGTCACCAGCGACAGCGTCGGATAATAGCCGTCGCCGATTCTGACCAGCAGCGCGGCGCTGCGCAGGATCCCGTCCGGATCGAGCCGCGCAGTGAAAACGCCGCCGCCGGCAGCGGCATCCTGCAGGCGCGCCAGGTTGGCGATATAGCCCTGGTCGCCGGAAGCCGGCACCGTGCGTCCGTTCAGGTCTTCGACGCGGAAAGCCGGCGCCGGCAGCTTGCCCTTGCGCTCCGCGTCCGTGAAGGTATAGCCGAGGACGACCGGCTTGTCCTGCAGCGCCTTGACCAGCAGGCCGTCGTAATCGAGGGCTTCCTTCAGGCCGCCGACCTTCGAGGCGAAGCCCGGCACGTCTTTCAAGTCCTTTTGCGCCAGTTCGGCCAGCACGCCGTAGCCCGAGCTCTCGTCGGCTTCCGCGAACACGATGTCGTAGCCCACCGCAGCGACGCCGTAGCGGTCGGTCAGCTGCGAAGTGAGCTGCGCCATCACCTTGCGGTTCCACGGGAAGTGGCCGAGCTTCGCGATGCTCTTCTCGTCGATGTCGACGATCACGATGCGCGGATCGTGCACCGGCGGCGTCAGGCGCATGCGCAGGCCGGCGATGAAGGTGTCGAGGCGCTCGATCGCATCCAGGCGCAGGTCGCCGGACACCTGCAGCAGGGCCGCCACGGTCAATACCAGCCCCGCGGCCCAGCGCGCGCCGAATTTGCGTACCGCTTCGCGCATGACGACCTCAGGTCCGGTAGCCCGGGATCGCGCTTTCGTCGACCGGGTCGACCTGGTGCGCATCCATGTGCTTTTGGGCGAACTTCAGGTAGACCTTCTCGCGCACGAAGATGTCGAACAGGTCCGGGTCGATGTGGCCGTTCTGGGCGAACTTGCCGAGGATGGCCAGCGACTCGGACAACGTCTTGCCCTTCTTGTAGGGGCGGTCGGCGGCGGTCAGGGCTTCGAAGATGTCGGCGATCGCCATGATGCGCGCCTGCACCGACATCTGGTCGCGGGTCAGACCACGCGGGTAGCCCTTGCCGTCCATGCGCTCGTGGTGGCCGCCGGCATACTCCGGCACGTTCTTCAGGTGCTTGGGCCAGGGCAGCGATTCCAGCATCCGGATCGTGACCCAGATGTGGTTGTTGATGATCTTGCGTTCCTCGTCGGTCAGGGTGCCGAAGCGCACGCACAGGTTGCGGATCTCTTCTTCGTCGAGCAGGTCGCGCTCGTTTCCGTCCGGGCCGGTCCAGCGCTGGCGCGCGATCTTGCGCACGCGTTCCTGGTCGCCCGGCAGCATGCCCTCGCCGCCCACGTTCGCGCGGCGCAGGAACTCGCGATCGTCGCGCAGGCGCTGCTGCTCGGCCGCCAGCCGCCCGTCGATGGCAGCATGGTCGGAACCCGGTTCGAGCTTGGCCTTCAGCGCGCGGATTTCAAGGTCGCGCAGCATCACTTCGATGCGGGTATCGACCATGTGGATGCGGTCGAAGATGGTTTCCAGCTTGGTCGCCTTGTCGACGATGTGCACCGGGGTCGTGATCTTGCCGCAGTCGTGCAGCAGGCCGGCCATCCACAATTCCTTGCGGTCGGCATCGCTCATGCGGAATTCGGCCAGCGGCCCCTTTTCCGTCTTGTGCACCGCCTCGGCCAGCATCATGGTCAGCTCGGGCACGAACTGGCAGTGGCGGCCGGTGTAGGGCGACTTCTCGTCGATGCCGATGTTGATCAGGTTGACCAGGGCTTCCAGCAGGTTTTCCAGCTGCTGGATCAGCTGCTCGTTGGTGATCGCCACCGCCGCCTGCGACGCCAGCGCCTCGATGAAACGCTGGTCGGTGCTGGAAAAGCTGCGGATCGCGCCGGTCTCGCGGTCCATCGCGTTGATCAGCTGGAGCACGCCCACCAGCTCGCCCTCGTGGTCGGTCATCGGCACCGTCAGGAAGGATTGCGAGTGGTAGCCGAAGGTCTGGTCGAACAGGCGCATGCCCGAAAAGTTGAAGACGTCCGCCTTGTACACGTCCTCGATGTTCACCGACTGGTCGAAGTTGGCCGCATAGGCCGCCACCGAGGACAGGTTCTTGTTGCCGTAGGCGTCGAACAGCGGGATCGGCGGCAGGTCGATCTTGTTGCCGCTGACGCCGCCCTGGTGGATCTCCAGCGTATCGTTCAGCGAGATGTGGAAGCACAGGCTCTGGCCGTCCGGACTGGGGCGGTACAGCGTGCCGCCGTCGGCATTGGTCATGCTCTTCGCCACCCGCAGGATACGGTCGAGGAAGGCCTCGATGTCGTGGCTCTCGCCGAGCGCGACGCTGACTTCGGTCAGCAGATGCAGGCGTTCGGCGATGTTGGCGGGGGTGAGCTCGTGCATGAGGGAGTTGTTGCCGGAGTGAAATAGCTACCAGTTTATCTGCCTTATTGCCGGCTGTACACCTACTGATGCAGAATTGCAAATTTAGCGAAATCCCCTCCGCAATGGGGCTATCATTCGCCGGACCACAACTGTAAAACGCACAACAGAGCAACCAGGGACCTTTATGAAATTCCGATTCTGGGGCGTGAGGGGATCGATTCCTTCGCCCGGACCGCACACCGTCCGTTACGGCGGCAACACCACCTGCATCGAGGTACGCACCGCCGACGATACGCTGATCGTGCTCGACGCCGGCACCGGCCTGTACGTGCTGGCCCAGGATCTGATGGCGCGCCGCGCCGTCGAGGGCGGCGACATCCGCGCCAACATCTTCATCACCCACAGCCACTGGGACCACATCCACGGCCTGCCCCTGTTCACGCCGCTGTTCGTGAAGGGTTCGCAGGTCTGCCTGCATGGCGCCCACGACGCCACGACCGGCCAGGGCATCGAACACGTGATGGGCGTGCAGCTGCAGAACAGCTACTTCCCGGTCAGCGAAGAGCGCATGGACGCCACCATAGCCTACCGCACGCTGCAGGCCGGCGAAGCGCACCACATCGGCGACGCGCGCATCGACAACGTGGTGATGAACCACCCGGTCACCAATCTCGGCTACCGCATTTCCAGCGAGGGCAAATCGCTGTTCTTCACCGGCGACCACGAACCCTTCTACAACCCCTACGCGGCAGACCATCCCGACTACGCCGCAAGCGCGCTGGAAATCGCGCACCGCCAGCAGGAGATCGACACCGCAATGGCCGGCGTCGACGCGCTGATCGTCGACTGCTCGTACACGCTCCAGGAATACCCGGCCCGGCAGGGCTGGGGCCACGGCACCTTCGACGGCGCCCTCGAGATGGCGCTGCGCGTGGGCGCGAAGGCGCTGTACTGCACCCACCACGAACCGACCCGCGGCGACGACGAGCTGGAAGCGGTGTTCGCCGACGCCCTCACCCGCTTCGAGGGACGCCTGCAGGGTCTGCAGGTGGTGCTGGCGCGCGAAGGCCTGGAAGTCGGCCTGTGACCAACGAATTCATCAACCGTAGTGCAAACAAGGAGAAGGCAATGAAAAGTTTGACCCTGCTGGCTGCAGGCGCGCTCGTCCTGCTGGCCGGCTGCGCCGCAACCGAGACCCGCGATGGCGCCCAGCGCGCCGGCGCCGAAGAAGCCTATGTCCCGACCGGCAGCCTGATCGCGCGCCGCAGCGTCGACCGCAACAGCGCCGTGAAGACCGCCAACAAGGAAGAATTCGAGAACGCGCGCCTGATGGGCGGCGGCGCACTGAACCAGTCGCAGAACTGAGCTGCCGCAGAACTGAAAAAGGCAAAGCAAAGGGCCGGGAGCTTGCGACTCCCGGCCCTTTTCATTTCCTGCGTGCTGACGCGTCAGTCGTTGGCGTTCTGGACGAACACCGCCGTCGTGCGCGCCGGGATGCTGAACGTGCCGTTGCGGTCGAAGCTTGATGCCTTCACCACCTCGTCGCTGCCGTTGCGCTGGATGCGGTGCAGCTGCAGCTTGCGGCCTTTGAGGGCCGGCACGGCGATGCTCTTCGCGACCTTGTCGACGTTGAACACCACCACCACGCCCTTGTACTGCGCGCCTTTGTACTTGCCCGGATCGTTGCCGTCGATTTCCATCACGATCACACCCGGCACCTGGTCGGGGCCGACGTTATGGAATTTCAGGCGTTCGATCACGTCCTGGGCGGAGCGCAAGCGGAACAGGGCCGAGTCCTGGCGGATCGCCAGGAAGTCCTCGAACACGTTCTTCGCCTGCAGGATCGCGCGGGTGTCCGGCTTGATCAGCGGATTGCGCAGGATCGGCGCCATCATGCCCCAGTTGTCCTGGTTCGGGCCGGCCATCGGCAGGCCCACGCCGAAGTTGTTCGAGGCGTAGCTGTAGTCCAGGCGGTTGAACCAGTCGCCGGCGTTGTAGCTGTCGCGGTCGAGCGACTTCGAACGCAGGATCTCCTGGCCGGCATGGATGAAGGGCACGCCCTGCGACAGCAGCACGATGGCTGCGCCCAGGTTCTGCACGCGCACCCGGTCCGCCAGCGAAGTCGATTGCGGCAGGCGGAAGGCGTTGATGTCGAACAGGGTCTGGTTGTCGTGGGCTTCGATGTAGTTGATCGTCTCCGACGGGTTCACCGCGAAGCCCGCCTGCTGGCCGAAGTAATCGATCTGGGCGTTGCTGCGCAGCGAACCGAAACGGTCCGTGAAGCGGTAGTCGCGCAAGGTGCCGGACAGCGCGACGCGCACCATGTCGGCCAGGCGCAGCGCGTCGTCGCGGCTCTGGTTGGCCTGTTCGTTCGGGTCGTACCAGACGCCGTTGATGAAGCCCTGCTGCGTCGTCAAGGCGCTGCCATTGTCGCAGCAGCCGCCGCCGCGCACGGCGTCGCGCATGCGGTCGTTGAACGAGCCGATGCCGGTGCCTGCCATGTTGGCCTGGCGCGCCTGTACGAAGCGGGCGTCGTTGGCGACGTTGCCGAAGTTCCAGGCTTCGCCGTACAGGTAGATGTCGCGGCCGGCGGCCTGGTTCACGCCGGCCTGCAGGCGCTTGAGCAGGTCGAGCGGGGTGAAGCCCATGATGTCGAAGCGGAAGCTGTCGACCTTGTACTGCCTGGCCCACAGCGACACCGAGTCGATCATCAGCTTGCCCATCATCGCGTTTTCCTGGGCGGTGTCGGCGCAGCAGCTGTCGTTCAGGATGTTGCCGTTCGCGCCGAGGCGGTAGTAATAGGCCGGCACGATGCGGTCCAGCACCGACAGCGGTCCCTGCTGCGACTGGCTGGTGTGGTTGTAGACCACGTCCATGGTCACGCGCAGGCCGGTTTCGTGTAGGCCCTGCACCATCGCGCGGAACTCGCGTACGCGCGCAGCGCCGTCGTTGGCATCGCTGGCGTAGCTGCCTTCCGGCGCGTTGTAGTGGACCGGGTCGTAGCCCCAGTTGAAGCAGTCGCTATCCGCTACCTTCGCGACGGCGGCCTGCTGGTCGGTCCAGTCCGGGCCCGCGCTCGGGATGGTCGGGGTGACGCAGCCGGTTTCGTTCACGCTGGCGAAGTCGAAGCTGGGCAGCAGGTGGACGTGGGTCATGCCGGCCTTCTGCAGCGACTTCAGGTGGCGCATCGGCGCGGCGTTTTCATCGGTGAAGGCCAGGTACTTGCCGCGGTGGGCAGCCGGCACCGTCGCATCCATCGCCGAGAAGTCGCGGATGTGCAGCTCGTACAGCGCGATGTCGGTCGGCGCGTCCAGTTTCGGAATGCGCTGGTCGTCCCAGCCGGCCGGTTTCAGCGCCGGGCTGTCGAGGTTGGCCACGAACGAGCGCGTGCTGTTTGCGTTCAGGCTCAGCGAGTACGGATCGGTGACGGTGTTGGTCACGATCGCATTGTTCGCCCAGCGCGACAGCACCTGCACCGTGTAGGTGTAGTAGGCGCGGTTGGTCCAGGCGCCGTCCGGGGCCGTGTAGCGCCACACCCCGCTGGCCGCATCCTTGGCCATCGGCACGGTGGCGCTCGCGGCCGCGGTCCCGTTCGGGTAGACGTTCAGCGACACTGCCTTCGCGGTCGGGGCCCACACGCGGAAGGTCGGGATCCCGGTGCGGTCGAAACTGAGTCCCAGCTGGGCATTCGATGCGGCAGGTGCGAACACGTCGTCCAGCATGCCGGCCATCTGCAGCGAGGTCACCTGGACCAGGTTGCCGCTGGCGTCGTACTGGGCGATCGCGAACTGGCCGCTGGCCAGCTGCGCCGCTCTGGCCGCGTCCTGCGTGGACAGCTGCAGGCCGGTGGCGCCGGCGAGGTGCGGGTACTTGCGGCGGACCGCGTCAGACAGTGGCGCCGGGTTCAGGGCGAAGCTGCCGCCGGCGCCGACCAGGCCGGTGGCAGCATCCGGCGTGGCCGTCAGGCCGCCGTTCGCCGCGTAGAACAGTTTGTAGCTGGCGCCGGATGCCGGCACGCCGGGCCAGGCCAGCGTGGTGGCGGACAGCCAGTGCGCGCTGGCGTTGCCGAGGTTGCCGTAGCTGAGTGCCGGCGCGCTGTTGTAGACCGTGCAGTCGCCTTCCAGCATCCAGATTTCCTGGCCTTTGGCATAGACGTCGGCGTTCAGGGCCGCGTACTGGTCGCTGCCGCAGTTCTTGAAGCCGGTGCCGTCGGTGACGAGGAAGTTGATGCCGCTCTTGCCGGCGGCGAGCGGAATGTCGACGTAGCCGCCGAAGCCGTCGGTGTTCGCGAACATGAAGCGGTCGGTGATCCAGGCCGAGCTCGGATTCTGCGGACCGTTCCAGGAATAGACGCCCCATTGCGCGGTGTCGTTCTGGATGCGGTGGAAGTGCATGCGGATGCTGCCGGGCGCGACGGGCGCCACGGATGCGGTCGGCCCTGCGGCCAGCAGGCGGGTGCCGGCGCTGCTGCCCTGCTGGACGCCGGCGCTGTCGCCGACGCCGCAGGCGGTAAGTCCGCCCGCGAGCAGTACGGATGTGCAAACGGCTGCGGCAAAGCGCAGCCGTGAAGTCAAACTACGTCTGGTTAGCATAGTGTCCCCTGTGATTATTATCGGTGGCAAAAGCCACTATGTAATATTACTACTACCAATAATAAAAAAGTAAGGGAACAGCGTTGCGTGGCGTGCACAAAATAAAAAGGGCGGGATCTGCATCCCGCCCTTTCATCCAAAACCTGCTTTTAAACGCTTCTTACAGGATATGGGTACCGATCCACCAGGCGATCGCCGACATGAAGGCCGAGGCCGGGATCGTGAAGACCCATGCCCAGACGATGTTGCCCGCCACGCCCCAGCGCACGGCCGAAGCCTTTTGCGCCGAACCGACGCCGACGATGGCGCCGGTGATGGTGTGGGTGGTCGAGACCGGCACGCCGATGGCGCTGGCCAGGAACAGCGTGATGGCGCCGCCCGACTCCGCGCAGAAACCGCCGACCGGCTTCAGCTTGGTGATCTTCTGGCCCATGGTCTTGACGATGCGCCAGCCGCCGAACAGGGTGCCCAGCGAGATCGCGGTGTAGCAGGCGATGATGACCCACAGCGGCGGCGTCGTGTCGCCTTGCGACGAGACGCCGGCGAAGATCAGCATCATCCAGATGATGCCGATGGTCTTCTGCGCGTCGTTGCCGCCGTGGCCTAGGCTGTAGGCCGCGGCCGAGACCAGCTGCAGGCGGCGGAACCAGGTATCGACCTTGCGCGGCGGGGTCTTCACGAAGATCCACGACACCGCCAGCATCACGAGCGAGCCGAGCAGGAAGCCCAGCAGCGGCGACAGGATGATCCAGGTGACGGTCTTGAGCAGGCCGCCGCCGACCAGCGCGCCGGTGCCCGACTTGGCCACCGCTGCGCCGACCAGGCCGCCGATCAGGGCGTGCGAGGACGAGGACGGAATGCCGTAGTACCAGGTGATGATGTTCCAGACGATCGCCCCGACCAGGGCGCCGAAGATCACGTACTGGTCGACGACGTGCGGATCGACCGTGCCCTTGCCCACCGTCGCGGCCACGTGCACGCCCACCGTGAAGATGGCGACGAAGTTGAACAGCGCGGACATCGCGACCGCGGTCTGGGGTTTCAGCACCCCGGTCGACACCACCGTCGCGATCGCGTTGGCGGCATCGTGGAAACCGTTCATGAAGTCGAAGACCAGCGCTAAAAGGACGAGCAGGCCCAGCACATAAATGCTGATTGTAAGATGATCCATATTGTTTTTATTGTGGGAAGCTTACGCGTTTTCGACGATGATGCCTTCGATGATGTTGGCGACATCCTCGCAGCGGTCGGTGACGGTTTCCAGGATCTCGTAGATCGCCTTCATCTTGATCAGGTTGCGCACGTCCGGCTCGTCGCGGAACAGCTTGGACATGGCGGCGCGCATCACGTGGTCGGCGTCCGATTCCAGGCGGTCGATCTCTTCGCAGATCGCGACCATCTTCTGGGCGTTGTCCATGTTGTGCAGCATGCCGACGGCCTGCTGGACCTTTTCGCAGCAGGCCAGGCACAGCTCGGCCAGGCGCTTGGCTTCCGGGGTCACGGCGTGCAGGTCGTACAGCGAGATGGTCTGGGCCGCGTCTTCCATCATGTCGAGGATGTCGTCCATGCGGGTGATCAGCTTGTGGATGTCGTCACGGTCCAGCGGCGTGATGAAGGTCTTGTGCAGCAGGTCGACGCACGCGTAGGTGATCTTGTCCGCCTCTTTTTCGATGCTCTCCACGGCGTGGGTGCGGTTTTCCAGGTCGTCGAAGTTGGTCATCAGGCCGACCATTTCCTGCGCACCCTTCACGCACAGCGCGGCGTGCTGGTTGAACAGATCGAAAAATTTGCCCTCGGTGGGCATCAGGCGTCCAAACATATGGTTCTCCGTTGTAAATCTCTTGGAACTTCTTTTTAAAAGGCCCGCAGCGGAGGGGTCAGGGTTGGGTTTCCCTGACCCCGGTAATCAAGCCGCTACAGTTTATGTATCGGCTTAATCGCCCTGGTAAATACTAAGGCTGCCGCTGTAATTCCCGAACTTGGTATACATGCCCATCCAGGTCAGTCGCACCGCCCCGATCGGGCCGTTACGCTGTTTGCCGATAATGATCTCGGCGGTACCTTTGTCGGGCGAGTCCGGGTTGTAGACTTCGTCGCGGTACAGGAAGATGATGACGTCCGCGTCCTGCTCGATAGCGCCCGATTCGCGCAGGTCGGACATGACCGGACGCTTGTTCGGGCGTTGTTCCAGCGATCGGTTCAGCTGGGACAGCGCGATCACCGGACAGCCCAGCTCTTTGGCCAGGCCCTTCAGGCTACGCGAAATCTCGGAAATTTCCGAAGCACGGTTGTCGCCGGGCTTCGAGCCCTGCATCAGCTGCAGGTAGTCGACGATGATCAGGCCCAGTTTGCCGCACTGGCGGGCCAGGCGGCGCGCACGGGCGCGCATCTCGATCGGGTTCAGTGCCGGCGTCTCGTCGATGAAGATCTGGGCGTCGTTCATCTTCTGGATCGCGTGCGTCAGGCGCGGCCAGTCCTCGTCGATCAGCTTGCCGGTACGCAGGCGGTGCTGGTCGAGCTGGCCGATCGAGCCGAGCATACGCATCGCCAGCTGGGCGCCGCCCATCTCCATCGAGAAGATCGCGACCGGCAGGCCGGCCTCGACCGCGACGGCCTCGCCGATGTTGACCGAGAATGCGGTCTTGCCCATCGACGGACGGCCGGCGACGATGACCAGGTCGCCCGGCTGCAGGCCGGAAGTCATCTTGTCGAGGTCGATGAAGCCGGTCGGGACGCCGGTGATCTCGCCCTGGTTCTCGCGGCTGTAGAGTTCGTCGATGCGCTCGACCACCTGGGTCAGCAGCGGCTGCACCGGCAGCCAGCCCTGGGCGCCGCGGGCGCCCTGCTCGGCGATCGCGAAGATGCGCGACTCGGCCTCGTCGAGGATCTGCTTGACCTCGGCGCCCTGCGGATTGAAGGCCTTGGCCGAGACTTCGTCGGCAACGGTGATGAGCTGGCGCAGCACGCCGCGGTCGCGCACGATCTCGGCGTAACGGCGGATGTTGGCGGCGGACGGCGTATTCTGCGCCATCGCGTTGAGGTACTGCAGCCCGCCCACTTCCTCGGCCTTGCCGAGCTGGACGAGCGACTCGTACACGGTGATCACGTCGGCAGGCTTGCCGGCATTGATCAGGCGGACCATCTGTTCGAAGATGATCCGGTGGTCGTAGCGGTAGAAGTCCTCCGCATGCATGAAGTCGGCAATACGGTCCCACGCCGCATTATCGCGCAGCAGGCCGCCGATGACGGACTGTTCTGCTTCGATGGAATGCGGGGGAATGCGGAGCGACTCGATCTGCGGGTCTGCTGGGGTGTTCATGGCCGACATTATACCTTTTCCGCATCGACCGCTGAAATGATTGGTGATTTTCCAGACGTAAAAAAAGCCGGGCGAACCCGGCTTTTTTCATTTCAGCAACAGATGTTGCTTAGGCAGCTTCGCCCACGACTGCGACGGTCACGTCGACAACGACGTCGGTGTGCAGAGCGACGGCAACCGGGTGCTCGCCGGTGGTCTTCAGCGGGCCGGTCGGCATGCGCACGTTGGCCTTTTCGACGGCGAAACCTTGCTTGCTCAGGGCTTCAGCGATGTCGAAGTTGGTCACGGAACCGAACAGACGGCCATCGACGCCGGCTTTCTGGGCGATGGTGATGGTCATGCCGTTCAGCTTCTCGCCCTGGCCTTGTGCAGCTGCCAGCTTCTCGGCGGCTGCCTTTTCCAGTTCGGCGCGCTTGACTTCGAACTCGGCCACGGCCGATTCGGTTGCACGGCGGGCTTTCTTTTGCGGGATCAGGAAGTTACGTGCGTAACCGTCCTTGACCTTGACCACGTCGCCCAGGTTACCGACGTTGACGACTTTTTCCAGCAGGATGACTTGCATATTATTCTCCAGTATACGTGTCGTGACCGACGATTAAGCGTTGTGCAGGTCGGTGTACGGCAGCAGGGCCAGGTAGCGGGCGCGCTTGATGGCGGTGTCCACTTGGCGCTGGTAGTGCGCCTTGGTACCGGTCAGGCGTGCCGGCATGATCTTGCCGTTTTCCTGGACGAAATCCTTCAGGGTGTCGACGTCTTTGTAATCGACCTGTTCCACGTTTGCAGCGGTGAAGCGGCAGAATTTCTTGCGCTTGAACAGCGGGTTCTGCTGCTTGCGCTTCAGTTTTTCTTTTGCCTTGTTTTTGTCGAACTTTTTACCGAATGCCATTTGAGGCTCCTGTATCTAATCTGTTGAAATCAATGATGTGAAACACCAGGGCTTTGCTGTTGCGGTTCTTCCTGGCCAGAAATCCCTTGAACCGATGTACGGCGCCCAGCTCCGCGTCGGCAAACCGGCCCGAAATATCGCCCGCGGCAAGCGCGGAAATTTCGAACTCGACCTGCCTCGCGATCCCCGCTTCCGTCTGCTGCGACCCATGTTGCAGGGTGCCGCTGACGATGGGGATGCCGGCCGGGGTGTAGCGCAGGGTATCGCGTTCCGCGATGCTTGCGACCAGCAACAGCTCGTTCACTGCCCGTGTGCGTTTCTTTCCGAAGAATTAGGCAGCGGCGGCCGGAGCAGCAGCGGCTTCAGCGCGGTGGCTCTTGGCTGCGTCTTCGCGCTGGACCGACTTCATCATCGGCGACGGTGCGGTTTCAGCCTTCTTCATCTTCACGGTCAGGTGACGCAGCACGGCATCATTGAATTTGAATGCGGTTTCCAGCTCGACCAGGGTCTCGTTGTCGCACTCGATGTTCATGCAGATGTAGTGTGCCTTCGGCAGCTTCTGGATCTGGTAAGCCATTTGACGGCGGCCCCAGTCTTCGACACGGTGGATGTTACCGCCGCGCGAGGTGACCGTGGTCTTGTAGCGCTCGATCATCGCCGGGACCTGCTCGCTCTGGTCCGGGTGGACGATAAATACGATTTCATAATGACGCATGCAACACTCCTTAAGGACGTTTAAACAAATGCCCACCTCGGCGTCAAGACGAGTGTGGGAAGGGAAAGCCCGACATTATAACCGTAAAAACGTCAAGAGCTCAATCACCATCTTCAGCAACCGCCGCGGCGCGGTTTGTCCACCTGTTATCGGCTGTGGCCGCCAAGCAAAAAAATCCGGCAAAAGACATGGATTCCCCTTGCGCCCGGCGCAATACTGTACAAAAATACAGGGTGTCGAGCGTCGATGCAGACCGTTGGTCCGCCGACTCTCCTTTTCACCTACATTTATTTCCACCATGCTTAAGCTCACCGCACGGCAAGAACAGATCCTCAACCTGATCAAGGAAGCCATCGACAACACCGGCTTTCCGCCGACCCGCGCCGAAATCGCCAAGGAGCTTGGCTTCCGCTCGGCCAATGCTGCCGAGGAGCACCTGCAAGCCCTGGCGCGCAAGGGCGCGATCGAAATCTCTCCCGGCACCTCGCGCGGCATCCGCCTGGTCGGTACCGCTGACGACGCCCTGCCGACGCCAGTCGTCCCGGCTGCCCTGCTGATGTCGTTGCCGCTGGTCGGCCGCGTCGCCGCGGGTTCGCCCATCCTGGCCCAGGAACACGTCGAGACGACCTACTCGGTCGACCCGGCCATGTTCTCGGCCAAGCCCGACTTCCTGTTGAAGGTGAAGGGCTGGTCGATGCGCGACGCCGGCATCTGCGATGGCGACTTCCTCGCCGTCAAGAAAGTGGATTCGGCCAAGAACGGCCAGATCGTGGTGGCCCGCATCGGCGACGAAGTCACCGTCAAGCGCTACCGCAAGAGCGGCAGCACCATCGAACTGCTGCCGGAAAATCCGGACTTTTCCATCATCACGGTCGATCCGCAGAGCGACGAGTTCGCTCTGGAGGGCCTGGCTGTCGGCCTTCTGCGTTCCTGGCACTAAGCCGGCTCCAAGCCTGCGCTAATCCGCCAATCTGTCGCCAATGCCGGCGTCCGGTGCAAACCGGGCGCCGGCATTTTCTTTGTGCTTACAGATTGCCGCGGTTCTGGCGCCGCTCCTCCAGCTCGTGCTGGCGTTCCGGCGTCGGCGCGCCCTTGACGATGTCGTTGTGCTCCTTGACCCAGGCATCGGTCGCCTCGCGCCAGACCGCGAAGTCGGCCAGCACCAGCTTCGACTTGACCTGGGCGCTCTCCGAGAGGTTGGCGACGACCTCGTTCAGGTGCTTGCCGGCCTGCTCCATCTCCGGCTTGGTCATCAGTTTCGCGATGTCGGCAGGGATCAGCTTGGTGCCGGGGCTGGCATCGTTCAGGGCGCGCACCAGGCCGTTGTGGCAGTCCTGCCAGGTCTTGATGTTGGCCCAGATGCGGTCGATCTCTTCGTTCTGCTTCGAGATCGGGGGCAGGCGCGGCGCCGGGCAGCGGTACTGGCCGCTGCGGAAGTCGGACCCGTCGTATTGCGTGATCCAGTAATCGATGTCCTTGCGGCGCTCCACGCGCCTGGCGATCAGATCCAGCGAGGCGATCGCCACCGTATTGCCCTTGGCCGCCGCCTTGCGGAACCAGGCCTCGGCTTTGGGCTCGTCCACCGCGCCGGCTTCGCCGTACAGATACATCTCGCCCAGGTGCTGCTGGGCCGTCGGATTGCCGGCATTCGCCAGCTTCGTGTACTTCTGCAGGGCTTCGGGATAGGCCTTCTTGGCGAACAGGGCGTCGGCATCGGCCAGCTCGTCGGCGCAGACGGCGCCGGCCGCCAGCATCGCCACGCAAAACAGGAGAGTCTTCATGGAAACAGGGCTGTGAAAAAGGAAATCCATGATAACCGCACAGCCCTGCCGGCTCAACCAGCCTTACTCAGCTTTTCAAGTTCCCAGCGCTCCGCCGAAGTCGGCCAGCAAATCGCTGGTGTCCTCGATACCCACCGACACCCGGATCAGCGACTCGGCGATGCCCATGCTGGCGCGGCGCTCCGCGCCCATCTCGAAGAAGATCGTGTGCGCGACCGGGATCACCAAAGTGCGCGTGTCGCCCAGGTTCGAGGCCGGGATCGCGATCTTGAGGCGGTTCAGGTAATCGAAGCAGTCGATGCCCTCCTTCAGCTCGAAGCTGAACAGCGAGCCGTAGGCGCGGAACAGTTCGCTCGCCAGCGCATGCTGCGGATGCGAAGGCAGACCCGGATAGTAGACGGCAGCGACGCGCTCATCCGCTTCGAGCATCTGCGCCAGCGCCAGCGCATTGCCGCTGGTGCGTTCCATGCGCAGGGCGAGGGTTTCGGCGCCGACCGCGATGTGGTGCGCGGCTTCCGGCGCCAGGCTCGCGCCGAAATCGCGCAGCGACTTGGCGCGCAGCTGGGCCATGCCCTGGGCGCCTGAGGCCAGCTTGCGGAAGTTCGGCGCGATGTTCGGGTAGGCGCTCCAGTCGAACACGCCGGTGTCGGTCAGCGCGCCGCCCAGCGCCATGCCGTGGCCGCCGATCGACTTGGTCAGCGAATTCACGACCAGGCCGGCGCCCACCGCTTTCGGGCGGAACAGGTAAGGCGTGGTCATGGTGTTGTCGACCACGTAGAGGATGCCACGCTCGCGGCACAGCTGGCCGATGCGCGCCAGGTCGGCAATTTGCGTGCGCGGATTCGCGATGGTCTCGACGAACACCACGCGCGTGTTGTCCTGCAGCGCGGCCTCGACGTTGGCGACGTCGGTGGCATCCACGAAAGAGACCTCGGTCCCCTGCCCCGCCACCGTGTTCCACAGGCTGTTGGTATTCCCGAACAGGAAGCTCGAGGACACGACATGGTCGCCGTCCTTCAGCAGGGCCTGGGCCAGCGCGCCGATCGCCGCCATGCCGGTGCCGAAGCACAGCGTGGCCACGCCGTCTTCCATCTTGCTGATCTTGTCTTCCAGCGCAGCCACCGTCGGGTTGCCCTGGCGGCCGTAGCGGAAGCCCGGCTCCTTGCCCTGGAAGACCGAGGCCAGCTGGCGCGCATCGCCGTAGCCGAAGGCCACCGAGGTGTGGATGGGCTTGTGCAGCGAGCCCTGCTCGATCGGCTTGCGACGGTCGTTGTGAAGGATGGTGGTGGTGAAGCCGTAGTTGTTCTTGTCGCTCATGATCGTGTCGGTACAAATGAAAACGGGCGCACGCGGCGCCCGTTCGATGATACGTGATTTACTCTGCCGCTACCGGCGGGTTCAGGTTCAGCTGGGTCCGCACCAGGTCTTCGGACGACTTGCCCGAGCTCTTGTGGCGGTGCGTTTCCAGTTTATCCAGGAACTCCGGCGTGATGTCGCCGGTGATGTAGACGCCGTCGAAGCAGGACGCTTCCACGCTGGTCAGCGCCGGGTTCACGTCCATGATCGACTTCTTCAGCGCCTCGATGTCCTGGTAGACCAGGCGGTCGGCCGTGATCTCGCGGCACACCTCTTCCACCGTGCGGCCATGGGCGATCAGCTCGTCGCGGGTCGGCATGTCGATGCCGTACACGTTCGGGTACAGCACCGGCGGCGCGGCCGAAGCGAAGAACACCTTGCGGGCGCCGGCTTCGCGCGCCATCTGCACGATCTCGCGGCTGGTGGTGCCGCGCACGATCGAGTCGTCGACCAGCAGCACGTTCTTGTCCTTGAATTCGGCGGCGATGGCGTTGAGCTTCTGGCGCACCGACTTCTTGCGCATGCCCTGCCCCGGCATGATGAAGGTGCGGCCGATGTAGCGGTTCTTGATGAAGCCTTCGCGGTACTCGACGCCGAGCTTGAGCGCCAGCTGGATCGCGGCCGGACGCGAGGAATCCGGAATCGGCATCACGACGTCGATGTCCTCGACCGGGATCTCCTTGCGGATCTTGTCGGCGAGGTACTCCCCCATCTTCAGGCGCGTAGCGTAGACCGAGGCGCCGTCGATCACCGAGTCCGGACGCGCCAGGTACACGTATTCGAAGGCGCAGGGGTTCAGCGACGGGTTCTCGGCGCACTGGCGCGCGTGCAGCTGGCTGTTCTCGTCGATCCACACGGCTTCGCCCGGCGCGATGTCGCGCACGAAGCGGAAGCCCAGGCCTTCCAGCGCCACCGACTCGCTGGCCACCAGGTATTCCGGGCCTTGCTCGGTCTCGTTCACGCCCAGGCACAGCGGACGGATGCCGAATGGGTCGCGGAAAGCCAGCAGGCCATGGCCGGCGATCTGGGCGATCACGGCATAGGCGCCGCGCACGCGCTTGTGGACCATGGCGACGGCCTTGAACACGGCTTCCGCGTCGAGCGAATAGCCGTTGGCGGCGGTCTGGATTTCATGGGCCAGCACGTTCAGCAGCACTTCCGAATCGGAGCTGGTGTTGACGTGGCGGCGGTCGATGCGGAACAGCTCGTCCTTCAGCTGCGCCTGGTTGGTCAGGTTGCCGTTGTGCGCCAGCGTGATGCCGAAAGGCGCGTTGACGTAGAACGGCTGTGCTTCCTCTTCGCTGGACGAGCCGGCGGTCGGATAGCGGCAGTGGCCGATGCCGGAATTGCCCATCAGCGAGCGCATGTTACGTGTGCGGAACACGTCGCGCACCAGGCCGTTGGCCTTGTACATCGAGAACATGCTGCTGTGGTTGGTTGCGATACCCGCCGCATCCTGGCCGCGGTGCTGCAGCAGCAGCAATGCGTCATACAGCAACTGGTTGACGGGGGCTTGCGAGACGACGCCGACGATGCCACACATGGTGCGCTCCTAAACAGCTGAACAATAGAATTTTAAAACTGCACGTGCTGCGCCAGGGCAGCGGGCAAGAAAGGCTTGACTGTGCGCGCTCCGGTTTCCGCCATGGGCGAGAGCAGCGCGTCTTTCCAGAAAGCCTGTTGAGGGATGGAAGTCATTCCACACAATATGACGCCGGCCAGCACGATTACAATCCCCCGGCCCAGTCCGAACAGGCCGCCGAGGCCGCGGTCGGCCAGCGAGAGGCCGGTCGCCTCGATCAGCGCGCCGATCGCCAGGGCCAACAGGCCCATCAATACGCGCACGCCGAGGAACAAGGCGATGAAGGCAACGATCAGCCTGAGCGACTCCCCCGGAATCACCGATGGTAGCATGGGCGCCAGTTTCGCGCCGAAGGCGTTCGCCACCACGAAGGCCGCGATCCAGCCCACCAGCGACAGGATTTCCTTCACCAGCCCGCGCATGGTGCTGATGACAACCGACGAAACCAGGATGAACAGGACGATGTAGTCGAAAATCGTCACGGCGTCAGGCAGGGGTCGCGAAGCCCGACAGGCCGATACGGCCCAGCTTTGCACGCATCTTGTCGGCGTCTTCCTTGTTCAGCGGGCCGATCTTCACCTTGATCAGTTCGCCGGCCTTTTCGGTGTGCGAGCTGATGCCGGCGCCGCGCAGCTTGGCCTGCAGTTCGGCGGCCTTTTCCTGGCTCGACAGCGCGGCAACCTGCAGCACGACTTTCGGCGAAGCGGTGTCGGCCGGCTTTTCCTTGTCGGCTTTCTCGGCCTTCTCGGCAGCCTTGCCTTCGAGGATGGCGAGCGCGCGCGCCTCGTCGTGCGGCTTGACCGGCTTGTCTTCGCTCTTCGGCTTGACGGGCTTCTCGGCCGGCTTGTGCTCGGCCTTGCTGTCCTTGTGTTCGGGCTTGTGCTCGGGTTTCGCTTCCGGTTTGGGTTCGGGCTTAGTCTCAGCCTTGGCCTTGGCCGGCTCCGGCTTCCGCTCGGGCTTGGGTTCGGACTTGGTCTCGGCCTTGTGTTCCGGCTTCGGCGGCGTAGTGCGGGCAACCGGCGGCGGCATCTGCACCACTTCTTCGCCCTTGTCGACGGTGTCGACGGCGGCCACGGTCCTGCTGTTCGCCGGCGCAGGCGCAGGCGTCTCGGCAGCCGGCTCGCCCGATGCGCCGGGCGCAGGTTCGGACGGCACCGGCAGCGGCGCCGCCTTGTCCTTGGACGGAATCTGGATCGCGATGTCGCCGGCCAGCGGCTTGGGCTGCGAGTCGAGCAGCATCGGCAGGCCGACGGCGGCCGCCAGCGCCAGCGCGATCGCGCCGACCAGGCGGCGGCGCGCGCGCTTCTTCTCGGGCAGCAGCGGGTCGTTGCCGGTGCCGCGGCCGCGCGTGCTGCCGGCGACGGCACCCGCGCTCGAGGCACGTTTGGAACGGGCGCGCTCGCCGAGTGCGGCGTCGTCGTCCTTGCTGTAGAAACGGCCGCTGTCCTCGGCAGCGCGGCCTTGCTTGTTTTTACCGAAGAACGAGAACAAGCCCATGCGTTGTCAGGTCAATGAAGAGAGGATTTACGGGCCGCCATCACGCCAGCCACGGTATAGAAGGAGCCAAAGACCACTATTCTATCATCCTGTCCGGCCCGGCTAGTTGCGTCCTGGAAGGCCGCGCCCGGATCGGCGAAGGTCTGCACCGAAAATTCGTCGGGTTTGGCCCCGGCAGGCTTCTTCAAAGCCAGCTTTTCGGCCAGCACGCTCGGGTCCGCCGAGCGCGGCGACGGTAAGGCCGCCACGTCCCAGTGATCGACGTAAGGCGCCATGTGCTCGATGACGGCGTCGATGTCCTTGTCCTGCATGATGCCGAACACCGCATAGGTAAAGCGGTGGTAGCCCATGTTGGACAGGTTCTGCGCCAAGGTCGCCGCGGCGTGCGGATTGTGGGCCACGTCCAGCACCGTGGTCGGACGGCCCGCCAGCACCTGGAAGCGGCCCGGCAGTTCGACCATCGCCAGGCCGGCGCGCACTTCCTGCGCCCCCACCGGCAACTGCATGCGCAGCGCTTCGAGCGCGGCCAGCGCGGCCGAGGCGTTCAGCAGCTGGTTCGCGCCGCGCAGGGCCGGATAGGCCAGCGAGTTGCGGCGCTGCGAACGGCCGCCGTAGGCCCACTGCTGCTTGTCGCCCTGGTAGTTGAAGTCGCGGCCGATCAGCCACAGGTCGGCGCCGATGTCTTCCGCGTGCTTGATGAGGGACGCGGGCGGCTGCGGATCGCTGCAGATCGCCGGCTTGCCGGCCCTGAAAATGCCGGCCTTTTCGAAGCCGATCTGCTCGCGCGTGTCGCCCAGGTAGTCCTTGTGGTCGATGTCGATGCTGGTCACGATGGAGACGTCGGCGTCGATCACGTTGACGGCATCCAGGCGTCCGCCCAGGCCCACTTCGAGGATCGCCACGTCGATCTCGCTGGTCGACAGCAGGTGCGCGATCGCCAGCGTGGTGAACTCGAAATAGGTCAGGTCGATATCGCCGCGCGCGGTTTCGACCACGTCGAAGCTTGATACCAGTGCTTCATCGCTGGCCATCTCGCCGTTGATGCGGGCGCGTTCGTTGAAGTCGAGGAAGTGCGGCTTGATGTACAGGCCGGTGCGATAGCCGCCCTGCAGCAGCATCGCTTCCAGCATGGCGCAGGTCGAGCCCTTGCCGTTGGTGCCGGCAACCATGATCACGGGGCAGGAGAACGCGAGCTGCATGCGTTCCTTGACGGCGCGGACGCGGTCCAGGCCCATGTCGATATGGGTCTCGGCATGGCGCGACTCGAGCAGCGCCAGCCAGTCGGGCAAGGTGGTGGGGAGCATAGACTTTGGAATGCGGAGCGTGCGGCCGGAGACACCGGCCGCACTGGGGAATTTTAAGCGAGAACGTCGGCCGGCTGGCTTTGCAGCAGCGCCAGCAGGTGGGCGATCTCTTCGCGCATCTTGCGGCGGTCGACGATCATGTCGACGGCGCCCTTCTGGACCAGGAACTCGGCGCGCTGGAAGCCTTCCGGCAGCTTTTCGCGCACGGTGTTCTCGATCACGCGCGGGCCGGCGAAGCCGATCAGGGCCTTCGGTTCGGCGATCACGACGTCGCCCATGAAGGCGAAGGACGCCGACACGCCGCCCATGGTCGGGTCGGTCAGCACGCTGATGAAGGGCAGCTTCTTCTCGGAGAGTTTGGTCAGCATCGCGGTGGTCTTGGCCATCTGCAACAGCGACAGCAGGCCTTCCTGCATGCGCGCGCCGCCGGTGGCGGTGATGCAGATGAAGGGCACCTTCTGTTCCAGGGCCACCTGGGCGCCGCGGGCGAAACGCTCGCCGACCACGGAACCCATCGAGCCGCCCATGAATTCGAATTCGAAGCAGGCGACGACGACCGGCAGGCTCATGATCGAGCCGCCCTGCACGATCAGGGCATCGGTTTCGCCGGTGGCGTCCATGGCCTGCTTGAGGCGGTCCGGATACTTCTTGCTGTCCTTGAACTTCAGGGTGTCGACCGGCAGCGCGTCCTGGCCGATCTCATAGCGGCCGCCTTCGTCGAGCAGCGCGTCGAGGCGCTCGCGGGCGCGGATGCGCATGTGGTGGCTGCACTTCGGGCACACGTGCAGGTTGGACTCGAGGTCGGTCCGGTACAGCACCGATTCGCAGGACGGGCACTTGACCCACAGGCCCTCCGGCATGGTCTGCTTTTTGGCGGCGGCATCGGAGCGCTGGATTCGGGGGGGCAGCAGTTTTTCCAACCAACTCATATGTTCTCCTTTGCGGCAATTCAGAATTGGCGGTAGTGTAGCCGGTCAAGTCCCGATTGTCGAATGCTTGCTCTAATTTACTTGCTTGTTGGACAAGCTTGAAATCCAGGCCACATGCGGGCTCGCATGGATTAGAGCAGGATGGTCTCGGCCAGTTCGAAGTGCAGGGCGACGAATTCGAAATCGTCGTGCAGATCGTATTGCGGCAGGCAGGCGATGTGCACGTCCTGGAACTCGCGCGCGCTCGACATGTTCTCGCCGCGCCAGACCGCTTCGGGAATCTCGCCGAAGCGGATTCTTTCGACCTTGGTCGCGCGGATCAGGCAGCGCAGGCGCTGCTTCAGGTCGTAGACTTCGATCAGGTCGCCGGCTTCGTAGCTGCCGTCGCCGTACTCGCCGTAGCCCTTGTAGTAGTCGTCGACCACGTCGGCGGTAACGGTCTTGCGGCCGGCGATCACGTCGCGGACCAAGCTGTCGTCATTCTCGTCGGCGCCCCAGAAGGTCAGGCGTTTCAGGCGGCTCACTCTTCTCCGCGCTCCGCGAGCGTGAACTCGATCCCGCCGATCCAGCCGGCGATGCCGTTATAAATCCAGGCGCCCAGGAAGGTGAAGACGAAGCCGATCACGGTGTACATCACCGGCATCCACCACAGCATGCCCCAGGGGATGGGCTGGTGCGTGAACAGAGACGGGAGGATCACGAACAGCATCATCGGAATCGAAATGACGAGGTACAGCACTGCCATCACCTTGGCGGACTGGAGTTTCGAGATATGGACGATCTGGGTTTTCATGGCGACAGGGGTTTGGTTGCACTGTCGACAATGTAGCTGATGTTTGCAATAAAGAAAATATGCAGACCTGGCTACATGAACCAGTCGTAAGGAAAACCGTAACGCCAGACATTGAACAGACCGCCGGAACTGTCGACGCCACAGATCCGCATCACCCTCGTGAGATAGACGAGAAGCTGGTCGCGCTCCTCCGATTCCACGGTGTCGAAACCGGCCAGGGTCGTTTTCATCGTTCGTAATACGGTCGAGCGTTGCGGACGCCTGGGCAGCTCGGCGATCAGCGATTCGATGGCCGCGTCCACCGCCTGTTGCGCTGCGCGCCGCTCGGCTTCATTGCGGGCGCCGGGGTAGAAGGTCGTGCGGTCCAGGTCGAATTTACGCTCCGACTGCACGGCGCGTAATTGCTGGAGGAGCTGAGGCGTGACGTCCAGCCTCCTATCGGCGAGCCCGGTCGGCCACAGGTAGAAATTCGCACCGGACAGCCCGCCGATCACCACCGCGGCCAATGCCAGGCAAGCGCCGGCGAAGATTTTTAACAGCAAGCCAGTCTCCCAAACAAAAGCCGGGGCACAGGGCCCCGGTCAAGATGCGGTCGTGCGCTTTTATTTCGCGTCCAGCGCCTCGCGGATGCCGGCCACGAAGGCCCGCACGGCCTCTGCCCCCTGCTCCTTCGGCGTGTTCTCCAGCTCCTGGATGATGCGGCTGCCGATCACCACGGCATCCGCCACCGCCGCCACCGACTTCGCCGTCTCCGCATCGCGGATGCCGAAGCCGACACCGATCGGCAGCTGGACGTGCTCGCGGATCGCGGCCACGCGGCGGGCGACATCGGCGGTGTCGATGCCGCCGGCGCCGGTCACGCCTTTCAGCGAGACGTAGTAGCTGAAGCCGCTGCCGTGGCGCGCCACCTGCTGGATGCGCTGGGTGGTCGAAGTCGGCGCGAGCAGGAAGATGAGGTCGAGGTCGTTCTCCTTCATCTCGGCGGCAAAGGCCGCACATTCTTCCGGCGGATAGTCGACCACGATAGCGCCATCGGCGCCCGCAGCCTTGGCGCGGCGGATGAATTCGCTCTGCCCCATCCGCTCGATCGGATTCGCGTAGCCCATCAGGACCACCGGCGTGTGCTGGTCGGTCTTGCGGAACTCCGCGACGTAGTTGAAGACGTCGTTCATGCTGATGCCGAAAGCCAGCGCGCGTTCGCAGGCGCGCTGGATGACCGGGCCTTCGGCCATCGGATCCGAGAACGGAACCCCGAGTTCCAGCACGTCGGCGCCGCCCGCCACCAGGGCGTGCATGATGGAGACGGTGACGTCCGGGCCGGGGTCGCCGGCGGTGACGAAGGTGACGAGACCGGTCTTGCCCTGCTGTTTCAGGGCGGTGAAAGTGTGTTCGATGCGGGACATGTCTGCTCTCTTCTTATCAACCGAAATTCAGGCCGGCGCGCTGCGCCACGGTGTGCATGTCCTTGTCGCCGCGGCCGGACAGGTTCACCAGGATGATCTGGTCTTTGGGGAGCGTCGGCGCCAGCTTGGCCGCGTACGCGATCGCGTGCGAGGATTCCAGCGCCGGGATGATGCCCTCGATGCGGCAGCAGTCGTGGAAGGCCTGCAGCGCTTCGTCGTCGGTAATCGAGACGTACTGGGCGCGCTCGATGTCCTTCAGCCAGGCGTGCTCGGGACCGACGCCCGGATAATCCAGGCCCGCCGATACCGAGTGGGTCTCGATGATCTGGCCGTTCGCATCCTGCAGCAGGTAGGTGCGGTTGCCGTGCAGGACGCCCGGGAAGCCGGCCGTCAGCGAGGCCGAGTGCTTGCCGCTGTCCAGGCCCTCGCCCGCCGCCTCGACGCCGACCAGCTTGACGCCGGCTTCGTCGATGTAGGGGTAGAAGATGCCCATCGCGTTCGAGCCGCCGCCGATGCAGGCGACCACGTAGTCCGGCTGGCGGCCGGTCATCTGCGGCATCTGCACGCGGCATTCCTCGCCGATCACGGACTGGAAGTCGCGCACCATCATCGGATACGGGTGCGGACCGGCCACGGTGCCGATGATGTAGAAGGTGTTTTCGATGTTGGTGACCCAGTCGCGCATTGCTTCGTTGAGCGCGTCCTTCAGGGTCTTCGAGCCCGATTCCACCGGCACCACGGTCGCGCCCAGCAGCTTCATGCGGTAGACGTTCTGGGCCTGGCGCTTGACGTCCTCGGCGCCCATGTAGACCACGCATTCGAGGCCGAAGCGCGCGCAGATGGTGGCGGTGGCGACGCCGTGCTGGCCGGCGCCGGTTTCGGCGATGATGCGCGGCTTGCCCATGCGCTTTGCCAGCAGCGCCTGGCCGATCACGTTGTTGATTTTGTGGGCGCCGGTGTGATTCAGGTCTTCGCGTTTGAAGAAGATCTGCGCACCGAGACCATCGTGCGCGCCTTGCTGCGACCAGCGCTTGGCATGGTAGACCGGCGACGGACGGCCGACGAAGTGCGCCAGCTCGTAGCGGAACTCTTCGAGGAACTCGGGATCCTGGCTGTAGCGCGCGTAGGCTTCGTTCAGCTCGGCCAGGGCGTGGCTGAGGGTTTCGGCGACAAAGCTGCCGCCGTAGGGGCCGAAGTGGCCGGAGGCATCCGGCAGCTGGTATTCGGGGGTCTTGAAAAGACTTTTAGGAGTGTTCTCCATGGTGTGACTCGCTCATATCGGGTGATGCATCGGCAGCCCGCACCGCGTCGACAAACGCGGCAATCTTGCGGGCATCCTTGATCCCCTTGCTTTCCTCGACACCACTGCTGATGTCGACCGCAAAGGGGCGTACGCGCATCACCGCGCTAGTCACGTTTTGCACGCTCAAGCCACCACTCAAAACGACCCGAGGCGCGAGCTCTTTTGGAATAAGAGACCAATCGAAAACCTTTCCTGCACCGCCGTAGGCGTCGACCCAGGTGTCGAGCAGCAGACCCGAGAACCAGGCGCTGGCGGCGCGGTATTGAGCTTCAGATTCTATCAAATCCACGGCGCTGGTGTCGGGTTTGACGCGGAAAGCCCGCACGAAAGGCCGCCTGACGGCATCGGCGATGGCCGCGCACTGCTCGGCCGTTTCGTCGCCGTGGAATTGCAGCAGGGCTATCGGGCCGCTCTCGACCGCCTGGCGCACTTCCTCCACGCCGGCGTTGACGAACAGGCCGACGCCGTTGACGAAAGGCGGCATCGCCGGGGCCAGCGCCTTCCATTGTTCAGGCGCGAGGTAGCGCGGGCTCTTCGGATAGAACACGAAGCCGAGGGCGTCGGCGCCTGCATCGACTGCCGCGCGCAGGTCCTGCTCGCGGGTGATGCCGCAGATTTTGATTCTCGTTCGTTGCATGATTTTCCGTCGGCGGCTGAACACCGGGGTCAGAGCCCCTTGAAAACCAACACCGGGCTCTGACCCCTAAAGGAAGAACGGCGGCGTGGCCTCTTGCGGCAATCCCCACTTCGGGTCGTAGTCGATTGTAGCAAGATACAAGCCGTCGGGCATGAAGGTCGGCGCCGCCGCGTCGCGCGAGCGCGCGTTCAGCACGTCGAGCATCCAGTCCGGCTCATTGCGCCCGGTGCCCACGTAGATCAGCGAGCCGACGATGTTCCGCACCATGTGATGCAGGAAGGCCGAGGCGCGCACCGTGAACACGATCACGTCGCCTTGGCGCACGATGTTCACCTCGTGCATCTGCTTGATGGGCGTATTCGCCTGGCAGCCGGAGGCGCGGAAGCTGCTGAAGTCGTGCGTTCCCACCAGGTGCCGGGCGGCTTCGCGCATGCGCTCCACGTCCAGCGGGCGAAACACCCAGCCGGCGCGGCCGGCCAGCAGGGCCGACGGGTTCGAATGGTTGTACAGCACGTAGTGGTAGGTGCGCGAACGGGCCGAAAAGCGCGCGTGGAAGTCCTGCCCTTCCGCGTCCGGCACCACCGCATGCGCCCAGCGCACGACGATCGACTCCGGCAGGAAGGCGTTGGTGCCGCGCACCCAGGATTGCGGCGGGCGGTCGAGTTCCGTGTCGAAGTGGACCACCTGCTCGATCGCGTGCACGCCGGCGTCGGTGCGGCCGGCACAGGCGGTGGCGATCGGCGTGCAGGCGAATTTTTCGAGCGCGATTTCGAGCCGGTCCTGGACCGTGTCGCGCGATGGTTGTTTCTGGTACCCGTTCCAGGCGGTGCCGATGTACTGGACACCCAATGCGATTCTTGTCACCCGGCCGGCCTCACGCGAGCTGTGCGCGCATCGCGTTGGCCTTCGAGACCTGATCGCTGTTGCCGCCCTTGATGACTTCCTCGAGCAGCTCGCGCGCGCCCTCCTTGTCGCCGATTTCCTGGTAGGCGATGGCCAGATCCAGCTTGGTTTCCATCTCCATGTGCGCGGCCGTCATCTCGGCAGGCGCGGCGGCGGTGGCGGTCTCCACTTCCGGCAGCGCCAGGCCATTGCCCTCGCCCGGCAGGTCGAGGTCGAAGCCGCCGAGGTCGAAAGCCGGCTCGACCTTCGACGGCTCCAGCATGTCGTGCGGCGCGTAAGCAGCGCTCTCAACCGGCGCCGGGGTGGCGGCCGGCAGCGCATTGTGCATCTCGTCCAGGCCGAACAGTTCGTCCTCCAGCGAGAGCGCCGGGGCCGGGTCGGCCTGCGCCGGCTTGACGTCGTCCACCAGGCCGAAGTCCATGGTGTCGAGGTCGAACAGCGGGTCCTTCAGCTCGGTGGCCGGGCTGGTTTCTTCGGGTGCGGCCGGAATCGCCGGCAGGTCGAATTCCTTGGCCAGGTTGGCCATATTGAAGTCGCTGTTGGCGAAATCGTTCGCGTTCGATGCCGGGGCGATCTCGGAGGCCGCGCCAGCGCCCGGGATGGTGTCGCCCAGGTCGAAGTCGCCGAACGTCAGGTCATCCACGCTCTCGATCGGCTGGACCACCGGTTGCGGCACCGGATTCGGGGCCGGGGCGCCGAAGTCCATGTCGAAGGAGAAATCGAGCGGTTCCTCGGCAGCGGCAGGCGCCGCAGCCGGTTCGGCATGCATTGCCACCGGCTCGGCCGGCGCGGCCGCCGGGGTGGCCGGAGTGGCGTCGAAGCCGCCCATGTCGAAGTCCAGCACGTGCTCGTCGTGCGCCTGGACCGGCTTCGGTTCCTCGGCCTGCACCGGCTCGAAGGCCAGGCCGCCCAGGTCGAAGTCCAGCGTATGTTCGTCGTCGGCCGCGGTGCTTGCCGCGGCTTCCGGCTGGACGGCCGGCTGCGCGGTGCCCATCGCCCCGGCAAAATGCTGGTCGAAGCTCATCGGCTCGTGCGCTGCAGCCGCAGTTGCAGCCCCGGCGGCGGCGGCGGCCGGGGTCGCAGTCATGTCGTCGGCGGCGCCGAACACGTCGTCGAAGTCGCGCGAGCTCAGGGTCTGTGCGGTCTCGCCCGGGGCCGGGACGGCGTCGGCCTGCGGCGCGCCTGCCGCGTACAGCGGGTTCAGCGGATCGATGGACAGGCCGAGCGCGGCGGCCTGCGCCCACTCCTCGCCCTGGCCGCGGGTCATGCTGTACAGCTCACCGGCCTGGGTTTCGAAGGCGCGCTGGTCCTTGCGGGCGGCGTAGATCTCGAGCAGCTTCAGGCGCACCGGATAGCGTTCCGGATGGGTGCGCAGCGCTTCCTTCAGGATTTCTTCGGCCTGGGCGTCGCGGCCATAGGCGATGTAGACGTCGGCTTCCGCCACCGGGTCGACTTCGTTGGTGTCGAGCTGGCTGGCCGAAGGCGCGAAGCTGGAATTGAACACGCTGTTGTTGGTGTCGACGCTCTGGCCGCCAGTCTCGGCGAACAGCGAGTGCGCCGGTTCGGTCGGCACGCCCAGGATCGAGGGCTCGGCGACAGCCTTGACTTCTTTCTTCTTGCGGCGCTGGGCAGCCAGCAGGCCGCCGAGCAGCAGCACGGCGGCGCCGCCGCCGACCAGCGGCAGGTTCTCCATCAGGAAGTCGAAGATGCCCGGTTCCGCGGCGGGGGCCGGGGTCGCAGCCGGCTTGATGCTCGGCAGCTTCTTCGGCGCCGGCTTGTCCTGCGGGGCTGCCGCGGCAGGCGTCGTGGCCGGGGCCGGCGTCACGGTGGCGCTGGCGTTCTGCTGGGCCTCGGCGCCGCCCTTGCTCTTGACCGTCGCCAGCTTCTCGAGGTCGTTGATGTTCTGTTCCAGTTCCTTCACGCGCTTCTGGGAGTCTTCCAGTTCGCGCTGCTTGGCGATGGTGTCCTCGGTGCTCGCGGTCGAGCCCTTGCCGGCAGCGGCGCCGGCGGCAGGCGCCTTCGACAGGCGCAGCTGGTCCTGGGACTCGTTGGCGGCGGTCGGGCGTTCCTCGACCTTGGCAGTGATCTTGCCGCCGGCGCTCTGACCCGCCTGCGGGGTCTTGGTCGGCTCCGCATTGCCGACCTGGCCGGCCAGCTTGTTGCGGTAGGCGTTGAAGTCGGCTGCATGGGCGACCACGACGCCGTGGGCTTCGCCGTCGTTGAGCGAAGCGACGCTGCCGGTGTCCGGCACCGACAGGATGCGGCCCGACTTCAGGCGGTTCATGTTGTTGCCGATGAAGGCGTCCGGGTTGGCGCGGTACAGCGCCACCAGCATCATGTCGAGCGAGACGTCGACCGGCTTGAGCTGGGCGGCGATGCGGCCCAGGCTGTCGCCCGGCTTGACGCGGTATTTCGACGAACCGCTCGCGGAACCGCTGCCCGACGACGGCGCCCTGCCGGAAGCCGCCTGCGCGCCCTCCTCGGCTGCCCGTGCGCGGTCGGCGCGGCGCGGACGTTCCGCCGCCACCGGTGCTGCCGGCGCAGCGGCAGCCGGCGCTTCAGCGCGCGGGCGCGCGGCCGGCGGTGCTTCGTTCGACGCCACCTGCGCCGACTGGGTCGCGCGCAGTTCGGCAGGGTCGAGCAGGAAGGTGTATTCGCGCACCAGGCGGCCGTTATTCCAGGTCAGCTCCAGCAGCATGTCGACGAAGGGCTCGTTCAGCGGCTGGGTCGAACTCACGCGGACGAACTGGCGGCCGTTGCGCTGCTCGACCGCGAAACGCAGCGACAGCAGGGCCGGATTGAATTCGATGTTCGCGGTACGGAAGGCCTCCGGCGAAGCCAGCTTGGCCACCAGGCCGTTGGCCTCGTCGCTGGACACCGCCGTCAACTCGATTTCGGCGCGCAGGGGCTGGCCGAGCGCAGAGAGCACGGTCAGTTTGCCGAGGCCTGCCGCATGCGCGGCCGAGCTCAGGACCAACGCACTGGCAACCGCCGCGGTGAGCTTCTTCAGCGCGGACGACTTCATCGAGGGACGTTGAGTGGATTGCATAGTTCGACTGAATGAGTTGAGCGGGAGCTTTGAATAAGAGCCGTGATAAGCCGAAGGCGAGCCCGGTGGTCTCGGCAACATAGCATCATGCACTATGGCACGCAAGCTCTACGGAAGGAAACATTCACCATCCGTGAGATATGTAGACGGTCTATTCATGCAAGTGATGTTTTTTGGGTCAAACCATGACATTTCATTAGCACCTCTTGCCATGCCGACTATAAAAACCACCCATGAAAAAGGCGGCACGCGGCCGCCTTCATTCTACCCTTGAAACGTGCAGGAATTACTTGTCCAGCACGATGCGCAGCATGCGGCGCAGCGGTTCGGCGGCGCCCCACAGCAGCTGGTCGCCGACGGTGAAGGCCGAGATGTATTCCGGGCCCATCGACATCTTGCGCACGCGGCCGACCGGGATGTTCAGGCTGCCGGTGACGGCGGCCGGGGTCAGGTCGCGCATCGAGGCTTCGCGCGTGTTCGGCACGAACTTCACCCACTGGTTGTCGTTGGCGATGATGTCGTTGATCTCGTCCAGCGGCAGGTCCTTCTTGAGCTTGATGGTCAGCGCCTGCGAGTGGCAGCGCATCGCGCCGATGCGGACGCACAGGCCGTCCACCGGGATCACCGGTGCCGCGCCCGGCTTGCCGCTGACTGAGGTTCCTCGGCCGAGGATCTTGTTGGTCTCGGCCCCGCCCTTCCACTCTTCCTTCGACTGGCCGTTGCCCAGGTCCTTGTCGATCCAGGGGATCAGGTTGCCGCCCAGCGGCACGCCGAACTGTTTGGTTTCATCGGCCGACAGACCGTGCTGGGTCGCCAGCACCTGGCGGTCGATCTCGAGGATGGCCGAGGCCGGGTCGTCCAGCAGCGGCTTGACGGCCGCGTTGATGGTGCCGAACTGGGTCAGCAGTTCGCGCATGTGCTGGGCGCCGCCGCCCGATGCCGCCTGGTAGGTCATGGAGCTCATCCAGTCGACCAAGTCGTGCTTGAACAGGCCGCCCAGGCCCATCAGCATGCAGGAGACGGTGCAGTTACCGCCGATGAAATTCTTCACGCCGCGGGTCATCGCGTCCTTGATGACGTTCAGGTTGACCGGATCCAGCACGATGACCGCGTCGTCGTTCATGCGCAGGGTGGATGCGGCGTCGATCCAGTAGCCGTTCCAGCCGGCTGCGCGCAGCTGCGGGAAGACTTCGGTGGTGTAGTCGCCGCCCTGGCAGGAGATGATGATCTCGCACTTGGACAGTTCGGCGATGTCGGTGGCGCTCTTCAGTTTGGTCTCGTTCTTCGCCATGCTCGGGGCCGCGCCGCCCGGGTTCGACGTCGTGAAGAATACCGGCTCGATGTGGTCGAAATCGCCCTCGTCCTGCATGCGCTTCATGAGGACCGACCCGACCATGCCGCGCCAACCAACCAGACCAACTAATTTCATTTCTATTTCCCTCGTTTTGTGTTTGCTTTCGTGGGCTCCCCGTGCCCACGATGAATCTATCTTAACGCGCTTCAGGCCAGCGCGTTGACCACCGCATCGCCCATCTGTTCGGTGCCGACACGCGTGGTGCCCTGCTCGAAGATGTCCGGCGTACGCAGGCCCTGCGCCAGCACGGCCTTGACGGCGTTCTCGATGCGGTCGGCCTGCTCGGCCTTGCCCAGCGAGAAGCGCAGCATCATCGCCGCCGACAGGATGGTCGCCAGCGGATTCGCGATGCCCTGGCCGGCGATGTCCGGCGCCGAGCCGTGCGAAGGCTCGTACAGGCCCTTGTTGTTGGCATCCAGCGAAGCAGAGGGCAGCATGCCGATCGAACCGGTCAGCATCGCTGCCGCATCCGACAGGATGTCGCCGAACATGTTGCCGGTGACGATGACGTCGAACTTCTTCGGCGCGCGCACCAGCTGCATCGCCGCGTTATCGACGTACATGTGCTCGAGCTGGACGTCCTGGTATTCCTTGTGCACTTCGGTGACGACGTCGCGCCAGAACTGGAAGGTCTCCAGCACGTTCGCCTTGTCGACGCTGGTCACGCGCGAACCGCGCTTGCGTGCGGCCTGGAAGGCGACGTGGGCGATGCGGCGGATCTCGCCTTCCGCATAGCGCATCGTGTCGAAGCCTTCGCGCTGGCCGGCGAACGGGCCGTCCGGGCACTCGCGCACGCCGCGCGGCTTGCCGAAATAGATGTCGCCGGTCAGCTCGCGGATGATCAGGATGTCCAGGCCGGACACGACTTCAGGCTTGAGCGTCGATGCGCCCGCCAGTTCCGGGTACAGGATGGCCGGGCGCAGGTTGGCGAACAGGCCGAGTTCCTTGCGCAAACCGAGGATGGCCTGTTCCGGACGCAGCGCGCGTTCGAGATTGTCGTACTTGTAGTCGCCGACAGCGCCGAACAGCACCGCGTCGGCGGCCTTGGCCAGCGCCAGCGTCTGTTCCGGCAGCGGGTGGCCATGGGCCGCGTAGCCGGCGCCGCCGACTTCTGCGCGCTCCATCTCGAAGGACTCGCCGAGCGCGTTCAGCACCTTGACGGCCTGCGCCGTGATTTCGGGACCGATGCCGTCGCCCGGCAGGATGGCAATCTTCATGTGATTCCTTGCTTAGATCGTGTTGGCGAGCCAGGGCTGGGCGCGCAGGTGGCGTTCCTCGAAGGCGCGGATCTCGTCGGCGTGGCGCAGGGTCAGGCCGATGTCGTCCAGGCCGTTCAGCAGGCAGTACTTGCGGAACTCGTCGATCGCGAATTCGAAGGCCAGGTGGCCGTCCGGCGTGCGGATCACCCGCTGCTCGAGATCGACCACCAGCTTGAAGCCGGGGAAGGCCTTCACTTCATTGAACAGCTGGTCGACCTGCTGTTCGCTCAGCGCGATCGGCAGCAGTCCGCTCTTGTAGCAGTTGTTGAAGAAGATGTCGGCGAAGCTCGGCGCGACGATGGCGCGGAAGCCGTACTGCTGCAGCGCCCAGGGCGCGTGCTCGCGCGAGGAGCCGCAGCCGAAGTTCTTGCGGGCCAGCAGGATCGAGGCGCCAGCGTAGCGCGGCTGGTTCAGCACGAAGTCCGGATTCAGCGGGCGCTTTTCGTTGTCCATGCCGGGTTCGCCATGGTCGAGATAGCGCCACTCGTCGAATAGATTCGGGCCGAAGCCGGTACGGCGGATCGACTTCAGGAACTGCTTGGGGATGATGGCGTCGGTGTCGACGTTGGCGCGGTCGAGCGGCGCCACCAGTCCTTCGTGTACGGTGAATTTTTCCATGGCCTGCCTCTGCCCCTGACTGATCGATTTATTTGCCGCCGGCGCCGGTGATGACCTGGCCGACCTTCTGCACGTCCTTGCCGACGCCGGAGATGGTGTTGCAGCCTGCGGCAGCGATGGCGATGAGGGCGAGAGCGATTACTTTCTTCATGGTGTTCCTATGTCTGGCAAATGTTTTAGATCTTGCGTACGTCAACAAAATGGCCCGCAATGCCCGCCGCCGCCGCCATGGCCGGCGACACCAGGTGGGTGCGTCCGCCCTGGCCCTGGCGGCCTTCGAAGTTGCGGTTCGAGGTCGAGGCGCAGCGCTCGCCCGGATCGAGGCGGTCGGCGTTCATCGCCAGGCACATCGAGCAGCCCGGCTCGCGCCATTCGAAACCGGCGGCCTTAAAGATGCGGTCGAGGCCTTCGCGTTCGGCCTGTTCCTTTACCAGGCCCGAGCCCGGCACCACCATCGCCAGCTTCACGTTGGAGGCGCGCTGGCGGCCGCGCACGATGGCGGCGGCGGCGCGCAGGTCCTCGATGCGCGAGTTGGTGCAGGAACCGATGAAGACTTTGTCGATGCGGATGTCCTCGATCGGCGTGTTCGGCTTGAGGTCCATGTAGACCAGCGCCTTTTCCATGGCGTCGCGCTTGACCGGATCGCGTTCCTTGTCCGGATCGGGCACGCGGCCGTCGACCGTGGTGACCATTTCCGGCGAGGTGCCCCAGGTGACCTGCGGCAGGATCTCCGCAGCGTTCAGGGTCACGACCATGTCGAACTTCGCGCCGGGGTCGGTGTGCAGGCTGCGCCAGTAGGCGACCGCCTGTTCCCACTGCGGCCCGACGGGCGCGAACGGGCGGCCCTTGACGTAGTCGATGGTGGTGTCGTCGACGGCCACCATGCCGGCGCGCGCGCCCGCTTCGATCGCCATGTTACAGACCGTCATCCGGCCTTCCATCGACAGCGAACGGATGGTCGAGCCGGCGAATTCGATCGCGTAGCCGGTGCCGCCGGCGGTGCCGATCCTGCCGATCACGGCCAGCACGATGTCCTTGGCGGTGACGCCCGGCGGCAGCGCGCCGTCGACCTGCACCAGCATGGCCTTCGATTTCTTCGCCAGCAGGGTCTGGGTGGCCATCACGTGCTCGACTTCCGAGGTGCCGATGCCGTGCGCCAGGCAGCCGAAGGCGCCGATGGTCGAGGTGTGCGAGTCGCCGCAGACCACCGTCATGCCCGGCAGCGTCGCGCCCTGCTCCGGCCCGATCACGTGGACGATGCCCTGGCGCTTGTCGTTCATGTTGAAGTAGGTGACGCCGAAGGCCTTGGTGTTCTCATCCAGCGTCTCGACCTGCAGGCGCGAGGTCGGGTCCGCGATGCCGCGCGAACGGTCGGTGGTCGGCACATTGTGGTCGGCTACGGCAAGGTTGGCGGAGGTGCGCCATAGCTGGCGGTCCGCCACGCGCAGGCCTTCGAAGGCCTGGGGGCTGGTGACTTCGTGCACCAGCTGGCGGTCGATATACAGCACGGTGGTGCCATCCGCATCGGCACGCACGACATGCGAATCCCAGAGTTTGTCGTAGAGCGTTTTCAACATGATCTATCCATTCGAACAGCCGGCTTATGCGGGCATGGTCTTTGATTATGCCATATTTGTGCACTGCGTCAGCCCGCCCTGCTTGCACGATTATTTCAACCGAAACCTCTACATGCAAATTTTGTTTGCCTTGAATGACTGGAATGCAAATGAAAATAGCCTGCACGGTTTCCGGGCAGGCTATTCTTGGTTTTGTTGCTTTGTGGTTTTTATGCCGCCAGACGCACCGATGAGCGGCAGCCGTCCATCAGGAAGGACAGGCCGACGACCAGCACCAGCGAACCTTCCGCCGAGCGTGCGGTACCGGTGATGCCTTCGACGTGCAGCGCCGTCATCGGCTTGATCACCAGGTCGGCCGTGCCGTCCACCGCTTCCACCGCGATGATGTAGGGCTGGGGCGCGTTGATGACGATGCCGACGCGCTCCGAGCATTCCTCGTAGCCCAGCGACAGCGCCAGCGAACGCACCGGCAATGGACGGCCCTGGTCTTTCAGCACCGGGGCGCCGCCGACCTGCATGAAGGTCTCCGGCAGCTCGACCACGCGCTCGACCACCGCCATCGGCAGGGCCAGCTGGGCGCCCGAGGTCGACACCAGCATGGTCGGCACGATCGACAGTTCGATCGGCAGGCGGATCGAGAACTTGGTGCCCTTGCCCAGGTTCGAGTCGATGCGGATCGCGCCGCGGTTCTTCTCGACCGCGGTCTTGACCACGTCCATGCCGACGCCGCGGCCCGACACCGAGGATGCGACATCCTTGGTCGAGAAGCCCGGCAGGAACACCAGCTGGTAGGCTTCGTCGTCGGACGACGCCTGGTGCTCGGTGATCAGGCCCTTCTCCATCGCCTTCTTGCGCAGCTTGGACGGGTCCATGCCGCGGCCGTCATCCTGCAGCACGATCATGACGCTGTTGGCTTCCTGCCAGGCTTTCAGCAGGATGTAGGCCTTGGCCGGCTTGCCGTTGGCGACGCGGTCTTCCGGTCCCTCGACACCATGGTCGAGCGCATTGCGCAGCATGTGCACCAGCGGGTCGTACAAGCTGTCCACCACGACGCGGTCGACTTCGGTCTCGGCGCCTTCGATGGTCAGCTCGACTTCCTTGCCCAGGTCCTTGGCCAGCTCGCGCACCAGGCGCGGGAACTTCTGGAACAGGCGGCCGACCGGCTGCATGCGGGTCGCCAGCGTGGCGCGCTGCAGCTCGGCCGAGTAGCGCGAAGCGCGCTCCAGGGTCTCGGTCAGGGTCGCCATCAGCGTCGCGGCCTGGCCCTCGAACTTGAACTGCGACAGGCGCTCGAGCAGCACGGCAGCCTGGTTCGCGGCCTGCACCGATTCGCCGGCCACTTCCAGCAGCGCATCGAGCTTGACCGCGTCGATACGGATGCTTTCGTCGGCCTTGGCTGCGGCAGCCTGCGCCGGCTTGGCTTCGTTGCGGCGCTCGACGCCGTCCCAGCCCGGTTTGGCCGGGGCGGCTTCGGCTGCCGGTGCGGCTGGCGCTGCCACTGCAGGCACTGCAGCAGAAGCGGCGGCGTGCGCCGTTTCCTGCGCAGCCGTGACCGCAGCTGCAACCGGGGTATGCGTGCCCGGCGGGACCACCGCCATGTACATCGCTTCCCAATCCAGCCCATCGGCGCCGGCAGGTGCGGCAGCCGGGGCCGGCGCGGCGGCCACGACCGGTGCCGGTGCTGCTGCCACGGGCGCCGGCGCTGCGGCCGGGACCGGTGCGGCGGCCTTCGGCGCGTCCTTGCCGTCGATCGCATCCTTCAGCATGCGCTCGAGATCGGCCGGCATCGGCGCCAGCTGTTCGGGCGCGGTGCCGTTGTTCAGGTCGTTGAGCTGGTCGGCGACGAAGCCGGACGCCTGCAGCGACGCTTCGATGGCGCCCGGCGTGACCGGGGCCGCGCCGGTGCGCAGCGCATCGAACAGGTTTTCCGTCAGGTGGCAGGCGGTCACCAGCGCGGGCAGTCCCATGAAGCCCGCGCCACCCTTGATGGTGTGGAACGAGCGGAACACCGCGTTCAGCGTTTCCTTGTTATCCGGATCGCGTTCGAGGCGGAGCAGGTGCTCCTCGACGTTGGTCGCCAGATCCAACGCCTCGATCACGAAATCCTTGAGCATCTCATCCATTAGAATCCCAGATCGGCAAGAAGGTCATCGACACTATCCTGGTCCAGCGCCGCGGTCGGCACCGACGGGCCCGACATCAGCTCGGCCGGCTTTTCCGGTTCCAGCGCTGCCGCCTGCTTCTGCGCCAGCTTTTCCTTGACCTCGGCCGGTGCACTGTCGCGCAGCAGCTGGGCCAGCTCGTTTTCCACGGTCTGGGTGATCTTGACCACTTTCTTGATCAGCTGGCCGGTGATGTCCTGGAAGTCCTGCGCCATCATGATCTCGAGCAGGCGGGCCTTTTCGGCTTCGGTCGCTTCCGACACGGCCTGGGCGAAGCTGCGCGAGTCGCCAGCCAGGGCCTTGAACTGCTCGATCGACAGCTTGCCGGCGAACAGGTCGGCCCAGCGGCCTTCCATGTCCTTGGCCTGCTTCGACAGCACGTCCTGGGCCGGCATGCCGTCGTCCAGCGTGTTCAGGACCTTGTTGGCGGCCTGTTCGGTCAGGCTGGCGACGTATTCCAGGCGGTCCTGGGCGTCCACGATCTGCGAGGACGCTTCGGTCAGGGCCTTGTCGTAGCCGAGTTCGCGCAGCGAATCGTGCATGATGCGCACGATGCTGCCCAGGCGGGCGTACATCACCTGGCCGTCCGGATCTTCGGTGACTTCAGCGGCGGGTGCGGCGGTGGCGGCGGCAACGGCGACCGGCGCCGGTGCGGCAGCAGCCGGTGCGGCGGCGGGTGCGGCGCTGGAAGCCACCTGGTCGAACAGGGCCTCAAGGTCGTCAGTGTCGCCACTGTCGCCGCCGGCGGCGGGTTCGGGCGCAGGTGCCGGCGCCGGAGCGGGCGCGCTGGCTCGTTGCGCTGCCACTTCCTCGAATAATGCGTCGAAATCGTCAGCGGCGTCGGTCATAGTCCCTGCTTCTCCATAATGTGTAAATGTCGCGATGATCTGTACTGTGCTGTGCTTGCTCCCGTCAATACGATGACGGGTCGGGTATTGCAGGGAGTGTAGCAGCGTGGTTGCCGTAGGTAAATCTCGGAAAACGGACCGTTGTTCATTGGGGCAGTAAACTTAGTTGGCCGACAATTATTTCCGCCTGTTTCTGAATATTTTCACAAAGCAAGTGTTGTATTTTTTTATCGCGGCTTTGTGACAATCAACGTTTTCGCGCCAGAAAGCAAACACAACACTGAGCAAGATCAAGCATTTACCATCTGCCAAGGATGGAAACCCGAACTACAATAACTAGGTAACGTGATGTGAGGGAGGACTCACCATGTACCAGAAAATTCTGATCACCACCGACGGTTCCGCCGTGTCCCAGCACACTGCCTGCGCCGGTGTCCAGTTCGCACGGCAGATGGGCGCGGAAGTGCTCGCCCTGTTCGTCGCGCCCGAGTACCAGTATCCCGTGTATGTCGAGATCATCCCGCCTTCCTACCCGAGTGAGGAAGATTACCTGGGGCAGATGCGGCGCATGGGCGAGGAGTATATGGGCAAGATCATGCGCTCGGCCGACCAGGCCGGACTGAAGCATTCATGCATGACCGCGTTCTCGGACTCGCCGGCACTGAAGATCGTCGACGTGGCCGAACAACAACACTGCGACCTGATCTTCATGGGCTCGCACGGCCGCAGCGGATGGGGCCAGTTGTTGCTCGGCAGCGTGACGAACAAGGTGCTCTCGCAGACCAGCAAGCCCGTGCTGGTGCACCGCCTGATCCGCGAACCCGGCACCTGAATCGGTCCGTCGCGGCAAGCCGATGCAGGGTATCGGGGATATTTATTGCCAAAATAATTACAAATTATCCGTTAGCAATGTGCTAGCGTTTAATCTTCGCTTCGCATTGCACTCTGGGGAACTTTTATGATTCGCATAGTCATCGCTGACGACCACACCATCATGCGCGAAGGCCTGAAGCGCATCCTCGACGGCGCCCTCGACATCGAGATCGTCGGCGAAGCCATCAACGGCTTCGAAGTCCTGTCGCTGGTGCGCCAGGGCGGCTTCGACCTGCTGCTGCTCGACCTGTCGATGCCGGGCCGCAGCGGCGTCGACCTGATCCGCCAGGTGCGCAGCGAAGCGCCCAAGCTGTCCATCCTCATCCTCACCATGCACGAGGAGGAACAGTACGCGGTGCGCGCAATCCGCGCCGGCGCCCAAGGTTACCTGACCAAGGAGAGCGCCGGCACCCAGCTGGTCGGCGCGATCCGCAAGGTGGCGTCGGGCCGTCCTTATATCAGTACCGAAGTGGCCGAGCAGCTGGCGCTGAACATCATGGCGCCGAACGAACAGCTGCTGCACAAGCAGCTCTCGGACCGGGAATTCGAAGTCTTCTCTTTATTAGTAGGGGGAAAGTCGATCACCGAGATCGCCAACAACCTGCACCTTTCGGTGAAGACGGTCAGCACCCACAAGACGCGCATCATGCAGAAGATGGGCATGAGCTCGCTGTCGGAAATGGTGCAGTATGCGGTCGCACACCGCCTGCTGGCACCCATGAAAGCCTGATAGCAGCCCAATTCGTCTTAGACATCACAGTTCGACTGTGGTTTCCACGCCCACGGCGTGGCGCCCAGGAGACTAGCTCATCACCGCAGCTATCCTACACGGGTATGCCCTACTCTCCCTCGGAAGCGAGCCCAGACAGTAAGAAAATTCCTACAGTCTGACTCACCTTCCTACCTACACATTCAGCCGTTGCTGATATGAATGCCGAACTCGTGTTGGCATACTGACTTCAGCGTTTCGACTTGCTTGCGGTCCATTCTCCGCATTGAGCCTCCTGAAACCGTGATTTACTAAACCTGGAGATGAGTATGCAGTCCCAGCCAATGTCAGAACAGCGCAATGCCTCCCCTTCGACCCTGCACTCGTCACAGATGGAGGCCGGGCGCCAGCGCCAAGGTCGCCTTTGGTCCAACCTGAAAGAGGTCTGCGACCTGCTCCATATTCCGGCCGCCGTATCGATGAATACCGAGGAACTCCTGTTCCAGCACGTGCAATTCAAGACCGGCCAGCGTGTCCACACGATCGGCCAGGCTTTCGACACCCTGTACATCGTCAATTCCGGCTTCCTGAAAACGGTGCTGATCGACGAATTCGGCAACGAACAGGTGCTGAGCTTCCCCATGAAGGGCGACATGCTCGGCGTCGACGGCATCCACACCCGCCACTACGCGTCGGAAGCGGTCGCGCTGTCCGACTGCGACCTGATCCTGGTACCGTTCAAGAAGCTCACTGCCCTGGGGAGGGTGCACGCCGAGCTCGAGAACCTGATGTACGGGGTGATGAGCCGCGAACTGGTGCGCGAACAGGCCATGATCGGCATGCTCGGCGCGCTGTCGGCGGAAGCCCGCGTGGCGCGCTTCCTGATCTCGCTGGCCGATCGCTTCGCCGCGATGGGCTACTCGAGCAAGCTGTTCAACCTTCGCATGACGCGCCACGAGATCGGCAGCTATCTGGGCCTGACGCTCGAAACCGTCAGCCGCACGCTGTCCGCCTTCAACGAGATCGGCCTGATCACCGTCGACCAGCGCACCATCGGCATCAAGGATCCGGAAGCCCTGAAAACCCTGCGCCGCCTGCCGCCTTCGCGTTCGCGCGCCAAGCAGAACGCCAAGGCCAAGGCCGACGCCGAATCCTCGGGTGACGGCCAGGTGCTGGCCACGGCCTGAACCGGCTCCGCGGCGCACCAATAAGAAAGCCGGCTCGAAACTGAGCCGGCTTCTTCATTTCTGGACCACCGACAAAACGTTCAGGGCAAGGCGCAACTTCGAAGACAGTACGCTAGTACGGCGAGAAGGTGCAACGCTGCCATGGACGTTTTGTCAGTCGCGGGTCAGCACGCCGTCTGCAACACGGACTTGCTCGCCCACACGGAAGCCCGGATCGTTGTCGTAGCGAATCGACTGGGTCGCGCCGTTTTCGTAGCGCACCACCACTTCGTAGCGCGGGGCGCGGGCGTTGCGCTCGATCGCGCGTCCGGCCAGGGCGCCGCCGACCGCACCGGCAACGGTTGCCGCCGTGCGGCCGCTGCCGCTGCCGACCTGGTTGCCCAGCAGGCCGCCGACCGCGGCGCCGCCCAACGTGCCGGCCGCGCCGGCTTCGCCCTGCAGCACGTTCACGGATTCGACCGTCGCGCAGTTGGTGCAATAGCGCGCTACGCGATCCGACGCGCGCTGGCTGTCCTCGACGCGACGGTCATCGCGGCGATCGACGCGGCGGTTGTCGATGCGGTCGTCGCGGCCGCCGGCGAGCAGCGGCTGACCCAGGGTCGCGCTCGAATAACGGCCGTTGGCGCGAATCGTCGCGGTGACGGAAGCGTCCGGTGCGATGTTGTCGTCGCGGCGGATCGTGTACAGGCCGGCGTATTCGCCCGGCCGCACTTCCGGCAGCGTGAAGATGCCGCGCGTACCGGCGATCTGCACGTCGACCTTGGCGCCCGGGGTGCCGATCACGGTGAATTTCAGCTCGTGGCCCGGACCGAGGTCGTCGCTGCCGCGCACGTCGAAGGTCTGGACGCGCGGCGTGCCGGCGATGGCGCGGTCGCCGGGGCCGACGCGGTCCGGCACGCGCACGATGGTCGCGGCCAGCGCCTGGGTCTTGACCATGCCGTTCACGCGCAGGTTGGCGGTGATCGAGCTGTCCGGACGGATGCGGTCATGCGTGCCGATCGTGTACGTGCCCTGGTAGGTGCCCGGGCGGGTTTCGGTCAGGTGCAGATTGCGGGTGGCGCCGTCGATGCGCACGGATGCATTGCCGCCCGGCGTGCCGAACACTTCGAAATTCAGTTCCGCGCCCGGCTCGATGCGGCGCAGTTCGTTGACGTTGAATCCTTCGATGCGCGGTTCCATCGCGCGGGCGCGCGGGTGTTCCTGGGCTTGTGCGGGCGCCGGTACGGTGGCCGTGAAGAGCGGCAGCGCGGCAACCACTGCCGCGGCGAGCGTCTGACGAGTTGTTGCCATGATGTCCTCCTGCGAAACTTGAATTGTCAATGTGGCCAGCTTACGCCGCACACGACAGTGGCTCGGTGCGCTAACGTACGCTGTGCACCGCCTCGCCTGAGCTCACCCAGATGCGCTCGCCGGGTTCGGGTTTCAAGGCATGCCCGCCGGTAAAAGCGCCGAAGGACGGCAGGATCATGCGCGTCGGCCCGGCAATGAAGCATGGCAGGCGCAGCGCGTCGGAACGCGTCGCCAGCACGTACACCGGATGGACGTGGCCGGCGAGCACATAGCCGGGCGCGGCGATGTCCGGATGGTGGCAGAAGGAATACGACCCCACCGTATAGGGCTCGTCGACAAGGTCGATGCCGAGCTCCCGGGCCGGATCGCCGGCATGCTTGTCGTGGTTGCCGCGCACCAGCGTCAGGATGAGATCGCAGCGGCGCCGGCGCCAGGCCAGCATCGCCGCCTGGGTCGAGGCCGCGTGCGCGGCGCGCGCGTGCAGGAAGTCGCCGAGGAAGAGCACGTGATTCGCGCCGGTCAGCTCGATCAGGGCGTCGAGGGCCTGCAGGTTTTCGGTGGTGGTCCCTTTCGGCACCGGGATGCCGAAGGAGCGGAAGGCCGCCGCCTTGCCGAAGTGGATGTCGGCGATGATCAGCATGCGCTCGCGCGGCCAGAATGCGGCCTTCTGCGGCAGCAGCACCAGCTGCTCGTCGCCCAGTTCAACGGTCAGCGCTCCCTCGATCCGTAAAACACTCATGCCGCAGCCGCCTTTTCCAGCTCGCGCACCATGCGCGCCACGCGGTCGGACAGTTTTTCGGTCGAGACCTTTTCGCGGAAGCGTTCGACCATCAGCGGGAAGCCGAAAGGCGTGGCGCGCTTGACCTCGTGATAACTGATGCGGCGCCCATGCAGTTCGTTCAGCGTATCGCGCAGGCGCGTGAGTTCCAGCTCCTGCTCCAGCACCTCGCGCTCGGCCTGGGTCAGCAGCAGGTTGCCGCTGTCGTGCTTGCGGAAGACCTCGTAGAACAGCGCCGATGAAGCCTGCACCTGGCGCATCGACTTGCGCTGGCCCGGGAAGCCCTGGTTCACCAGCCCGGCGATACGCGCCACTTCGCGGAAGCGCCGCTGCGCCAGCTGGGTCGCGTTCAGGCTGTCCAGCACGTCCTCGAGCAGGCGCCCGGTATCGAGCAGCCCGACGCCGGCGCCTGTCTGCGCATCGAAGAGGCGGGCCCAGTCCACCGGTTCCGGCGAGAGCAGCTCGAAGCCGTAATCGTTCACCGCCACCGAAAAGGTCGAGGGCATGCTCTTCCCGACGCGGAAGGCCAGCAGCGAGGCCAGGCCCGTGTGCACCGAGCGCCCGCCGAAGGGATAGACGAACAGGTGATAACCCTCGCGGCTCTTCATGCTCTCGATAACCAGGGTTTCACTCGTCGGCAGCGCCGACCAGCGCGCCTGCACTTCCAGCAGCGGCTTCACGGCCTGCATTTCGGGGCCCTCGAAGATGCCTTGCGAGGCGCGCTCGAGTTCTTCGAGTCCGGCGCGCGCCATCTCGGCGCTGAGCGGCACCTTGGTCCCGCCCCAGCGGCTGATCGCGCCCTTGGTCGAGCTGCTGCGCTTGACGTAGGCCGTCATCTCGTGGACCCGCACCAGTTCCAGGATGCGCCCGCTGAACAGGAAGTGGTCGCCGGGCTTCAGGCGGCCGACGAAGGATTCCTCGACGCTGCCGATCCGTCCGCCGCTCATGTACTGCACCTGCATCTGCGCATCGGAGACGATGGTGCCGATGCTCATGCGGTGCCGGCGGCCGATGGTGGCGTCGGGCACGCGGTAGACGCCCTCCTCGTCCGGCAGCACGCGCCGGTATTCCGGGTACACCTCCAGGCTCTGGCCGCCGCGCGCCACGAAATCCAGCGCCCACTGCCACTCCTCTTTCGTGAGGTGGCGGTAAGACCAGGCCGTCGTCACTTCGTCGTACAGCTCGTCGGAACGGAAGCCGCCGCCCAGTGCGATCGTCACCAGGTGCTGCACCAGCACGTCGAAGGGTTTATTGGGCACCTGGCGTGCTTCGATACGGCGGGTGGCGACGGCACGCTTGGCGCCGGCGGCTTCCAGCAATTCCAGGCTGTTGGTCGGCACCAGGGTCACGCGCGAGACGCGTCCCGGCGCATGGCCGCTGCGCCCGGCCCGCTGCAGCAGGCGCGCGATGTTCTTGGCGCTGCCGACCTGCAGCACGCGCTCGACCGGCAGGAAGTCCACGCCCAGGTCCAGGCTGGCCGTGCACACCACCGCCTTCAGCTCGCCGTTCTTGAGTCCCTTCTCGACCCAGTCGCGCACTTCGCGGTCGAGCGAGCCGTGGTGCAGCGCCACCGTGCCGGCCCAGTCGGGACGCGCTTCGATCAGGTTCTGGTACCAGACTTCGGAGGAAGCGCGGGTGTTGGTGAAGACCAGAGTCGCGCCGTTCTTTTCGATTTCCTCGATCACCGGCTGCAGCATCTGCAGGCCCAGGTGGCCGCCCCAGGGGAAACGCGAGACGTTCTGCGGGATCAGGCAGTCGACCACGATCTGCTTCTTCAGATCGCCTTCGACCAGCACGCTTTTCGACTCGTCGGCGCCTGTCCCAAGCAGCACATTGCGCGCATCCTGGAGATTGCCCATGGTGGCCGAGAGGCCCCACACGACCAGTTCCGGATTCCAGCGCCGCAGTCGCGCCAGCGCCAGCTGCACCTGCACCCCGCGCTTGCTTCCCATTAGCTCGTGCCACTCGTCGATGATGATCATGTCGAGGTGCTTGAACTGGTCGCGCGCACCCGCGTGCGAGAGCAGCAGGGACAGCGATTCCGGCGTGGTGATCAGGGCGCCGGGCAGGTTCTTCGACTGGCGCGCGCGCTCGGCCGAGCCAGTATCGCCGGTGCGTGCGCCCAGGGTCCAGGCGCCGATCGCCTCCGGGCTGGCGGCGCCCAGCTCGGCCGCCGAGACTTCGAGCGAGCGCTGGGTGTCGGCGGCCAGCGCGCGCATCGGCGTGATCCACAGCACGCGCAGGCCGCTGCGGTCGCGGCGTGAGCGGTTGGCGCCGCGCAGCATCGCCGCGAACCACACGGCATAGGTTTTACCCGCGCCGGTGTTCGCATGCAGCAGGCCGGACTGCCCGGCCAGGGCAGCCTTCCACACCGCGCGCTGGAAGGGAAACACTTTCCAGCCGCGGCCCGCGAACCAGGCGTCGACCGCTTCTTCCGCCTTCGACTTGCTCATGGCGTGGCCGCTTCCAATAAGCCTTTGAGGGTATCCAGTGTATCGGCTTCTTCGACCGGCTTGTCGTCGCGCCGGCGCAGGATGCGCGGGAAGCGCACCGCGATGCCCGCCTTGTGCCGCGGCGACAGCGCGATACCCTCGAAGCCCAGCTCGAACACCATGGTCGGCTTGACGGAACGCACCGGTCCGAACTTCTCGACCGTGGTCTTGCGGATGGTGGCGTCGACCTGGCGGATCTCGGCATCGGTCAGGCCGGAATAGGCTTTCGCGAACGGGACCAGGCGGCGCTGTTCGCCCTCGCCATCCCAGACTGCGAAGGTATAGTCGGTGTAGAGCGAGGCGCGCCGTCCGCTGCCCGGCTGGGCGTAGATCAGCACGGCGTCCACCGCGTAGGGGTCGATCTTCCACTTCCACCAGGTGCCGACGTCCTTGGTGCGGCCCACGCCATACTGGGCGTTCTTCGCCTTGACCATCATGCCCTCGACGCCGCGCGCCCGCGATTCTTCGCGCAGCTTCGCCAGATCATCCCAGCTGTCGGCCACCACCAGCGGCGAGATCCGCAGCTGCGGCTTGGCCACGCCCGTCACCAGTGTTTCCAGCAAGGCGCGCCGCTCGTGCTGGGGCAAGGCCCGCAGGTCCACGCCGTCCAGCTCCAGCAGGTCGTAGGCCAGCAGCACCGCCGGCAGCTCGGCCAGCAGCTTGTTCGACAGGGTCTTGCGGCCGATGCGCTTCTGCAGGTCGGCAAACGGGGCCGGGTTAAAAGCTGAACCTTCGTCGCCACCGGTCCAGATCAGCACCTCGCCGTCGACCACCGTCCCTTCCGGCAGCGTCAAAGCCGCCAGTTCCGGGAAGCGCTCGGTGATCAGGTCTTCGCCGCGCGACCATAGATAGTTCTGGGCGCCGCGCCGCACCAGCTGGGCGCGGATGCCGTCGTACTTCCATTCGACCTGCCAGTCCGACAGCGCGCCCAGCTCGGCCGGGTCGCCGTTCAGCTGATGCGCCAGGAAGAAGGGATAAGGCTGGCCGCCGCGCAGCTTGTGCTCGTCCTCGGACTGGGCCGCGATCAGCTGCAGGAAGCCGGCTGCCGTCGGGCGCACCCGTCCATCGGTCCAGCCCATCAGGCGCTGGGCGATCAGCTTGGCGTCGACCGCCGCGATGGCCGCCAGTGCGCGCGTCACCAGCAGTTTCGACACGCCGACCCGGAAGCCGCCGCCGATCAGTTTGACGAACAGGAAGCGCTCGCGCCAGGTCAGCTCGTCCCAGTATTCGAACAGCTTCTCGCGGATGAAGCCGGGGTCCGCGCCGCGCAGGGGACCGATGCGCTCTTCCATCCACACGGCCAGGCCGATGTCGCTGTGGCGCTTCGGCGGCGGCAGGATGTGGGCGATGGTCTCGGCCATGTCGCCGACTGCGGCGTGGCTTTCCTCGAACAGCCACTCGTCCAGGCCGGCGTATTCGATGGCCGCTTCGCGCAGCAGCCTGGTCGGCACCGCCTGGCGCGGCTTGCCGCCGGCCAGGAAGTACACGGCCCAGGCGGCGTTTTCGGGCGCGGTATGCTCGAAGTAGTTCTGCAGCGCCTCGAGCTTGCGGTTGGTGGCGGTGGTTTCGTCGAGTTCGGCGTAGAGCTGGGCGAATTCACGCATCCTTCGCCTCCTTCTTTGCTTCCCCCTCTTCCGGCGTTGCCGATCCCGTCGCTTCGTCGTCCTCGTCGCCGTACTCGGTATCGAAGGCCTTGGCATCCAGCCCGATCTGGCACAGCCAGCGCACCATCACCGGAATCGAGCCGTGGGTCACGACCACCTGGTGCGCGCCGGTGGCTTCGATGGCAGACAAAAGCCCGGGCCAGTCGGCATGGTCGGAGAGCACGAAGCCGCGGTCGACGCCGCGCCGGCGCCGCGCACCGCGCAGCAGCATCCAGCCGCTGGCGAAAGCATCCGAGTAATCGCCGAAGCGGCGGGTCCAGGTCGAGCCGGCGGCCGAGGGCGGCGCCAGCACCAGCGCACGTTTCATCTCGTCCTTGCCGGTTTCGCTGACCAGTTGCGTGGCCGGCAGCTCGACGCCGCCTTCGCGGTAGACGCGGTTCAGCGGCTCGACCGCACCGTGGCAGACGATGGGGCCGATCGACGCATCCAGGCCGGACAGCACGCGCTGGGCCTTGCCGAAGGCGTAGGCGTAGAGCACGCTGGTGCGGCCGTCCTCGGCGTTGCGGCGCCACCAGGCGTTGATGCCGTCGTAGACTTCCTGCTGCGGGTCCCAGCGGTAGATCGGCAGGCCAAAGGTCGATTCGGTGATGAAGGTATGGCAGCGCACCGCCTCGAAGGGGGCGCAGGTGGCGTCCGGTTCGACCTTGTAGTCGCCCGAGGCGACCCAGATTTCGCCCTCGTATTCCATGCGCACCTGGGCCGAGCCCAGCACGTGGCCGGCCGGATGCAGTGAAACCGTCACGCCGTTATGGACGATGCGCTCCCCGTAGGCCAGGCCGTCGATGTTGATGTCGGCGCCCAGGCGCGACTTCAGGATGTTCACGCTTTGATCGGAGGCCAGGTAATGCTGGTGGCCCCAGCGCGCATGGTCGCCGTGGGCATGGGTGATGACGGCCCGGTCCACCGGCCGCCAGGGGTCGATGTAGAAATCGCCTGGTACGCAGTACAGGCCCTCCTTCCTTACGACGACCATGTCACCCATGCGTTCTCCTTATTCGATGTGTTCCACAAAATCCTTCAGGAAGGACCGCTTTTCCCCATCCGGGAATTCGATGCAGACCTGGTCGGCCGCCATCGACACCACCGTACCCTCGCCGTACTTCGGCACCTTGACCCGCTGGCCGGGCTCGAACAGCGAAGCGGGATCGGGCGCCGGCTCCGGTTCGCGGTCGAATTCGTCGTCGCGGATTTCGATATCCTCCGTCAGCACGGCCGCCGGCGGGTTCAGGCAGTTATCGCAGCGGCAGCACTTCTCGAAGCCTTCGACTTCGTCGCCGAAGTAGTCGAGCAGCAGCTTCCAGCGGCAGAAACCGCTGACCGCATAGCTCACCATCTGCTCCAGCGCCTCCTTGTCGTGCTCCTGCTTGCGGCGGTAGACCTCGGCCATGGCCTCGAACAGGCTGTCCTTCGGCTGCTGGGCGGTGACGTTGTAAGCCAGCTTGCGCGACTGGCGCAGCAGCTTCATGTCCTTCAGCAGCTTCAGGCAGACCTTCAGGTGCGGGCCGGCCAGGTCGCCGGCGACGTCGTCGACGCGCTCCGGGGTGGCGGTCTCGTTCTCCGCCAGTTCGCGCACGGCCTCGTAGACCGAGCGGATCTCGGCGGCGGTCGGGTAATGCTTCACCAGGAAGAACTGCTGCACCCGCTTGTCGTCCTGCAGGAACAGCAGCGTGCATTCGGCGTCCTTGCCGTCGCGGCCGGCGCGCCCGGACTCCTGGTAATAGGCTTCCAGGTTGGCGGGAATCTGCAGGTGGATCACGAAGCGCGTGTCCGGCTTGTCGATGCCCATGCCGAAGGCGTTGGTGGCCACCATGACGCGCCGCTCATCGTTCATGAACAGGTCCTGGTTCAGCTTGCGCTCGGCGGCCGGCAGTTTGCCGTGGTAGATCGTGACCGACTCGCCGGCCTCCGCCAGCAGGTGGTACATCTCTTCGGCCATCTTGACGGTGGCCGCGTAGACGATGCCCTTGCCTTCGGTCTTGCCGACCAGGCGCCGGGCCTCTTCCAGCTTCTCGTCGGGGTTGGTCACCTGCTGCACGCGGTAGTGCAGGTTCGGGCGGTAGACGCCGGTGTTGATGACGTTCATGCGCGGCCGGTTCAGCTGCCGGCCGATGTCGTCCATGACCTCCTCGGTCGCGGTGGCGGTCAGCGCCAGCACCGGCGGCCGGTCCAGGGCCTCGATCGCGCCGGCCATCTCGAGGTAGGCCGGGCGGAAATCATGTCCCCATTGCGAAATGCAGTGGGCCTCGTCGACCACCACCAGGGCGATCTTCACGGGCTTGAGGACCTCGACGAACTCCGCCATCACCAGGCGCTCGGGCGTGCAGAACACGATCTCGCAGCGGTTTTCCGCGATCGCGGCGAGCGCTTCGCGTTCTTCCTCGGCGTGCAGCGTGCTGTTGACCTGCACGGCGCGGATCCCCATCTCGTTCAGCTTTTCGTGCTGGTCCTTCATCAGGGAGATCAGCGGGGAAACGACGATGGTCATCCCTTCCAGGATACGGGCGGGAATCTGGTAGCACAGCGATTTACCGCTGCCGGTGGGCATGATCGCCAGCGTGTCCTTGCCGTCGAGGACGCTGTCGATCACGCGTTGCTGGCCGTCGCGCAGCTGCTGGATGCCGAAAACGGTATTCAACAGGCGGCGAATGGTGTTGCGGCGTACCGCAAGCAGGCCTTTGTGCAGGAGTTTGGGTTCGTGTCGGGTCATGGTGGGCCCAACTGTATCTTGGGCCGATCTGAGCCGGTATAGGACGCAACCTACAGTTGCCGTAGGAGCGCCACTAGAGCTTTCCGCCACCGCTCAGACAAGGCGACAAGCTCTTTTCCTACAAGGTGGCGGAATCCTCGCCGATAGTTGCCACACAACATCCGACCTATCATGGAACCATATTCTCCCGCAACCGGCACACGATTGGAGCCATATCATGATCCGCATCTTCCCCGCTACCTGGACCGCCCTGCATGTTGGACTCATCAGCGCCGCTACCTGGCTGCTGGTCGAAACCGATGCCCTGACCGGCATGGCGCCGATGTTCTTCCACTGAACGATGCCGGCAACCCCGCTGTGCCACATCCTGCAGTCTGGCGTGCCCCCGGCATGCTCCAGCGACGCTGCCTTGCGCTGAACACGCACGGGCCGGCGCGCTTTCGTTCGTCCCCTTCCCGCATTCCCCTTTAATTCGATAGCAGTTGCACCATTCTGGCGCAAGCTTCTTTGCAATGGCCTTTCAACCCGGCCCGAGGATTAATCCGATTTCCGATGCAGTCCCTATCCCTGTTCGAAGCGGTCTTCCGGCATTCGCCGATCGGCAATTATCTGCTCTCGCCCACGCCCGAATCCACGGTCCTCGCCGTCAACGACGCCTTCCTGAAAGCCTCCGGCCGCCGGCGCGAAGACATGGTCGGCATCAGCCTGTTCGATACCTTTCCCGGCAATCCGGACGACCCCGAGGACACCGGTGAATCGGATCTGCGGCAGTCGCTGGCGCGCGTGGCCGCTACCGGCAAGCCGGATACCCTGCCGGCCATCCGCTATCCGATCCAGGTGCAGCTGGCCAACGGCGAAGTCATCTTCGAGGAACGCTTCTGGGACGCGGTCAGCACCCCGATCTTCGGCGACGATGGCAGCGTCTTATGCATCTCGCATAGCACCTCCGACGTCACCGAACGCGTGCGCGCGGTGGCGACGATCCGCGGGAGCGAAGCCCGATTCCGCGCGCTGACCCACGCCTCGGCCGACGTCATCTACCGCATGAGCCCGGACTGGAGCGAGCTGCGCCAGCTCGACGGCCGCGGCTTCATCAAGAACGCCGCGGATCTGAACACGTTCTGGATCGACGAATATGTCTCCCCGGAAGACCAGCCCATGGTGCATGCCGCAATCGCCAAAGCGATCCGCGACAAGGACGTCTTCGAACTCGAGCACCGCATACGCCGTGTCGACGGCACTTACGGCTGGACCTTGTCGCGCGCCGTGCCGATGTTCCGCGAAGACGGCGAAATCGAGGAATGGATAGGCGCCGCCAGCGACATCACCGAGCGCAAGATGGCGGAAGAAAAGCTGAAGGAACAGGACCGGCGCAAGGACGAATTCCTGGCAATGCTGGCGCACGAGCTGCGCAACCCGCTGGCCCCGATCGGCGCCGCGGCCGACCTGCTGCAGCGGACCAGGCCGGACGAAGCGATGATCCGCACCACCAGCCGGATCATCGGGCGCCAGGTGCGTCACATGACGGAACTGATCGACGACCTGCTCGACGTCTCGCGGGTCACGCGCGGCCTGGTCGAACTGGAAGAGACGCCGCTGGACATCGGCCAGGTCGTCGACGAGGCCATCGAACAGGTCTCGCCGCTGGTGCAGGCGCGGCGCCAGCGGCTGAGCGTGCGCCGGCCCGCGGCCATGGCGCTGGTCTGCGGCGACAAGAAACGGCTGGTGCAGGTGCTGGCGAACATCCTCAACAACGCCGCCAAGTACACGCAGGAAGGCGGCGAGCTGGAGCTCGACATGCAGGCGGACGAGCGGGAAATCCGGATTGCCGTGACCGACAACGGCATCGGCATCGCGCCCGAAGTGGTGGGACGCGTCTTCGACCTGTTTGCGCAGGCCGAGCGCAGCGTCGACCGCGCGTCGGGCGGCCTCGGACTGGGACTGGCGCTGGTCAAGAACCTGGTCGAGCTGCACGGCGGGACGGTAGCCTGCGACAGCCAGGGACTCGGCAAGGGCAGCCGTTTCACGGTCTGCCTGCCGCGCCTGGCGCAGCCGGAGGCCGCCGCCCAGGACCCGGCCGCCGCCGGGCGCGACACGCCGGGGGCGCTGCGCATCCTGGTGGTCGACGACAATGAAGACGCCGCGGACACACTGGCCATGCTGCTGGAGGTGTCCGGGCACGAGGTGATGGTCGAGCACAGTTCGCGCCGGGCGCTGGCGCGCGCGCTTGATGCGAAGCCCGATGTCTGCCTGCTCGACATCGGGCTGCCCGACATGGACGGCACCGAACTGGCGCGCCACCTGCGCACGCGGCCGGAAACCGCGGATGCGATGCTGGTCGCGGTCACCGGCTATGGCCAGGAAAGCGACCGCGCACGCACCCGCGAAGCCGGCTTCGACCACCACCTGGTCAAGCCGATCGATCTGGACCGGCTGCAGGCGGTGCTGGCGCTGCGGACAGCGTAAAGCTTCTTACGCCGCTTCGACCGCGACCGGCATGCGGATCAGATAATCGAAGGCCGACAGTGCGCACTTGGCGCCGTCGCCCGCAGCGATCACGATCTGCTTGAACGGCGTGGTGGTGGCGTCGCCGCCGGCGAACACACCCGGGATGTTGGTGCGGCCGTGGGCATCGACCACGATCTCGCCGAAGCGCGACAGTTCCACGCTGCCCTTCAGCCATTCGGTGTTCGGCACCAGGCCGATCTGCACGAACACGCCTTCCAGCTCGACGTGCTTGTCCTCGCCCGACACGCGGTCCTTGAACGAGATGCCGTTGACCTTCTTGCCGTCACCGGTGATCTCGGTGGTCTGGGCATTCACGTGCACGGTCACGTTCGGCAGGCTGTTCAGCTTGTTGACCAGCACCGCGTCGGCCTTCAGCTGATTGGCAAACTCGATCAGGGTCACGTGCTGGACGATGCCGGCCAGGTCGATCGCCGCTTCGACGCCCGAGTTGCCGCCGCCGATCACGGCCACGCGCTTGCCCTTGTACAGCGGGCCGTCGCAGTGCGGGCAGTAGTTCACGCCGGCGTTCTTGTACTGCTCTTCGCCCGGCACGTTGACGTTTCTCCAGCGCGCGCCGGTCGACAGGATCACGGTGCTCGACTTCAGCGAACCGCCGTTGGCGAACTTGATTTCGACCAGCTCGCCCGGCGCGGACGGGGCGATCAGCTGCGCCGCTTCCTGCTGGGTCATGATGTCGACGCCATAGTGGCGCACCTGGGCTTCCAGCGCCGCCGAGAATTTCGGGCCGTCGGTTTCCAGCACCGAGATGTAGTTCTCGATCGACATGGTGTCGTTCACCTGACCGCCCATGCGGCCGGTCGCGATACCGGTGCGGATGCCTTTGCGGGCAGCATACACGGCTGCGGCCGAGCCGGCCGGGCCACCGCCGACGATCAGCACGTCGTAAGGCTCCTTGGCATCCAGCTTGGCGGCGTCGCGTGCGCCGGCGCCCTTGTCGAGCTTGGCGACGATCTCTTCGACCATCATGCGGCCCGAACCGAACAGTTCGCCGTTCAGGAAGACCATCGGCACCGCCATCACCTGGCGCGCCTCGACTTCCTTCTGATAGGCGCCGCCTTCGATGACGGTGGTCTTGACGCGCGGGTTCAGGATCGCCATCAGGCTCAGCGCCTGCACCACGTCCGGGCAGTTATGGCAGCTCAGCGACATGTACATCTCGAACTCGTAGTCGCCGTCCAGCGCCTTGATCGCGTCGATGGTGTCCTGCTCGACCTTCGGCGGGTGGCCGCCGGTCCACAGCAGGGCCAGCACCAGCGAGGTGAATTCGTGGCCCAGCGGCAGGCCGGCGAAGCGCAGGCTGGTGTCGCTGCCGACGCGCTGCACGGTGAAGGACGGCTTGCGCGCATCGTTGCCGTCGGTACGGACGGTGATCTTGTCGCTGCGCAGGCTCTGGATGGTCTGCAGCAGTTCGAGGGTCTGCTTCGAGGTGTCGCTGTCGTCCAGCGATGCCACCAGTTCGAACGGTTGCTGCACGCGCTGCAGGTAGGCGCCCAACTGGGTTTTCAGGTCGTTGTCGAGAACGCTCATGGTCATATCCTTTTTGTTCAAACGTGTTCAGGCCGATGCGTCGCACATGCGGGCGCATCCGATGGAATCAAAGTCGTCAATCTGGACCGGCAGATCGACCAGTTTGATCGCCTGCAATTTCAGTAGCCAGCCCGGTGCTGATGGGCGGCATGTCAGGGAGGGGTGGGAGACCGGCCGCCCCTCGCGGGCGGTCTCCTGGTGCTGCTTGTACTGCTTGTGCTGCTCGTGGGCTCGTGATTGATGCCACTGGCATCAATCACCCCACCCTACTTACTTCTTAGATCTTGCCGACCAGATCCAGCGACGGCTTCAGGGTTTCGGCGCCTTCGCTCCACTTGGCCGGGCAGACTTCGCCCGGGTGTGCGGCGACGTACTGGGCAGCCTTGACCTTGCGCATCAGTTCCGATGCGTCGCGGCCGATACCGTTGTCGTGCACTTCCATGACCTTGATCTGGCCTTCCGGATTGATCACGAAGGTGCCGCGCAGTGCCATGCCTTCTTCTTCGATCATGACTTCGAAGTTACGCGACAGGGTGCCGGTCGGGTCGCCGATCAGCGGGTAGTTCACTTTCTTGATCGCTTCCGAGGTGTCGTGCCATGCCTTGTGAGCAAAGTGGCTGTCGGTCGACACGCCGTAGACTTTGACGCCCATCTTCGCGAATTCCGGCTGGAAGGTAGCCAGGTCTTCCAGTTCGGTCGGGCAGACGAAGGTGAAGTCAGCCGGGTAGAACATCAGAACCGACCAGGTGCCTTTGAAATCAGCTTCGGTCAGGTCGACGAACTTGCCGTCGTGGAAAGCGGTTGCCTTGAACGGTTTGATTTCGGTGTTGATGATGGACATGAAAGCTCCTCTTTCGGGGTTAAAAAAAACGTTAGGTACGCACTATACCGCGCACACCTCGTTTTGTGAAATTAATTGAACGGATTTCATCAATTGATTTTAACTATCGCATGAGCGCGTGGGCACTTTCGTTATGAGGCCACCGGCCTCATAACCCCACCCTACGACTCAGGCGGAGACGGCCGCCGCCGGCACTTCCGCCTCGCTGCACGGCAGCAGCAGGCTGAAGGTCGCCCCCTGCCCCGGCGTGCTCTGCACCGTCAGCTCGCCGCCGTGCGAGGTGGCCAGCTGGCGCGAGATGTACAGGCCCAGGCCGAGTCCCTTCGGCTCGCCGTTTCTGGCGCCGCGCTCGTAGGGTTCGAAGATGCGGTCGATGAAGTCCGGGGCGATGCCCTTGCCGTGGTCGCGCACGTCGATGCGGGCGTTGCAGCCGATCTGCTGCACGCTGAGCTCGACCGTGCCGCCGCCGCCGTAGCGCAGCGCATTGGTCAGCAGGTTGACGATCACCTGCTCGATGCGGAATTCATCCCAGAAGCCTTCGACCGGGTCATGGCTGGCCAGCTGCAGCGTCGAATTCGCGGCGGCCGCCTGCAGCGCCAGATCGCTGACCACGCGCTCCAGCAGCCCCATCAGCTCGACCTTCGCCGGGCGGATCGACAGTGTGCCGCTCTTCATGCGCGACACGTCCAGCATGTCGTCGATCAGGCGGATCATGGCCTTGATCTGGCGTTCGTCGCGCTTGATCATGTTGCCGACCTGTTCCGGGGTGGAGGCCGGCAGGTTGCCGCGCTTGAGCTGCAGGCTGCGCATCTGCGTTTCCAGGAACAGCGTGTTGAGCGGCGTGCGCAGCTCGTGCGCCACCAGCGACATGAAATCGTCGCGCATGCGCAGCGAGCGCTGCAGCTCTTCCTGGGTCTGGTTCAGCTCACGCAGCAGGGTTTCCTGCTCGCGCCGGCTGCGCTCCAGCGCTTCCATCTGGCGCCGCATTTCGCGGCGCTGCTGGTCCAGCGTGACGAAGACGTTGACCTTGCTGCGTACCGCATCGGGATCGAGCGGCTTGTGCAGGAAGTCGACCGCACCCTGCTCGTAGCCCTTGAAGGCATAGTTCAGCTCGCGGCCGGCGGCCGAGACGAACACGATCGGGATGTTGCGGGTGCGCTCGGTGCCGCGCATCAGCTCGGCCAGCTCGAAGCCGTCCATGCCGGGCATCTGCACGTCCAGGATGGCGAGCGCGAATTCGTGCTCGAGCATCAGGGTCAGCGCTTCCTCGCCGGAGCTGGCCTGGAACACCTGGCGTGCTTCGTCGCGGATCAGCGCATCGAGTGCGCGCAGGTTTTCCGGCAGATCGTCGACGATCAGCAGTTTGCTTGGGTCATGTGGGCTCATGATTATTTGCTCTCCAGCATGGGCAGCAGCGCCCCGATGCGGGCCAAAGGCAGGATCAGGTGCGGGGTAAAACGGTCGATGGCGCTCTTCGGCATGGTGGCCACTTGCGCGTCATCGGGATCTTGCACGACGCTCAAACCGCCGCTGGCATGAATATATGCCATGCCGGCGGCGCCGTCGTGATTGGCGCCGGTGAGCAGGATGCCCACCAGGCCGGGACCGTAGGCGTCGGCGCTCGATTCCATCAGCACGTCGATGGCCGGGCGCGCGAAATGCACGGGCGGTTCGCAGCTCACCGAAAACGTGAAGTCCTTTTCCACCGACAGGTGGTAGCCCGAACCCGCGAAGTACACGGTGCCGGGCTCGATCGGCTCCTTGTCGACGGCTTCCTTCACGCGCAGCGGCAGGCGCTCGTCGAACAGTTCGGCCAGCCGGCTCTCGCGGTCGCCCGGCAGGTGCAGGATGCAGAACACCGGCAGCGTGTAGCCGGCCGGCAGCGAAGGCAGCAGCGCGCCCAGGGCCTCGACGCCGCCGGCGGAGGCGCCGATCACGACCGCCTCGACCCGGCGCCCGGCCAGCGCGGCCTGCAGATCGGCCGCATCAAGAGCTGACTGCTTCACGGTCCCACCTTGCGGAACACCCGCTCGCGCCTGGCCAGCGGCTCGAAACGCTGGGCGTAGCTGGAAAAGTCGATGCTTTCCTTGCTGCCCAGGCCCAGGAAGCCGCGGTGCACGAGGGATTCGTGGAACAGGCCCAGCACCCGGTTCTGCAGGCGCCGGTTAAAGTAGATCATCACGTTGCGGCAGCTGATGAAATGGGTCTCGGCGAACACGCTGTCGGTGGCCAGGCTGTGGTCGGCGAAGGTCACGTTCTCCACCAGGCTGCGGTCGAACAGCGCGCCGCCGTAGGCCGCCGTGTAATAGTCCGAGAAGGCCTTCCTGCCGCCGGACTTCTGGTAGTTCTCGGTGTACAGGCGCATGCGTTCGAGCGGCATCACGCCACGCCGCGCCGACTCCAGCGATTCCGGGTTGATGTCGGTCGCGTAGATAAGCGAGCGCTCGAGCAGGCCCTCTTCCTTCAGCAGGATCGCCATCGAATACACTTCCTCGCCGGTGCTGCAGCCGGCCACCCAGATCTTCAGCGAGGGATAGGTTTCGAGGAAAGGCACGACGTGCCGGCGCACGGCGAGGTAGTACTCCGGATCGCGGAACATCTCGGTGACCGGGATCGTCAGGAACTGCAGCAGCTGGGCAAAGGCGGCCGGTTCGTGCATCACCCTGGCCTGCAGGCTCGAGACGGTCTCGCATTCCATCACGCGCATGGCGGCCAGCACGCGGCGCTTTTGCGAAGCGCCGGTGTAGTCGCGGAAGTCGTAGTTGTACTTGAGGTAGACAGCTTCGACCAGCATCCGCAGTTCGATGTCGATGTCGCTCGGCGGCTGTCTCATTTGATTGCTCAAATCCGCTCCATGGTCGGCATCCATACCCGCAGCAGCGAGTACAGCCGGGTCAGGTCGATCGGCTTGGCCAGGTAATCGTTGGCGCCGGCGGCCAGGCACTGTTCCTGGTCATCCTTCATGGCCTTGGCCGTGATCGCGATGATCGGCAGGCGCGCGAAACGCGCATCCTGGCGGATCCTGCGCGTCGCTTCCAGTCCGTCCATGCCGGGCATCATGACGTCCATCAGCACCAGGTCGATGTTTTCCACTTCGTCGAGCTTGGCCAGGGCTTCGAAACCGTTGCGGCCCACTTCCACGTGCGCGCCGCGCTGTTCCAGTGCGCTGGTCAGCGCGAACACGTTGCGCACGTCGTCGTCCACCAGCAGGATGGTCCTGCCTTCGAACACCCGGTCGCGCCCGCGCACGCTCTTGAGCATGGTCTGGCGCTCGGACGAAAGCTGCGACTCCACCTTGTGCAGGAACAGCGTCACTTCGTCCAGCAGGCGTTCCGGCGAACGCGCGCCCTTGATGATGATCGAGCGCGAATACTTCAGCAGTTCCGCTTCTTCTTCGCGGGTCAGGTTGCGTCCGGTATAGACGATGACCGGCGGGAAGGAGCACAGCTCTTCCAGCGACATGGCCTTGAGCAGGTCGTTACCCTGCATGTCGGGCAGCTTCAGGTCGATGATCATGCAGTCGAAAATCTGCGTGCGCAAGAGGTTCAGCGCTTCCTCGCCGGAACCGACGGCGGCGATCTCGACGTCGGCATCGGAGATCAGCTGGACCACGCTCTCGCGCTGGCGCGCGTCGTCCTCGACCAGCAGCACGCGCTTGACCTGCTGCGCCGATTTTTCCTTCAGCTTCAGGAACACCGCTTCCAGCTGCTCGCGCGTCGTCGGTTTCAGCGCGTAGCCGATCGCGCCCAGGTGCAGGGCCTCGCCGCCGTTTTCCTGGCTCGACACCACGTGCACCGGAATGTGGCGGGTCGACGGATTTTCCTTCAGCTGCTGCAGCACCGACAGGCCGGAGCGGTCCGGCAGGCGCATGTCGAGCAGGATCGCGTCCGGGTTCTCGCTGGAGGCCAGTTCCAGGCCCTCCTCGGCGCGCAGCGCGACCAGGCAGCGGAAGTCCATGTCGTGCGCCAGGCCGTACAGGATGCGCGCGAATTCCGGCTCGTCCTCGATCACCAGCGCGGTGCGGCGCCCAAGAGCCGGCTCGAGACGGTCGTCCTCGAAGCGCGCGCTGTCCGCAGCCACCGGCGCCGGCTCGGCTGGCACTGGCGCGGCAGAGGTGGCAACTGAGGCGGCGCGCACCGGCTTGGCCGCATGCACCAGCTGCGGCGCCGGCGGGGTCGCGGCCACGGTGCCGTTGCGTGGCAGGCTGAGCATGAAGGTGCTGCCCTCGCCCAGCGTGCTGGCCACGGTCAGCGTGCCGCCCAGCAGGCTCGTCAGGTCGCGCGAGATCGACAGGCCCAGGCCGGTGCCGCCGTACTTGCGCGCGGTCGAGCCGTCGGCCTGGTGGAAGGCGTCGAAGACCTTTTCCTGCTGCTCCGGCGCGATGCCGATGCCGGAATCCTGCACCTCGAACTGGACCCAGCCGTCGGCATTCGCGCTGACCGTCAGGCTGACGCGGCCGGCATCGGTGAACTTGACGGCGTTCGACAGCAGGTTCTTGAGGATCTGCTCGAGGCGCTGGCGGTCGGTGTGGATGGACATCGGCACGTTCGGCTCAACGCTCAAGGAGAATTCCAGCGCTTTTTGGCGCGCCAGCGGTTCGAAGGTGCGCGCCAGGCCCTCGATCACGCGGCGCAGCGGCAGTTCTTCCGGCACCAGCTCCAGCTTGCCGGCCTCGACCTTGGAAATGTCGAGGATGTCGTTGATCAGGTTCAGCAGGTCGTTGCCGGCCGAATAAATGGTCTGGGCGAAGCGCACCTGCTCTTCGTTGAGGTTGCCGGTGGTGTTGTCCGACAGCAGCTTGGCCAGGATCAGCGAGCTGTTCAGCGGCGTCCTCAGTTCGTGCGACATGTTCGCCAGGAACTCGGACTTGTAGCGGCTGGCGCGCTCCAGTTCCAGCGCGCGCTCGCGCAGCTGGTCCTGGGCCGTGGTCAGGGCCACATTCTTGAGGTCGAGGTTGGCGGCCTGCTCGGCCAGCTGCTCGTTGGTCTGCTCCAGCTCGGCTTGCTGGTTTTCCAGCGCCGTCTGCGATTCCTCGAGCGCGCGCGACTGTTCTTCGAGTTCCTCGTTGGCGGTGCGCAGCTCTTCCTGCTGGACCTGCAGCTCCTCGTTCATGGCCTGCTGCTCTTCGAGCGCCAGCTGCAGGCGCTGGCGGTAGACCACCGAGGCGACCGAGGCGCCCACGGCCGGGCCGATCAGCTGCATGAATTCGGTGTCGCGCTCGCGCACACCGTGCAGGAAGCCGATCTCGATCACGCCCTTGATCTTGCCGTGGTTCGAAATCGGTGCGATCAGCAATTCGCGCGGCGAGGTCTCGCCCAGCGCCGAGCCGACCTTGATGTAGTCGGGCGGCAGGTCGCGAATCGTCAGGATGCGGTTCTGGTCGGCAGCCTGCGAAGCCAGCGATTCCTTCGGCTGGAACACCTGCGCGCGCTTGTCGCCCAGGTGGGCGAAACCGTAGGCGCCGATGCGGCGCAGCACGCCGTCGTCGCTGCGCACGTACATGGCCGCCACGACGCCGCCCAGGTAGCGGGTGACGTAATCGAGCACGGCCTCGGCCAGCGGCTCCAGCTCATGCAGGTTGGCGCTCTTCGTGGCCAGTTCGGCCTGGCCGGTGCGCAGCCAGTCCTGGTGGCGCAGCAGGGCATTGTGCTCCGCCTCATGGGACAGGATCTCGCCATACGAGTCCGACAGTTTCACCAGCTCGCGGCGGCCGAACAGGGCCAGCAGGCCGGCGACGGTCAGGCTGAACAGCAGGAAGGCGCCGACCGACCAGCCGATCACGGTGCGCGAAGAGCTGTTGCGCTGCTGGAGCAGGCGTTCTTCCTCGCCGATGAAGTCGCCGAACTGGCGCCGCATCTCGTCGGTCAGCGCCTTGCCGCGTCCGCTCTTGATGTCGTCGATGAAGTCGACCTGGCGCCGGCGGCGGATCACCATGTCTTCGGCAAACGACTGCCACTCCTTTTCCGCCGTGCGGACCCGCTCGAGGCGCTCCATCTGGGCCGGATTGTCGGTGACCAGCTTGCCGAGGCTGCTCAGCTCGGCGTCCATCTTGGGCTTGGACAGCTGGTAAGGGGCCAGGAATTCCTCGTCGCCGGACAGCAGGAAGCCGCGCATGCTGGCTTCCATGTCGGCTGCCAGGCGGCTGACCTGGTTGGCGCGCCCGATCACGTGTTCGGAATGCTCGACCCAGCTGAGCACATTGATCAGGTAGGCGATGATGCCGACGAAAACCAGCGCGCTCAAGACGCCCATGCCCAGCGGCATGGCGACATTACGGGACAGGATGCGGCGGAACTGGCTGCTGTCGATACTCGATCCGGTCATGCTTATTCGCTAACTCTTAAGAAAAAAATATCCTAAGTGTAACGCAATTGCAAAACCGGGCGTGTTCTATTGAACGTGAATTTTGTGACCTGTTAGCGTAAATACCGCGCAAGATAAGGGGCGGTTCGGCTGGCCCGGCTGTTCGCCACCTGCTGCGGCGGCCCCGATGCGACTACCGTGCCGCCGGCCTCGCCGGCGCCAGGGCCGATGTCGACCACCCAGTCGCAGGCCGCCGCCACGCGCATCGTGTGTTCGACCATGATGACGGTATTGCCGGCATCGACCAGCCGGTTCAGTTGGGCGATCAGGCGGTCGGTATCGAGCGGATGCAGGCCGGTGGTCGGCTCATCCAGCACGTACAGGGCGCCGCCGCGGGTAGCGCGCTGCAGTTCGGTGGCCAGCTTGATGCGCTGGGCCTCGCCGCCGGACAGCTCGGTCGCGCTCTGGCCCAGGCGCAGGTAGCCCAGGCCGACTTCGCGCAGCACCTGCAGCGGACGCGCCACCGGTTCTTCATCGGCGAAAAAGGCATGGGCCTCGTCCACCGTCATGCGCAGCACGTCGGCGATGTTGCGGTCCTTGTAGGTGATCTTCAGGGTGTCGGCGTTGTAGCGTGCGCCTTCGCAGGTCGGGCAAGGCGCGTAGACGCTGGGCAGGAACAGCAGCTCCACCATCACGAAGCCCTCGCCGGCGCAATGCTCGCAGCGGCCCTTGGCGACATTGAAGGAGAAGCGCCCGGCGTCGTAGCGGTGCTTTTTCGCCGCCGGGGTCGCCGCGAACAGCTTGCGCACCTGGTCGAACAGGCCGGTGTAGGTAGCGAGGTTGGAGCGCGGCGTGCGGCCGATCGGCTTCTGGTCGACCCGCACCAGGCGCTTGATGTTCTCCATGCCGCCGGCGATCCGGCCCTCGGTTTCGATCTGCGGCTCCTGTTCCAGGCCCGGCTCTTCCTCGGCTTCTTCCTCGGGCGCGCGCTGACCCAATGCTTCGGTCACCAGGTCGACCAGCACCTGGCTCACCAGGGTCGACTTGCCGGAGCCGGACACGCCGGTCACGCAGCTCATCACGCCGAGCGGGAAGTCGACTTTCAGCTCGTGCAGGTTGTTGCGGGTGACGCCTTCGAGCTTGAGCCAGCCGGTCGGTTCGCGCAGCTCGCGCGGCTCGGGCTGCACTTCGTCGAACAGGTAGCGCTTGGTGTGCGAACGCTCGACCTTCTTCAGGCCTTCGGGCGGGCCGCTGTACAGAATCTCGCCGCCGCCCTCGCCCGCCTGCGGGCCGACGTCGACGATCCAGTCGGCGCAGCGGATCACGTCCAGCGCGTGCTCGACCACGAACAGCGAGTTGCCCGCCGCCTTCAGCTGATCCAGCGCGGCCAGCAGGGCTTCGGTATCGGCCGGGTGCAGGCCGGCCGAAGGCTCGTCGAGCACGTAGACCACGCCAAAGAGGCTGGAACGCACCTGGGTCGCCAGGCGCAGGCGCTGCAGCTCGCCCGGCGACAGGGTCGGCGTGCTGCGTTCCAGCGCCAGGTAGCCCAGGCCCATGTCCAGCAGTACCCCGAGGCGCGCGCACAGGTCGGCGGCGATGCGTTTGGCGACGATCAGCTGTTCCGGGTGTTTGGCGGCGGCCGTGCCGGCGGGGACCTCTCCCTTGGCGAAAGGCTTCATCAGCTTCGCCAGGCGCTCGAGCGGCAGGCGCGACAGCTCGGTGATATCGAGGCCGGCAAAGGTTACCGACAGCGCCTCATGGCGCAGACGCTTGCCGCGGCACAGCGGGCAGGAGGTAGAGACCATGTAGCGCGCCACGCGCTTCTTCATCGACGCGCTCTCGGTGTTGGCAAAGGTCTGCAGCACGTAGCGCCGCGCGCCGGTGAAGGTGCCCTGGTAGCTGGGCGTCTCCTTGCGCTTCAGGGCGCGCTTCGTTTCTTCCGGCGTGAGGCCGGCGTAGACCGGCACGGTCGGGGTCTCGTCGGTGAACAGGATCCAGTCGCGGTCCTTTTTCGGCAGGTCGCGCCAGGGCGTGTCGACGTCGTAGCCCATGGTGACGAGGATGTCGCGCAGGTTCTGGCCGTGCCAGGCCGGCGGCCAGGCGGCGACCGCGCGCTCGCGGATGGTCAAGGAATCGTCCGGCACCATCGACTGCTCGGTCACCTCGTACACGCGGCCCAGGCCCGAACACTGCGGGCAGGCGCCTTCGGCCGTGTTGGGCGAAAAGGATTCGGCGTACAGCAGTTCCTGGCCGGGCGGATAGTCGCCGGCGCGCGAGTACAGCATGCGCAGGGAGTTCGACAGCGTGCTGACGCTGCCGACCGAAGAGCGCGCGGTCGGCGTGCCGCGCTGCTGCTGCAGGGCCACCGCCGGCGGCAAGCCGTCGATCTCGTCGACTTCCGGCACCGGCATCTGGTGGAACAGCCGGCGCGCGTAGGGGGAGACCGATTCCAGGTAGCGCCGCTGCGCTTCCGCGTACAAAGTGCCGAAGGCCAGCGAAGACTTGCCGGAACCGGAAACGCCGGTGAACACGACCAGCGCATCGCGCGGCAGCTCGACGCTGACGTTTTTCAGGTTGTGCTCGCGCGCGCCGCGTACGCGCACGCGGCCGTGGTCGGCGCTGAGTGCTGGGCTATCCGGTTCCTGTTTGCGGCGCATCGGCCCTCCGGGGATGATGTCGGGATGGTCCAATTACATCGCAGGCGGCTGTTTCTTGCGGTGCGCTGCCGCACCGAGCCGGAAAAACATGGTCATACTGCCGACGGACGTGTCTGCACCGCTGAGAGGAAGGAAAAATGGATTACTTGTTGATCGGCCAGACCATGCGGCTCGAACACGACGCGAGCACGTTCTCGCTTGCCTTCGCGGACGACGCGGACACGCCCCGGCATTATGTCCTGCTGCAGAAAACCCTTGCGCCGGATGCGCAGGACATCCAGTTGGGGCTGGATGGCCTGCATCTCGAAGTCGACGACTCCTCGCGCTCGGCTTATCGGGCCATTGCCCGCATCGACCTGCGCGAAGACCGGGCACGGCTGTTCCTGACGGCACAGGGAAAGGGGGCACTTGGTTTCGCCAGCGTGACCATCGCCTTTAGCGGCGCCGACCTGCGCGCCGTGTTCGGGCCGCTCGACTGCATCGCAGACGGGGAATTTCCCATCCAGATTCTGAGCGACTGAATTGAGTAAGGTTCAGGGAATCAGACGCTCTGCCCGCAGGGCCGCGAACAGGTCGAAGAAGGAATCTTCGGTCGACTGCCAGCACGCAAAACCCAGGCGCCGGCTGTTGGCCATGTCGGTCATCACCTCAAGGGGGCGGCCGAGGTCGAGGTCGGTGTGCCAGGGCGAGGCCAGGCGCTTCAGATCGGCCTCCTGCAGGTGATGGCGGCGCGCGATCTCGCTCCACAGCTCGGCGTCATTGGCCATCGCGGCTTCGAGCGGCTGCACCGTGCCGTTCCAGCCTTCGGCCTGCACGCCGAACCAGGCCGCCAGCCGGCGCCACAGCCAGCTCCAGCGGAAATAGTCGCCGTTGGTGATATTGAAGGCTTCGTTCTTGGCGGCGTCGGTATCCGCGGCCCAGCGCAGCTGCTTGGCCAGCATGCGCGCATCGGTCACGTCGGACAAGCCGTTCCACTGCGCTTCCGAGCCGGGGAACTGGAAGGGACGGCCGGTCTCCTTGCAGATGGAGGCGTACACGGCCAGCGTGGTGCCCATGTTCATGGCGTTGCCGACCGCCATGCCGATGATGCTGTGCGGACGGTGGATGGTCCAGGTAAAGCGGTCGCGCGCGGCCGCGGCATAGACCTCGTCTTCCTGGGCGTAGTAAAAATTGTCGAGCGGCAGGCGCGGCTGGGATTCGCGCAGCGGCGTGTCCGGCAGCGTGCCGGAACTGGCGTAGGCTTCGAAAGGGCCGAGGTAGTGCTTCAGGCCGGTCACCAGCGCCACGTGGCGCAGCGACTTCTTCGGCGACAGCGCATCCAGCAGGTTACGCACCAGCAGCGCATTGACGCGGATGTTCTCGGCCTCGGTGTCCTGGCGCATCCATGTGGTGATGAAGACGTGGGTGGGCGCCACGTCTGCCAGCGCCGCCTGCAGGCCGACTTCGTCCAGCAGGTCGGCCGCCACCGGGATCAGGCCCGGCAGGTCGCGCGGCGGGTTGCGCGCCAGGCCGTACACGGTCCAGCCATTGGCCAGCAGTTCGCGGGCGGTATAGCGGCCGCCGATGCCGCTGGCGCCGACGACGAGTGCGCTTCGTTGCATATTCACTCCAGAAAATTGACAAGGATAGGACTATTTTCGCGCGCTTGCCCGAGCAGCTGGCGCGCCCTTGCCCAGGCTCATCGGCTCATCGGTTCATCGGCCAGCATTTCGAGCCGCAGGCGCACACCCTGCATGCCCTGCCCCAGTGCGAAGCGCCGGCTGATCCGCCGGCAGCGCGGGATCAGCTCGCGGTCCGCGAGCAGTTGCTGCAGTCCGCGCGCCAGCCGCACGCCGTTGAGCCGCGACGCCACCGCACGGAAAGCCACGCCCAACGCCGCCACACGCGCCGCATTGTCGAACTGGTCGTGCGCCAGCGGCACCACCAGCTGCGGCGTGCCGGCGCGCAGGGCTTCGGCCGTGGTGCCGATACCGCCGTGGTGGACCAGCACCATCGTCCGCGGCAGCAGGCGGCGCAGCGGCACGTAGTCCTGCCACAGGATGGAGGGCGGCAGTTCGGCAGGCAGCTGTTCGCGGTGCGGGGTCAGGAAGATGGCGCGCAGCCCGGTCAGTTCGACCGCCACGCGCGCATGTTCGAAATAGGCGCGCGACTGGGTGTTGCCGGTGCCGTGCGTGAAGACCACCGGCCGGGTGCCCTGCCCGTCTTCCAGGAAGTGCTCGAGTTCGGTCGAAAGGCGCGCGTCCGGGTTCGGATCGAACAGGGGGAAGTCGGCGCGGTACAAGGGCCTGGGCCAGTCCGGCTGGGTCGGCGCGAACCAGTCGGGGAACAGCGTCACCGACAGGTTGGCCACCGCGAAAAGATGGTCGAGCATGCTGGGGACGGCCGGCATGCCGCGCGCCTGCCGCGCCGCGTTCACGTCCTTCAGCGCCACCGGATCGATGAAGCGCGCCGCCAGGCGCCGCAACAGCCAGCTGCGCAGGCCCAGTGGCACCCAGTGCGGCACCGGCCAGGGACCGAGCATCAGCGGATCGTGGATGGTCGGCAGGTTCTGCGGCGCCAGGTAGGCTGCGGCCACTTTCAGGCCGGGGCGTTTGGCGCGGCACAAGTCGGCCTCGGGCAGGGCCAGCGGATGCACCAGCAGCACGATGTCCTCGTCGGGCGGCAAGGCGTCGACGAAGGGCACGATCTGCGCCATCGCCGGCCGCGTCGCGCGCCAGACCACGCCGAAGCCGCGCGTCGGATGCCAGAGATCGGGGTCGGCCAGCACGGCTGGATCGGCAGGCAGGCCGGTGAACGACAGACCGCTGCCGCGCACATAGGGTTCGTGCTGTTCCGGCGCCAGGAAGCTGACGCGGTGCCCGGCGTCGAGCAGGGTCAGCGCCATGGCCATGAAGGGGAAAAGGTCGCCGGCCGAGCCGATGGTGACGACGACGAAGTGGGTTCTGTTGACGCGTGTTGCTGGTGACATGGCGCCACCTTACGCGAAAGCCGGGCCAGGCGGCGCTGGGCTGCGGGGCAAGGACCGGCGCATTCAGCGCGACAAAAAATGCGAAGCTGCTTCAATATGCCAAACGCATGGGACAAACACCAGGAGAGTCATATGAAAGTATTGATGGTACTGACTTCGCACGACCAGCTCGGCAACACGGGCAAGAAAACCGGCTTCTGGCTGGAAGAGTTCGCGGCGCCCTATTACACGCTGAAGGACGCCGGCGCCGACATCACGGTGGTGTCGCCGCAGGGCGGCCAGCCGCCGCTCGACCCGAAGAGCGACGCACCGGACGCGCAGACCGACGCCACCCGGCGTTTCAAGGCGGATGGCGAAGCGCAAATCGTACTGGCGTCGACCGGCAAGCTGTCCCACGTCGACGCGGCCAGCTTCGACGCCGTGTTCTACCCGGGCGGACACGGCCCGCTCTGGGACCTGGCGGAAGATCCGGCATCGATCGCCCTGATCGAAGCGATGTCCGCCGCCGGCAAGCCGGTCGCCCTGGTCTGTCACGCCCCGGGCGTGCTACGCCACGTCAAGGCGCCCGACGGCGCGCCGCTGGTCCGCGGCAAGAACGTGACTGGCTTCACCAATACCGAAGAGGAAGCGGTCGGGCTCACCCAGGTGGTGCCCTTCCTGGTCGAGGACATGCTCAAGCAAAACGGCGGCATCTACTCGAAGGGCCCGGACTGGCAGCCGTATGTCCTGACCGATGGCAAGCTGGTCACCGGGCAGAATCCGGCTTCGTCGGAAGAAGGCGCCAGGGCGCTGCTCAAGCTGCTGGCCTGATTGGCAAGCTAAAAAAAAGCCGCCGGGTTTGCACCTGGCGGCTTTTTTTCGTCTGACTCGGCTTATTTATTCACCAGACTGCGCGGCTGCAGCAAGGCCAGCACGGCGCCCAGCAGCAGTGCAGCCGACACCAGATACATCCCGGCATTGGTGCTATGTGTCAGGTCCTTCATCCAGCCGATGATCGACGGGCTGACGAAACCGGCCAGGTTGCCGACGGAATTGATCAGGGCGATACCCGCAGCGGCCGCGGTGCCGCCGAGGATGGCGCTCGGATAAGTCCAGAACACCGGCATGGTGCCCAGCATGCCGGCGGTGCCGAGAGAGAGCGCCGCCATGGCCAGCACGACGTTGTCGCCGTAAATGGTGGCGAGCGCCAGACCCAGCCCGCCAAGTGCGCTGCTGATCGTGAAGTGCCAACGGCGCTCGCGGGTCCGGTCTGCACTTTTCGCAATCGCCAGCATCGAAATCACGGCGCAACCGTAAGGAATGGCGGTCAGCAAGCCGACATCCAGCGCATCCTTGACCCCCGCCGCCTTGATCAGCGTCGGCAGGTAAAAGCTGATGCCGTACAGGCCCATCATGCAGCAGAAATAGATCGCGGCCATCAGCCAGACGCGCGGATTGCCGAAGACACCGGACAGCGCATGGTCCGCCTTGCCGATGTTCTCGTTCGCGATATTGGTTTCCAGAAGCTGTTTCTCTGCTTCGCCCAGCCATGAAGCAGCACGGATGCTGTCCGGCAGATAAAAGATCGTGACGATACCCAGGATCAGCGAGGGCACGGCTTCGACCAGGAACAGCCACTGCCAGCCAGCCATCCCATGGAAGCCCTGCATGGCATTCAGGATCCAGCCCGACAGCGGGCCACCGACCACGCCGGCGATCGGAATGCCGATCATGAACAGGGCATTCATGCGGCTGCGCCGCTGCGCCGGATACCAGTAGGTCAGATACAGCACGATGCCGGGGAAGAAGCCGGCCTCGGCAACACCCAGGAAGAAGCGCAGCACGTAGAAGACGGTGGGACTGCTGACGAACATCATCGCGCCGGACAGGATGGCCCATGTGATCATGATGCGGCCTATCCAGACGCGTGCCCCGACCTTGTGCATGATGATATTGCTGGGGACTTCGAACAGGAAGTAGCCGATGAAGAAAACGCCGGCGCCGAGCCCGTAGACGGTTTCGCTGAAATGCAGGTCGTTCAGCATCTGCAGCTTGGCAAAGCCGACGTTCACACGGTCGAGATAAGCCGCGACGTAACAAAGAAAAAGGAAGGGCAGCAGCCGCGCAGTCACCTTGGCATAGGTAGCGGTTTCGGTCTGCTCGCCCTGCGCCATGCCGGCGCCCTTCGGGATGGTATCGGTATGCATATCGGACCTTTCTGGACGAAGGATAGTCCGAATTCGGCAGCACCGGCGCCAGCTTGCGACCCGACGGCTTACAGGAAGCGGTCCAGAATCTTCCGGCTACCCTTATCGATCGCAAACATGTCGCGGATCAGGAAGTGAATCCCGTGACTGTCGGCGATCAGCAGCGAGTAAGCGCCCAGGCGGCGGATATCTTCCTCGCCCTTGAGCACGAACTCGGTATCGCCGCGGTCGGTCTTGACGGTCCAGGTCGAGGGCGTGGCAAAGCTGGACACGCCCCTGATCGACAGGATCTCGGGCATGAATTCGCGTCCTTCGAGTTCTTCTGTGACCAGCGCACGCACTTCCGGCGCCACCTCTTCCAGATTCTCGATCCAGGCCACTTCCTTGCCGCCTTCGCGCACCAGCGAGATGCCGCGGGTCGGCGCCTGGACCGGGAAGGAGCGCACCGGGGTGACGCCGACGAATTCCTCGCCCTCGGCGTTGGTCAGCACCAGCTTGCCGAAAGCATCCCGGCGTAAATCAAAAGTCATCATCAGTCGTCCTTGCTGCCGTCGTCCGGATCCTGGTCGACGTTGCGCGCTTGCGCTTCGTACAGGCGGTAATAGGCGCCTTCGGTCGCCATCAGTTCGTCATGGCTGCCCTCTTCCACCACCACGCCGCGGTCCAGCACAACCAGGCGGTCGGCCCGGTGCAGCGTGGACAGGCGGTGCGCGATCGCGATCGTGGTGCGGCCCTGCACCAGGTTGTCGAGCGCCTTCTGGATTTCCTTCTCGGTTTCCGAGTCCACCGACGAGGTCGCCTCGTCCAGGATCAGGATCGGCGGATCGATCAGCAGCGCGCGCGCGATCGAGATACGCTGGCGCTCGCCGCCGGACAGGCCCTGGCCGCGTTCGCCGACCATCGAATCGTAGCCCTGCGGCAGACGCAGGATGAATTCGTGGGCGTGGGCGGCGCGGGCCGCGGCGATGATGTCTTCGCGGGTCGCATCCGGCTTGCCGTAGGCGATGTTCTCGGCGATCGTGCCGAAGAACAGGAAAGGTTCCTGCAGCACCAGGCCGATGTGGCGGCGGTAGTCGGCCACCGCAAAGCTGCGGATATCCTTGCCGTCCAGCAGGATCGCGCCCTCGGCCACGTCGTAGAAGCGGCAGATCAGGTTCACCAGCGTCGACTTGCCGGAGCCCGAATGGCCGACCAGGCCGACCATCTCGCCGGCCTTGATCTTCAGCGAAATGCCGCGGTTGACGGCGCGGTTGCCGTAGCGGAAACCGACTTCGCGCAGTTCGATGTTGCCGTCGACCTTGTCGATCCTGGCCGGATTGACCGGGTCCGGCACGCTCGACACGTGATCGAGAATGTCGAAGATGCGCTTGGCGGCCGAGGCCGACTTCTGCGTCACCGAGACGATGCGGCTCATCGAATCCAGACGCACGTAGAAACGGCCGCTGTAGGCGATGAAGGCCGACAGCGTACCAACCGTCAGTTCGCCCTTGCTCACCTGCCAGATGCCGAAGCACCAGATGACCAGCAGGCCCAGTTCGGTCAGGAAGGATACGGTCGGCGAGAACAGCGACCAGACCTTGTTCAATTTGTCGTTGACGGCCAGGTTGTGCTTGTTCGCTTCGCGGAAACGCACGGCTTCGCGCTTTTCCTGGGCGAAGGCCTTCACCACGCGGATGCCCGGGATGGTGTCGGCCAGCACGTTGGTGACTTCGCCCCAGACGCGGTCGATCTTCTCGAAGCCGGTGCGCAGCTTGTCGCGCACCACGTGGATCATCCAGGCGATGAAGGGCAGCGGCGCCAGGGTAATCAGGGCCAGTTTGGGGTTGAGGCTGAACAGGATCGCGCCGGTCATGATGATCATGAGCACGTCGGACAGGAAGTCCAGCAGGTGCAGCGACAGGAACACGCAGATGCGGTCCGAACCGCTGCCGATGCGGCTCATCAGGTCGCCGGTGCGCTTGCCGCCGAAGAATTCCAGCGACAGCCGCAGCAAGTGTTCGTAGGTTTCCGAGCGCATGTCCGCACCCATGCGTTCCGATACCAGCGCCAGCACATAGGTGCGGCCCCAGCCCAGCGCCCACGCCAGCACGGCCGACGCCAGCAGACCGCCCATATACATATAGACCAGCGCAGTATCGATCTTCTGGCCGTTCTGGTACGGGATCAGGACGTTGTCCATCAGCGGCATCGTCAGGTAGGGCGGAATCATGTGTGCGCCGGTACTGGCCAACATCAGCAAGAATCCGAGTAAGAGCTGCCCCTGGTACGGCTTGGCGAAGCGCCACAGGCGGAACAGGGTCCAGGTCGACGGCGGGGTGTGCAGCACCTTGGTGCAGATCGGGCAGTCTTCCTGGTCGGCTTCGAGCGGCGCCTTGCAGCTCGGGCAGCTGTGCTGCTCGGGCGCCTGGACGGCGATGCCGGTCAGGTAGCTCTGGACCTGGTCCTGGAACTGGTCCACCAGGCGGATCGCCTGCAGATTCTGGCCCAGGGTGAAGCGCCAGGACGCCAGCAAGCCTTTCGCATCGACCAGTTCGATGTGGCCGACGCCGGCGTGATCGTAGTGGCGCATGGCCAGGCCGGCGCGGTAAGGCCAGTCGCGCCAGTGCGTATCGCCGGGGCTGCGGGTCAGTAAGCGGATGTTGGTTACAACCAGTATCCCTTTGGTGAAGCGTAATTTCGCGTCGAGGTCAACCTCGAGGGCGCTTAAAACGTTTTCCCCAGGCGCAAGCTTTTTCTGGACGTCCGCCTGCCAATGCTCGGGCAGGAAACTGGCCACCGCCAGCGACGTTGAGGGAACTAGTTGTTGAGTCGTCATGTGCTATCAAAAGTTGGAGACCGGAAGGGTCGCCAGGATGGAACGCTGAGCAGGGCACGCCGGTTGACAGGCGTACGGTATTCTATCGGCGGGGGCGAGACTGGCAGATTTCGGTTGAGGGCTGTAAGCTTCGTTTCGGCAAGTATACAACATGTGCACTGCAGCAAGATTCAGCACAAACATAAGGCAACGCTGCGGGTGAGAGAGCGGTCACCACGCGGCCAGATATTTTTCATGACAAACAAGAAAGACATAAAGATTCTTCGTGTAACCCACCTGCGTGGCCCGAACATCTGGACCTATCGCCCTGTCATCGAGGCCTGGCTCGACATCGGCGAACTCGAAGAATGTCCTTCGAACACCCTCCCCGGTTTTAATGAGCGCCTGACCGCCTGGCTGCCGGGACTGATCGAACACCGCTGCGGCGTCGGCGAGCGCGGCGGCTTCCTGGAACGGCTGCGCGACGGCACCTGGGCCGGCCACATCCTCGAACACGTCGTGCTCGAACTGCAGAACATGGCCGGCATGAAGACCGGCTTCGGCAAGACCCGCTCCACCGACGACCACGGCATCTATAAAATGGCTTTCCGCACGCGCGACGAAGTCGTCGGCCGCGCCGCCCTGCAGGCCGGCCACGCGCTGCTGATGGCCGCCATCAACGACACGCCGTTCGACATGAAGAACACGGTGGCGGAGCTGACCGAACTGGTCGACCGCTACTGCCTGGGCCCGTCCACCGCCAACATCGTCGATGCCGCCACCGACCGCCGCATCCCTTCGATCCGCCTGACCGAAGGCAATCTGGTGCAGCTCGGCCATGGCGCCGCGCAGCGCCGCATCTGGACCGCTGAGACCGACCGCACCAGCGCCATCGGCGAAAGCATCGCCAGCGACAAGGACCTGACCAAGACCCTGCTCGCCTCCTGCGGCGTGCCGGTACCGGAAGGCAGCGTGGTGCGCAGCGCGGACGACGCCTGGGAAGAAGCAGAAGACATCGGCCTGCCGGTGGTGGTCAAGCCGGTCGACGGCAACCATGGCCGCGGCGTGACCCTGAACCTGATGAACGAAGCCGACGTCAAGGCCGCCTACGCGATCGCCTTTGAGGCGGGCGATTCCAGCGCCGTGCTGGTCGAGCGCTACGTGCCGGGCAACGAGCACCGCCTGCTGGTGGTCGGCTCGAAGGTCGTGGCGGCCGCCAAGGGCGAATCGCTGTTCGTGACGGGCGACGGCAAGGCGAACGTGATCGAGCTGTGCAACAGCCAGATCAACACCGACCCGCGCCGCGGCGAAAGCGAAGAGCACCCGCTCGGCCTGGTCGACCCGAACGACGACGAGATCAGGCTCGATTTGCAGCGCCAGGGCCTGACCCCGGATTCCGTGCCGCAGGCCGGCCAGAAAGTGCTGATCCAGCCGAACGGCAACGTCGCCGACGACGTCACCGACGACGTGCACCCGGACGTGGCCTACGTGGCCGCACTGGCCGCGCGCGTGGTCGGCCTCGACATCGCCGGCATCGACCTGGTGTGCGAAGACATTTCGCGTCCGCTGGAAGAACAGCGCGGCGCCATCATCGAAGTCAATTCCAGCCCGGGCCTGCTGGCCCATATCAAGCCGGCCACCGGCAAGCCGCGCGAAGTCGGCAAGGCCATCGTCGAGCACCTGTTTGCCGACGGTGAAGTCTCGGGCCGCATTCCGCTGGTCGGCGTGACCGGTTCGGACGGCGCCAGCCTGGTCGCCAACCTGGTCGGCACGGTGCTGTACCAGTCGGGCAAGCACGTGGGCGTGGCCAACCGCCAGGGCCTGTTCCTCGACCAGCGCCGCGTCAGCGCGGTCGATTCGACCCGCTTCGATGCCGCCCAACGCCTGCTGATCAACCGTAACGTGCAGGCCGCCGTGTTCGAATCGAACGCGCGCGCAATCCTCACGGAAGGCCTGCCCTACGACCGCTGCCTGGTGGGCGTGGTGACCGGCATGGGCCAGGTCGCGGACGTGGAAGACCTGTACGTGCGCGACGAGGATGCGCTGTTCAACGTGGTGCGCAGCCAGGTCGACGTGGTGCTGTCCGATGGCGCCGCCGTGCTGAACGCGGCCGACCCGCAAGTCGTGAAACTGGCCGAGCTGTCCGACGGCGCCGTGATCTTCTACGCGCTCGACGAAAGCAATGAGGTGCTGCAGCAGCACCGCGCCGGCGGCGGCCGCGTCGCCTTCGTGCGCGACCAGCACATCGTGCTCGCCCAGGGAACTGAAGATGCACCGCTGCTGGGCCTGGCCAAACTGAAGCCATCCGTTGCCGCGCAACCCGAAGCCGTGCTGGCCGCCGCCGCCGCAAGCTGGGCGCTCGACGTGCCGACCGATTTGATCTGCGCCGGTCTGCGCAGCTTCGAGAACAAATAAAGGATTGAAGGTTTTTATGGAAGTATCTCGCGTCCGGGCCCTGCGCGGCCCCAACCTGTGGAGCCATCACACGTCGGTCGAGGCGGTCGTCTCCTGCACGCCCGATGAAGAGTCGATTCAAGTGCTGCCCGGTTTCGAAGCGCGCCTGCGCGCCCTGTTCCCGGAGATCGGCCAGCTGCAGCCGCTGGGCCATGACGACACCATTTCGCTGGCCCAGGTGCTGGAAGTGGCGGCCCTGTCCCTGCAGGCCCAGGCAGGCTGCCCGGTCACCTTCAGCCGCACCACCGCCACCATCGAACGCGGCATCTACCAGGTCGTGGTCGAATACAGCGAAGAAGACGTCGGCCGCCTGGCCCTGACGCTGGCCGAACAGCTGATCCAGGCCGCGCGCGCGGACCAGCCCTTCGACCTCGACGGCGCCCTGCACCAGCTGCGCGAACTGGACGAAGACGTGCGCCTCGGCCCGTCCACCGGTTCCATCGTCTACGCCGGCGTGGCCCGCGGCATCCCCTTCCGCCGCCTGACCGAGGGCAGCCTCGTGCAGTTCGGCTGGGGCAGCCGCCAGCGCCGCATCCAGGCCGCCGAGATCGACGCCACCGGCGCCATCGCCGAGACCATCGCCCAGGACAAGGAACTGACCAAGAAGCTGCTGGACGCTGCCGGCGTGCCGGTGCCGCTGGGCCGTGTCGTGCTGGACCCGGACGACGCCTGGGCCGCGGCCCAGGAGATCGGCCTGCCGGTCGTGATCAAGCCGAAGGACGGCAACCAGGGCAAGGGCGTGACCGTCAACGTCAATACCAAGGAACAGCTGACTGCCGGCTTCCACGCCGCCTCCGAATTCCGCGACGACATCCTGGTCGAAAAATACCTGCCGGGCCACGACTACCGCCTGCTGGTGATCGGCAACCGCCTGATCGCCGCCGCCCGCCGCGACCCGCCGCACGTGGTCGGCGACGGCGTGCACACGGTGCGCCAGCTGGTCGACACGGTCAACCAGGACCCGCGCCGCGGCACTGGCCATGCTACCTCCCTGACCAAGATCCGCTTCGACGACATCGCCCTCGCCTCGCTGGCGAAACAGGGCTACGACGCCGAATCGGTGCCGCCGAAAGGCCAGCGCGTCACCCTGCGCAATAACGCCAACCTGTCCACCGGCGGCTCGGCCACCGACGTGACCGACGACGTGCACCCGGAAGTGGCGGCGCGCGCCATCGCCGCTGCGCACATGGTCGGCCTGGACATCTGCGGCGTCGACCTGGTGTGCGACAGCGTGCTGAAGCCAATCGAAGACCAGCACGGCGGCATCGTCGAAGTCAACGCCGCACCGGGCCTGCGCATGCACATCTCGCCGTCCTTCGGCAAGGGCCGCGCGGTCGGCGAAGCGATCATGGACACCCTGTACGCGCCCGGCGACGACGGCCGCATCCCGGTGGTCGCCGTGACCGGCACCAACGGCAAGACCACCACCGTGCGCGTCATCGCCCACCTGCTCGGCGCCTCCGGCCTGCGCACCGGCATGACCAACACCGACGGCGTGTACATCCAGGGCCGCCGCATCGACAGCGGCGACTGCAGCGGTCCGCGCAGCGCGCGCAACGTGCTGCTGCACCCGGACGTCGACGCGGCCGTGTTCGAGACCGCGCGCGGCGGCATCCTGCGCGAAGGCCTGGCCTACGACCGCTGCCAGGTCGGCGTGGTCACCAACATCGGTTCCGGCGACCACCTGGGCCTGAACTACATCACCACGCTGGAAGACCTGGCGGTGCTGAAGCGCGTGATCGTGCAGAACGTCGCGCCGAACGGCATGGCGGTGCTGAACGCGGCCGACCCGATCGTCGCCGCGATGGCCGAGAACACCAAGGGCGACGTCACCTACTTCGCGATGGACTGCTCGCTGCCGATCATGCAGAAGCACCGCGCGCAGGGCCGCCGCATCGTCTACGTCGACGACGGCCATATCGTCGCGGCGCAAGGCAAGGTCGAGGAACGCATCGACCTGAAAGAAGTGCCGATTACCCGCGGCGGCGTGATCGGCTTCCAGGTCGAGAACGTGATGGCCTCGGTGGCGGCAGCCTGGGCCGTCGGCATCGAGTGGAACATCATCCGCACCGGCCTCAAGACCTTCGTCGGCGAGAGCGACAACGCGCCGGGCCGCTTCAACGTGTTCGACTATCGTGGCGCGACCGTGATCGCCGATTACGGCCACAACCCGGACGCGATCCAGGCCCTGACGAATGCCGTCGAATCGATGCCGGCCAAGCGCCGCTCGGTCGTGATCAGCGGCGCCGGCGACCGCCGCAACGAAGACATCACGGACCAGACGCGTATCCTCGGCAAGGCCTTCGACGACGTGCTGCTGTACGAGGACCAGTGCCAGCGCGGCCGCTCCGAAGGCGAAGTTGTGGCCCTGCTGCGCGAAGGCCTGCAGGGCGCGAGCCGCACCAGCCACGTCGAGGAGATCAAGGGCGAATTCGTCGCGATCGACCGCGCGCTGGAACGTCTGCAGCCGGGCGATTTGTCGCTGATCCTGATCGACCAGGTCGATGAGGCGCTGGCGCACATTGCGAAGCGGGTGGCGGAAGCGAAGGCTTGATGGCTTGAAGTGATCTGGAAACGGGCGCCAAAAGGCGCCCGTTTTTACGTTCGTCGTCCCCGCGAAGGCGGGGACCCAAGTTTGCAGGCAAACCACCTGCTCCACACGATTCAGTTAGCCACCGCACAAGCCCGTCGCCCCTCATGCCTTACCATGACTGATCACGACATGGCCGGCGGTGAGATCATGCGCATTGACAAGGAAACAAACGAAGCGGCATCGGAACTCCCCTTCCGCTCCCTGCTCTACCGCTTCCTGTTCTTCGACTGGCTGTTCCGCGACGTCGGCGCCGCCCGCACCCGCCTCGAACGCCACGCCGCCTTCCAGCACAACCGCAAGATGAGCCGCTACCTGCCGGTCTACCTCCGCCGCTGGTCCTTCCTCACCGCCTTCGACTTCGCGCTCGGCGTGCTGTTCGAAAAAGTGCTGCAGGCCGGGCTGCTGTCGGCCTGGTTCTTCACCTGGACCTGCGTGACCCTGACCGGGATGGTGGTGATCACCGTGGCCTGGGTCGTCCTGGCGCATGCCCGGCTGTCCTGAGCGCAAGTAATTCTTGATTCCAACTAAAATTTCCGATGCACAAATAACGGAATATTCCTCCAGCTATCTTCGCTATGTCCTATGGAGGCCCACATGAGTTATTTACGCATTCACCAAAAAGTTCCCCGGTTGTATCCAGGCAAGCGCCATTTCGAGCGGCGCATCGACGAGCGCACCGCCGCCGACATCGGCGACGCCCTGCGCGCTGACAGTGTCCAGGCGGCCGCAATGGCGATGGACCATCTGAACGTCGACGTCGATGTCGCCCTGCGTGTGCTGGCCGGCAAGAACGATGACCGGGGCAAGAAGCGGCGACAAGCAGACGAAGACCTCCCTGCCGCTGCTTAGATCAAACATTCCCGCCTTCTTCCGCGAAGTCCTGCCCTGCTCTTGCTCGGCAGGACTTCGTTGCTTCTCATCCCCCTGTTCGGTTGACGTTCGCTAAGTTGCCAACTCGGCAAGGCGAGATCATGGTATTTCAACAACGGAGGTTACGATGAGCTACCAATGGATCGACGAACAGCCCCAGTTCCCCCACGCCCGTACCGAAACCCTGGGCGAACGCCGCATGGACCACCAGACTGCGCAGAAAATCCGCGATGCCTTGCGAGCGCGTAGCGTGCATGCGGCGGCGCAGGCGCTGGAGCATCAGGAGGTCGATCTGGCGACGGCGCTGCGGGTGCTGGCGAAGCCGGAGTGGCGGCGGCCATACGAAGGGTGATTCAAAGATCCTCCTGAGCGATAACAAACCGTTTCTTCCACTTTCCCTGTCGAGTACCAACAAGATAAAATAGCATTTTCGAAGGCCGGGCACTGTCCGGCCTTTCGTTTGCTACGGCAAGTGCAGCTACCAGGTCAACGGCTCAAACAATTACTTTTCGTTGCCAAACTTAATTCTTGGTGCCAGTTCTCTGTTAGTGGCTTAGTTATCACAATTTATATTTCCGGATTTCATGAGCCTTAGAGAGCGAATCGAGAACAACGTTACCCTGTTTATGGTTAGTATTGCAGTGCCTTCTTTTCTTGCTGGGATGGCAGTTGACCAATGGGCAAAAAGCGTATCGACTACACCTCCGCCGCAAGCAGCTTGTAAAACAGAGGAGTGGCAGGAACTTGCGCGCAATTCAGACTGGGCTCCGGTAGCGCAGTGTCCGGCATTCCCATTGAAGCTGCAAATCACCAGTCCTGGTAGCGAAGCGACATTTCAACGCAGCATTAGTAATCCAAGTTGGGTGGATATGCCTTTTGTTTTGAGTGCATCAAGAAAACCACCAGTTGGCACAGCGCTTGGATTCGTCGTGAGGCCGCAGAACGCGCCAAACTATTTTATTGTTTTCCCTGTATTAGATAAGATTTCTGATACAACCACTTACCGTGCAAGTCACCTAAGCTTACCTGTCTCGATTACACCGAATACTCGATACGAGGTTCGCGGCGTCTTCGTAAATCAGGAACAAACGCTCGGTGATCGCTTTACTTCGCTTGCTCAAATTCTCGCTGCTGATCCTTCCGTCATCCTTACGGAACCAATTACAGTCGTGTCTGAAAATTGAGCAGAGCGGCACCTCAACGTAGTACTGCTGCGCAGGCAAATAGTCTCTTTGTGCAGAATGACGTCCTGTCAACACATTGGCTGTTGTCAAACACAAGCTTCCGCTCTCCCCGCCCAGCCCTAACGCGGTAAAATGGCAACCCGAGCCCGGCCCCCTGCCGGGCTTCCATCGATTAGCCATGAACGTCCCACACGAAATCAACGCCGCCGCGGCCAAGGCCCTCGCCACCGCCGAAAAACACACGCCAATGATGCAGCAGTACCTCCGGATCAAGGGAGAGTACCCGACCATGCTCGTGTTCTACCGCATGGGCGACTTCTACGAGCTGTTCTTCGAAGATGCCGAGAAAGCCTCGCGCATCCTGGGCATCACGCTGACGGCGCGCGGGACCTCGAACGGCAACCCGATCAAGATGGCGGGCGTGCCCTTCCACGCGCTCGATCCCTATCTGGCCAAGCTGGTCAAGCTGGGCGAGTCCTGTGCGATCTGCGAACAGATCGGCGATCCGGCCCTGGCCAAGGGCCCGGTCGAGCGCAAGGTGGTGCGCGTGGTCACGCCGGGCACGCTGACCGATTCGGACCTGCTGCCGGAAAAGGCCGAGCGCCCGCTGCTGGCCGTGTGCACGGTCCCGAACCGCAAGCACGTGACCACCGGCCTGGCCTGGCTGTCGCTGGCGAGCGGCGCGCTGAAGCTGATGGAATTCACCGCAGACGCCAAGAACGCCGCGCTGCGCCTGGTGCAGGAGCTGGAGCGCATTGCGCCGGCCGAAGTGCTGCGCGCGGATGCCAATGGCGGGGACATGTTCGAAGAGATCGCGATCGGCCACAAGCAGCGCGTACCCGAATGGCACTTCGAGGTCGTGCACGGCCACAAGGCGCTGCTCGACCAGCTGGGCGTCTCGACCCTGTCCGGCTTCGGCTGCGACGGTCTTGGCGCCGCCTTCGGTGCGGCCGGCGCACTGCTGCGCTACGCCCAGTCGACGCAAGGCCGCGGCCTGCAGCACGTGAAGAGCCTGGCCGTCGAATCGGAATCCGAATTCATCGGCCTGGATGCCGCCACGCGCCGCAACCTGGAGCTGACCGAGACCATCCGCGGCCAGGAAGCGCCGACCCTGTTCTCGCTGCTGGACGGCTGCCGCACGGCGATGGGTTCGCGCCTGCTGCGCCACTGGCTGCATCACGCCAAGCGCGACCAGTCGGTGGCGCGCGGCCGCCACGAAGCGATCGCCGCGCTGGCCGAGCACGATGCCAGCGCGATGCTGTCGTCGACGCTGGCCCACGTGCCCGACGTCGAACGCATCACCACCCGCATCGCCCTGCTGACCGCGCGTCCGCGCGACCTGGCCTGCCTGCGCGACGGCCTGAAACAGCTGCCGGTGCTGCGCGAGCTGGTGGCCAGCTGCTTCATCCCCGGCGACTCCTGTCTGCTGCGCGACATCCATGAAGCCATCGCGATTCCGGAGCATTGCCTGGACCTGCTGGTGCGGGCCGTCGCCGAAGAACCGGCCGCCATGGTGCGCGACGGCGGCGTGTTCGCGCGCGGCTTCGATGCGGAGCTGGACGAGCTGCGTGCGCTGTCCGAGAACGCCGGCCAGTTCCTGGTCGACCTCGAGACCCGCGAGCGCGCCCGCACCGGCATCGCCAACCTGCGCGTCGAGTACAACAAGGTGCACGGCTTCTACATCGAGGTCACCAACGGCCAGGCCGACAAGGTGCCCGAGGACTACCGCCGCCGCCAGACCCTCAAGAACTGCGAGCGCTACATCACGCCGGAACTCAAGGCCTTCGAAGACAAGGCGTTGAGCGCCCAGGACCGTGCGCTGTCGCGCGAGAAGCTGCTGTACGACCAGCTGCTGTCCGACCTGGCGCCGCACATCGCCTGCCTGCAGACGGTCGCTTCCGGCATTGCCCGCATCGATGCGCTGGTGGCGCTGACCTCGCATGCGGTGCGCAACAACTGGTGCCGCCCGCAGTTGGTCGATGCGCCCTGCCTGACCATCGTCGAGGGCCGCCATCCGGTGGTCGAAAACCAGATCGAGCGCTTCATCGCCAACGATTGCCGCCTCTCGAACGACAAACGCCTGCTCCTGATCACTGGCCCGAACATGGGCGGTAAATCGACCTTCATGCGCCAGGTGGCGCTGATCACGCTGCTGGCCTACGTGGGCAGCTACGTGCCGGCGACCAGTGCGAGCATCGGCCCGATCGACCGCATCTTCACCCGCATCGGCGCGTCCGACGACCTGGCCAACGGCCGCTCCACCTTCATGGTCGAGATGACGGAATCGGCGGCGATCCTGAACGGCGCCACGGAACACTCGCTGGTGCTGATGGACGAAGTGGGCCGCGGCACCTCCACCTTCGACGGCCTCGCGCTGGCCTGGGCGATCGCGCGTCACCTGATCGACAGCAGCCGCAGTTTTACCTTGTTCGCGACCCACTACTTCGAGCTGACCCAGCTGCCGGAGAGCCACCCGAGCGCGGCCAACGTGCACCTGTCGGCGGTCGAGCACAAGGACAGCATCGTGTTCCTGCACGCGGTGCAGGACGGCCCGGCATCGCAGAGCTATGGCCTGCAGGTGGCGCAGCTGGCCGGCGTGCCGCCGAGCGTGATCCGCGCCGCGCGCAAGCACCTGGCGCGCCTGGAATCGCAGGCGCTGGATGCGACGTCGCAGCTGGACCTGTTTGCCGCCGCGCCTTGCGACGATGCCGTGGAGACCGAGGCGGCGCCTGCCGAACAGCCGCAAGCCGTGGCCGCGCCGGTCGCCATCGAAGAATCGCCGGCCCTCACCCTGCTCGACACGATCGATCCGGATGCCCTGACCCCGCGCGAAGCGCTCGAGCGTTTGTACGAGCTCAAGCGACTGGCCAGCGCATAATGACCTTGCCCCGTCTGCGCCTGGGCCTTTTGCTCGCCGCCGCCCTGCTCGCGGGCAACGCGCTGGCGGCCAAGGATGCAAAGGATGCGAAAGCGGACGAGGACGTCCATCGCTTCGCCGTCATTGGGAACAATGCGGGGAACAATGCGGGGCACAGCGCTGGCGACGGCATCGACGACCGCCTCAGGCATGCCATCGACGAAGCCGACGACAAGTCGACCGCCTTCATCGTCGTCACCGGCATCAAGGGCGTCAAGGAAGCCTGCAGCGACAAGCTGTATCAACAGCGCCGCGACATGGTCGCCGGGTCGCGGCGTCCGGCCATCGTGGTGCCGGCCGCCAGCGACTGGACCGAGTGCCGCAACAGCGCCGGCCGCACCAACGCCATCGAGCGCCTGAACCGTATCCGCGAACTGTTCTACGCCGAGCCGCAATCGCTGGGTGCGCGCAAGCTGCCGCTCACGCGCCAGGCGATGAGCCCGCGCTTTCGCAGCTACGCGGAGAATGCCCACTGGTCGGTCGGCAAGGTTTTGTATGCCGCGCTGAACCTACCGGCCAACAATAACCACTACCTGACAGAGGCCGGCCGCAACAGCGAGTACGAAGATCGGCTGGTAGCGAATCGCTTCTGGCTGAACCGCCTGTTCACGATCGCCAAGCGCGACAAGGTGGAAGCGATCGTGCTGTTTGCCGAGGGCGACCTGAAGGCGCTGTCGCAGCCGACCGGTCTGCGCGCCCTGCTGCGCCGCGCGGTGCCGGTGCCGGACAACGACGGTTTCGCCGAGACGCGCCGTCAGGTGCTGACGCTGGCGCAGAAATTCCCGGGCAAGGTGCTGCTGGTCGACAGCGCGCCGCTGGCCAAGGGCGCCAAACCGGCGATCGAATGGCGCGGCAATCTCGGCCATCTGTCGGTCGGGCAGGAAGAAGTCGAGGTGGCGGTGGACCCGGCGGCCAAGGCCTTGTTCAAGGTCGGGGAAATCGAGAACGACAAGTCCGAAGAGAAACAGGACGAGAAGCACGACGAGAAGAAGGAAGGGCGCGCCCATCCCAAAGCGGTCAAGTCCAGCTCAAGTGAGCAAAAAGCAGTGCGCAAATGAGCACGGGCCGCAATCAGCGGCCCGTTTTTCATGCTCGCCGACTTAGTTCAGCGGCTGGCTGCGGAAGTGGTCGCCTTCGTCGCCGTCGTCCATGTCGTGACCGTGGCCGTGATCGTGGCCATGGGCGCCGTGCACGTGGCCGTGGGCGATTTCCTCTTCGGTCGCAGCGCGCACGTCGATGACCGACAGCTCGAAGCGCAGGGCCATGCCGGCCAGCGGGTGGTTACCGTCGAGCACGACCTTGTCGTCCGCAACTTCGGTCACGGTGAAGATCGTCGGCTCTTCGTCGCTGCCATCGGCCACGCCTTCGAACTGCATGCCGACTTCCAGCGGTTCCGGCAGGCGCGAACGCTCTTCGACCTTCAGCAGGCTCGGGTCGTAGTCGCCGAAGGCGTCTTCCGGCTCGATCTGGATGGTCGACGAGTAGCCCACTTCCTTGCCGTCCAGTTCCTCTTCGATCTTCGGCAGCGTGTTTTCGTAGCCGCCGTGCAGGTACACCATCGGCTGGGCGCCGTCTTCGATCAGGTTGTTCTGGGCGTCGGACAGCTTGTAGTCGACCGATACCACCGTGTTCTGGGCAATCTTCATTGCGCTTCCTTTCATGTATAAGGCTCGGATTATAACCCCGCTAACGCCGAAGCTCGCCGGCCGCTGGTTATAATGTCGCATGAAAAAATTACAGCTCCTCGGGAACATCACGCCCGCCCAGTTTCTCCGCGATTACTGGCACAAGAAGCCGCTGCTGATCCGCCAGGCGATCCCCGGTTTCAAACCCCTGCTCAAGTTCGACAAACTGGCCGAACTTGCCAAGCTCAACCACGTCGAATCGCGCCTCGTCATCCTCGCTGATGGGCAATGGAACATGGACCACGGTCCGCTCCAGGAATTGCCGCCGCGCAGCCAGCGCGAGTGGACCATGCTGGTGCAAGGCATCAACCTGCACGAGCCCAAGGCCGACGAACTGCTGCGCGAGTTCCGCTTCGTGCCGGACGCGCGCCTGGACGACCTGATGGTCAGCTTCGCCACCGATGGCGGCGGCGTTGGTCCGCACTTCGATTCCTATGACGTGTTCCTGCTGCAGGCGCAGGGCCGCCGCCGCTGGCGCATCGGCGCCCAGCAGGACCTGAGCCTGGTCGAAGGCCTGCCGCTCAAGATCCTCGCCAACTTCGAGCCGGAAGAGGAATTCGTGCTGGAACCGGGCGACATGCTCTACCTGCCGCCGCACTATGCCCACGATGGCATCGCCGAGGGCGAGTGCATGACTTATTCGATCGGTTTCCGCTCGCCGTCCTACCAGGAACTGGGCGAAGCCTTCCTGCAGTTCATGGCCGATTCGATCGACCTGCCGGGCCGCTACGCCGACCCCGGACTGCAGCCGGCCAAGAACCCGGCCGAGATCCCGAAGGAGATGCTCACCAGCATTACCGAAGAACTGAACAAGGTGCGCTGGGACGAGGAAGACGTGACCATCTTCATGGGCGAGTACCTGTCCGAGCCCAAGCACAACGTGTTCTTCACGCCGGTCGCCAAGCCGCTGACGGTCGGCCGCTTCATGGAACAGGCTGCCAAGCGCGGGCTGAAGCTGTCGCCGAAGACGCTGATGCTGTACCGCGGCAAGCATGTGTTCATCAACGGCGAATCCTTCGAGGTGGGCCGCGCCGACAAGGCCGTGCTCGACGTGCTGGCCAACCAGCGCAGCCTGGACGGCGCGATGCTGGAGCAGGCCTCCGATGACGTGCTGGAAGCGCTGTACACCTGGTACTCGGACGGCTGGCTCGAACTGGGCTGAATACGTCGCTTGAGCCCATGGAGATTCTGCGCTTCGACACCCGTGCCGAGTTCCAGCGCCACCTGCGCGCGCTGATGGCGCGGGCGCAGGCATCGCTCGACATGTTCGACCCGGATTTCACCCTGTTCCCGCTGGGCGATCCGGACGTCGATGCGGTGTTGAGCAGCTTCCTGGCGCGTGGCGGCCAGCTGCGCCTGGCGATGCACGGCAGCGCGCACATCGAGCGCCACGATCCGCGCTTCCTGCGCCTGCTGCGCGCGCATGGGCACCGTATCGAGTGCCGGGTGACGAACCGGGGTATCCGCCAGCTCACCGATTCCTTCTGCATCGCGGATGGCTTGCACATCGTGCGGCGCTTTCACAGCGACCATTTACGGGGCGAAGCGGCCTTTGATGCGCCGCAAGAAACCGAGATGCCGCGTGAGCGTTTTGCGGCGATTTGGGAGGAATCTCAGGCCGGTTTGCACCCGACTGTGACCGGTCTTTGACCGCCTCTTGAGGCCGTTACATGTTGTAACAATATGAATGTTGTTGTTACCTCCAATAGTTTCAGGATAGCATGTGTTTTCTATTGCGATTCAGTAAATTTGGCTATAATATCGGGTTAGGAAGATTCCGCTACGGTAATTCCTAACGAGCGATAATTACCGGTAATTATTCATCGCATTAGACGCACTTACCTTTTGAATTAACTAAGGAAAAACCATGAAAAAATCTCTGCTGATCGTCTCCCTGCTGGCTGTTGCTCTGGCTGCTTGCTCGAAGAAAGAAGAAGCTCCGGCCGCTACCACCGCACCGGCTGTTGAAGCAACCGCTCCGGCTGCTACCACCACCGCTCCGGCTGCTGACGCAACCGCTGCTCCGGCCGCTCCGGCTGCTGCTGACGCTGCTGCTTCGGCTGCTTCGGCTGCTGCTTCGGCCGCTTCGGCTGCTGCTGACGCTGCTGCCGCTGCTGCTGCTCCGGCTGCTTCGAAGTAATCAGCATTGCTTCAGAAAAGACCGGCCTGCGGGCCGGTTTTTTTTCGCCTGTACTATTTGAATTCTTATTCGCGAGCGTAAATACGGCTTGATGCAGGCAATAAAAAACCGGCCACCAGGGCCGGTTTTTTTGTGGGCGGTATCGCCGATTACTTCAGCTCGTCCACCAGCAGCTTCAGGATCTTGGCGCCGGTTTCCGAGGTCTCCGGCTTGCCGTCGTTGGTCTGGACGGTGACGTCGGTCGTGGTCGCGCTCGGCACGGCCGAGACCAGCACGCGGTAGCGCTGGGCTTCCTTGTTCTTGTCTTCGTTGCCGAACAGCTTGCTGAAGAAGCCTTCCTTCGATGCCTTGTCCGGATCGACGTAGCGCACGAAGTAGATGCCCTGCACGCGGTCGCGGTCTTCGACGGTGAAGCCGACGCGGTCCAGCGCCAGGCCGACACGGCGCCATGCGCGGTCGAAGCCTTCGTCGACGACGACCTTGCCGTTTTCCAGCTTCGCGTGCTGGGCTTCCGGCGTGGCGTTGGCGACGGCAGCGGTGGCCTGCTTGACCTCGCCCGGCTTGGTGACGCCGGTCAGCTGGGCCATCAGGCGGCCCAGGAATTCGGCTTCGAGGCCAGGATCGGTCGGGCGCACGGTCCAGGTCGTGTTTTCCTTCTGCGGGCCGGTCAGCACTTCTTCCGCGCCGCGGTGGCTGATGTAGATCTCGGTCGAGCCGTCCGGACGGCGCTCGAGGCGGGTGCGGAACTTGTCGCGCTCGCCGGTCGAGTAGGCGCCGTCGAACACTTTGCCGATGGTGCGGCGGATGATGTCCTGCGGGATCTTGGAACGGTTCTCGGCCCAGTTGGTTTCCATGACGCCGGTCTGGGCGTTCTCGGTTTCCACAGCGAAGCCGACGCTCGGCCAGAAGGCCTGCAGTTGCGGCCACAGCTGTTCCGGGGTCTGCTTGACCACCAGCCAGCGCTGGTTGCCTGCACGCTCGATGCGCACGGCGTCGGTCGAGACCGGGCCCACTGCCTCGCCCGCGACCACCGGTGCGGCCTGGGTGCCGCGCGCCTGCTGGAAGCCGGACGCGGTGGCGATGCCGCGGCCTTCCGGCACGGCGTAGCGGTTGTCTTTCTGGAGCTGGGTCAGATCCGGCGGGATGTCCAGCGGAGCAGCCTTCTTGGCTGCGCGATAGTCCACCTTGTCCTGTTCGAACACGGTCGTGCACGCTGCCAGGCTGAGTGCCAGTGCGGTCAGGGCGACGGTACGGGTAGCGTGGTGAGTCTTGATCTTACGATTCATCATGTGTTCTGAGTCTGAAGCTATCAAAGTACGCCCGATTCGCGCAGTGCCGCGCGTACGGTGTCGTGGTATTGCGCGGACAGCGGCGCCAGCGGCAAGCGCAGGCCCGCCGGCATCTTGCCCATTTCAGCCAGCGCCCATTTGACCGGGACCGGATTCGGTTCTACGAACAGCTTTGCATGCAGCGAAAGCACGCGGTTATTGATCTCGACCGCACGCGCGATATTGCCTGCCATCGCCGCCTCGCACAGTTCGTGCATGGCGCGCGGCGCCACGTTGGCCGTCACCGAGATATTGCCGGCGCCGCCCATGAACATCAGCGCCATCGCAGTCGGATCGTCGCCCGAGTACACGCCGAACGGCTTGCTGCCGGCAAACGAACGATCCAGCTCGCGCAGCAGCTCGGCGCCGCGGCCGATGTTGCCGGTCGCGTCCTTGATGCCGACGATATTGTCGATCGGCGCCAGGCGCAGCACGGTTTCGTTGCTCATGTCCGCCACGGTACGGCCCGGCACGTTGTACAGGATCACCGGCATGTCGACCGCTTCCGCGATCGCCTTGAAGTGCCGGTACATGCCTTCCTGGGTCGGACGGTTGTAGTACGGAACCACCTGCAGCGAGGCGTCGGCGCCGACGTCCTTGGCATGGCGGGTCAGTGCGATCGCTTCCGCGGTCGAGTTGCCGCCCGAACCGGCGATCACCGGAATACGGCCGGCGACGTGCTCGACCGTCAGCTTGATCAGTTCGCAGTGCTCTTCCGGGCTGACGGTCGCGGATTCGCCGGTCGTACCGACGATGACGATACCATCCGTGCCCTCCGCAACGTGCCAGTCCAGCAGTTTTCGGAGGCTGTCCTTGTCCAGACTGCCATCTTCAAACATCGGCGTGACGATTGCTACTATGCTGCCCTTAATCATAATCAGTGGACCGTGCCGTTAATAAATAAAAATTCGATTGTACTGGATAGCCCGAGGTTATGGTTCATTTCCCATTTAGATAAACCGCTCGGTTACAGCTCGGTTACATCTCCAGCCTTGCCGTACCCAGGTCGAAACCCCGCCCCACTGCACACAGGCGCTGCACCCGCGCCGGTTTCGGAGAATCGATGACGCCATCCTCGTAAGCCAGCACCTGCAAACCGCCCAGGGCCGCCAGTTCCAGCAATTCACCCGGATTCAGCAGGAACGCAGGGTTCGACGGCTTGCCGAAGACTTCGTTCCCACGGGCGAAGGTTTCATAGATCAGCACCCCATCCGGCGCCAGCGCGGCGGCGATGGAGCCGAACAGCGGACGGTGCAGGTAATTGGTGACGACGATCCCGGCCAGGCTGCCTGGCGCGATGGGCCAGGCGGCGCCAGGCGCCTCGAGATCGTGCAGGAGAGTGGTGATGCCCTGCCCGCTTGCCGCAGCCAGCGCCTGCGCATCGCGGTCGATGGCGGTGACGGCGTGGCCGAGCGATGCCAGCAGGCGCGCATGACGGCCGCTGCCGCAGGCCAGGTCGAGCGCCGGGCCGGACGGGATGAGCGGCGCCCAGCGCGCGACCCAGGCAGACGCCGTGGACATCATCAGCCGAGGATGGCGCTCAGCGGATACACGATCACCTGCAGCAGCAGCTGCGACAGGGCGATGATCGGGACGATCCAGTACACGTGCAGCTTCAGCAGGATCACGCCCATCAGGACGAAGAAACCGTAGGGCTCGATGCGTGCGTACTTGTAGGCCAGTTTGTTCGGCAACAGGCTGAAGACGATGCGGCCGCCATCCATCGGCGGGATCGGCAGCAGGTTGAAGGCCATCAGCACCAGATTGGTGATGACGCCTGCCTTGGCGACCTTGTTCGGGAAGGGTTCGCTGACGCCGAAGTACTCCAGGAACATGCCCACCAGCAGCCACAGCAAGGCCATGCCGAAGTTGGCGGCGGTGCCGGCCAGCGCCACGAAGGCCATGTCGCGCTTCGGCTTGCGCAGGCGGCTATAGTCGATCGGCAGCGGCTTGGCGTAACCGAAGACGAAGCCCGTGGTCAGGTACAGCAGCGCCGGCAGGATCACGGTGCCGAAGGGGTCGATGTGGGCCAGCGGGTTGGTGGTGACACGGCCGGCCGCGAAGGGCGTCATGTCACCGAAGTATTTTGCGGCATACGCCTGGGCGGCGTTATGCATCGTGATCGCAAAAAGAACGGGCAGCGCGTAAACTGCAAGGTTGCGTATGAGTTCATCCATAAAAGGATTCTAACAGACGAACCGGGGCCTGCCGAACTGGAGGAGGAACTACAGACCGAACGCAGCCGGATCGCCCCGGCCTTCGCGCAGCAGCACCGGTTCGTCGCCGGTGAGGTCGACGATGGTGGTCGGTTCGAGGGTGCCCGCCCCGCCGTCGATCACCAGGTCGATCTGCTTGCCGAGGCGTTCCATGACCTCGTCCGGATCGGACAGCATGTGGTCGTCGCCGGGCAGCTGCAGGGTGGTGCCGATCAGCGGCTCGCCCAACTCTTCCAGCAGCGCCAGCAGGATCGCGTTCTCGGGCACGCGGATGCCGATGGTCTTGCGCGACGGGTGCGACAGGCGGCGCGGCACCTCGTGGGTGGCGTCCAGGATCACGGTGTAGGGGCCGGGCGTGACCGCCTTCAGCAGGCGGTAGCGGCGGTTGTCGACGCGCGCGTAGGTGGAGATCTCGGACAGGTCGCGCACCAGCAGGGTCAGGTGGTGCTTCTCGTCGACCCCGCGGATCCGGCGCAGCTTCTCGACCGCCGCCTTGTCGTCGAGGCGGCAGACCAGGGCATAGGCGGAGTCGGTGGGCACCGCGACGATGCCGCCCGACTGGACGATCTGCGCGGCCTGGCGGATCAGGCGCGGCTGCGGGTTGTCGTGGTGGATCTCGAAATATTGGCCCATGTGGCTGTCCTCAGAACCAGTCGTGCCAGACCGGCGTCAGGCCTGCGGGCAAGGGCGGGAGCTTGTCGAACTCCACCCTCGCCTCGCCCGGCGCGTGGAAGTCGGTGCCGCGCGAGGCCAGGAAACCGTAGCGGCGCGCCACCTCGGCATAGGTCTCGTACTGGTCCGGCGTGTGGCTGCCGGTGACCACTTCGATGGCGTTGCCGCCCAGCTGTTTGAATTCGTCGAGCATCGCGCCTTCCGCCACCGGCGTGAAGCGGTAGCGGCCCGGGTGGGCGATCACGGGGATGCCGCCGGCCTTGCGGATCCAGCCGACCGCTTCGGCCAGCGTGGCCCAGCGGTGCGGCACATAGCCCGGCTTGCCTTCGGTCAGGTATTTGCGGAACACCTCGGACGTGCTGCCGCAGGCGCCGATCTCGACCAGGTAGCGGGCGAAGTGGGTCCGCGACAGCAGGTCCGGGTTGCCAACGTATTTGAGAGCGCCTTCGTAGGCGCCGGGGATGCCGGCGCGCGCCAGCTGGGCGCCGATCTCGCGCCCGCGCGCATCGCGCCCGTTGCGCGTGGCAGCCAGGCCCTGCACCAGCGCGGGCTCGTCCTCGTTCAGCTGCAGGCCGACCACGTGCACGGTCTCGCCGCCCCAGGTTACGGAAATCTCGACGCCGGGCACGAAATGCATGCCGAGATCCGTGGCCGCCTGGCGCGCGGCCTTGATGCCTTTGAGCTCATCGTGGTCGGTCAGCGCCCACGCGTCGACCCCGCCCTTGCGGGCATAGGCCGCCACGGCAGCAGGTGCGAGGACGCCGTCGGAGACGTTGGAATGGCAGTGGAGGTCGACTTTCAGCATGGTGTCATTGTACCTGCATCAGCCCGATCGCGACGTCAGGCGTCCGTCACTCAGCCAGGAACTCCTCGATCATCCGCGCCAGCATTTCCGGCTGGTCATGATGCAGCATATGCCCCGCATCCGGCATCATGCGCGGCGTCACTTTTGCCAGGAAGCCCATGCGGCGCTCGACCTCGTGGCGCGCCTCTTCCTTCGGTCCCATCCACAGCCACATATTCGTGTGCTCGGCCTCGACCCACAGCACCGGCGCGGTGATGCGGCGCCAGCAGGCCAGCACCTCATCGACCTGGTACAGCAGCGGGCCATGCATCTTGTGCGCCGGGTCGCCCAGGATTTCCCAGTGGCCGTCGGCGTTCTGCGCCGCCCAGTGCTGGGCCAGGAAAGCGGCGCGCGTGGCCGGCAGGCGCGGATTGGTCTTCTGCAGGCGCTGCGCCACCTCCTCGAGATTGGCGTAGGGGCGCATCGCTGGCGGCGCCTTCAGCTCGTCGAGCCATTTGGCGTAACGCTTCGGCGCCTGCTCCGGCCGGGTCGCGGCCAGGCCGAAGCCTTCCAGGTTGATCAGGCGCGCAATACGCTCGGGGCGAATGCCGGCATACACGCTGGCGATGTTGCCGCCCATGCTATGGCCCAGCAGGTTGACGGCTTCGCCCGGCGCGTAATGGTCGAGGATGGCGTCCAGGTCGGCAAAATAATCGGGGAACCAGTAAGTGTCCGTGCCGGGGCTTGCAGTCAGGCCGAAGCCGCGCCAGTCGTGGGCGATCACGTGCCAGTCGCCCTGCAGGGCGTCGACCACGAACTGAAAGGAAGCCGACATGTCCATCCAGCCGTGCGCCATGAAAATCTTGGGCGCGCCTTCGCGGCCCCAATGCCTGACGTGGGTGCGCAGACCGCGGATGGTGAGGAATTCGGAACGGGATGGCTTCATGGCGTGTGCTGGATAAAATGGGAAAATAGAACGACCGTTCGCATTATATGCACAAAGCTTGATTTCCCGCTCGCCGGCCCCATCTCAGCCCCTTGCCGGACGACAGCTGGCGCGAGGGCGTAAAATAGCGGTTATTACAACCCACACTTAACTCTTCTGCGAGCACATCCATGGCAATTTACCAGCTGGGCGAGCATGCGCCCGAGATCGACGCTTCCGCCTACGTCGCCGATTCGGCCAACCTGATCGGCAAGGTGACATTGGCGCCGAAGGCCTCGGTCTGGGACGGCGTGACGATCCGCGGCGACAACGAGCGCATCACGGTCGGCGAAAACAGCAATGTGCAGGAAGGCACGGTGATGCACACCGACATGGGCTTCCCGCTGGTGATCGGCAAGAACGTCACCATCGGCCACCAGGCCATGCTGCACGGCTGCACCATCGGCGACGGTTCGCTGATCGGCATCCAGGCCGTGGTCCTGAACGGGGCGAAGATCGGCAAGGGTTGCCTGGTCGGCGCCGGCGCCCTGGTGACCGAAGGGAAGGAATTCCCGGATCACTCGCTGATCATCGGCAGCCCGGCCAAGGTAGTGCGTACCCTCACGGAAGAAGACCTGCTCCGCCTGCAAGGCAATGCCGCCTCCTATGTCGAGCGCGGCCAGCGCTTCAAGGCGGAGCTCAAGAAAATCGGATAAAGAATGACGACTGATACCAGCAAGGACATCCTGCAAAAATTCATCTTCGACAACGCTGCCGTGCGCGGCGAACTGGTCGAGGTTTCCAAGGCCTGGGCCGAGATCCAGTCGCGCCATAGCTACCCGAAGGCGGTCAAGAGCCTGCTGGGCGAGATGGTTGCCGCCGCGGCGCTGCTGTCGGCCAACCTGAAGTTCAACGGTTCGATCGTGATGCAGATCTTCGGCGACGGTCCGGTCAAGCTGCTGGTGGTCGAGTGCGACGCCGAGCTGCACCTGCGCGCCACCGCCAAGCTGAGCCCGGGCGCCACCGTGGCGGACGATGCCACCGTGACCCAACTGCTGAACGCGGGCGGCCAGGGCCGCTTCGTGATCACCCTCGATCCGAAGGAAAAAGTGCCGGGTCAGCAACCCTACCAGGGCGTGGTGCCGCTGGTCGGCGACGACATGGCCAGCGTGATCGAGAACTACATGCTGCGCTCGGAACAGATGGACACCAAGCTGTGGCTGGCGGCCGACGACAATGTCGCGCGCGGCCTGCTGCTGCAGAAGCTGCCGCGCAACAGCGCCGTCGAAGGCCAGGTGGAACAGGCCACCGAGGAAGAGGACATCGAGACCTGGAACCGCGCGCTGGCGCTGGGCGGCACCCTGCAGCAGAAGGAACTGCTGGAAGCCGACGTGGCGACGCTGCTGAAGCGCCTGTTCTGGGAAGAGACGATCCGCGTGTTCGATCCGCTGCACCCGGAATTCCACTGCAGCTGCTCGCGCGAGAAGGTCGGCAACATGCTCAAAATGCTGGGCAAGGAAGAAGTCGACTCGGCCCTGCACGACCTCGGCCAACTGGCGATCAACTGCGACTTCTGCGGCAAGCACTACGAGTTCGACGCGGTCGACTGCGCCCAGCTGTTTGCCGCCGACACCACGGCCGACGCGATTGCGCCGGCCTCCGATGTGAAGCATTAAAAACAAGGTCCGCATGCGCGACACGCCCCGCTCCGCCTTCCCGCATTTTTGCGAGATCGCTACCCGCTGGATGGACAACGACGTCTACGGCCACGTCAACAACGTCCATTACTACAGCTATTTCGATACGGCGGTGAACCGCTTCCTGATCGAGCGGGGCGTGCTCGACATCCACGGCGGCAAGACGGTCGGTTTCGTGGTCGAGACCGGCTGTTCCTACTTCCGCTCGATCGCCTTCCCGGACATCGTCCACGTGGGCGTGCGCGTGGCCAAGCTGGGCAATTCCAGCGTGCGCTACGAGATTGGTCTGTACCGCAACGACGACGAGATGCCGGCTGCGGCCGGGCATTTCGTGCACGTCTACGTGGACCGGGAATCGAACCGGCCGGTGCCGATTCCGGACGAGACCCGGGCGCTGCTGGCGACTCTATCGTAGGGTGGGGTGATTCAAGCCGGGGGCTTGAATCACGAGCCCACGCGTGGGCACGGCGTGCCCACCCTACGCATACATATCCATTTGTTGTTGATCTGACATAGTCATACCCGGCATACTCGGCAGCATCTCCTTTCTGCCGAGGTCACCATGCGCCGTGCCGTTCTCTCCGCCTTGCTCGCCTGCCTGTCCGTTGCCGCACAGGCCGCTGTCACCCCTGTCGACGTCGGCACCCCACTGCCGCGCTTCAGCCTCATCAAGCCGGGCACCCACCATTACCTGCGTTATTTCCGCACCATTGAGGGCGCCAATATTCCGCTCGACATCTGGGCCCGCGAAGTGCGCTTCGAGCAGCGCGAGGGCAAGCAGCAGATGCACATCGTGCAGCGCTGGGATGGCGCGATGGCCTCGCCGACCGCACCTGCATCGGTCAAGCGTCTCGACTCCTGGTTCGAGACCGCCACCTTCCGCCCGCTGAGCCATGTGCGCATCACCGAGCGGGACGGCAAGAAGCTGGTCGAAGGCGTCAACTTCGGCAAAGAAGGCGTGACCGGTATGCCCGACCTCGCCGACAACGCCCTGAAAACGCTCTCGGTGAGCTCCGCCGAACCGACCTTCAACTTCGAAACCGACATCGAATTCCTGCAGGCACTGCCGCTGGCCGAGGGCTACGAGGCCAGCATCAACTTCTACCATGCCGGCGGTTCGGCGCCGCCGAAGCGCTACAACTTCAAGGTGGCAGGTTCGGCAAGCATCGCCGGCCCGGCCGGCCCGGTCGACTGTTGGATCGTGACGACCGACTACGGCACGCCCGGTGCCGAGTCGACGTTCTGGTTTGCCAAGGGCACGCAACTGATGCTGCGCCAGGAAAGCGCGATGCGCGACGGCAAGGTGCTGGTCAAGACCATGATCGACTGAGCAGCGGCCGCTAGACGGGATCCTTGAACAGCCGGTCGACGTAGCACCATCCCCAGGTTTCGCCGGGCTCGCCGGAACGGATCACTGGATGGCCGGTCGCATGGAAATGTCTGGTGGCGTGCTTGTTCTTCGAATCGTCGCAGCAGCCGACGTGGCCGCACACGAGGCAGACGCGCAGGTGCACCCAGCTGTCGCCGCTCTGCAGGCATTCCTCGCAGCCCGTGGTATTGCCCTCGCGTTTGCCGAGGCCCTGGAAGTGTTCGCAGTCATTGCTCATGAGGTCCTCTCGCTGCCTGTCGATTGCTGCCGGTCGGGATTTTTTTCCTGCATCGGCATCCATACCGCCAGGTCCCACGCATTGCGGATGCCGATCACCAGCAGGAACACCATGGTCGCTGCGACGCCGAACAGGGCATGGGCAGCGTCGCGCAGCACGGCGACGCCCGCCGCCAGCGTCAGCGCGTAGGCGCAATAAGGCAAGGCGATGTACCAGACCCAGTCCATTTTCGACAGCCTGTTTTCACGCCAGCGGCGCGGTGCGCGCGTCGACCACAGGTACAGCATGGACAGCAGGCTGCCGAGGCACAGCAGCCCGCCGGTCAGTTCGCGGGGAATGGCCGAGCTCAGCATCATGTGGGAGACCACCAGCACCGTGGTGAAATAGACGGCATTCGGCGAAATGAAGGCCCTGACGCCCGTCTTGTTTTCGGAAGCGATGATCGATGGGCCCAGCGAAATCACGACGAAGAGCGCGCCGGTCAGCGTGACCGCCGCCGTCCCGCACAGCAGGAAAAACTCGTGCCATTGCTCGAGCGCGTGAGGCCAGGATGCTTCCATGACGGCTCCTGTCGGCGGTGATCGTCGTCCGGCGATCATAGCAGTGCGGATGCGGAGAACGGCGCGCGCCTGTTCGTCGATTCGAAAGAAGTCGAACCGGAAATAACCCTGTCGGAATCTCCTGAATCCCAAGCTTGCATATTTTCAAGTTGATTAAAGTCAATTGAATTGAATCAACGCTGCGTTCCAATGGCGACCAGTGCACGAATGCGTGCGCGCGGTGCCGGGATAATGTCGCTTTTACACAAAGGCGATATGTCCCGGTCAGTCGAATCCGTCGTTTTGGAGATCAGGAAATGAATGAACATGTTTTGCCTCGCAAGGTCGTCGCCCGCTATCCGATTGCAACCATCGGCTCACGCACCAGCCGCGGCGGCCAGGTCGTGCTGGGGTCGAACGACCAGTTCGCGGACGATTACCGGATCGCCTGCGTGGGCGACCGCGTGCGCTACCCGGACGGCAGCGAAAGCGTGATCACCTCGGGCGCAGGCCATGCATCGACCATCGGCAACCGCCCGATCGCGCTGGTCGGCAGCCACGTCGCCAACGGTGACCGCATCGTCATGCGTGCGCAGAGTATGGGCGAAATCGTCGTACTGGAAGGCGATCCCGTGGTGGGCCTGCTGGAGCCGGGCTACATGCCGCCGCAGTCGAGCGCGCCGGCCTGAACAACGCCGGGCTTTATCCGCGCGGGCAGGATGCGGTGGCCAGCTGGCTGCCGGCCTGCAGCGCGGCGGCGAAGGCGGACGGCGCCAGTTCTTCGCCAAAGCGCTCGCGCAGCTGCTGTTCGGTCAGCGGACGGTGCCGCGCCGCATTGGAGGCAATCGCATAGGTCATCGAAGCGGCCGGATCGCGCGCCACGATCTGGCCGGCATCATAGGCATTGGACAGCAGGCCGAGCGCGAACTGGTCGCACTGCGCGCCGGCCTGGCGCAGGTAGGCGACGGCCTGCTCTTTCCACTGCTGCACTTCCGGGTCGTCGGCGCGCGCGCCCAGGTCGACCGGTTTCCCGCCCGGCCCTTCCATATAGAAATCGATCATCGCTTCGTGCTGCCCCGCATCGGCCAGCTGGCCCAGGAAGCGCATGCGTTCCTGCAGCTGGGCCGGCGACACGTTCGCGCACAGCTTGTGCATCCGCTCGCGTTCGCGCCTGGTCTCCTTGAGTTCCTCCTCGCTGAAGAATTCGGGCAGCGGATCGTCGGCCGCGGCGCAGCCGGATGCGGCCTGGTAAGCCTCGTAGGCCGCTTTCAAGTCGCCGGTGCGGGCGCGCGCGGCGCGTTCGGCGATGTAGGTGGCGGCATCCTGGCCGCCGAAGTCGACGGGACGACCGTTGCGGCCATAGAAAACCTGCGCGGGCGCCGCGACGAAGTCGTCTTTCGGCGCCGGTCCCTGCATGGCCAGCATGCGCGGGTCCATCCAGCTGCCGCTGGCCTGGGCGGTGTGCGCGGCAGGCGCCGGGGCTGCGGCCGGCGGCTCGGGCGCGGCGCCCGGCCGCAGCGTGAGCACGGCGGCAAGGCCGGCGCCGGCGGCGGCGAGAATGGCGAGGGTTCGAAGTTGCATCGGACAATCCTAGCAGCACCTGGCGGCAAGCACTGCGCACACTGCGGCGCAGTGCTTGCCCGCGGCTAGCTTAGTTCCACAGATAGCAGTAGGTCTGGCTGCGTTCCAGGTTGGCGCTGACGGTGCCGGTCGAGGACACGGTCTTCAGGAAGCCGTTCGGGGCCGAGGTGGTCGGGGTGGCGTTGCAGTTGTTGTGCACCCAGTGGATGCCGCTGCCGTCCGAGTATTTCTGGCCGCAGGCTTCGACGCGCTTGCCGGCGGTCAGGGCTGCCAGCGAGGGCGGCATCGAGGTCGAGTTCTTCACGTAGTCGCTGGCATAGACGTTGTCCATCGCGACCTGGTAGGAACGGCCGTCCTGGTCGGCCTTGATGTACATGATGGTGTGCGAGACCTGCACGCCCTGGATGGTCTGGGAGGCGGCCTGGAACTTTGCACTGGTGGTGATGGTGCCGGTCAGGTAAGTGCCTTTATTGGTGGCGCAGGTAGTGGCATCCGTAGCGAATGCGCACAGCGGCGCGAACAGCAAGATCGCGAGCAGGTTCTTTTTCATTTTCCGTTATCCAATCTGTCGTTATAAGTGTGAGTTCCCGCTCGATGGCGGGCTGCCGCCCTTCCTGCCCAAGCCTCGACAATACAGGAGGACTGCAGAGGATTCTATTCCTGCTCAGCAGTATGAAGACACATTGTTACAAAATGCTTATTGGATAACGGGCGCTAGAGTTGATAGTCGCGCCGATCGACGAAAGTCACGATATCGAGCGGGCCCGAAAATTCGATCGCTTCGCCGCTGGCGATGCGTTTCGGGTCGAGCGCGAGGATCTTGCAGTCACCGCTGGCCCCATCGGCGGCGGGTTGACCGGCAACCAGGATGGCGCCGCCTGCGCCGAGGAAGCAGGCCTTGATGGCGTCATGCCTTTCACGCTTGAGGTCGGTCAAGGCCACGTGGTAGGAAGAGATCTTGCCCTTGACGGCATCGATCTGCCGCGCGGCCTTGCCGAGCTCGGCGTAGCTGCTGCGCTGGTCTGCGCCAAGATGCAGCGAAAATGCGACGAACATGCTGTGGTAATGCCGGTCGATCGCTTGCCGGACCTGGATCGTGCCCTCTTCGAGATAAGCCTGCCCGACTTGCGGCAGAATGAAATAGCCGCCCCTGCGCACAGGAACGGTCTCGTTGACCGACTGGCTGACGATGGCGATGCTGCCGTGCGGCGGCGTATAGGCGTCCTGGTCCGCCAGGGACATCGAGGCGTAATGGAACCTTTCCCAGATCTCGATCAGGCGCGATTCCCGGGGCAGCTGTTTGCGCAGGAAACTGTAGTCCCGGATATATCCCGCATACGCAAGTTCAGCGGAAGGCGCTGTGTCCTTGATTCTGGCGCCGGCGACCTGGACCGACTGCATGGGCGCCGGCGCTTCCTGCGCCTGCAGGCTGAACGCCGAGGTGAACAGCACGACAACCACGCCGAGGCGCAAGGATAGTGAAAGGCTGAACGGGTAAGGCATTTCCTGCTCCATAAAAGATGGATTACAGGAAACGATTATATTGTCACATCAGAAAGATGTCACGGCATGTGCAGGTCGATGACCTTCATGATGGCCAGCGTGGTGTCGAGGCTCATCTCGCCGGCCAGCATGGCGTCGGCGAGCTCGGCGCGCGGCAGGCTGGCGGCAGCAGCGAGAAGCGGCAGGCCGTCGGAGCGCGCGACCGTCGCCAGGGCCTCGGTCATGGCCTCGGCGTTGCCGCTCTCGAACGCGGCGGCCAGGTAGGCGGCGACGGCTTCCAGCGTATTCAGTTGCTCGTTCATGCTCAGTCCTCGAGCGGTTTCTGGGGCTTGGCGCCCTTCGCGCCCTTCGGTTCGCGCGGCGGTGGCGGCGGCGTCATCATGACGGCCGGCTTTTCGTCCTTGCGCAGCACCTGGACGAAGATCTCGTTCTGCTTGATCATGCCGAGTTCGTAGCGGGCGCGTTCCTCGACGGCTTCGGTACCGTCGCGCAGGTCGCGCACTTCGGACTCGAGCTTGGCGTTGCGCGCCTTCAGCTGGTCGGTGCGGGTATGGCTGGCGGCGAGCTGCCGTTCCAGTTCGCCGACTTCGAGCCAGCCCCCTTTCCCCAGCCACAGCGGGTACTGGATCAGCAGCAGCAAGGCGGCGAGAGCGAGGGTGATGATGCGCATGGAAAAAGGAGAGGTTTACGAAAAAATTCCCGCCAGCGTTGCCGACGGGAATTTCCTGCAATGCAGATATTACTTCAGGTTGTAGAAGGCGTCACGGCCCGGGTAGCTGGCGATGTCGCCCAGATCTTCCTCGATGCGCAGCAGCTGGTTGTACTTGGCCATGCGGTCCGAACGCGACATCGAGCCGGTCTTGATCTGCAGGGCGTTCAGGCCCACGGCGATGTCGGCGATGGTCGAGTCTTCGGTTTCGCCCGAACGGTGCGAGATCACAGCGGTGTAGCCGGCGCGCTTGGCCATTTCGATGGCGGCGAAGGTCTCGGTCAGGGTGCCGATCTGGTTGATCTTGATCAGGATCGAGTTGGCGATGCCCTTCTGGATGCCTTCTTTCAGGATCTTGGTGTTGGTGACGTACAGATCGTCGCCCACCAGCTGCACGCGCTTGCCCAGGCGGTCGGTCAGGATCTTCCAGCCGTCCCAGTCGCCTTCGTGCATCGCGTCCTCGATCGAGATGATCGGGTACTTGTCGCACCAGGTTTCCAGCATGTTGGTGAAGTCGGTGGCGCTCAGCTGCAGGCCGCCCTCGCCTTCCAGCACGTACTTGCCGTCCTTGTAGAACTCGCTGGCGGCGCAGTCCAGGCCGATCGCGATCTGGGTGCCGGGCTCATAGCCGGCCTGCTCGATCGCCTGCATGATCAGCTTGATCGCTTCTTCATGGTTGGCCACCGACGGAGCGAAACCGCCTTCGTCGCCGACCGCGGTGTTCAGGCCCTTCGAGTGCAGGATCTTTTTGAGGGTGTGGAACACCTCGGCGCCGTAGCGGATGGCTTCCTTGAAGGACGGGGCGCCGACCGGGATGATCATGAATTCCTGGATGTCCAGGTTGTTGTCGGCGTGCGCGCCGCCGTTGATGACGTTCATCATCGGCACCGGCATCTGCATCGCGCCCGAACCGCCGAAGTAGCGGTACAGCGGCAGGCCGGCTTCTTCGGCGG
>Ga0308160_10000167_pt1 | contig 169829 bp, 154 predicted proteins | sample PhyFR1_FD_201036 | JGI IMG/M metagenome (GOLD analysis project Ga0308160, IMG submission 201036) | Phyllosphere microbial communities from UC Gill Tract Community Farm, Albany, California, United States - DLSLF.R1 | ecosystem: Host-associated > Plants > Phyllosphere > Unclassified | place...
GAAAATTTATTCAAAAAGTTTTCTCCTTTTCAATAAAAAACCTACTTTTGCATCATCCCAAACGGATATGCCCGGATGGCGGAATTGGTAGACGCGCTGGTCTCAAACACCAGTGGGAAACCGTGCCGGTTCGACTCCGGCTCCGGGTACTAAAAGCCTCTTTACTAAATGTAAAGAGGCTTTTTTTGTGCATAGTTGTCGGTTCTGACTTTTTTGATGATTGCGAAAATCGCATGATCATAACTAATCAAGTTAAACATTAAAACTGATACATCCTAATACCAACTTATAGCTAATAACAATTTTCAATCAATTTTTAGACAGTGATCAGTCACTGGTTATTCAGTTTATACTGAGTGATCACTGAGCAAGCACTGAACGATCACTGAACAAGCACTGAACAATCACTGTCAAAAGACCCAAGTTGGTCACGAGTTGATCCCAATTTGCTCCAACTAAAAATTAAAAGAGAAAAAAGGGAAGGTGCTTTCGTTAGAACTTCCTTAGTATTCGTTCACTATTTAGTTGATATTTCTGCGCCTATCCTCAGGGATGTTAACGACAAAGTAGGTGTTATCTTAATGTAGACTTATGGATAGGAAGCTCAAATCCACTATAGTCAAATTATCGATGGGATATGCCTTTTTTTTATAAACTTTCGTTAATCTGAATATTGTTGTTTAAATTGGAAATACCAAATATAAACTTGGATGAAAGCGGTATTTTTATCTTTGGCATTAGTATGTTTTTTTCTCGGGCATGGGCAGGTTGGCTTTGTCCTAAAAGGAAAAAAGAATGTTAAACTGCCCTTCCTTTTTGTGCATAATTTAGTCGTTATTCCGGTTCAGGTTAATGGATATCGGATGAATTTTCTATTGGATACGGGGGTTAAGGAAACGATGATATTTGGAGAGACCTTAAAATCAATTGACAGTGCTGTTTTCGTTAATAAATTTCAGGGTTTAGGTAGGAGTGAAGGATTAGATGGTTATCTGTCTATAAATAATCAGGTCACTATTGCTGATGTTTATGAGGATTTAGATCAGCCGATTTATATTCTACAAAATGCGCATATCGATATTTCTACCCGAATCGGAATAGAGGTCAATGGGATTATGGGAAGCCGTTTTTTTGAAAACTATCAGGTAGAAATGGATTTTCAGAAACATCGAATTACCTTATATCACAAAGATAATCAACCGAAAGGATTGGCTAAAATGCAGTCTTTGCCTCTTGATATTTTAAATAGCCGACCTTATGTATCGGTGGCTTTTAAACAAGGAGACGAAGCAATTGATGGTCGCGTATTAATTGATATGGGAAATAGCGATGCTTTAATGCTTATTCCTTCAAAATTAAATAATTTTGACATTAAGCCTCCCTTTATCGAGGATTACATAGGTCAAGGGTTTAATGGTGAGATCTATGGAAAAAGAAATCGAATAAGATCCCTTGAGCTGGGACCATTTACGATGAATTATCCGCTGGTTGCCTATCCTGAATTGAGCTCGTTACAACATGCAACATTTGTGAGTGAACGAATAGGTTCCATTGGCAATGAATTGCTACGCCGGTTTAAAGTCGTATTCGATTATCCGAACAAGATGATCTATCTCCACAAGAATAAAGATTTTGATCGATTTTACTATTTAAATATGAGTGGATTGGAAATTATACATGATGGAATTAAATACGAAAAGGAAGAGATTCCTGTCGTTCTTCAAAAAGACGGCGGTACAGAAGTGAGAATGGGTAATAGCGTACAGTATCGTTTTGTGCTCAGAAATATGTACAAGATTGCAACAGTGCGCGCAGGATCACCGGCGGCAATCGCAGGATTGATGCCTGACGATAAGGTGCTGCGCATCAATGGTAGATCGGCATCATCTTTTTCTTTGGAATCCATTCATAATCTTTTTAAGTCAGAAGAAGGGAAAGAGATGAGATTTCGGATAATAAGGGGGGATCGTACGCTTGATTTTAAATTTGTTTTAAAAGATCCGCTACCGTTCAACACAAATTAAATGTTGTAAAGATTGGAAGTTTTAACATAACTTACCTATATTTGCACTCGATAATAAATTTTTTTAACAATTAAACACGAAGAGATATGTTGGTCGCCAAGATTATATCGCAGCAAGCTTTTATGGCAAATGGATTTGCCAAAGGCAATCTTCGTGCTTTTCGTCAGCTATAAGACATTCTTAAAATATGAAAGCATCTTGATGAATTCAATCTCGCAGAGGTAGATTAGTCAGATCAAATCATTATTTTGAATAAACCAATCTAACAGATGAAAAAGCCGAAGTTCATTCGGGCTTTTTATTTTCCGGATTTTCTGTTCAATAAAAATTAGCGAGGCTCTAAAGGTGCTCCCTGCTTGTTTTCATACGTGTACCTACTGCACTATGAAGCTCATGGGGTATAATGTGCAAGCAGACTAGTGTATGAATTGAACGGTTAATTTCCAAATAATGTTCCGAATTTTTTCAAAATGCAGTCAATTTTCGTAAGAATTTTGATCGTTATTGTTTATACTTTTTTACAAAAATGGGAAGTAAATTATCTGGAAAGGACTTAATAAAAATAGGCTTTCCGAAAAATAATATAATTAATATAGCTCTCGGGTTAATTGGACGTCATCGAAAGAATGAGAAGAAAGAAACAATTCTTCTTGAATTAACGGAGCTTTTGACTGACTCCAAGAGGTTTATGGGGCATAATATATGGGGGAAAGTCGCTGAAGGTTTGGTTAAACCTGTTGAAATTCGTATGCAGGAGCTTAACGATCATGGTGCTCCTTTTACAATATTTGGTGAAAATGAAATTGATGAACAGGCAAAAAAACAGTTATATGATGCATTGAAATTGCCTATTGCGAGGCAAGGGGCGCTGATGCCAGATGCGCATGCGGGCTACGGGCTTCCTATTGGAGGAGTCTTGGCAACAGAAAATGCTGTTATACCTTATGGTGTAGGTGTTGATATAGGATGCCGTATGAGCTTGTCTATATTTGATTTGCCTGGCAGTTATTTTAAGGGGCGGGAATTCCAGCTGAAAAATATACTGAAGGAAAATACAAAATTTGGTTTGTATGATACACATCCTGTGAAGCATGGCCATGAGATTTTCGCTAAAACTGAATTTAGGGAAGTTCCTTTGTTAAAATCTTTATTGAGTAAAGCTTATAGGCAGTTTGGAACATCTGGCAGTGGAAATCATTTTGTCGAGCTTGGAGTTGCTGAGCTGCATTCAACACGAGCAGAGTGGGGGATAGCATCTGGGCAATATTTGGCTGTCTTGTCCCATAGTGGATCCCGAGGACTGGGGGCGAATATTGCAAAACATTACACAGCTCTGGCAGCTCGGTTATGCCCTTTGCCTCGGCATGTTCAGCACTTGGCCTGGTTGGATCTAGCAACACAGGAGGGACAGGAATATTGGATGGCCATGAATTTAGCGGGGGAATATGCTCAGGCATGTCATGAAAATATTCATAAACGTTTGGCTAAGGCACTCGGGGTACAACCGGTGTTGACGATTGAAAATCATCATAATTTTGCATGGAAGGAATCTGTGGACGGTAACGAATGTATTGTACACCGAAAAGGAGCAACACCTGCCGGTAGTGGCGTATTGGGGATAATTCCTGGTTCGATGACGGCGCCTGGATTTATTGTGGAAGGAAAGGGGAACATCCTGAGTCTGCAATCTGCTTCACACGGGGCGGGACGCGTGATGTCGAGGTCAGCTTGCAAAAGCAGTTTGACCAAAAGCGCCATGCTGAAAGATCTGGAGGAGCATGGTGTCGAACTAATTGGGGGTGCATTAGATGAATCTCCGCGCGCTTACAAAGATATTCATCGGGTGATGAAATTACAGGAAGAGCTTGTTCATGTCCTTGGCACATTCAGTCCGAAGATTGTTCGTATGGATAAATAATATGATGGAGGAAAAGTACTTGCAAATTACCTCAGGACGAGGTCCTAAGGAATGCAATTTGGCTGTTCGGCTTGTGATTGATCGCATGTCGTCCGAAGCTGATAAAAATGGAGTAATAATCACAGTGGGAGAAAAAGAAGAGATAGAGGGACTTCCATGTTCATTGATAGTGAAATTGACAGGATGTGACGTCGGCCAGTTTATCGAACGCTGGCGGGGGACCATCTGTTGGGTCTGTAAAAGTCCCTTTAGGCCTTTACACAAGCGTAAGAATTGGTTTGTCGAAATTAAAAGTTGTCATCCTCCCACTAAGGAGAAAGTCTTGGATTTGAAAGATGTACATTTTCAGTCTATGCGCAGCAGTGGAGCAGGAGGACAACATGTCAATAAAGTAAGCTCGGCAGTCAGAGCTACACACGTTCCGACAGGAATAAGTGTTCAGGTGATGGATACCAGGTCACAACTGCAGAACAAAGAGATAGCAATTGAGCGGTTGGTAGAACGTCTGGAGGAGTTAGGGCGTGCTGAGCTCAATGTAGCGAAAGTGCAGCAATGGCGAAATCAGCTAGAGGTGAAAAGAGGCCTGGCAAAACGTGTTTTTCATGGACAGAAATTTATTGAACAATAACTTCATTCCGATCGTTAAAGATCCGAAAAAAATTAGGTAAAGCCTAAGGTGATTATTGAAAAAGCCATGAACCTCAAGTTCATGGCTTTATTTTTAAATGCAATATTATTTTATGTTGAACCGTATTTTCTTCTGTAAAAGATCTAAAATGTAGAAAATAATTTGTTTAATTGCCTTAGTAATTAGTATCTTTAAGATGGACAGTCCGATAAATGGCTGCACAAACTATATAAACTTAAAGAGCATTCATGGCTTGAATCGTGACAGGTTATGATGTGTTGAATTTAAAAATTCGATATGATGATTAAATCTCCTGGTTTCCTTTTTAAGGAGGCAATTAAGAACGAAAATCCATTGCAAATTGTTGGGGCTGTTAACGCCAACCATGCGCTGTTGGCTGAGCAGGCTGGCTTTAAAGCAATTTATCTTTCCGGTGGCGGTGTTGCCGCCGGCTCATTGGGAATACCGGATTTGGGTATTACAACACTTCAGGATGTTTTGATTGATGTTGACCGCATCACAAATGTCTGTAATCTGCCACTGATGGTGGATATTGATACAGGCTTTGGTCCATCGGCATTTAATGTCGCACGTACCATCAAATCGTTAATTAAGGTAGGAGCGGCGGCAATCCATATGGAAGATCAAGTAGGTGCTAAACGCTGTGGGCATCGCCCTGGAAAAGAGCTTGTGTCAAAATTCGAAATGGTTGATCGGCTGAAAGCCGCTGTGGATGCACGGACTGACGACGATTTTGTCATCGGTGCGCGTACTGATGCTCTTGCTTCTGAAGGCCTGGAGCTTGCTTTGGAAAGGGCTGTTGCCTATAAGGAGGCAGGAGCCGACTTTATCTTCGCCGAAGCAGTGCATCATTTGGATCAATATATTCAATTTAGTGCAGCGACTGGGCTACCTATTCTGGCTAATATTACTGAATTTGGGCAGACTCCTTTGTTTAACCTTGAAGAGCTGCGTCAAGCCCATGTCTCCATCGTGTTATATCCCTTGTCAGCTTTTCGGGCGGCCAACAAAGCTGCAACAGATGTGTATCATCATATCCGGCAAGATGGTAGCCAGGCTAATGTGATTGACCGGATGCAAACGAGAGAGGAGCTGTATAGAAGTATCGATTATTATGCCTATGAAGATCGATTGGATAAATTGTTTAACAAATAATTATAGACAGATGGAAGAGACAAAAGATACTGGTTTTAAACCTAAGAAAAGTGTTGCGCTCTCGGGTGTGCCCGCTGGGAATACCGCGCTGAGTACTGTCGGTAAAAGTGGCAATGATTTACATTATAGAGGATATGATATCTTAGATTTAGCGCACCAGGCTAGTTTTGAGGAGGTGGCTTATCTGCTTGTTTATGGTAGTTTGCCAACTCAGGCCCAGTTAACCGGCTATCAAAGCCAGCTGATTAGTCAGCGTGGGTTGCCGATTACTGTTCAGCAAGTACTGAAACAGTTGCCTTCCACTGCCCATGCGATGGATGTCTTGCGGACTTATGTCTCTTTTTTTGGAAGTGTATCACCCGAAAAAGAAAGTCACCCCATTGCTGGTGCGCGCGATATCGCTACCCGTCTGATGGCCTCTATGGCTTCAGCTTTGCTTTACTGGTATCATTTCAGTCAGCATGGACGTGAAATTCAGGTAGAGACCTCTGATTCTACTTTAGGAGGGCATTTTTTGCACCTGCTTCACGGGAAATCTCCTTCGATATCTTGGGTAAGGGCTATGCAGATTTCGCTTAATTTATATGCTGAGCACGAGTTTAATGCTTCGACCTTTAGTGCGCGGGTCATCGCGGGAACAGGATCTGATCTATATTCTTGTATAGCCGGAGCTATTGGTGCTCTTCGTGGTCCCAAACATGGCGGAGCCAATGAGGTGGCGTTTGAAATCCAGAGCCGTTATGCAAATGCCGATGAAGCAGAAGCTGATATCCGTAGGCGTCTGGCAAATAAAGAGGTTATTATCGGTTTTGGCCATCCGGTATATACGATTTCAGATCCAAGAAATCAGGTAATTAAACAGGTTGCCAGGGAGTTGTCGGAAGAAGCAGGGGACATGACACTGTATTTGATTGCAGAAAGATTAGAGAAGGTGATGTGGGAAGAAAAGAAAATGTTTCCAAACTTGGATTGGTATTCCGCAGTATCCTACCATCTCATGGGAATTCCGACAGAAATGTTTACGCCATTATTTGTTCTATCACGTATCACCGGTTGGTCAGCACACGTTTTTGAACAACGGCAAGATGGAAAAATTATCAGGCCAAGTGCAAATTATATCGGGCCGGAGGATAGACCTTTCGTCCCTATTTCCGAACGATAAGTTCTGGTCAAGGCATGAACAGAAGTTTTTGTCAGGGATAATGTCGCCCGAAGGAAACATACGGACAATTTAAAGAATAAATAGAACGACAGTCTTATACGAAATAAAATAATGAGTTCAGCAATATCAAATGAAAGACCACAGCCAGATCAGGTTTTAGTGGACATTGTGGACTACGTCCTAAATTATACAATTGAAGAAAAAGTAGCATGGAATACGGCATTTTATTGTTTTCTTGATACCATAGGTTGTGGCTTAGAAGCTTTAACCTATCCAGCTTGTACTAAATTGCTGGGACCAATTGTGCCCGGGACTATTGTACCCAATGGTGCTAGGGTGCCAGGTACTAATTTTCAGCTTGATCCAGTTCAAGCAGCATTTAACATCGGTACAATTGTTCGATGGCTAGATTTCAATGATACTTGGCTTGCTGCCGAGTGGGGACATCCATCTGATAATCTTGGCGGGATTTTAGCTGTAGCGGACTGGTTGAGTAGGACGCACATTGCAAACGGTCAAAAACCTTTGAAAGCTAAGCAACTACTAGAAGCCATGGTCATGGCCCATGAGATACAAGGTGTTTTGGCCCTTGAAAATTCGTTTAATAAAGTAGGTTTAGATCATGTTATTTTAGTGAAGGTAGCTTCAACAGCAGTAGTGGGTCGATTGATAGGACTGACAAAAGAGGAACTTCTTAATGCGGTTTCTTTGGCTTTTGTGGACGGCCAGGCATTGCGTACCTACCGTCATGCCCCTAATACAGGAAGTCGGAAATCTTGGGCCGCAGGCGATGCTACTTCACGTGCTGTTCGTTTAGCTTTGATTGCGAAAACCGGAGAAATGGGCTATCCGTCTGTTCTGACAGCTCCAATATGGGGATTTTACGATGTATCTTTCAAAGGCAAAGCATTTAAGTTTCAACGTGCATACGGATCCTACGTGATGGAAAATATACTCTTTAAAATTTCCTTCCCAGCTGAGTTCCATGCACAGACGGCTGCCGAAGCTGCGATGCAACTCCACCGGCAATTGAAGGAATTCGGGAAAAGTAGTACAGATATCGCGCGTGTGACAATTCGTACACATGAAGCCGCCATCCGAATCATTGATAAAAAGGGACCTCTGCATAATCCTGCAGACCGCGATCACTGTATTCAGTATATGGTTGCTGTCCCATTAATCTTTGGCCGTTTGACAGCTGAAGATTATGAAAATCATATTGCTTTGGATCCCAGAATAGATGAGCTTCGCGATAAAATTTTCTGTATTGAAGACCCTCAATTCACGTCAGATTACCACGACCCACAGAAGCGGGCAATTTCGAATGCTTTGACAATTGAGTTGAATGATGGTACCTTATTTCCTGAATTGGTTGTCGAATATCCGATAGGTCACCCAAGACGCAGGGCGGAAGGGATCCCTAAGTTAATAGAAAAATATAAAACCAACCTTGCCCGGGTATTTTCTGAAAAGAAGCAGAGACAGATACTCGAAGCAACATTGGACTATGATACTTTTGTTGATCAGGATGTTTCTTATCTTATGGATTTGTTTGCGTTATAAAAATATCAAAATAGGGGAGCATATAGCGACCCCTATTTTTGTTCATATTGCTCTTATGGTGCTAAATTATTCAATTTAGATAACCTTGTTTTTATATTTGGCCGTTTTGTATTTTTTCTGAATTGGCTTTTTTTATTGGCAAGAAAGAAGCTTCGCCTGGTTTCGCAGCTGTTGGTCCTTTCGAAATCATAAGGTTTTTGAGTGCACGGGTGATATTCTTGTGTTAATTGTCTTAATACTGTATCGCTGTAGTATTTGGTAAAACGAATAAGTAGATCATCTAATGCCAATTTGAAAGGAAGCCAGTATAAAATTTGAAATTCTTGTTAGCCAGCTCTTTTAGTGATTCAGGAATATCCCATTGTTCACCATAGGCATAAAATGTTTGGCATTCCGCTACGAAAACCGGGAGGGTTGTGAGGTCGATATGACCAAATACCCCACCTGTATAAGAAGCATAACCTACTCCTAGGATGGCACCAATATCTCCGTCAATAGGTCGATCAATTATACCTCCTTCTAGACAACGATAGCTATCTAAGGCCATGACATGGAGCAGTCTTTTACGAATAATTAAAGATGTTAAAGTGTTTTCTGACAGCGGTATCATCGGATTTTTCCAAATTGTTTTCTTTTTGGTTTCTATGTCGTAATCGTAAAATCCAACACCTGATTTTTTACCTTTTCTTCCCTGATCAACCATTTTTTTGAGGTAGCGATATGCCCGTTGCTGGCTGGCATGAAGAGCCGGAAATTGATCGTAAACATGAAGCATCAATTCCAGTGATATTTCGTCCAATACCGCTAAGGGGCCTACTGCAAATCCTGCAGCGGCAGCTTCCTCTTCTATCAGTAAAGGAGAAATTCCTTCCAGTACCATTGTGATGCCTTCCAATAAATAGTTGAAGAAGATGCGTGAAGTGAAAAAACCAGGGCCATCACGGACAATGATTGGAATTTTATTAAGCTTTAATGCTGTGGTAAGTGCTTTCTCCAGCGTTATTTCATCAGTTTCCTTTCCGCAGATAATTTCGACCAGGGGCATTCGATCTACGGGAGAAAAGAAATGCATGCCGATAAAACTTTTGGAATCATGAGTTGCTTTTGCGAGTTCAGTAATGGGTAAAGAGGTTGTATTTGAGGCAAAAAAGCCATTATCTGCCAAATAGGGAAGACTTTCTTGAGTCACGGCTGCTTTTAAAGAAAAATCTTCAAATACAGCTTCTATAATGCAGTCGGATCCATTAAGATCACCGACTTTTTCTGTAGGTTGTATGCGGGAAAGCAGTTGTTCCTGTTGGGATTGGTTCAGGATTCCCATAGATAGCAATTTTTCGCAAAGTTGGGTCGAATAAGCTTTACCCCGTTCGGCCTGAATGATTGTAACATCTTTTAAAACGACTTCGATTCCTGCCCGGGCAGCTTCATAGGCAATGCCAGACCCCATCATTCCAGCGCCCAAAATTCCTATTTTCTTCAACGTATAGTTGTTTGGCAGCCTGATTCGGCCTGGTGATTGTGCGTCTTGAACTCCATAGTAAAGGGTTCGGATCATATGGAGCGGCTCAGGTCGATTTAACACTTCAAGATATAAAGTTACCTCTTGCTCGATAGCTTGAATTGCGGTAGATGAAGCTCTTTTCTTTAGCAATTCTATGACTGCATTCGTTCCGGGGTATAAGCCGCGTGCCCTTTTTTGGACGCTGAGAATGGTTTCATCGCTTATCTCATCTATTTGTTTCGTGTGATTGTCTGCAACGATGAGCGGATTATCAAGAATCCAGTTTTTTGCTAATAATTCGCTATCGTCGTGTGAGCATGTGACTTCATTGATTAATCCCAGTTTATAACCATCTTCACTATTCATAAGCTTCCCCTGTGTCAGAAGATTTAAGGTGGAGGAATTCCCGATCATTGAAGGTAAATAAACGGTGCTCCCAAAGCCTGTAAATAAACCATATTTGCTTTCTGGGAAGCCAAATTTGAACTTCTGTGAGGCAATACGGTAACTAGCCCATAGCATAGTTGCCAGTGCAATATCCGTACAGTTGTCTGTAAAAATCGAGGCAATAGGCTTATTTAGCTGTTTCCATGCCAAGACTTTCAGCATAAGTGACTTTAATTTTGATACAGCTGAATCACTATGAGGTAATTGATCAAATAATTGCGTGTATTCGATTTTTCCGGTTGGAATCGGGCAATGGTATATTACCCCAATTGTATCTTCCTGTTTAAGAAGGAAGGTGACTAAATCGATAAATTGTAGGAGGTAATCTACCAGATGCAATTGTTCGGGGAATACCTTTGTTAGAGGTGTTATCGTAATAATCTGTTGATTATCTCGCTCTATACGAAAAAGGGATTGTTTTAAATAGGGGCTATTTTCATCCATGATACTAGAAATTGATAAGAAGAGTTTAATTGGATTTGTCCGACTGATAAGTGATATTATCTATCGTCATTTTCGCAATAATTTCGAGCATGATTTCTGAAGTTCCTCCGATAATTGTACCGACACGCACATCTCGATATAACCGTGCTATTTTATAATCTTCGGTAAATCCATAGCCACCAAATAGCTGGAGGCACTGATTGACGACACGTACTGCGAGTTCGCTCGCTTGTAATTTAGCAATAGAGCATTCCTGTACGGCATACTCGTTCTGGTTTTGAAGATCACAGCAATGATAAACAAACGCTTTGGTTGTGGCGATATCTGCCGCCATTTGCGCAATGCGGTGTCTGATAGTTTGGAATTCCTGAATTTTTTTTCCAAAAGCTTCCCGTTGGGCAATATACTCAAGTGTATATTGAAGTGCGGAATCTGCGGTTGCAATACTATGAATAGCGGCAGTAAGCCGCTCCAATTGGAGACCATCCATTAAATAACGAAATCCTTCACCTTCTTTCCCGAGAAGGTGAGCGATGGGAACTCGAACATTATTAAACCCCAATTCGGCAGTATCCGATGCATGCCAGCCTAATTTTTTAATTTTATTTGTAGAAACTCCGGGAGTGTTTTTATCAATAATTAGTAGACTAATACCCTTTGTACCTTGATTGGGATCGGTTTTGACAGCTGTGATGAAGAAATCTCCGTAGTAACCATTGGTAATAAAAGTTTTGGAACCGTTGACAATATAAAAGTCGCCATCGCGGACTGCGGTCGTTTTGATGTGTTTCACATCGGAGCCTGCACCGGGTTCAGTAATTGCAATTGCACTGATCATATCGCCAGCTATGACCGGTTTAAGATAGCGTATTTTTAGCTCATCCGAGCCATATTTCAATAAATAAGGGGCTGACATATATTGGATAACAAGTGTAGAGATGGTAAATCCTCCCGAGAAACAATAGGACAATTCTTCACAGAGCACTAGCGAGTAATAAAAATCGAGATCAACTCCGCCATATACTTCTGGATAATTGAGTCCCATGAGTCCCATGTCACCCATCTTCTTCCAGATATTTCGATCTATTTCTCCACGTTTTTCCCAATCGTCGACATAAGGGATGATTTCTTTCCGAATAAATGTGCGAAGTGTGTCGCGAAAGATCTGATGTTCAGCTGTAAACCGGATTGTCTGCATAATCGTTTATCTTGCTTCTGGTTATTTTATATGCGTGGGTTTATGAATGCCCGCTCGCTCGGATTTTATGTAAACGAATTTAATGAAAAGCCTTCGCTTTTTGCAAATTTTTATTCTTTATTTTCTGTTAAATTGTTTAGGTAGGGAAGTTTTTTATTTGATTTTTGTCCATTTATTTTGTTTTAATGCAAAAAAATAAAACCGAGTTATTGTGTTGTCTCTGTTATATTTTTTATCTTTAGGCATAATTATAAACTTTTTATACCATGTCAAAGAGAGTATTTATCGTCGCGGCGAAACGTACGCCAATTGGAAGTTTTGGAGGTGCATTGTCGTCTATCTCAGCGCCAGATCTTGCCGCTCATGCTGTCCGCTCTGTTATTGCTGAAACAGGTATCTCTAGTGATTCAATTGAAGAAATTATCATTGGTGCCGTTTTGCAAGCTGATTTGGGACAGGCCCCAGCCCGGCAGGTCGCCCGATTGGCGGGTTTGTCAGATCATATCTCCGCAACAACCATTAATAAAGTATGTGCAAGTGGAATGAAAGCTATCGCAGTTGCTGCGCAGTCCATTCTATTGGGAGATGCAGATGTCGTGATTGCAGGTGGGATGGAGAGTATGAGTCGAGTGCCATTTTATGCGAATACCATGCGTTGGGGTGCCAAGTTTGGAGCTCAAAGTCTCAGTGATGGCTTGCAGCGTGACGGTCTTAGTGATGCCTATTCGAATGAAGCAATGGGTGTCTTTGCAGAATTATGCGCTGAAAAATATGGTATCAGCCGCGAAGATCAGGACAATTATGCAATCAGTTCTTATAAGCGCAGCCTTGATGCTTGGCAAAAAAATAAGTTTCTAAAAGAGGTTCAGTCTATAGCGGTGCAAACCCGTAAAGGGGAATTGATTGTTTCGCGGGATGAGGAATTCTCCCAAGTCAATTTTGACAAGATACCCGAACTTAAACCCGCTTTCAAAAAGGATGGAACGGTGACTGCAGCAAATGCATCGACAATCAGTGACGGGGCTGCGGCGGTACTTCTGATGTCTGGTGAAAAAGTGAGTGAGCTTGGCCTTACTCCACTAGCTGAAATTGTCGCTTACGCTGATGCTGAACAGGCCCCAGAGTGGTTTACAACCACACCAAGTGTTGCTACAGAAAAAGTGTTGAAAAAGGCTGGGCTAACGATTTCGGAAGTTGACTATTTTGAATTTAATGAAGCTTTTTCTGTTGTAGCTTTGGCTAATGCGCAAATTTTAGGCTTGCCCTTGGACAAGGTAAACATCTATGGTGGTGCAGTTTCCTTAGGTCACCCATTAGGTTGCTCAGGTGCGAGAATTATTGTAACACTTAGTAGTATCTTGAAGCAAGAGGGGGGGACGGTCGGACTTGCGGCAATATGCAATGGTGGTGGTGGAGCCTCGGCAATGATTATAAAAAAGATTTAAATTCTTCGTCCAGATAATGCTGCTTGAAACTTATCTGGACGGAGTTTGCCCTTATTGAATGGGATTGTTTTTAACCACGTAGCTTCCCTGGAAGCTTATTTTTACAGGAAGTAATAGCACTATTCTTCATATAGTCGACTTGCTTCAACGCCATGTAGTGCAAGTTCTGATTCGATTTCCGTTGGATTTAATCGAATGCCTTCTATGGTTAATAGATTATAAATAGAATCCAGGTCGATTTTCCATTCGTGGATGCCATTCAGTTTTTCAACAGCCTGTTTGATTTTGTCTACAAGGCTGGGATGTTGTGCATTAGTTTCGAAAATGAGCTTTTCCATAGTGTTTCATATTAAGCCTGATAGAAAACCAGGCGGGTTTAACCAAAATAGCGTAGACAATCATTTGATCGGCTAATTACAATAGTCTCAATATAAGGATAATAAACTGAAATTAATGTTTTAAAGTGACTAAATTGTAATGAAACTGTTAATTTTTGTAATAAATACATGGAAATTTTAAAGTTGTATTTTTTTATCTAGAAAGCATTTAATTTCGTATTATAATAAACTAATCTGTCTTAGATATTGTAGGGGTTTCCTAGTGCCTGATTTTCATTTGTAATGAAATTTTAGGTAAGTTTGGAATGAACATGACAACTGAGATCTCCAATATAATCATCCTATTGCTGCTGACAATCGTTGTTGTACTATCCGGTTTGTATCTAGTTTTAAAGCAAAAATACAAGAAGCTTGTGGTAGAAAACAGACGACAAAAAGAGCTTTTTAATCGCATGGATAATGAAAAAATTGATCATTTCCACCGCGCCCAGTTAAATCCACATTTACTGAAAAATTCATTGAACGGTATTCTTTCCCATGCTTATCAAACCTATTATACTATGGACAAATTGGCTATGGTATTGGATTATGTACTCTATGAAAGTGGAGATGAGCTTGTATCGCCTAAGGCCGAGATTGAGTTTGCACGCAATCTTATCGAAATTAATAAGGTGAAGCTTAGCCCTCTATTTGATATACGTGTTAAATTTGATATTGATGAATTAAATGATGCTATGTTTGACACACCCACTTTGGTGCCTTTGCTGACGGTTGATTTGATCGAAAATGCATTCAAGCATGCGGATTTCCATAGTGCTGATTCCTTTATTTCTATAACTATGACATTTAAGGAGGGAGTTTTAGGGCTTGTTGTCAGTAATCGAATATCAAAGCGTTCTCCCTTGCAAAAACAAAAAAGTGGCATAGGTAGCAAGACTTTAGAAGAACGTCTCATGTTATATTATCCGGGCAGACATCAATTAGATAGGTTTGTAGAGAATGACGTTTATAGTGCCCACCTTCAAATCAGATTATATGCAGATTGAGAGAAATTTAAAGTGTATACTTTTGGATGATGAAATGCCAAGTTTGCGTTTTTTGAAAATGCTCTGCGAGCAAATTCCCGGACTGGAGGTGGTCAAGGCTTTTAACGAGCCCGTTGCATTGTTGCGGGAGTATAAGGAACTAAGTTTCGATTTTTGTATTTTGGATATTGAAATGCCTGAGTTAAACGGATTTGATGTAGCCAAGGTGTTAGAAGGATATCCAATTGTGTTTTCTACAGCATATAAACAATATGCGAGTGATGCTTTTGATATCAACGCAGTTGATTATATGCGCAAGCCAATATCATTACAGCGTCTTCAACAAGCGATTTTGAAAGTTGAACAAGTCCTCAATAGTCAAGGCGAAACCCATTCTTTTGCCCAGTTTAATACCAATAAAGGGAAGGCCATACTCCATTTTGAACAAATTAATTATATTCAGATTGCTGAAGTGGACAGTCGCGATAAAACAGTATATCTTTCGGATGGCTCCTTTGTGTTGTTAAAAAATATAAATTTTGATAAGTTGCTTGGAATCTTACCGAACCATGATTTCATTCGCATTAATAAAAAGGAAATCATTGCAACGCGGATTGTCAAATTTTTCTCTGCCGATGAGGTTACTAGCAATTTATCGGATGAACAAAATATACCGCTTCTTTTTAATTTGGGCGAGTCCTATAAAAAAGTGTTCCTTGATAAGTTCAGTTGATTACAAAATTCTTTTGTTTCATTACATTTTTTCTTAGTCTGACCTTCTGGACAAACTTAAAACTGCGATAGAATTATATTTTTGTTGTGACCATATTTTGGGGCACTGTGCCTCATAGCTATTGGTAGAGATTAATATGCTATTGTCATTACATTTATTTTAATTGCTATTAAAAATGAGAAAATACAGGAATACGATCTTCTATGTCGTTCTGATAGGGACGTTGCTTGCGGTTATGTATTGGGTAATTCATTTGGGGACACAATTACAAGCTCCAGAATTAATTAGTGGAGAGAAGACAAGTAAAGGTGCTTGGCAAGATTTTACATCGACATTATTACATAGCCTTCAGCATCCGTTGGCTATCTTACTCGCCCAGATTGTAACGATTATTATCGCAGCCCGTATCATGGGCTGGATTTGTATAAAGATTAAGCAGCCTGTTGTGATTGGAGAAATGCTGGCGGGAATTATACTGGGGCCATCTCTATTAGGCCTCTATTTTCCGGAGTTTTCACATACGCTTTTTCCAGTTGAATCATTAAGTAATTTACAATTTCTGAGCCAGATTGGGCTGATCTTGTTTATGTTCATAATTGGTATGGAGCTGGATTTGAATGTGCTGCGGAATAAGGCTCACGATGCGGTTGTGATCTCCCACGCGAGTATTGTGATCCCCTTCACATTAGGCATCTCGTTAGCTTACTTTTTATATTTATTTCACCCGCCGGCCAATGTTGAGTTTTTATCCTATAGTTTGTTCATCGGTATTTCAATGAGTATAACCGCATTTCCAGTTCTCGCTCGTATTATACAGGAAAGAGGGTTGCAAAAAAGTAAACTGGGAGCAATGGCGATTACTTGTGCTGCGGCCGACGATATTACAGCTTGGTGTATTTTGGCGGTAGTGATTGCGATTGTAAAGGCCGGTGATTTCGCAAGCGCATTGTATACAATTGGGCTGGCTGTTGCTTATGTGCTCATTATGATTAAAATTGTGCGTCCATTTTTGATGCGGGTAGGAGAGGTTAAAGGGAGTAAGGAGGCCTTAAGTAAGCCCGTTGTTGCTATTTTTTTTATCGTGTTGCTGTTTTCGGCATACGCAACCGAAGTTATCGGTATTCATGCGTTGTTTGGGGCTTTTATGGCCGGAGCAATTATGCCTGAGGGGAGTCGCTTCCGGACAGCATTTATCGAAAAAATCGAGGACGTTTCCACACTGCTCCTATTGCCTTTGTTTTTTGTCTATACCGGCCTCCGTACTCAAATTGGATTACTCAACGACCCTCAGCTGTGGATGATCACTGTTGTTATTATTTTAGTAGCCGTCATTGGTAAATTTGCAGGTAGTATGTTGGCCGCGCGTTTTGTTGGTCAAAGCTGGAAAGATAGCCTGAGTATTGGTGCATTGATGAATACACGTGGGTTGATGGAACTTATCGTACTTAATATAGGTTATGATCTCGGCGTTTTAAGTGCTGAATTATTTTCGATGATGGTGGTTATGGCATTAATTACCACCTTTATGACGGGCCCCTCTTTAGATTTAATTAATTTCCTGTATCGGCCAAGGAAAAGTTCATTGCAGGAAGATCTACAGAATAAAGCAAAGTTTAAGATTTTGTTGTCATTTGCGAAAAGCAATACAGGAATTTCATTACTGCATTTAGCAAACGCTTTAACGTTGAAATCAAAAAAAAATGCGGAAATTACAGCATTGCACATCGAACCTTCCAATGAATTACATCATTATGAAGTGGAAATACAGGAGTTGGATAGTTTTCGTGAAATCAAACAAGTCGCCCAGGAATTAGAACAGCCTATACAAACGGTCTTTAAAATTTCGGGTGATATTGACAGTGAAATTGTTCAAACTTCCAATGAAAAGGAACAGGATTTATTGCTCCTAGGTGTAAGTGAGTCCATTTATGAAGGTAGTTTACTCGGCCGATTTTTAGATTTTACTTCGCGGATCATAAATCCGGAAAAGCTGTTTCATACGGTGACAAATGCGGAGTCCCCATTCGCTACTTTCGATCGAAATCAGCAAATTAATGCCAAAGTCAATGCTATGGTAGGCATCTTGATCGATAAGAACTTTGTAAAGGCAAGACGTGTGATTGTTCCTATTGTATTAAAAAATGACGAATTTTTATGCGAGATGATTCAGCGTCTGATTCAGCATTCGGATGCTCAAATTATCGTTTGGGATCTCAATCAAGTCCTGAGAAACAAGGAGAGTTTCAAAGAGAAATTGAGACAATTGGAGCAACTTGTTCCCAATCATCTTACTATAACAGAAAATGAGTTAGATCTTGAGACTTGGCATGATCAGGATTTGATGTTGATTAGCTTACCTAGCTGGAATAAAATTGTCAATAAAAAAGTTCCCTGGCTCCATTTAACGCCGTCGACACTGTTGATGGCCGACCGAAAGCCGTAAAAAATAAAGCCCCTAAATCTCAGACTTAGGGGCTTTATTTTTTATCTGAAACTTATTTGCTTATTTTTTCTATTGCTATTTTCAATCCGATCAGTTTTTCAATATCAGCTAAATAAGGTCTTTCTTCTACATCACAAAAAGAAATTGCTTTCCCTGCTTGCCCAGCCCGGCCTGTTCTTCCAATACGATGGACATAGGTTTCAGGAACATTTGGGAGATCATAGTTGATCACCAGCGGGAGCTGTTCGATATCAATTCCCCTAGCCGCAATATCGGTAGCAATCAAAATTTTAATGTGGCTTTCTTTAAATTCACCTAAAGCCTTTTGTCTTGCATTTTGGGATTTGTTACCATGAATGGCGGCAGCTCTCAGACCATTTTTCGCAAGCATCTTAACGATTTTATCCGCCCCATGTTTTGTCCGGGAGAATACAATCGTACGTTCATGCTTAAGCTTTTTTAATATGCTGGTCAATAATTTGATCTTCTCTTTCTTCTCAACAAAAAATACCGATTGATTTACTTTTTCGGCCGTTGAGCTTACTGGAGTTACATCAACCTCAATGGGTTTATGCAGTATTCCATGTGCAAATTTACGTATGTTTGGGGGCATAGTTGCTGAGAAAAACAACGTTTGTCTTTTTGAAGGAACCTTAGCAAGAATTTTTTTGATATCATGAATAAAGCCCATGTCAAGCATATTGTCCGCCTCGTCTAGTATCAAGATTTCGATTTTATCGAGAGAAACTATTTTTTGATTCATTAAATCCAGTAATCGCCCGGGGGTAGCAACAAGAATGTCAACACCCTTTCTAATTTCTTTAACCTGCTTTTCTTGGCTTACGCCACCGAAAATAGTGCAATAATTTAATTTGAGATGTTTTCGGTATAAGTTTATATTATCTCCAATTTGAATCGCTAGTTCACGTGTTGGAGTCAGTATTAACGCCCTAATCGGAACGAGTTTACCCGATGTTTTGCTTTCTTCAAGACGCTGTAGAAGCGGAAGTGCAAAAGCCGCAGTTTTACCTGTTCCCGTTTGTGCACAACCAATAAGGTCATTGCCTTCCAGTATAATCGGAATGGCTTTCTGTTGAATTGCAGTAGGATGTGTATAGCCAGTTTCTGTTATTGCTTTTAAAAGCGGATCGATTAAACTGAGTTGTTTAAATTCCATAAGTAGTATGTTCGAATTTGTCTTAAATAAAACCTTTGAGAACTATTTTTATGCCTTTATTTGAATGCTAAAAGCCCTCCAACAAAAAAATAAAAGGTTGCTTAAAATAGTAAAGGAAGAATAGGAAAAAGAAATGGGATAAGTCATTAAGATTTACCCCATTAACAAGAAAGTGTATTTTTTGGATTACGCCAATTTTACATTTGTAGCGCTGATCCCCTTTGGAGTTCTTTCTACATCATAAGTAACAACGTCGCCTTCAGATACTTGATTTTTAAGAGCAGAAACGTGTACGAAAACATCTGCGCTACCATCCTCTGGTGTAATAAAACCAAAACCTTTAGTTTCATTGAAAAATTTAATTTTACCTGTATTCATTATTTTTAATTAAGTGCGGCAAGGTAGGTATAATAAATGATTAATCTTTTATTTTTTTTAATGAATTATAAAATATGTGGTATAATTGACACTTTTCTGTGTCGAAGATGTAGATTAGATTACCGCGAAAGGATGGATTTACGGAATAGTGCTGTAGACAAATGTAACAGCACGAATTCATTGGGCTATTGTTAGTCGTATTATTAATTATTTAGATAAATATTTTTTAAAAATATTTGTAGTTCGTAAAAATAGTATTAACTTCAAGCGCCCCTCCCAAGGGCATGTTTTTCATAGGTAGATGTATGGTCGAGTGTTTCTAACTCGACCATTTTTTTATTGTTCAGCTATCTCCTCCGTATTTGTCTATATATATTTTACAATACATTTTGTAAGCACCTAAATTCATTTTTTGTATTTTCATCGAAATAATTTGTTTTTAATAGTAAAGCGATTATAGGGACGTTCATCTGAAATCAGTATGTATTCTATTCGTATTGAGAATCTAGATGATATCCAGAAAAAACTAAGCTTAAACCAATATCCAATGAATAGAAAAGATTTTATCAAAACGTCTACTGTTTTAGCTGCATCATCATTTTTTTTAAAAGCGAAAGGTTCAAATTTTTTAGATCAATCCATTCGAGTTGGATTAATTGGTGTGAATGGTATGGGCTGGTCTGATTTGAATGCCTTATTAAAGAATGATGGGGTGCTTTGTACTGCTCTTTGTGATGTGGATGAAAATATTCTCAGTAAGCGAGTTGAAGAGCTTCAAAAAAGAAACATTCATGTCGAAACTTTTGTAGATTATGGAAAAATGCTTAATAGCTCCATCGTGGACGCTGTCATTATAGCAACACCAGATCATTGGCATTGCTTGCAAATGGTAGATGCCGTGAACGCAGGAAAGCATGTCTATATCGAAAAACCTATTGGCAACTCTATTCTGGAGTGTCAATTGATGCTTCAAGCTGCAAAAAAGAATAAGGCTATTGTACAAGTTGGGCAATGGCAGCGGAGCCAGCAACATTTCAAAGATGCTATTGATTTTGTTCATTCTGGTAAATTGGGTAAAATAAGGCTGGTAAAGGCTTGGTCTTACCAAGGATGGAAAAGTGCCATTCCCATCCAGCCAGATGAACCTGTTCCTGCTGGTGTACATTACACTGAATGGCTTGGACCTGCGCAAAAAAGACCGTTCAATCCGAATCGGTTCCATTTTAATTTCCGATGGTTTTGGGATTATGCAGGTGGTTTGATGACAGATTGGGGGGTACACATGCTGGATTATGCTTTAATTGGGATGAAGGTTTCGGATCCAAAGTCCATTATGGCATCTGGAGGAAAATTTGCATTTCCGGACGATGCTGGACAGACACCCGATACCATGACTGCCGTCTATGAGTTTGATGGCTTCAATATTCAATGGGAGCATGCTAAGGGAATAGACCTCGGCCCTTATAACCGAAATCATGGTGTGGCATTTATCGGTAACAATGGTACTTTAGTCTTAAATCGAGGCGGATGGGAGGTAATCCCCGAAAAAGGAAGGATGGAAGCCGTTCCGATGCAACCTTCTTTAGATAATGGGTTGGATAAACATATGGAAAATTTTGTCAACGCCATTCGCCAGGGTAATCCGCAGTTACTTCATGCTCCAATTGAAGCAGGAGCTCATATAGCTATATTTTCGCAGTTGGGGAATATTGCGTTTAGGACTGGACAAAAACTCTACTGGGATAAAGAACGGCAACATTTTACTGATCAAAAAGCAAATAAATATTTAGCTTCAGTTTATCACAACGGCTATAAATATCCAAAAGTTTAACGCCAATAAGTTGGTTGCTGACTAATTAGCTATATCAGCAACCAACAAATCATTCCTATGTTGCCGAAAAGACAAACTCATTTGCTTGATTGATCTCTTCGCGATTGATGGAATGCCCTGCGTTTTGATAGACAACTAGCTTTACATTTGCATTCATTTGTTCTAAGATGGATGCAGTATCTTTGACCCGTTCCAGTGGAACATGGAAATCGGGATCACTAGTGCCGATAAAAATTGGGGTTTGCGCAAAATTACCTTCATATAGATCCCGGTTAATTTCTTCACCTATGACTCCACCGATGATTGCCACGGCACCCCCATAGTGTTGCGCATGACGCGCCAGATATTCAAGTGTTAAACAGGCTCCTTGGGAAAAGCCAAAAAAATAAATGTTTTCGGCTTGTATTCCCTTATCTAAAGCCAATTTGACGCTATTATCGATCAGATCAATTGCTGAACTCAACTCGGGTTCGTTCTCATGTACCGGAGCAATAAATGAATAAGGATACCAACTATGATTTTCTGCCTGCGGAGCAATTAATGCAAAATCGTCAACATTCAGGTAGGATGACATACCAAGGATATCTTCGGCGCTTCCGCCACGACCATGAATCATTATGATCGCTTTTTTTGCTTGCTCCAAATTTTTGCCTGCAGTTTTTATATTTATTAAATGACTCATTATGTCCTTTTTCTTGATATTAATTTTTAAACGGTCCTTTTAAACCAGACATCCTGGTACAGTTCAGGGTGTCGGTGGAATTGTGCGTTTACATAAGGGCACAGCGGCACGATTTTCATGTTATTTTCACGCGCATGGGATACCAATTTTTCTAATAGTATTTTTGCAAATCCCCTGCCTTCATAAGCTTCATCGACTTCAGTATGGTAAACAACTAGATTACCGTCAACGATAGCGATGCTCATTAAACCTGCTTTGCGTTCATCGGAGAATAATTGGAGCTCTCCACGTTGATTTTTGTCTAATACAATTTCGGTTCTTTCCATAGCTTTATCCCTCTGTTAAATAATGTTTATATAATTTAATTAATCAATTTTCGGTAATGTCTGTTCAATCTGTGACCGGTAGCCCTCATATTGATTTGGTAATTTTAATGTCGTTCCCAAGCTTGATAGCGGTTCGTCTACAGTAAATCCGGGATTGTCTGTAGCGATTTCAAATAATACACCACCTGGTTCGCGAAAATATAGTGAGAAAAAGTAATCGCGATTTATTTTTGGTGTAATATCTAATCCCGCCGAAAGTACTTTCTCGCGATACTCCATCAATACATTTTCGTCTTTTACCCGAAAAGCGACATGATGGTTGGTACCCGCTGCATTTTTGCCGTAGGGCATATTTCGATCTGCTATAATGTCGACGATGTTAGCCGTATTAATGCTGTCGGTTGTTAGTCTATAATGACTGTTGTCTTGCTGTTGAATAGAATAACCCAAAATATCTGTCAACACCTTTACCGTCGGATCAGCTTCTTTTAATGAAAGAGTGACATTATGGAATCCCCTTAAGGCATGTTCTGCATTGATATCCTCCGTTGTCCAAGCTTTTCTAGTATCTTTTGTTTCAATAAACTGAATCTGTAAGCCATCGGGATCATTGAATGAAATAAGCTTCTCGCCAAAAATTTCACTTTCCTGTAAAGTTACCTGATGTTCACTTAAGCGATTTTTCCAGAAATCAAGACTACCATTTGGTACAGCATAGCCTATGTGGGTAGCCATGCCTGCTCCTGGAGTGCCTTTTCCGATACCTTCCCAAGGGAAAAAAGTAAGGATAGTCCCTGGTTCACCCTGTTCGTTACCGAAGTAGAAATGATAGGTGCCAGGGTCGTCAAAATTGACAGTTCTTTTCACTAGACGTACACCCAATACTTTTGTGTAAAAATCGAGATTTCGTTTTGCATTATCAGCTATCGCTGTAATATGATGTAACCCTAATATTTTATTATCCATATCTAATACTTTTACTTTATTAACTGATGTAAAGTTATGATGATCAATAGGAAATTTTATTGAACTAGATTAATAAAAACTATAATTGGCATTTTTGTTTTCATAGGGATGATGATTTTTTAAAATACATAAAAAAACACCTGAAATGGGGGACTTCAGGTGTTTAACCTAACCAATTATTAACCTAAATTTATGAAATGTATATTTCTGAATATTATACTGAAATGATAAATCCAATTATCATGCCAGTAATCAAAAACTCAATTTTCCAAAACAAAAAAAGACCGTGTATGTTTTATTCACTCGATAGATTGTATTCGGCTAATGGATCCATAATTCGAAAATTTTAATTCATAAATAGATTTAAAGATGAAAAATATAGTAAGAATTCAACTACTGACTTTCTCCATTCTATTTCTAATGACAGGGTGTCAGCAGTCGCAGACCAACGAATTAAAAGATGTTGCACAAAAACAACTTGACGATAATAAAGAGAATAAACGAATCGTGTTAGATTTTTATCAACAAATGTTTGGCGATAAGGATATTTCTGCAGTAGACAAGTATATTTCTCCTGAATATATTCAGCATAATCCATCTGTAGCAGATGGGGCGATCGCATTTAAACTTGCCGCAACAAAATGGTTTGAAGGGCAGCCTAAAACGAAAATTGATGTACAGCATATTGCTTCCGATGGAGATTTAGTCTTCATACATCTGAAAAATAGGAAACCAGACGGTAGTCTTAAATCAACGATTGACATCTTTAGGTTGGAAAAAGGTAAAATCGTAGAGCATTGGGATGTTCAGCAAGAGGTTCCTAAAAATGCAGCAAATGCGCATCCCATGTTTTAGGGAGCTTGTTAACCCCCTTTCTTTTTGCCCTTGCTTTGTAAACCTGTTTATTTTTTTTGTAGACCTGTGGGGTATGGCAAATTATGTATAAATTTAAGCCTAAATCATTTTGTGCACAAACCACCAATTCTAATCATGAAAAGAGCCCTGGGCCTAAGTTGTTTTTATTTATTGTTGTCTGCGTGTGGTGTTCATCATAACCCGAAAGGTTATCCATATGTATATATACAAAAGAGGGACCGTGAGGTTAAAGAGTGGAAACTGGTATGGGAGGAGAACTTTCATTCCCCCAAACTAGACGACAGAAAATGGTCCCGAATTCCAGCGGGAGGAGCTGATTGGAATCGTCATATGAGTACGGACGACGCCTGTTTTGGCTGGGAGAATGGAGAATTAATTCTTAAAGGAATAAAAAATACAGATAAAAATAAAGATCCGAGACCCTTTTTGACAGGCGGAATATGGACTAAGGGAAAGTTTGCCTTTCAGTACGGCCGTATTGAAATTAGAGCTAAACTTGGAAGTGCAAAGGGGGCATGGCCAGCGATGTGGATGCTGGCAGAGCTGGACAAATATGGAAAGTACCCCAAAAATGGTGAAATTGATATTATGGAGCACCTTAATTTTGATAAGATCATCTATCAAACTACGCATTCATATTATACCTTGGATCTGGGGCAAAAGGAGCATCCGAAACATTTTGGTACAGCATCGGTGAAAACCGAAGAGTATAATATATATGGTATAAGCTGGTATCCCGACCGCATCGTATTTCAGGTGAACGGTATTGATACCTTTACCTATCCACGAGTCACCGGTGTCGACTCTTCTCAATGGCCCTATGATCAACCCTTTTATTTATTGATTGACCAACAGTTGGGCGGAAGCTGGGTTGGAGAAGTAAATCAAGAGCAGCTGTCAGTTGAGATGCGTGTTGACTGGATTAAAGTTTACCAATAACCGCTGTCAATCCGCTGTAGGCTAAAAGGTGAAAAATATGTAACGCATTTGGGCTTCCGCTTTCTAATAATACGGATATGGAGTTAGCCGAATTTTATCTATAATTGATGACTAGGTGATAAAAACTTAATATACATGACGTAGGGAAAATGTTTACTTTTGGCCAAATTATGGAAGATAATACGATATTCAAGATTAGCAATAAGATTAAAGGAATTCGAAAAGAAAAAGGAATTACCATACAGGAAGTTGCGGATAGAGCGGGGGTAAGTAAGGGGCTTATTTCGCAGATTGAAAATAACAGAACAATACCCTCTCTACTCGTATTGATTAATATCATCAATGCACTGAATGTTGATCTAAATGAATTTTTTAAAGACTTTAATTCCGAATTAGATTCAGGTCCAGTCGTCGTTAGGAAAAAAGATAGTTATAGTCCATTTGAAAAAGAATCGGCTATAGGCTTTCATTATAAGCGCATTTTTACCTCAGCAATGGATAGTTCGACTATGGATATTGTACTTTTGGAGTTGCTTCCTGACGCCCAGCGCCCAATGGTTGAGACCGAAGCCTATGAATATAAATATATCATTAGTGGACAGGTTGAGTACGTCTTCAACGATCAAAAAATCAACTTAGAAGAGGGTGATTCAATTTTTTTTAATGGCAGATTATCACATACACCACGAAATATCGGAAAAGAAAAGGCCGTCATGCTCATTATATACTTTTTTGAGAATAAGAAATAATTAGTAATCCATTGGTTGTTAAAGCATCACTGATTTGTAAAGTGATGCTTTTTTTATTTTGTACTTTTCGTATATCGATTGGATATTTATATTTGTTTATAAATACTTAACAAAAGTTTAGTCTTGTGTTAATTTCCATAATTTACTTTTGGTTGCGGACAATGAGGTCTGGCAGCAAGTTTAAATGATGGAGTTAAACCAACGAATAAAAAGTCGAATAAATAGATTGGATGAAAAGTCTGTGGCTATTCTTTTGGCAGTTACAGCATTTTTATGTTATACGAGTATGTATTCATTTAGAAAGTCATTTACGGCATCTGCTTTTGCAAATGATACTATTTTTGGTGTTGATTATAAAGTCTGCATGGTCGTCATTCAAATGTTGGGATATCTGTTATCAAAGTTTTATGGAATAAAATTTATTTCAGAAAGTAAACAACGTAATAGAGGACGGTATTTAATTGGTTTGATTTGTATTTCATGGATGGGACTTTTGGCATTTGCACTCTGTCCGAGACCTTGGAATGTTGTTTTTCTTTTTATCAATGGTTTCCCATTAGGGATGGTTTGGGGATTGGTATTTAGTTATTTAGAAGGAAGGCGTTTTACAGAGATTATGGGGGCAGTTATGTCAGTGAGCCTGATCTTTGCTTCCGGACTGATAAAGACTGTCGGGAGGTGGTTGATGTCTTCTTTTCATATTAGTGAATTTTGGATGCCATTTTTGACGGGTTTACTTTTTTTTCTACCGTTTGTTTTGTGCGTATGGATATTGGAAAATGCTCCCGGGCCGACAGAAGAAGATATGAAGCTTCGGACAGAACGCATTGCAATGGATGGTAAAATGCGAAAACACTTCTTTAGAACCTTTATGCCAGGTATTGTATTGACTATTATAATATATACCATGCTGACTATTTTACGTGATGTGCGGGATAACTTTGAGGTAGAAATATGGCAGATGTTACATTTAAAAGGGGCAGGTATTTTTGCAAAAGTTGATGGAACTATTTCCCTAATCGTACTCTTGTTGGTAAGCTGTCTTATAATGGTTAAAAATAATCTTACAGCTTTCAAATTGATCCACTATATGATCATTATAGGCTTTCTGACTGCAGGTATTTCTACTTATTTGTTTACCAAACAATGGATTGATGGTTTAAGCTGGATGCTGCTCGTCGGTTTGGGATTGTATATGGCATATATTCCCTATAATGCCATATTTTTTGAACGGATGATCGCTACATACCGTATGAAAAGTAATATTGGTTTTGTTATGTATATGGCGGATTCAATTGGCTACTTGGGTAGCTTTTTGATACTGGTGAACAAAGAATTTATGCCAAATTCTGTCACTTGGGGAAATTACTTTATTCAGCTGGTCTATTTAGCGTCTATTATTGGAGCCGTTTTAGGGATCTTCTCCCTTTTCTATTTCGTTCGAAAAAAAGAACAAATGAAAGGACGTGATGATGAATTGTTGACTCCTTGGCATGTGACAAAGGGAGAAGTCCAAATTAGTTAACTATACGTTTTTAGAATATACTATTTATAAACATGAAAACACATACATATGATTTAATTATCGTTGGGGGTGGGATATTAGGAACCTTCCATGCCTACCATGCATTACAAAAAGGATTACGGGTGCTCCAGCTCGAAAAGGATAATTTTCCTGTGGGATCGACTGTCCGTAATTTTGGACAAGTAGTGCCATCAGGTATGGCAGGAGAATGGTTTGATTATGGCGTAAGAGGGCTTGAGATATACCAGTCGATCCAGAAAGAGATGGATATCTCTGTTAGAAATAACGGTAGCATCTACATCGCTTCCGACAACGACGAGGTTCAGGTACTTCACGAGTTATCTAAGCACTATCTTACAAAAGGATATCAGCATGAACTCTGGTCAAAGGAACAGGTTTTATCAAAATATCCTGTAATGAATGCCGAATATGTCAAGGAAGCAGTCTTTTTTCCACAGGAGTTGAGCGTAGAGCCGGAATCAATGATTAGACAGCTGCATCTATATATGCAAAATAAATTTGTGGATTATACCTTGAGATACGATACCACAGTTGTCGCCTGTGAGGATAAAAATGATGAGGTATTTGTAACGACGAGTACGCTACAGAGTTTCGAAGGAAAAAAGTTACTTATATGTAATGGATATGAATTCAAAATCTTATATCGCTCTCTATTTGATGATAGCGGCCTTGAAATTAGTAAATTACAAATGATGCGCACAAAACCTTTGGCTCATATCCATTTGCCAGGGAACATCTTAACAGGGTTGACCATTCGTCGGTATGAAAGTTTTGAAGAATATTGCCCGTCTTTTCAAACAATTCCAATGCCTGATCATTATCAAGAGCTGCGAAATAATGGAATTCATATACTATTTAAACAAGCTACCGATGGCAGTATTATTATTGGCGATTCTCATGAGTACGCTCCGGGCAATCGAGTGGATGAACTAGGTTTTTCTGTAAATTCCTACATCAATGAATTGATGATTGCAGAGGCTAATCGCATAATGCCTGTGAAGAGTGCATGGATTTCATCTTCTTGGGCTGGTTATTATTCGCAACACAAAGATCATATGCTTGAAATCGATGTAACACCTAGAATACATGTTAGAACGGGTATTGGGGGAAAAGGAATGACAGCAAGTGCTGGATATGCCGAACAATCTATTGAAAAGCTTTTTTAAATTATAAATGTCAAAGAGCCTCGCTAACTGTGTAGCGAGGCTCTTTGTTTTCTTTGCATTTTCCGACTGATTTTTTTTAAAATTTAATTTCTACAATCATAGGGATGAGATACTTTTTCATGTGTCTTACTAAAGCCATCCGTTATAAAGGCTAATTAGTAAATAACTTATTTATTAAGAATATGTATCACTGATTTTTACTATAGTATCAACTATTTTCATATTTGTTTGTTCTTTATAAAACATTATCTGATCAATATTTCCTTATTATTTGGGCGTTCAACGATGTTTTTATTAACTTCACGGACACAATAAACCAGATCTAAATACTAGAAGTGAATGGCAAACAACGTTTTTCCTGAAAATGAGTTAAGAAGGATAGAAAAATTAAAGTCTTATGAGTTAATGGGACTCGGGAAGGACCCTGAATTAGACGTATTTGCGCAAGCTGCCTGTCTGATTACAGACTGTCCCGCCGCTTTAATTGCGATGATGGAGCAGGAAACGCAGCGCATTCAGAGTTGCGTGGGTATGGAATTGGATACCGTTGAAAGAAAGAATACTGTTTGTCAATACACGATAATGAGTAAAGAGGTCCTCATTATAGAAGATACGTTTGAAGATCCACGCTCATCCTCCAATCCACTGATTCGCGAGGGAAATATCCGTTTTTATGCCGGTGTGCCTCTTTTGGATGATGATGGAGATGCACTTGGAACAATCTGTGTTATCGATTTTCAGCCGAAAAAGCTTTCTGATAAGCAAAGGGACTCTCTATCGGAGCTTGGCAAGGCTGTAACCAAAATATTATTAGGAAAGAAACGAAAAGTACAGGCAGGTTACTTCTCTGAAATTTTTCATTTAACCAACAATATTATTTGTGTATTGGATGAAGGGCGCAATGTAAAAGAAGTTAACCCTGCATTTAGTAAAGTACTGGGATTGTCTAGATCGAATAGTTTGGGCAAATCTATTTTTACATTATTGGGAGATGTCCAAAAGAGCTTAGCCTCAGATTTAAATCGAATCGAAGAAACAAAATATGGTATTCAATCTACCACTACAACTAAAATAGAAAATGGTCAAGTTGTTGAGATTGAATGGCATTTCAAATATGATCCTATAAATCATGATATTCTGGCTTTTGGCAGAAATGTAACAAAAGAGCGAGAAGAAAAACTCAAACTGGAGAATTCCGAACGTAGATTTCGCAGTTTCTTTGAAAATGCAATTGGCCTAATGAGTATGCATGATATGGAGGGCAATATTCTAGCAGTCAATGAAAAAGGACGAGAAATCTTGAAGTATGCCAAGGAAGAGGTTAAAGGACTTAATCTAAAGAAATTGGTCCCATCTCATCACATTGGCTTAGTTGAAGAATATCTTAAACGTATTGCGAGCAACAAAGAGGATTCTGGAATGATGGTTCTGCAAACAAAAGATGGCGAAGATATTTCGTGGCTTTACCATAACATGTTGGAGACTGATGAGAATGGACGGTCTTATGTTTTCAGTACGGCCCTGAATATGACAGATCGGTTGCGACTTGAAAATGATCTGTTGCATACCAAACAAATTTTGGAGCAGACAAATGCCGTTGCTCAGGTTGGGGGATGGGAGGTAAACTTGGCTGAAAACAAAGTCTATTGGTCCGACTCTACGAAGTTAATACACGGTGTTACTGCTGATTTTACACCAGATTTTGAACATGCTATTGGGTTTTATGAACCTGAAAGTCAAGTGATTTTACGGGGGATTTTCGAAAATGCCATTACCACCAGAACACCTTACGATACAGAGTTGCGTCTATTAAAACAAAATGGTGAGTCAATTTGGGTACGGGTCAAAGGTATCCCCGAATTTGAAAACAATGTCTGTAAGCGTGTATTTGGAATTATACAGGATATAGACCATAGTAAATCGCTATTCCTGGAATTAGAACGCAAAGAATCCATGTTACGTGCGTTTGTAGACTATGTTCCGGCGTCGGTTGCGATGTTTGACCGTGATTTTAACTATATTTCAGTCAGCAATCAATGGTTGGAGGACTTCCACGAAGGGAAAAATTTACCGCCAAATAGTAACTTTTTTGAACTGTTTCCAAATATTCCAGAGAATAGAAAAAAAATCTACCTCGATGCGCTGGAGGGCGTTCCTTATAAGAATATGGATGAGGTCATAAAGGCAGGTGGGCTCGCAGAAGCCCAACATTTCAATTGGGAAGTAAGACCATGGCATCTTGCAGATGGGAGTATTGGTGGGATCATTATTTTTACCCAAAATATTACGGAATCAGTAAAAATAAATGATGAATTAAAATTGGCGAAGGAACTTGCCGATTTGGCGAGTAAGGCAAAATCTGAATTTCTGGCCAATATGAGCCACGAAATTAGGACACCGTTAAACGGGGTAATCGGATTTTCAGATCTGTTATTGAAGACTCCACTGAATGACACGCAGATGCAATACCTCGGGTATATCAATGAATCGGGAAACAGCTTATTAAATATTATCAATGATATTTTAGACTTTTCAAAAATTGAATCAGGTAAACTTGAACTGTTTGTCGATAGATATAATGTGTACGATATTGCCAATCAGGTAATTAATGTGGTTCTCTATCAAGCTCAGCGAAAAGAAGTTGAACTGCTTTTGAATATTGAGCAAGGATTGCCAGCCTTTGTATGGGTTGATGAAGCTCGGATTAAACAAGTACTCGTGAACTTATTGGGCAATGCTGTTAAGTTCACAGAAAAAGGGGAGATTGAATTTAAGATCAGTAAACTTTATAGTGATGAAGATAAATTAACTTTGCGGTTTGAGGTGAGGGATACTGGTATAGGAATTCCGCCAGAAAAACAACAACGCATATTCGATGCTTTTACGCAGGAGGATAGCTCTGTGAGTAAACGTTATGGGGGCACTGGGCTCGGTCTGACAATTTCCAACAATTTGTTAAAATATATGGGGAGTAATTTGAACCTCGTTAGCGAATTGGGTATAGGATCCACATTCTATTTCGATATCGAAGTGCGTTGCGAAGAAATGGAAGAAGAAGATGCTGATTTACCTTTAAACCGTGTCCTTGTTGTTGATGACAATGCTAATAATCGAATTATTCTCCAGCATATGTTGTCTTATAAAAATGTTGAATCCGTTCTTGCTGAAAACGGCATGGAAGCATTGCAACTGCTTATGAAAGGTGAGCGCTTCGATGTTATTTTAATGGATTACCACATGCCTATTTTATCTGGTCTGGAAACAATCGAAAAAATCAAAGAACTCTTTAAAAAGCAGGGGGAAGGGATTCCACTGATTGTATTGCATACTTCTTCTGAAGAACATGAGGTTATTTCTGCTTTTAGACAGGAAGAACGGTCGTTCTGTCTGCTGAAGCCAATTAAATCTGAGGAGTTATACTTGACTTTACGTAGGGCGATACAACAAAATCGGGAGGAGATAGGTCAATTGAGAGCCAACGCCAACTTATCCCTAGCTACTGATTCTTATGGAAAAGGAATTCAGGTTTTGTTGGCAGATGATAATGCCGTCAATATGGCACTTAACTTAAAGATGATGGCTAGTATAATGCCTGAAGCACTGCTAACAGAAGTTTCAGATGGAGCTCAAGCAATTCAAGCTTGTAAAGAAACAATATTTGATCTTATTTTACTGGATGTTCAAATGCCAGAAGTCGATGGTATTGAAGCGACAAAACAGATTCGCCAAATGGAACAGTATGCTACCACGCCCATTATCGGTGTAACAGCCGGTAATATTTCGGGCGAAAAAGAACGCTGTCTGGGGGCAGGGATGTCTGACTTTTTAGCTAAACCAATTCGACAACAAGACTTGTTTAATGCTTTGGAAAAAGCAATGTTATCAATACAGCCCCATACTGCAGAAGTCCCTGATAGGGGAGATGTGGATGAGCATTTGGATATGCAGCGCCTTAAAGAGCAGGTGGGTGATGACCCCGCGTTTTTATCTTTTTTTCTTGATCTTGTTATCAGAGAAATTACAGCTTCGAAAAAGCAGCTTAAGGATGTTATAAAGGAAAAGGATATCGTAAGGGTCAAAGAACTCTTGCACAAGTTGCGGGGAACTTCATCGACCGCGGGGCTCGTTAAATTGGCACAAATGACTAAGGATTTAGAGACCAGTGAAACTGTGGAAATGGATCTTGTGGATGCATTTGCCGCTATTGAAAGAGAAATGGATATTGGGCTTGAATTGATTATGAAAATTTTAAATAAATAGTGATATGTTGATTTTAATAGCAGAAGACGACGAATTGATACTCCGTACTGTTGAACACAAGTTAGTAAAAGAAGGACACGAAGTGGTGCTGACCAGAAATGGACGTGAAGCTATCGAGAAAATTAATGAACTGGATTTGGATTTAGTTGTAACGGATATTATGATGCCTTTTGCTTCTGGTATTGAAATTCTTTCGGCAATAAAGAGTATAGGAAAGAAGATCCCAGTTATTGTATTATCGAGTATGGGCCAGGAGGAGGTTGTTGTCGATGCCTTTGATTTAGGAGCATCGGATTTTATGGTAAAACCCTTTAGTCCAAATGAACTCATTTTGAGAATAAAACGTTTAGCAAATAAATAATAGTAAATTATGCATCACCATATTGAGCTGCATGAGCTTATACTGGCAATTGTTATCGTGCTGATTTTGGTGCTGTTGTTAATTATAACGGTATTGGGCTATAGTTTCTATAGCTATAGAATCTTGCATAATAGACAGTCCTGGAGACAGATTATCGAGTATAAGATTCTGGAGACAATCGTAGGAAGCGATGAGAGTAACGATAGGGATAGGGAATTTGCCAAGCATTTACAGGAGCCCTCGTTTCGCGCACTTTTCTTAGATGTACTAGTTGACTCGGACCGGAAGTTTTCTGGTGCAGCTAAACAATCCATCAATAGATTGTTTCATGATTTTAAATTGGAAGCTGAAGCTTGGCGGAAGCTTCAGCACAGAAAAGCTTATCTGGTTGCTGGAGGTGTACAGGAGCTTGCGGCGATGAATGTCGAACAGGCAATTCCTGAAATAACAGATAAGTTAAACGATCCTCGAACTGCCGTTTATCAGGAGGCTCAATATGCAATTGTCAGTTTCAAAGGATATGAAGGTCTCGGTTTCTTGGAACATTTTAGTAGGCCACTATCAGACTGGCAACAACTGCGTCTTTTATATTCTATTCACGATATACCTGAACGGTCTGATTTACATGTTGATACTTGGCTTAAGAGTACGAATGATTCAGTTGTTATATTCACATTGCGTTTGATTCGAAAATTTAGATTAATGACATGTTATACAGAAGTTTTTCATCTATTGGATCATCAATCTACGAAAGTTCGCGTACAAGCCATACGGACATTACAGGCAATTGAAAACAGTACGACGATCCAACAATTTATATCCATTTTTGATCAGCAACCAATTGAGGCTCAAAACGAGATTTTGAAAGCGATGAAGGTTGCAAGGAGTAGAGAATGTGAGCGCTTTCTAAAGGATCAATTGTGGAATCATAGCGAGGTGTCCATTAAGATCTCCGCCGCTGAAGTACTTGTCGTTTTGGGAGAGATGCAATATTTGCATGATATTTCACAAAATGAAGATACTTACGACGAACTTAAACAAATCATTAAACACGCTTTGCAAGAGAAAAAATGTTAGAGTTTTCCCATATTGTATACGAAATTATAGTTTGGCTATTTTTACTTTACTCAGCTGCAGTATTCATCATCTATACATGGATAGGTTTGTACGCTTATGGAGCTGTATTTCGTTATAAACATAATAATACTTTTACAGACTATAGCATTATTGCTACCAACCCTAATGCGCCTACATTCAGTCTCATTGCACCGGCCTATAACGAGGGTATGACCATCGTTGAGAATGTGCGTTCCCTATTGTCGCTATATTACCATAACTTGGAAATTATCATTGTAAATGATGGTAGTAAGGATGACTCCATTTTGAAATTGATTGAATCCTATGAACTTGAACCAACCTCTTTCTTTGTTCAGGGAAACATTGAAACTAAAGAGATAAGAGGAATCTATAAAAGCAAAAACCCAGCCTTCAAGAAATTGATCGTTGTTGATAAGGAAAATGGAGGTAAGGCAGATGCGCTCAATGTCGGTGTAAACATTTCTTCTGGTGATTATATTGTCTGTATTGACGTAGACTGTATCTTAGAACAAGATGCTATTCTAAAACTGGCGAAACCCTTTTTGGAACAGACCGACAAACGGGTTATAGCCTGTGGCGGTGTTATACGTTTGGCTAATAACTGTAATGTTGTGAATGGATCTGTGGTGGACGTAAATCTACCTAAATCATGGTTGGGGCGTACCCAGGCCTTAGAGTACATTCGTGCTTTTATTTTAGGCCGGATGGCTTGGTCGCGGGCTTCCGGATTAATTCTTATTTCAGGGGCGTTCGGTGCTTTTGATAGGGAGATTGTTTTGGCTTGTGGGGGCTATGATAGAAATACGGTGGGTGAGGATATGGAGCTTGTAGTTCGGATGCGACGTTATATGGAAGAGCAAAAACAGGCTTATGAAGTTGTCAATATTCCTGATCCATTGTGCTGGACAGAGGTACCTGAATCAAAAGAGGTTTTACGTAAACAGCGTAATCGCTGGATGAGGGGGACCATGGAAACCCTATGGAAACATCGGAAACTAATGTTCAATCCGAAGTATGGCCGTTTTGGTATGGTCAGTATGCCCTATTGGTTCTTTTTTGAATTCTTGGGTCCGATTGTTGAATTTACGGGTTACATTATCTTTTTAATCTTTTTTATTTTAGGGATCATCAATTGGCCATTCTTCTTTGCCTTATTTGCAATGGTAATTGCTTCCGGAATTTTATATTCCATTTATGCGATTTTGGTTGATCTTGTCAGCCATCAGGTCTATTCGAAGAAACGAGACCTTTCTACATTAATTACCACGGCAATTCTTGAGCCCTTGTATTTTCATCCTATTGTCGTTAAAGCTGGGGTACAAGGGGTTGTTGATTACTTTCGTAAACAGCATGGTTGGGGCGAAATGACCAGACAAGGTTTTCAACAAAAAGATGCTAATGAGTCTGTATGGAAATATCTTGGCCAGCGAATAAACGTATCGTTACAGAGCCTGGGGCCGGTGATGTTGGTTTTCTTTGCTTTATATATGTTATCTGTTGGCGTGGAATGGTGGTGGTATGGTCGCCGTTTTACGCAGCTTTCTGAATCGCATACGGGAAAATATCTCTTTTTCGATAATTTGGTATTTCTTTTTCAATCTTTAGGTTGCTTGGGAATCGGTTATTTATTGCTTCAGTTTTTAAGCAGTTTTTGGGCCAGAATGTTGTTGGTTATATCATTCTCTTTTATAGTTGTAATGCAATTTATCCTGTTTTTGTATTTCGGCGAATCGAGAAATCTGCTCGGGGCCGATATGTTTTATTACAGTTCGGAAGAGATGAAGCAAATTTTGGAAGCCAGTGGGATGTTGAGCTTTACCAACATTGCTTTACTTTTATTATTGATCGTGATTTCTTGGGTTCCGCTGTGGATCGCCAATAAACAGACATTCAAAAAATCCTATGCTAGTATTGCATTATTATCTTTGGGCATCGTATCCTTTTTCATCTCCTCGGCTTCAATTTTGGGTAATGGTTCAGAAAAAGATGAATTTGTAGCCAATGCAAGCCGCAGTAAGTGGCGTTATTTTTTCGAATCCAATTTGTCGAATTATGTGGAGGAGCATCCGGGAATGCTCGCTATGTTTAATAAGGAAGATGATGATGCAAAAGTGTTGGACACCAAATTTCCCTTCTTAAAAAAAGAAGATACCAAAGATTTCCTGGGGACCTATTTACAGAAAACAACGAAAGCACCCAATTTGGTCTTTCTTATTATCGAAGGGTTGGGGCACGCTTATAGTTCTGAAAATGGCTATATCGGTAATTTTACGCCGTTTATAGGCTCATTAAAAAAACAGTCATTGTATTGGGACAATAATATGAGTTCTTCCGGTCGGACATTTTCCGTGTTGCCTACCATAACTGGTTCATTGCCATTTGCGATGCATGGTTTCCTTGAACAGGATACATTGCCGGATAATTTTAACCTGTTCAATATTCTGAAGAGCAATGGCTTTAATACCGGATTTTTCTATGGTGGTCACTCCAATTTCGATTTTATGAAAAAATTCATGGATTATAATAAAATCGATATGCTCATTGACCAGGCCGCTTTTGGGCCACCTTATAAAAAGCTGCCTGAAAAAGGAGGGGAGAGCTGGGGCTACGAGGATCAAGCTGTATTTAGTAAACTGCTCGAAGTTCAAAAAGTACAGGAGCATCCCTATTTTCATGTTCTTTTGACTTTATCAACACATAATCCATTTTTGATTAATAATGCGGCTCATTATGAACAGTTATTTGATCAGCGAATAGCGACATTGAACCTTACGCCAGATCAAAAAAAGTGGGCTTTAGAAAACCGGACCCAGCTTGTTTCCGTGCTGAATCTGGATGAGGCGATGGAACAGTTCTTTAATGAATATAAAAAGAGAGCAGATTTTGCAAATACAATTTTTGTAATAACAGGAGATCATGCAATGCCTGAGATACCTTTGCAAAGTAAAATAGATCGTTATCATGTCCCATTGCTGATTTATTCGCCGCTGCTAAAAGGCCCAAAGACCTTCCATAATTTTGTCAGCCATTTTGACGTCGCACCTTCGGTATTGGCTTACTATCGGGATAATTTCGGTATCAAAACACCGGCACAGGTTACCTGGATTGGGCAAGGGTTAGATAAAGGAGCATCAGCGCAAGGTGATGGAATAGCCATGATGCAAAGTAAAAACCAATTGATTGATTTTGTCAGAGGCACTTACCATCTTTCGGATGGCCAATTGTATAAATTGGACGGGTTACTCAATGAAGATGCCGCTTCGGATAATGCAAAGGAAGAATTGTCCAAGCGCTTTGAATTATTCAAGCGCAAGAACAAATTATTTTATACCCAAAAGAAAATTCTTCCTGACAGTGTTTATACCAACTTCTTTGATCGGGTAAATAAAAACTAGAATTTTCGAATATAACCAAGAATGATGTCCAATTGATTGCCTCTTTCTTTTGGCCGGAATTCTTGGTTATAATAAGTACCTGAGATCGAAAAGAGGTTACTTTGTTTAACAGAGAAATTGTACTCTGCACCAACTTTGAATGTCTTTAATTTATAGGAAGCGTTGTCCAGGAGATTATTGCGGTTCTCCTCAGGGCTCAAACCCGTTCCGGCACTAAATCCAAAGTAATCGTTGGCTCCCTTTGTATAATAACGGACTGTACCCGTATAAGATTGGGAGATATTCTTTTCACCTGGTGTAAGGTAAGTTCTCAAATTGAACCAAAAGTTCTGATAATATTTTCCGACTGAAGCTGTATACATCCAGATGTTATCACTAAAATAAAGCTGACGGTAACCAATTTCCCCTTCAAAGCTGTTTGGAAGATTGGCATAAAGAGAAACGCCGGTCCTATATTTCGCAAAAATGCCGACATTATTGGAATACCCGGCACCGACATAGAGGTAAAATATCTTTGAAAGGCGAGGGTAAGCCTCCATTTCAAATTGGACTCCGTTTTCTGCAAACTTATTCGCGTAGTTGGTTCTAAAAATCACCGAACCTATTGGTGTTGCGCGTTTATAACTTAGGCCCACAATATGCCAATTATTATCAAACTGTTTGTCAAAATATACAAAATTATAAGTCAGTCCGATCGCATTCTTTGCAGTATATTCTTCAATGCTTTTTGCGAGTGCTCTTGCCTCTGTGTTTTTAGGATTAATCGCTAATAGGTTATTAATTGCTTTCTCGGCAACCTCATAGTGATCATTACCATAGCTTATTTTACCTTTTAACAAAAGGAGATCCTGCGATTGTGGATGTATGCTAAGTCCTTTGTCTGTAATGGCAATGGCTTTGTCCGCCTGATCATTCCAGTACTCCAAGGAAGCATAGGCCAAAAAGAAATCTTCGTCGCTTGTATTTTTTCTGTCGAGTTCTGTAAAGATAGTCCGTGCCGAATCAGTCTTGTCAGACCAGGTATAGAGGCGTGCAAGAAATATGCTTATATCGGTATAGTCTGGGGCTTGAAGAAGAGCCTGTTTTGATAATTGGATAGCTTGCGGGTAGTCTTTCGAATCAAAAGCCACCTTTCGCGCTTTTACAAAGAGATCATCAGCGGTGAGTTTTGTTTCTTGCGCAATTGAAAATAAAGGTAATAAAGAGAGGGAGAGTAATGGATAAATTACTTTTTTCATTCCAGATCGTATAGTTGACATTTAAGCTTGCTAATATATAAACTAAAATTAGCAAATTTTGTTTGTTGGCCCGTGTTTTAAAATAAATTTTTGAACGCTGTAAAGAGTTACAATTGTTTTTGTGCAGCTGTATAGGGAATGATTTTTAAAATGAAAGTTTCGTAAAGCGCCAATGGAATGTATCGACAATGGTCAATTGGTTGCTATCTACAGGTAACTCGGCTACTATTTTGAGTACCTGCATAGCCATCATACTGCCAATTATTCCGGGCAATGGACCCAAGACACCATTTTTATCGCAATTTGGTACTTGTTCTGGGGCGGGGGGAGTAGGAAAGATATCCAGCAAATTTTTACTGCCCCTATGGTTAAAGACAGCAAGCTGCCCCTCAAAACCGTAAATGCTACCATATACCAACGGTTTGTTGAGCTGTATGCAGGTGTGGTTCAGTAGATAGCGCGTCGTGAAGTTATCACAGCAGTCTACAATAATGTCATAGGGGCCAAGGATCGTTGCAACGTTGTCCAGATTTATTTTTACCGGAAAGGCTTCGAAATCAATTGTGCTATTGTGCTTTCGTATATAGTCTTTGGCACTTGCAGTTTTAGCTTTGTGGACGTTGTCTTCGGAATGAATAATTTGCCTATTCAAATTGTGAATTTCGACTTTGTCAAAATCAACTAGGCCAAGTTTGCCAATACCAGCTGCGGCTAGATACTGAATGACAGGACTTCCGAGTCCACCGGCGCCAACGATCAGAACCTTGGCATCCATAATCTTCCGTTGCCCTGTAACGCCAATCTCTTCGATAAAAATTTGCCTGCTATAACGATCAAAAATGCTGTTTTCTTCCATGTGTTTAACGTATTATACCTACATAATTAGTTTCCCAGTCCTTCATGACAGGTGCGTAACCCATTTTTCGGATTTGATTTTTGATCGTTTCCATATCTCTTTCATCGCTCACTTCAAATTGTTCCAACGCTTGTGGATCAACAACATAGCCACCTGGGTTTGTTTTGGAAGCAGCACTCATCGTGGTGACCCCAATTGGGATGATATGATTCCTAAATGTTTCGTTTTCTCGTGTTGAAATGGAAATCTCCAAGTTTTCATTCCATAAACGGTATGCGCAGATCAGCTGGAGAAGTTCCTTGTCTGCTAGATGGAAATTAGGTTCAACAGATCCCGTTGCCGGCCGCAGACGAGGAAAGGAAATGGAGTATCGGGTTTGCCAATATTGTTTTTGCAAATAGGCGATATGTGCGGCGGTGAAAAAACTGTCTACCCGCCAGTCCTCGAGCCCGAGCAATACACCTAACCCGATTTTATGGATTCCTGCTCGGCCTATGCGATCAGGCGTGTCTAAACGATAATCAAAATTCGACTTTTTTCCTTTTGGGTGGTATCGCCTATAAACATCCCTGTGGTAGGTCTCCTGGTAGACCAAAATTGCATAGACTCCGGCTTCCTGTAGCAACTGATATTCTGATTCTTCCAGTGGTTGTACTTCGATTGATATTTGTGAAAAATGAGGTTTTAAAAGTTGAATAGCATTCAGGAAGTAATTTATTTCAACGATTTTGTTGGCTTCTCCGCTGACCAGTAGAACATGGTTGATTCCCATGGACTTCAGCGCCATAGCCTCCAGTAGTAGTTCACTATTGCTGAGGGTTTTTCGCTTGATCTTATTGTCCATGCTGAAACCACAATAAGTGCAGATATTTTGACATTCATTGCTGAGGTAAAGTGGGGCATAGAGCTGTATGGTTTTTCCGAAGCGACGCTGTGTGATTTGCTGTGTTTTTTGTGCCATCAGTTCAAGATATGGTGCGGCAGCAGGGGATATAAGCACTTTAAAGTCATCGAGCGTTAGATCGTCTTTAGCTAAGACATATCGTACATCCTGATCGGTGGTTTCGTAAATCTGTGCTTCGACCTCACCCCAGGAGTATTGATCGAGTATCCGTTTGAAATCTTTCATAGGTTAACCTTTAGTCAAATAAAAATGAAGTTAAAGGACTCGAAGCTTCTGCCTGCGTTCGGACTTTTCCCAAACCGGCCTCATAAGCCTTTCGTCCGGCGATAACGGCTTCTTTGAACGCTTCGGCCATTTTTACTGGATGATTTGAAACTGCGATTGCCGTATTGACAAGAACAGCATCAGCTCCAATTTCCATGGCTTTGGCAGCATCGGAAGGTGCGCCGATTCCGGCGTCTACGACGACAGGGACATTGCTCTCCTCCATAATGATTTCGAGGAAGTCCAATGTGCGAAGTCCTTTATTACTGCCGATAGGAGCACCGAGTGGCATCACAACGGCCGTACCTGCATTTTCCAATCTTTTACACAGTACGGGGTCCGCATGGATATAAGGCATGACAACAAAACCCAATTTAGCGAGTGATTCTGTCGCGCGTAAGGTTTCGATGGGATCAGGCAATAAATAACGCGGGTCGGGATGAATTTCCAATTTTATCCAATTGGTCTCCAATGCTTCCCTTGCCAGTTGAGCAGCGAGCACAGCTTCGTCAGCAGTTCGTGCTCCCGAGGTATTGGGAAGCAAATGGATTGCGCTCAAATTCAGGGCACCTATCAGGTTGTCGCCAGTGGTCGTTTGATCAATGCGTTTAAGGGCAACCGTGACCAATTGAGAGGCAGAAGCCGCGACGGCACGGCTCATTTCGTTGAGATCGCCGAATTTGCCCGTACCCAAAAATAATCTGGATTCAAATATGCGATCGGCTATATGTAAATTACTCATATAAAAAGTTTGTTGATAGATGAAACAATGTTTGGAGTCTCGGTTATTATACCCGATAGTGCAATGCCATAGACTCCGATTTGTAATAGATGTTGGATATCTTCAAGATGCCTTATGCCGCCTATTGCGAAAATTGGAACCAGGGGTAACGCTTGTTGCCCAATATGCTGGATAATATTTTCGTAACCCGAAATACCTAATAGCGGGCTGAGTTTTTGTTTCGTCGTGGTATAATTAAATGGCCCAAGCCCAATATAATCACAATTTTCTGCTATTCTTTGCTTTACATCAGCAAAGGTATTGGCTGTACCGCCAATTATTTTTTCTGGCCCTAGTAGATTCCGTGCATCTATGATGCTACAGTCGTCCAGTCCCAGATGTACCCCGTCAGCATCGATGCTTTTTGCGATTGCAGGATGATCATTTATGATACAGTGGGCGCCGAATTCGGAACAGGCCCGTTTGATCTGTTCCGCTAGAATATGGAGCTCCTTATCAGAAGTCTCTTTCCATCGGACTTGTATCCATTTAGCTCCGGCGTCAAGAGCCTTTAAGATATTATTTTTTTGTTCCGTTAATGTATGTCCCTGTGATATATATTGGAGTCTTTCCATAGTTTTTGTTTGCATGCGATAAAATTCTCAATAGGATCAGGATGTTTCCATAGCGCACCATATAGCGCAATTCCGTCTGCTCCCTGCTGCAAGGGAACAAGGCAATTATTTTGATTTATACCACCCAGACCGATCAGACGAACGGCAGCGTTGGAACGCATTGAAAGTTGGTTTAATAAGGCATTATCTTTTCCATAGCCAGCTTTTGAGATACTTGGAAATAATGGGCTCAAAAAAGCGTAATCCCAACTTTCCTCCAGGCTATTGAATTGATCAATATGATGTACGGAAGTTGAATAAATGGTTGCACCTGTTATTTGGTTCACCTGTCCATCTTGTCGACTTTTTTCATTTACATGGATACGGGAGATCCCGAGATCAGCTGATAGATGAGCATGTGAATGCAATACCAATTTGTCAAGGTATGCTGCGTCTATAGACGCAGCATACCTTGACATTTGAAGATCTGTAAAATGATACTTACGCAAGTGCAGGATGTCGAGTCCCTCTTCGAACAACGCATTGATAACTGCCTGTTCTGAAAATATTTCCTCCTCGGCTGTCAATGCGATGATCATAAATAGATCTCTTTTCCTTGCGCAATAAATTCCTGTGATTTTTCCAGCATGCCCTGTGCAGCACTATCCCTGATTTCTTGCGTAATTTTCATGGAGCAAAATTTTGGCCCGCACATCGAACAGAAATGGGCTACTTTGGCTGCATCGGCAGGTAGGGTTTCATCATGATATTCACGTGCAGTATCTGGATCGAGGGAAAGATTGAATTGATCTTCCCATCTAAATTCAAACCTTGCTTTACTCAGCGCATTGTCACGGTATTGCGCCCCCGGATGTCCTTTGGCTAAATCCGCCGCATGAGCGGCAAGTTTGTACGTTATTACACCATCTTTGACATCTTTTTTATTTGGTAACCCTAAGTGTTCTTTTGGTGTAACATAACAAAGCATAGCGCAGCCGTACCAACCGATCATGGCAGCTCCAATAGCTGATGTGATATGATCATAACCCGGGGCAATATCAGTTGTCAGTGGACCTAAGGTATAAAATGGGGCCTCATCACAACATTCCAGTTGTTTGTCCATATTTTCTTTGATCAATTGCATAGGAACATGGCCGGGGCCTTCGATCATCACTTGAACATCATGTTTCCAGGCGATTTTGGTGAGTTCACCCAATGTTTCGAGTTCAGCAAATTGGGCCGCATCATTGGCATCTGCGATTGCACCCGGACGAAGACCATCACCAAGAGAAAAAGCAACATCATATTGTTTCATAATCTCACAGATCTCCTCAAAATGTGTATAGAGGAAGTTTTCTTTATGGTGAAAAAGACACCATTTGGCCATGATTGAACCACCTCTAGAGACGATTCCGGTCACCCTGGTTGCCGTGAGATGGATATAACGGAGTAATACGCCTGCATGTATCGTAAAATAGGAAACTCCTTGCTCGGCCTGTTCGATCAAGGTATCTTTGAATATTTCCCAAGTAAGATCTTCCGCCACACCTTTCACTTTTTCAAGAGCTTGATAGATCGGGACAGTACCGATTGGAACTGGAGAGTTGCGAATAATCCACTCGCGGGTTTCATGAATATTTTTGCCCGTGGAGAGGTCCATAATGGTATCGGCACCCCAGCGACAAGCCCAGACTGCTTTCTCAACTTCTTCATCGATACTCGAACTGACTGCACTATTTCCAATATTGGCATTAATTTTCACCAAAAAATTACGTCCGATAATCATTGGTTCACTTTCAGGGTGATTGATATTATTGGGGATGATCGCTCGTCCTGCAGCGATTTCTTCACGGACAAATTCAGCTGTAATAGCTTTTTTATGTGTTCTCGCACCAAAGTTTTGGCCGGTATGCTGATGATCCATCCCTGGGGTACTGGTCGTTAACTGCTCGATACGTTGGTTTTCCCGAATGGCAACGTATTCCATTTCCGGAGTAATGATGCCTTTCTTTGCATAATGTAACTGCGTGACATTGCAATTAGCTTGGGCTACTTTCGGTTTATGGCTATAGGCAAATCGAAGCGCATCTAAACTTGGATCGGAGAGCCGGCGTTGTCCATATTCAGAAGTAATAGTATCTAACTGTGTCACATCCTGACGGTTCAATATCCATTGCTCGCGGAGGCGGGGTAGACCTTTTCGGATATCGATAAGCATGGATTCATCCGTATAAGGACCAGACGTGTCATAAATGGTTACGGGAGGATTAATTTCTACTTCTCCATTACTTAATTTGGTTGGGCTCAAAGAAATCTGACGCATAGCGACTTGAATTGGAAATAGTTTTCCAGATAAAAAAATTTTCTTTGAGTTTGGGAAAGGTGATTGTGTGATTGTTTCAGCTACCATTTTTTACTGTGTTGAGGTAAATTGTTCGGTTGATTTTTTGAAATAACTATCCGCCTTGAGATGCGGTAATCAAAATAATTTGATCATGAGCTTTAAGCGTTGTAGCTGCCCAGTCGTCCTTTGGAATAACCTGGTTATTGATAGCTACAGCTACTCCTTGAGTCATAGCAGATAATTCCAGAAATACCAAGGCTTCAAGTGAAGGTGGTGCTGGGTCAAAAAATCGAATCTGATGGTTTATTGTAAGTTCCATTCCTTATTTTTTTGGTAAAACTTTAGGAATGGCTACACAAAGGCACAGTATTGCACCTTGTAGACAGCTCACTTTTCCCTACGCCAGTATGATCCGGATCAGGTTCTAAGGGTAAAATCTCAGCCTGCATGAGCAGACACCCCTAAAGTTGAGACTAATATAGGGTTATTTTTGTGAAAGTACAGGATAGTATGTAGGAAATATTTGATATATTAGTTTTTTGAATCAGCTAAAACAATTTAACAACCACCAAGAATAATCCCTTTAATGCGTAAGATTTTATTGATAACCATGTTGTGTGTAACGATCAACGCTTATACCCAACCTAAAAATAACTGTAGCGCTGTTCAGTTGACTAGCGAGCATCTGGTCAATCCATTGGGTATCGATGCCGAAAATCCAAGACTAAGCTGGCGGCTTGATGATCAACGGACTGGCGCCTTGCAAAGCGCCTATCAACTGTTTGTTGGGCAGGATTCTCTGGCATTGATTCAAGAGACGGATGGTGTTTGGGACAGTGGCAAACAGCTCAGCTCAGCCATGCTGGTTCCATACAATGGAGCAAAATTAAAACCTCGGACCAAATACTTTTGGAAGGTGAAGGTATGGGATAAAGATGGCATATCAACCAGTTCAGCGATAACGTCTTTTGAAACAGGAATGATGGGTATGGATCTTTGGAAAGGAAAATGGATCAGCGATGATAAGGACATTCATGAACGCAAAGCCCCTTATTTTAGAACAAAATTTAAGACGAATAAAGAGATTAAGTCGGCACGTGCTTATATTGCGGTTGCCGGATTATACGAGCTATCCATTAACGGTCATAGGGTTGGCGACCATCGGCTGGATCCAATGTATACCCGATTTGACCGACGGACACTTTATGTTGTGGAGGATGTGACCCCGCAACTTCAAAAAGGAGAGAATGTCATCGGAGTTATTCTAGGAAATGGTTGGTACAATCATCAGCCAATGGCAGTTTGGAACTTTGATAAAGCACCATGGCGAGATCGGCCAGCTTTCTGTCTGGATTTGCATATCATTTATACAGATGGTTCACAAGAAACCATTGTTTCGGATAAGCAGTGGAAAACTGCTTCTGGTCCAATTGTTTACAATAACATTTACACAGGAGAGCATTACGATGCAAGACTAGAAATGCCCAATTGGGATAAACCAAAATTTGATGACTCAGCTTGGCAAGCAGTTCAGTATAGAAATGCACCGTCCACTCATTTAGTCGCCCAACAAACGGTACCAATTCGACTTGTGAAATCATATTTCCCAAAATCAATAACGAAGATCGACCCACAAACTTATGTCTTCGATATGGGGCAGAATATGGCGGGGATTACAAAAGTAAAGGTCAAAGGGCCAGCAGGAACTGTTCTGCGCATTAAACATGGTGAGCGATTACATGCTGATGGACGTCTGGATCAGTCCAATATTGATGTCTATTATCGGGGTGATAAGGAGGCCGAACCATTTCAGACGGATATCCTAACGCTGAGCGGACAGGATGACGAGTTTATGGCAAAGTTTGGTTACAAGGGATTTCGTTATGTAGAAATTAGTAGCAGCATACCTATTGCGTTGAATAAATCCACTGTAACGGCCTATTTTATGCATAGTGATGTTCGTCCATTGGGGGAACTTAAAACTTCCTCTGATTTGGTAAATGGATTGTGGGAGGCAACCAATAGTGCTTATTTATCCAATTTGATGGGTTACCCAACAGATTGTCCGCAACGGGAAAAGAACGGTTGGACGGGGGATGGGCACCTTGCGATTGAGACTGCCTTATACAACTTTGACGGGATTACAGTTTACGAAAAATGGATGGCCGATCATCGTGATGAACAACAGGAGAATGGTGTGTTGCCTGACATCATTCCAACGGGTGGTTGGGGCTATGGTACTGCCAATGGGTTGGACTGGACAAGTACCATTGCCATCATCCCTTGGCAGATTTATCAGTTTTATGGAGACTCACGTACACTGGAAGACTGTTACGTTAATATTAAACGTTATGTTGATTATGTCGACGGAATTAGCCCTTCCGGTCTGACCACTTTTGGACGTGGCGATTGGGTACCAGTTAAGTCACAATCGAATCTGGAGCTGACGTCATCCGTGTATTTTTATGCCGATGCGACCATCCTTGCTTCTGCTGCAAAGTTATTTGGACATATAGCGGATCAGCAAAAATATGAAATGTTAAGCCAAAAGATTAAGACGGCTATCAATGCTAAGTTTTTAGATACTTCCAAAGGGATTTATAGCAACGGAACACAGACCGAATTGAGTGTGCCCTTGTTTTGGGGAGTCGTGCCGGAAGAAGTGAAAGCCAGAGTGGCCGCCAATCTGAATAAGAAAGTTGAAGAGACCAACTTTCATTTGGATGTCGGTGTATTGGGGGCAAAAGCACTCTTGACCGCATTAAAAGATAATGGTTATTCGGAGACAGCTTATAAGGTCGCGGTACAGGATACCTATCCATCTTGGGGATGGTGGATTGTTAATGGAGCGACAACATTATTGGAAAACTGGGATCTCAAAGCGACCCGGGATATTTCGGATAATCACATGATGTTTGGTGAGATTGGTGGCTGGTTTTTTAAATCTATTGGCGGTATTCTGCCAGATCCTAAACAACCGGGATTTAAACATATCCTGTTAAAACCGATCTTTCCTCAGGGACTGAAAGAATCTGCTGTCTCTTACGATTCTCCGTTTGGAAAGATTGTTTCCAGTTGGAAGTTAAACGGTGACAAGCTTGTATACGATATCAAAATACCTGCAAATGCAACAGCGACCTTTTATCCTCCGGATAACGTTAAAAGAAGTGATGTTGTTGAATTGGACGCTGGTAGACATAGATTGGAATTGGAGCTAAATTGATATTTGGTTTTTACCTTTTCTTTGAATAGTCTGTTGGTTTATTCTTTTATGTAAGAATTTAGAGTGCTTTTGTAAGATTTCCGAGCTGTTCAATAATCTCTCTTCATGGAATACGGATTTATATTGTTCTAAAGTAACTGTGTCCATCGAATTATTGAAAACTGTAACTGTGCTTGCTGATGAGAATCGGCGAACTTTGTGTTAAAGATTTAATGATGGCAGAATTAAGTATAAGTAAAGTACAGGAAAATAACACGGGCGGTTGGTTGAACGGTTTTATTGGTGTTGTATTATTTAGTGGTTCGCTTCCGGCAACGCGAATGGCGGTTTTAGCATTTGACCCCTTATTTGTGACACTGGCCAGAGCTTCCCTAGCAGGTATATTAGCACTTGTAACCTTAATTGTTTTTAAAGAAAGGCGTCCGAAAAAACAACAATTGGGGTCATTATACATTGTGGCTTTGGGGTGTGTTATAGGGTTTCCCTTGCTGAGTGCTTTGGCCTTACAGCACATCACATCAGCACACTCCATTGTTTTTATCGGCATTCTACCCGTATCGACAGCTGTATTTGGTATTATTCGAGGGGGGGAGCGTCCGAAGCCAATTTTTTGGTTGTTTTCTACTTTAGGGAGTCTGCTGGTTATCGGTTATGCCTTGGTACAAGGGGTAACAGCTTCACCGATAGGGGATGTTCTAATGATTTTATCGGTCATTCTCTGTGGTCTAGGCTATGCTGAAGGAGCAAAATTGACGAAGACACTAGGAGGATGGCAGGTTATTTCTTGGGCCTTGGTTTTGTCGCTGCCAATTATGCTGCCGCTTAGTTTTGTGTTTCTGCCCCAGTCTTTTGACAACGTGACTATAGGCGCCTGGGGTAGCTTAGCTTACGTATCCTTGTTCAGTATGTTTATCGGTTTTGTTTTCTGGTATAAGGGACTCGCACAGGGAGGTACGGCGACAATAGGCCAATTACAACTATTGCAACCTTTTTTCGGCTTGGCTTTAGCGGCTTGGCTTCTTCATGAACAAGTAAGTATCGGCATGCTTGCCGTAACTGTGGGCGTTATTCTTTGTGTGGTGGGTACCAAAAAATTTGCGCGGTAAACTCATTGGAGAAGGTCGTTGGACTATAGGTCAGCATGATAAACTATAAAGTTGTTAACTTTAACTTTTTGAGGCATCGCCCAAGTTGTATTCAGTAGGATGAAGCGTCTTATTTGGAGCGCAAAAACAACATATTATGATTTTACCTTTTGAGCCTTATAATCCGATATGGAAAGCAACGTTCAATAGCATTCAACAAGAACTTCTTACCTTGCTAAAATCGATAGATCTGAGTATTGACCACATTGGCAGTACAGCTGTGGAGGGATTATCAGCTAAACCAATTATTGATATACTGATCGGATTAGAGAAAGATAGTGACCTTGATCTTGTTCCAATTTTATTGGATGGGAAAAGCTATGTGTACTATGAGAATTATAATGAAGATATGCCATACAGACGTTTCTTTGTCGCCCTGATTGATCGTCCTGAAGCATTGGCGCTTCCAGAACATATCCTTCCCGGCGATCAAATTCCAGAAAAGTTGCATGATCATTCGCTACGGATTGCACACATTCATTGCATATCAAAGCAATCAGAACATTGGTTGCGGCATGTTGCATTTCGAGACTATCTCCGTGTGCATCCCGAAGTAAGAAGTCGCTATCAGAAAATTAAAGAAAGATTGGTGCTTCGGGAATGGAAAGATGGTAACGACTACAATGATGCGAAAGATCAATTTTTAAAAGAATACGAAAGAAAAGCTATTGAATGGTATAAAAATACTTTGTTGAAATAAAGATGTATCGTAATGCTTTAAATGAACTATCGCTTATTTCCATCAGTCTGATATCTTATTGGCTCGATTATTTTTTTAATAAAAGGTAAACAATTGTCGTAATCAAATTGTTGCTTATTAGAAGATTAAATAGACTCATGATATTTTTTTGGTCAGCCGAGTTTATTTAGAATCTCGATAGACATGTAAATGCGATTACAGCCATTACTCGAAATATATTACGAAGATTTACTGTTGCAATTCAAGAGACACTAATTTTAAAACATATGAAAACGAAGTCATTTTTAATCGGAATTGTCTCAAGCTTCTTACTGTTGGCTTGTAGCACTTCAACAAGAATAACAGATATTTATAAAAATAGCGCTGTAACGCCCAAACGATATCAAACAATACTTATTATCGCAATGACGAGCCATGCAAACGCAAAAGCTATCATTGAATCAAATTTGGCCGAAGCAGCATCCATGCATGGCTACAAGGCTATTAAAAGTACCGACGTTTTTAAAAAGACCTTTACTAAAGACGAAAGCCAAAACAAGGATTTGGTGATGAAAACGGTACGTGACCTGCATGCCGATGCGATTTTTACGGTTACATTGGTTGATAAAACCAGCGAGACCCGATATGTGCCCGGAAGTGGACCTTATATGCCTTATCCGGCGTTTGGTTGGTATGGTAATTTTTGGAGTTACTATTCCCACTGGTACCCGATCACATATAATCCAGGCTATTACACAACTGACAAAATGTATTATCTGGAAAGCAATCTTTATGACGTGAGCTCCGAACAGTTGCTTTGGAGCGTTCAGTCAGAAACGATCAATCCTTCCAGTTTAGACGATTTTTCTAAAAGTTATACGAAAGCTCTTGTAAAAGCGCTAAAGAAAGATATTTCTGTTCGTGAATAATAGATTAAAATAGATTTCAAAGCTTATAATTTAGAATAAATTATAAGCTTTGAAATCTAGATATTGGCTTCTATTTTACTTGTGCATTCCGTTTCCACGTTTTCCATTCCACTAGGTCGTTGGGACTGATAGCGTCGTAAGGCAAATCGCTTTTTATTACTTTGCGAACCTGGTTGTCTTTTCAATTCTAAGCAATACTTGATGAATATTTTGAGCATTATCAGTTTAGTGTAAGAAATTATTGGTTTAATAATAATCTTTTTTTATGTTTAATCTTAAATTTAATTAAATTTACCAGGTTTTTTGGTGTATTAGTAAACTAATATGTTGCAAAATTGTTATTAAGGTATAGCACGACTAGGTAATATAAAATGAGGTACAAGTTATACAGGGAGCAGCAATTGACATGCGATATATATACAGCTTGGGATTTTTTTTCTTCTCCCATCAACCTGGCTGAAATAACGCCAAAAAACATGGGATTTGTAGTCGTATCGGATTCTCATGGGAATGAAATCGTCGAAGATATGATTATAGAATATTTGGTGTCTCCCATCCTTAGAATCCCTTTGAGATGGAAAACAAGAATAACTCAGGTAGAAAAATACGTGAGTTTTACGGATTTTCAAGTGAAGGGACCTTATAAGTATTGGAATCATTTTCATGAATTTATTCCAAATGAAAGTGGAGTATTGATGAAGGACACGGTTGATTATGAATTGCCTTTAGGGATTTTAGGGACAATTGCGCACAGCATTTTTGTTAAAAGGAAGCTAGCAAGCATTTTCAATTATCGTTATCGGGTTTTAGAAGAATTATTTAACAAAACCAAAAGGGAATCATAGACATCTATAACATGTGTATTGATACAAAGCACTTCGTAAAATTGATGTTTAAGAAAATATAGTTAGATGTGTGCAATATGAAAAAGATATATCAAGTAGCTAATGGAATTGCATTAGTTGTAACGGTCATCATTAATTACCTATCCAATACAGGAATTTTTAATGGAGAGACTATGGCGACGATATCAGCCAAATATCAGAATCTATTTACACCTGCTGGTTATGCATTTTCCATTTGGGGTCTGATCTATTTGGGACTTTTTGGTTTTGTGATCTATTTTGGCCCATTTACAAAACAAACAATTGAAAAAGACAGAGTCATATTAAATATTAGATGGTGGTTCGTAATTTCTTGTCTAGCAAATAGTGTATGGGTAATTACCTGGTTATATGATTATACTTTTTGTACAATTTTATTGATGATCCTACTTTTTGTTTCACTGTTGAAAATAATTAAGCTTACCCAAGACGATGTCAGCAAATCTACGTCGCACAAGTATGTTTATCTGAAAATACCTATAAACATTTATGCTGGCTGGATTTCCGTTGCTTTGATTGCTGATGTTGCAGCGTATCTCACAAAGATCGGTTGGAATGGTTTTGGAATTTCTAATACAGTTTGGACCCTTATAATGTTTGGTATTGCGCTCCTTATTCACTTATTTATGATATGGAGATGTCATATCCCTGTGTTTGGACTTGCTGCAGTTTGGGCTTTAATAGCTATTGCTGTTGCTAATAAAATCGTTAACGCCACTGTTTACACTTTTGCTGTTATTGTTGCAGTTATTGTCTTGTTGAATGTGATTATATATTTTGTGCACTATCGGAGGAGCTTACCGAATTAAAATGTTTAGCATGAGAGATAGGATGCAATTCTTTTTCGATAAATGAATTGATCTTGCAGATTAGATGCCATGATAATAGGCAAGTCTAATTTGAGTCTTCCCAATTCTTTCCCAAATTGATTTTTAGATTTAGATTATTATAAAATTTTAAAACTTAGATCATATGGTTAATTGGAATTTAATAGCTGGATTGGATGGGAAATTTTCTTCACAGGATATCAGACGCAATATTTTGACTTATATTATACAAAATTATCCCGCAACTCAGATTGGCTTTATTGAGAAAGATGAACATTCTTATCGAATAGATATTAGGGGTAGAGAGTCTCTTATTTTCGATTTCAAAGGACATTTCGTGAAAACAGTGAATTAGGACGATATCTAAAAATGATATTAAGGAGCTTTCCTTCCAAATAGCTCCCTTATTTTCTATTTGTTTTAAGGATAAATTAAGTGAGGGGGATAAAAAGATAAGCTAAATCGGATCGTTTAGCTGTGACCGGATCGTTTAGTTGCCTATTCTTTAATACGTTTATAAGCTATGTCAGAGACACAAGACATGGCTTATTTTTTTACATTTTCTTCAGAGCGGGTCGGCACTGTTTTATACTCTTCTTCTAAAGCAATGGTGTTTATTATTTTTGTTGGTTTGCCTTTTTCATTATAGTAAGTCCATTTTTTAGTTTGATAGTTATCCATAATTTTTAATTTCCCGGTTTCCGAGTTATATATGCTCCATTTACCAGTTTTTTTTCCTTTTCTATAAACGCCTGTTTGGAGCAGTTTTCCTTTTTTATCATACCAATACCAGCGGCTGCTTTTATCCCCGTTAGCATACTGTCCTTTGATTTCTATTTGACCATTCATGTAATACCATGTCCAATGATTAATTTGGAGGCCTTGATTGTTATAATTCCCCTCTGCCTGCAATTGGCCGTTTTCATAATACCATTGCCATTTTCCAATACTCTTATTTTCTTCCGAAGTTCCTTTATTTTTTAATTGTCCATTTTCGTGATAATATTTCCATTCGCCGATTTTATCACCCCTTAGCATGGTTCCAATTGCTTGCAGGTTCCCGTTTTCGTAATAATATTTCCATTCACCCGATGTTTCACCATTTTGATAATTGGCAACATTCATCAGTTTTTTGTTTTCATAATACCATTTCCACTCGCCGGTTTTTAAGCTATCATTCATTTCTCCAACACAGCGCACTTGTCCGTTGTCATAATATTCGATTAATAAGCCTTGTTCCTTATTGTCGGCGAAGTTTTTAACACCTCTGATTTTTCCGTCTTCACTATACCATTTCCATTCACCGATTTTTCCTCCTTTTGCATAGTTACCAGTAACGGCGGGAGATCCATTTGTATTATAATATATATAGAGACCATCATCTTTGTCGTCGCGATAATTTCGGAATCCTTGTAAGGCTCCATCTTCGGTAAAAAATTTCCATTCACCTGTTTTTGCTGTCATTTTAAATTGTCCCATAGACTGTAATTGTCCATTCTCATAATAGACTTTCCATGCACCGGATTTTTTACCATCTATGTATGTTTCGCTTTTCTCCAACTGACCGTTAGGAAAGTAAAATTTCCATTCTCCGGTGGGCTTACCATTAATAAGATTCCCAACCTTGCTCAATTTTCCATTTTCGTAATAGCCTTTCCAAGAGCCTGTTTCCAGATCGTTTTTGTATTTTCCACTCGCTGACAATTGTCCATTTTCATAGAATTCCTTAGACCATCCATCTCTTTTTCCTTTTTTATAGTTGGAAACAATTTGAGTAGCGCCATTTTCATAAAATCCTTTCCATTTTCCTGTTAGGTCGTTTTTTTTGTATCGTCCGATATATTTTACATTTCCATTCGGGTGATAATATATCCATTTGCCTGTCTTTGAACCATTTTTATCCAATCGACCTTTTTGCTTTAAACTGTCGTTTTCTATCATTACTTTGTGTTCTGATTGAGCCTGAATGGCTCCATGGAAATTTAACAACAATAGAAATAGAATGATATTTTTCATGGCTTTTTGTTTAATCTTTAGTTTATCCGCTGTTTAGCGTAGTGTTGAGTCCAAAACCTAAGCTATTTATGCAGCATGAAGATCAGATTTTTTCGATAGCTTTTCCTTACCGATTTATATTCGATGGCTGCCATTTATTATTTGACATGTTTTGATAAAAGGATCCCCTCCGTTTTGAACGAAGGGGATCCTTTTATCTATGCATTGCAAACTTTCTAAACTACTAGCAGAACCAATTGGAAGAGGTGTGTCTGGTATTGCTTATGATTTTTTAATGTAATGTAATTGTGTCAACCCTGTTTCAAATGCTTTCGCAGTTATTAAGTGAAGTGTTTGCTCAGGTCTTCCTCCTTTGAACAATCTTATTCCATTGCCCAATAGAATTGGTATAACCGAAATTATTAACTCGTCTATTAACTCATGGGTTAAGAGTTCATTTATTACTTCTGCTCCGCCGTCGCAATAGATATTTTTTCCGTTCTCGGATTTCAGTCTTTCAATCAATCTGGTCAAATCTCCGGTATAGAAAATTGTTCTCCCTCGATTTGGTCTTGCAGTTCTTGTGATGACATAAACATCACGATTTCCGTTGTCGTAATGAGACGAACCGATATTTTTAAGAACATATTCGTAGGTTTTTCTACCAACAATTAATGTGTCGATTGTGTCGCTAAATTTGGCATAACCGTAATCTTCACCTTCTTTTTCTACAATTTCTAGAAAACTGAGATCATCATTGGGTTTTGCGATGTAACCGTCTAAGCTCATGGCAATGAAAAGTGATAATTTTCGCATTTGTCTTAAATTTTAATTTTTCTATAAAGTTAGCTTTAGATAAACACTGGGCCTTGGAAAAATGCGACAATTTTAAATTTCTGAGGGTTTCATTCCCGTCTTCCTCTTAATTTCATTGCTGAGGTGCGCATGATCGTAGTAGCCGCATTCAAAGGCAATACTCGATAAACTTCGATTCTTGGCTGAATTTCTGATGATATTCAAAGCATGTTGAAAACGTATAATATTTGAATATTCTCTTGGTGTAAACCCCATGTGCTTTCTAAACTCTCTTTCAAGCTGTCTTACAGTTGTGAAATTTCTTTTCGACAGATCGGAAATACCAATTTGTCCTCTTGTAGCGTATATATCATCGATGACTCCTTGTAGAGGGTTGGTTTTGTTTATTATTTTATCGGAATAAAATCGGTTGAAATAATCGATAGGGTCACGAATAACTTTATCAAGCTCGAATGAACTGGATTTTTCAAATTCAATCGTATCATTGATAAGTACCTGTTGCGGTTCATATTTATAGAAATTAGTGAAACCTGCTGGTTTGAAACACACACCCAATAAATGTGTATCGCTTCCGAAGAAACTATCTTTGTATGAACTCATTGCTCCAACGACATAAGTTTTTCCAAATACCATAGCAACGGAACCGTTGTCGGTTAAACATTGATCTCCCAAATTCATGATTATACCTGCGCAGCCATCGGGAAAGACCCGCTCACGTTGTCTGCCCAATGGATTTCCTTTTAGTTCCCAATAGAAGTGAATAAATGGCTCTAGTCCTTGGTGAGGTTTAGTCTTTTTGTAGTCCACGTATGATTAAATTATTGGGATTTGTATGTCCATTATATGTAATTTTATAGCGATCAGAAAATGATATGATAACATGTTAATCAAGCAAGTTAGCTATCAAACATTTTGATAGAAGGGATTTATGCTTATTTCAATCATCAGATTCTCAAAATAGCAATAAAACCCGAACGTATTTCTAATTTTTTTTGGCTGTTCATTAATTTTTAAATCTTCGTTCTTTTTTAGCTGTTCAAAGATAACCCAAACCGCGAGTTCATCCTCTTGATAAAATCCGATATGGAAATTCTTCGGATATTGTGATAAATTTTTCTCTTTATTCAGTTCCTGCCCCCAGACCACAAGCGCAAAATTATTGCTATCTTCCATTACGGCCATTTTACTATTACGGTTGACAATTAAAGTGAACTGGAAATAATATGTAAATAAATTAACGGCTTTATCTACATCCATTACAACTAGATTGATATGATTTATACCCATTTTTTTGTTTGATTTATGGGTAAAATTAGTGTTCGGGTAGCACACTTAATTGGATAAATCGGTCGTTTTCATTTTTATTTAGTAGAGTTGGTTTTACGCCTGAGAATTTCTTTACCTCTCTGATAAAATGGGATTGGTCCCCGTAATTGAGCTCTGGATAAAAATTGCCAACTTTTAACTGTTTCAGGGAATTTGAAAAACGAATAATATTGATGTAAGATTTTAGAGGAATTCCAAACCAGGTGTTGAAATAGCGGTTCATCTGCCTGCTGCTCCAAATAACCTTTTGGGACAGTTCTTTAACTGTTATTTCGCCTTTTGAACTGTAAATATGTTCGAAGAGTTTCTTCTTCCTAAGATCTATATGCTTTGTAAGCTGATGAGCAATGATTTTGCAGGCTTTGGTATAGAAGTTCCCAAAATCTGCAAGATCATCTTTACAAAATCCTAGATAGTCTTCTGCAAGTCCCTGCCTGCTATTTTTTAATCTTTCGAATGACTGTTTGAAGATATATTCAGCTGCCAGAGGGTGAAAGCTTATGGCAAACATCGTTGATTTCGGGTAGGGGGGCTTTAAGATAGGCTTATTGCAGATTCCAGATATGAAAATTTGGAAATTATCAATTTCGTCCATTAGGAGAAATAAATCTATTTTTCCATCAGGGATAATAATGCCGCCTTTTTTCTTACCGGAATGATTTTTTAACATCCAGATACTTTCTACAATAGCTGTAAGTGATTGAGGGGGGGGTAAAGACGTATATTCCAGTTGATTTTTAGGTAAATTCATATGAACGATTCTTAGATAAAATCATTTCGCACCCACTATTTGAGGAGATGAAGAACGGTGTTCTTTTCAATAGCAAGGTACAATTAAATAGTTTTCTTATGTAATGGCTGGGAAAATCAACTTCATGTTTCTTAGGAAATATCATCAGTAGATGATTTAAGATTGCATGCCGTGCACATCGTTTATTTTTTCAAAATTTATATTAAGCATTAACTCCAAAAAGATAGCCTACACACGCAGAAAGCCCCATCGCAATTGTTCCCCATACCGTTATACGGATAATTGCTTTTGGTATACTTGATCCACCAGTCTTTGCAGCTGCAGCACCCAAGAGGATCAAAAAGAATAATGTAAACCCGTACAGCCAATATTCCAATCCATTCACTGGAGCAAAAAGAATGACCAATAATGGTAAAATTCCTCCAATTGTAAAAGAGGCACCCGATGCAAGTGCGGCCTGTATGGGCTTTGCCTGGCTTATTTCATTGATACCTAATTCATCTCTAATATGAGCAGCCAGCGCGTCTTTTTCTGTAAGCTCAATAGCAACCTGCATTGCGGTTTCTTTTCTTAATCCACGACGCTCATATATCTGGGCTAGCATTTGTAACTCTTCGTTAGGCATTTCCTGCAATTCTTTTTTTTCGCGCTCGATATCCGCCATCTCGGTATCTGTCTGTGAGCTAACCGATACATATTCACCTGCTGCCATAGATAAGGCTCCGGCAACAAGGCCTGCTACGGTAGCCAGTATGATTGGCTCTCTTATGGAGCTTGCAGCGGCAACGCCAATGGCTAGGCTGGAAATGGAGATAATACCGTCATTAGCGCCTAGCACGGCAGCCCTGAGCCAATTGCTTCGGTGGATGTAATGATTGTCAAGATAATTGTCAATTGTTATCATAATTTTCGTTTTATAGAAATCCACTTAAAGGGTATTAATAAAAGTCATATTCTATTAAATATACAAAAATAAAAAACACAAATTAGCTGGGCGAATGGTATTTAAATTGAGTGAATTGGGATGATAGAAACTAACAGGTCGCATTTCTTTCAGGCACACCGATAGCGGTAATTAACTTCTGATTTAATATAATTTAACATTATAGAAGAAGCATATTGACTATATTGTCATTGCTAATAAATCTGTATTATGAAGAAAGTGATTTTACCTTTCCTTTTGTCATTTATGATGGTTTTTTTTCTGTCATCTTCTGCTCAAGCGCAACAAATCAAATCCTATAATGTTAATCAGCAACTCATTGAAAATGGGCTACCAGCAAATTGGTTCTTAGCTGATTCCCGGGGTTATAGTTTCACTACTGAAAAGCATAGCAAGTATCCAGATAAAACACAGTTAAAGATTAGTAGTATAACCGATAGCAACGTGTATTCGGGTGTTTTGATGTTGAATATCCCTGAAAATTTAGAAGGAAAGGAAATCGCTTTTGAAGGAAAAATCAAGACAGAGAATATAGCTCCGGATGGATTTGCAGGATTATTTATTCAATTGAAGCCGAAAGTTGACATAGAGAATATGGAGTCGCTGAAATTGAATGGAACGCATGACTGGGAAACTTTTGGTGTAAGGCTCAAGTTAAAACCAAAAGAAACACGGAGTATTGCCATTGCCACCTATATCGTTGGTAAGGGCACAGCTTGGTTCGCAGATCTTACCTTAAAAATAGATGGTAAGGACTACACAGAGGCGTTGCAATACCCAAGTATAAATAAAGCCGATACCATCTATAATTTCGATTCACAATTGAAAGAAATTCCACTGACAGCAGATAATATTATTAAATTAACGCATACAGCTCAGATTTGGGGGATGTTAAAATATTTACACCCTGCCGTTACTTCTGGGAAATGGGATATGGACACGGAGCTTTTTAAATTTATTCCAAGCCTGTTGGAAAGTAGGGATCAGGCTACTACTGAACATCTTTTGAGTGAATGGATCCAGCATTTCGGTCCCTTTCAACCCGCTGTGACACAATCGACGGTTGCTGAAGATAAAATTGCCGCAGCAGCAAACGATGAATGGATAGGTAAACTACCTTATTCCGGTATGCTAAAAGATAAGCTTACAGCGCTGTCCCATGTGATACCAATAGCACCGAGCCGATATATAACCTATTTTGAGGATGTCGGCAATCCCCAGTTTGATGAGTATAGTTATAAAACTGTTCAGCTTTCCGACGTAGGTTTTCGGCTTTTAGGGCTATTCCGATATTGGAATGCCATGCTTTATTTTAATCCTAATCAGAAGCTTTCCGCACAGCCATGGGACCAAGTATTGTCGGATTTTATACCGTTATTTGTTAGAGCCACAACCAGAGCATCGCTGGATGGTACCTATCTCAAGCTTTTTTCGAAAATTAATGATACCCATGCTTTTTCCTATCTTTCAGATTATTATCACAAAGATATATTTGGCCCAAGGGGAGTAGGGGTTAAAACAGGTTTTGTTCAGAATCAGCTGCTGGTCACTAAGCTGTCAGATGATCAGTTTAAAACGGGGCAAGATTTACAGGTCGGCGATATTATTATGGAGGTCGCAGGTAAACCTGTTTCCAGTATAAGTGATTCTTTGGGGCAGTATGTTGCTGCTTCCAATGAAAGTGCCCGTAAGCGGGATCTTCCCGGCTTAATTTTAAGAACTGAAGATTCCTTATTGCTTTTGAAAGTTCGTCGGGAGGGCAAGGAATTGAATGTGCATATTCCCACGCGCGATATCGAATCAATAAAGGAAATTCATACAGAGCCGAAGCCTGCTATTCGGAAAATGACAAATGGCATTTTGGTGGTCAATATTGGCGTTTTCAAGGATTCCGATACGCAACGACTGAAAGATAGCTTACAAGGACAACAAGGGCTTATTTTGGACTATCGGGATTATCCTTCAGCGAGCATGCATGACGAATTGCGTGATATAATCTTTCCATCAGAAAAAGATTTTGTAGTATTTTCGAAGAATAATGGCCTGCGTCCCGGGCTATTTAAATACACTAAGCCGGTCAAAGCAGGAGCGGAAAATCCGAAAGCTTTTAGCGGTAAGATCATTATTTTGGTTAACGAGAGAGCTCAGAGCGCGTCTGAATTTCAGGTGATGGCATTTCGTACCATACCGGGATCTCAGGTTGTTGGCTCTCAGACTGCGGGAGCCGATGGCAATATCAGTTGGCTTCCACTTCCACTGGGTTATTCAACTGCTTTTTCGGGTATTGGAGTTTATTATCCTGATAAAAGCGAAACGCAGGGGATAGGTATTGTACCCGATAAGATTGTATATCCCACAATCGAGGGGATACGGAAGAATCAAGACGAGGTACTACAGGCAGGCATTGATTTGATATTGAAACAATAAGCCTCAGCCTTGTTTCTTTAGCAGAAAATTCAGTTGAACAATTTAAATCGGTCGAGTCTGCATTAACTATTCTAATTGAGGGATGTTAAATGGTTTTATACCTTTTTCAATTAATCGATTGCTTTTAGTTATTAGGCCTTATCCAATTTAATGCTCCGCGATGAATACGCGATATCTATCCTATTTCAATTTTATGGTAAGTGATCCATCTTTTCATGTTTCCGACCATTCTTTTTAAATGGTCAATTTCCAGTTTTGTCCTCCAATTATGTGTATAAACCCTAAATACATGAAGTTTTTCCTGATCCTGTACTGCGTATAAGTGGTTCATTGCAAGTCGGATGATGGTACATTCCGATAGATCGCTCAGTCCATATTGTGCCTGAATAAGTTTGCAAAGTCCATTTGGGGAAAGTGTACTGTTTATTGTCGGAAATTGATCAGTCATGTCTTCTTTTTTATTGTTTCGTATTTATTTCGGGGGATCTCCAGAAGTAGGCAGGGTCAAGCGTAATAACATTGTTTTTTAAATATTTATTGCCGCTTTTGTCAAATCCACTTGGAATTAAAGAAATGTACTGTAGATCAGGGGAGGTAGGTCTATATCTACTCTCTGTGTTAAACTGACTTTTATTCGTGCATTGAATCCAATATAAATTCTTTGCCATATAATAATCCAAATACCAAAGTTTAGTTACTTTGGATTCGGCGTTTAGCTTGAGTGATTGGTTATTTTTTAAATGCTCCCTGACTTCTTCAATGCTCAGTAAATTGTTATTGTCATCCATGACAAATGTACCATGGGAAGGGTCCATCCACAACCATTTTTTTAAGGTTTCGGAATATACACTATTAATCACATGGCAGTCCGTATCTTTGTCGTCTTTTGGCATGCATGTAACAAACCGCGACTTAAATCCCATCGCGAGATACATTTCATTTAGCGTCATCGCTTTATGCCGACAGTTGATACCTTTTCCTGTTGCCTTGTGGTAGTTGTAAAAGTCAATCGCGTCAAATTCACATAGCGCCCAATTGCTGCCGTCATATTTAATATTATTTGCAACAAAAAACATTATATTACGGATTTTAGAAATTTCATCGCCATTACCAGCTATTGAGTCCAGTTTGAAAAAGTTTTTTACCGCTACCAAATTACTATTGCTTGCGGACTGATAGTCAAATACAGGCAAAGCGAGGTTGCTTTCTGAAACATATCCTCCTGATTGCTGCAACAGGACCAATTTATCATATTGCTTCAGTTGGCTTAATGCTTTTACAAATTTATTTTCCTTACGGATATTATCTAAATCAGTATCATTTAAAGCATTACGATAGTCAGTATATCCCCAGGAAATTGCCTTTTCAAAGCTGGTAATAGCCTGTTTTTTTTGATTAAGCAATGATTGTAAACAAGCAAGATTGTAGTATATATTCGCATTAATTTCCTTGATAGTTATTTGAAATTCCTGCTTTTCTTTTTCAGATAGCTTTAAGCTGTCCATTTTGGTCGCAACGGTATTTAATACTGTAACGGCTTTTTGATAATCCTTTGCCGGATAATAGTTATTATAATCCTGTTCTAATTTCTTAAAGTCTGAGAGGAATTTATTCCATGTCGTCGAATTTGTCTGGGCAAATGCGCTGGCTGTCAGAAATACGAACAGAAGAAGGTTAAATAATGGTTTCATTGGAGGATTTTAGTAAAGTAAATAGTTTTATTTCCTAAGATTTGAGATGCTATTATTGGGCCCATATTCTCATTAATGTCTCATCTTTCCGTTTATATAATTCTCGATCGTATACTTTATATTCATGTTAGGTTATACAGTATGCTTTAGTCAATGTTTGTGAAAAACCGAAGGTAGAGATCAAACAAACAGCATGGTAAATATTGTTTTATGCATAATCATTTAATTCATTTGTAAACTATCCTGTATGTAATCATCAACTCAATTTCTTTTTTCATTAAAAGAACAAGGCATTTGCCAAAAAGCTATTATGCTGAAAATAAAAACTTTGAATTAAAGGCACTGTTCGATATCGGACAACTGCTCCCTAAAAACGAACACATTATACGGGCAAATAATAATGCTGCACTTTCTTTTGCTAATTTTCGTAAGGCCTTTTACGCCCTTAGTGGAAAGCAAAGTCGCTTAGAATATGGATGCGGTTCCATTGAGGTGATTCGCTGTGGCAAATTGATTGTAAAATTGCCCAATTTGAAATCACTCCTTTTTCCAGTAGCCATTTTCATCAAGAATTTTCAAGTATTTTTTAGGAGATTCATCGGCATGAAAATTTTGAAAAAGCTGATTGGTTAATGCTGCGAGAAATTCAAAACAAACAGAAAAGTCTTCCTTTGAGTTGTAAAGCCCGCCGAATTCATTCAAAACCCAAGAAAATATTTTGTCATTGCTAGTTGTAATTGAAATGACCAGATTAGGCGTGTCTGCTTCGGTTTTTTTATAATATTCATACTTTTCTCCTCCGAGCAATGATATTTCACGGGCAGGTATTTTGATTGCATTTATATCAGAAAATAAAACCGATCCAAAGCAGGCGCTGTTAAATCGGTCTCTGTCCAGTGTAATGATTTCTGTCGAAAGTCTTTTGGATGCTGCCTTAAACAATCTTTTTATGGATATTAACATCAACGGAAATGAAATGAGCAGTAACCAAATCGGGGAATGCGTCTCCGAATGTATAAGAAGAATGGTGATGGTCAGTGTAATACTTGCTAATGCGGTAAAAAACCAAAGCAGAATTGATGAAGTTTTAGTACTGTTATTAAAACGAAATTGATAGGTTTTCATTTGAAAAATAAATTTAACTAACCGTTCACTACAACTTCAACATTTTTAGCAAGTGTTTTAAATCTAATATTCGTGTCTTGTACTACTGTTATTGTCAAATGGCCAGTCTTGCTTATGTTTAGGTCAGTTACATAGCCTGATGTTCCTTTATGAGTACCCGAAATTACTTTGCAACGATCACCATCTTTCAGACTATAGGTTTTATCGGTTATAATTTGTTTTTTGAATTCGAATATACTAATAAAGTTGTTTCTTCAAATACATAATATTGGCTAAAATCTAAGAAGTAGTAAATCTATTTTAATTATGTTTTGTGAAATTTTAACTGTTCTTAGGTCAAATTATAATTATATTAACGTGGCAAAACACAGAAAATATAGATAATTAATACAATAAAACTGTCCGCAGATGAGCTCACGAAAATGTAAGATAGATTTCTCTCAAAGCCAAATATATAGATTTCAATACGGTACCATCGCTGGGGCCGTTCATGATACCATTAGATCTTTATGAAACAGTATCTTTAGACAGTTGCTTATTCTTTTGATAATTTTACTATTTCATCATGCCAATGTTGATCCCATATAAATTGCATATCAAACTCCCCGTCTGACTTTAAGGAAAAAATAGCTTTATTCCATCTGTTTCTATCATCTTTAGTTGTTATTTTGTGAAGCTCCAGAATATCAAATGTTAAATGAAAATCGAATTCCTCCACGTCTATTTGATTTTTTTCATTATTATTAACATTATAATTGCCTGTAAAACTGACCATCTCTTCAATAGTTTCTATATTTAACTTTGCTTCAGTCCACTTTTCTTTAATTACAGAATTGATATTGGTGGCTATAGAATTATAAATTTCGTCAACTGTTTTCATATTTTAATTTATATAATTATATTTTTTTACACTTCTTATGGTCTCGTTATTTTAAATCTAAACCGTGTATCCCCAATCATGTTCTGTCTGTTCATTACTGAATTTAGGCAGAAAGATGCTGACCTGTTGATTTCTGTAATTTTTTCAATTTTGTGTTTTATCCTAAGATAATATTATTTGTTGTGTGTAACCCACTGTTAGGACTGGACAAAAATGAAGGTCCAGCAAGAAATATTAGGGGGTATTTTTGGTCTTTTCGTTTTTAAGCGTTCAAGGAGATGAATAAATTTAAAAGACATCAGTTATATCATTTGAATTATTCCCTTGCTTTAAAATCAGATTACGTAATCGTTCCTGATTTTGGTCACCCCATTCTCCTAAAGCTGAAATTACAGGTATTAAAGTCTTTCCAAATTCCGTTAAGTTATATTCAACTTTTGGTGGTACCACAGGATATATTACCTTTGAGATCAATTCATGAGTTTCCATTTCTTTCAATTGGACATTTAAAACCCTTCGGGAAGCATCGGGTATTTTGCGTTGTAATTCACTTGGCCGTTTGTAACCTTCATGGATAAACCACAATAAACGGATTTTCCATTTTCCGTAAGAACTTCACCAATCAAATCCAGTCCACAATTTAAGCTTAACGGTATTTTCTTTTCGTACATACTTCAAAGTTAAATCAATGTTCCAACATTGGCAATAGGGGATAAATTTGTCCCTATGCAATTCGTTTTTCCGTACTTGTGTAAACTGTTTATACACCTGAACTTTGCCTTAAAATATTTCAATACATGGAACAGATATTTAATTTTGATAACGAATTGTCAGGTAAAATTGCCTTGATAACAGGAGGTACAAAAGGAGCGGGGAGGGCAATAGCTCAGAGACTGTTAAATGCAGGTGCAACGGTGATTGTAACGGCAAGAAATGCACCCGAAGAATCAAGCGAAGATATTTACTTTTTTGCTGCAGATCTTAGTCAAGCTGAGGAAACAAAGACCCTGGTTTCTGAAGTTCTCCAAAAATTTGGAAGACTTGATATTTTGGTCAACAATATGGGTGGTTCAGATACTCCGGGTGGAGGTTTCTCCGTACTGAGCAATAGAGATTGGGAAAGGGCCATACAGACCAATTTGCTTGCGCCAGTGCGTTTGGATCGAGGTTTTTTGCCACAGATGTTAGAAAGGGGAGATGGTGTCATTGTCCATATCGCTTCCATACAGGCTAGACTGCCATTATATGATGCTACATTGCCTTATGCAGCAGCTAAAGCAGGATTACTTAATTATAGTAAAAATCTATCGAATGAAGTTTCACCGAAAGGAGTACGAGTGTTAACTGTTTCGCCCGGCTGGATACAGACAGATGGAGCAACTGGAATGATGCAGGAAATTTCGGAGCGCACCGGCATCAGTATTGAGGATGCAATACAACAGGTAATGAACAGTCTGGGAGGTATACCTTTTGGCAGACCTGCAAAACCCGAAGAAGTTGCAGAATTAGTGGGCTTTTTAGTATCGCCCCGAGCTGGATATCTTACTGGAACTGAATTTGTAATTGATGGCGGCACAATACCAACCATATAAAAGCCATTATATGTCAGCATTGATCGCTATATAAGAGAGTCAAAATTGCTGTATTTTCCTGGCAATTTTGACTCTCTTAAGAGTTTAGACCCCATATTGCATTTTACGCACTTTGGTACATAGGATGGTTTTTGAGGACGTTCATGTAGTTTTAAAATCCTTTTCAACGGCATAAGCTTCCATACCATTTTTTCATAAGTACTAAACACTAATATATTTTTTGAGTACTTCAAGAAGGTCTGCCCGCCGTATAGGTTTGGGCAGAAAGTCATTCATTCCGGATTCAAGGCATTTTTCTTTTTCCCCCAGCACATTTCCAGCTGTAACGCCTATGATAGGTATATGTTGATATTCGGGCAGCATTCTAATATTTTGTGTTGCCACAATACCACTCATTACCGGCATCTGTACATCCATAATAATAAGGGAAAACTGCTTTTTCATGCATTCTTCCAAAGCCTGTAAACCATTTGCAGCTTCCGTTAGATGTATATTGGGCGCGAGAGATCTCATTATCCTATTATTGAGGACCATATTCACCGGGTTATCATCAACCAAAAGCACTTCTAATTCTCGTGCAAACGCATGTGAATCTATCCCGGGTTGATCCTGAATAATTTCTGTGACAGTACTTCGGTCTACCTTTTTAAGGGTTTTGTATAGATCATGTGATTTTATAGGCTTCAACAGTAAATGTGTATTTTCTATTTTCCTAACTGAACTAAGTATATCCAGTTCCTCTGATGAAGAAGAAAGTATTATAAATGGAGCAATCTCTTTTCGCTGATTTAGCAACCCTTTTATTTTATCTATTGTTTCCAATCCGGACATGATAGGCATATGATAATCCATCAGGATCACATCGAAGCGCTCACCTTTCAACATGATATCTAGGGCTTCCATCCCATTGGAAGCCAGCGTGGATTTGATATTTTTAAAGGTAAGCATGTGTTCAAGAATGATCCTGTTCGTTTCATTATCATCCACCACTAAGGCTGTTTTAATAGTCGTTTCATCCTCTTCTCTCAATTCAGGCATTTCATAGGGAACCTCAAGATCGAACAAAAATACAGATCCTCTGTCCATTTCGCTGATCAGCGACAAATGACTTCCCATATATCCCAAGATATTGTTCGAGATGGTTAGCCCGAGACCCGTTCCGCCATATCGTTTGCTGATTGAACTGTTTTCCTGGGTGAAGGCACCAAAAATATATTTCTGTTTCTCAACAGGAATGCCGATTCCCGTATCTCTTACCGAGAAACGCAAAGCAATCGTATGATCATCCATGCGTAATTTTTCTACTTTTAGCTCGATCTCTCCCTCTTCGGTGAACTTCACAGCATTTCCCAGAAGATTGATCAAGATCTGTTTTAACCTTGCTTCATCAATGAAAAGTATTTTTGGGAGGCCGGGCTCGACGTTGAGAAGAAGTTCGATATCTTTTTTCTGGGATTGATAAAGGATCACATTTATGACTTGGCTCAACATATCATAAACATCACTTTTTTCAATCAAAAGTTCCATTTTCCCGGATTCTATTTTAGAAAAATCCAGTATATCATTGATGATACTAAGCAGGTTTTCCCCTGATTCATTGATGTAGTTCAGATATTGTGTCTGCGTTTCATTCAGCGGTGTCCTGAGGAGAAGATCTGAAAAACCAATCACTCCGTTCAAAGGAGTACGGATTTCATGACTCATATTGGCCAGAAATTCGGATTTTGCCTTGCTGGCTATATCTGCAGTTTCCTTCGCATTTTTCAGTTCTTCATTTATCTTTACGGAGTTTGTAATATTCTGTATGGAGATAATTATACCTCCAATTTCATCTTTTGTAAGATACCAAGGTCCGACTTTAAGATCGAAATGCTGAATTTCTTCTTTTCCTTCCACCTTTAGCGCAAAATCTCCGTCGATGTACGTTTTTCCCAAAAGCGCATCCCTGTAAATCTTTTTTCTTTCTTCGGGAACATGAGGAGATATTGTAAATATATTATTGCCGATAAGATCTACATGATTCATACTAAATTCATCTCTCCATTTGCTACTTACAGCAACGTAGTTAAGGGCTTTGTCAAACATCGCCAAAGGAATAGGAACATCAATAGCAAAGGACTGCATCATAGCCTCCTTCTGGGCAACTTCCAAAAACATCTTTTTGAAGGCATCGATGTTCTGAATAATTCCAAAAACCCTACTGCAAATTTCATTTTCAAATTCGGGAATCCCTTTTACTCTTACCCAGATCGTAACGCCGTCACTACGCAGAAGCTGAAGCTCCTCATCAAAAGAAATTCCTTGTTGTACTGCCCTGTTAAATAGATATTTTATTCTCGCTCTACTTTTTCCTTCGTAAAATCCAAGGATATTTTCAAAAGTTGGTTGGAAACTAGTGTTAGCATTGTGAATTTCTATTGCGCTTTGGGACCAGGTGAGCTTTCCGGTTTTCATATTGGCTTCCCAGCCCCCCACCTGAGCAACTGCGCTTGTTTCCTCAAGCATTTCCTTCGTATAAAACAGAGCTTTTTCTAATTTATCCCGGCGTAGAATGTCAGATTTTATTTGGATATAAACGAAGATGGAGACACCAGCGGCTGCGACCGCAGAAAAGAGAATGAATAAAACAGTACGCTTAGAGGAGTTATTCAGATCTTCATTTTTTAGGGCAAGCTGAACTTCCTCGTGTTTTACAAATTCCTGAACGAGCGTTCGACATTTATCCATGGCCCTTTTGTTTTGCACAAGTTCTTCTGGGGTCATTAATATTCCCTTTTTACGATTATCAACCAACAAGACATATTCTTTCATCAGCATGTCTGAGGTATGCAGCAATTCATGAAAAATCTTAATCTGGAGTTGATCTTTAAGATTAAACCTGTCTTTGTTAGCAACAAGCTGCGGATATTCCTTCCTACTTTTATCCAGAGGTTCAAGAAAGTCTTCCCGGCCGGTAAGCTGATATCCCCGATTGCCTGTTTCAGCATTTAAGAGCGCGTTTAAAATATCCTTTGTTAAACTGATAGATTCCTTGGTTTTTAAGAGACTTTTCCTGCTCTCCATCTGATTATGTATGCTAATATAAGATGCGATAGAACCCGCAAAAAGCAGTATCAAAGAAAGCACTACACCTATCTGAAGATTTCGTATAATTTTTTTTGGCATTGAATGGTAGTTTACTGTTAAGATAATAAAAAAGTAAATAATTACTTCATATTTCTTATTTAACACTTTTACGAGATGCAACAATAAAGCAAAATTTCAAGAATCTATCGGTTACAATAAATTCAATTTGACAAGACTACACCGCGCTTTTTAGTGAAGTAGAAATATCAAGTTTTCTACTTTAATAATTAGGCGTAATCTCAATGTCAATCCATTTAAAATTAAAAATATGCTGAACTTACATCTAATAACAGCACATGAGATTTTCTCTCCTAATTATACAGTCGCTCCGTTTTCGTATTCAATTTATCATGTCATGAGCAATAAAAAGCAAAAATATTTTTAGAAAGTCAATCTGGATATTTGCATTTATATTTGGTTCTTTTGTGAGGCTGTTTCTGTACTGGATAAATGAAAGATGTGCAGATTATACGAAAAGTGGCGGGAAAGAGCTTTATAATAAACGAGTAAATTGTTATTATGCGTTTAGCAACCCGACCTGCGGAGGAAGAAAGTCGTCAATAAATTGGTGAGATAGGCTTTTGGAAAATGTATATTGCCTGACAAAAAATACGTAATTTATCTTGCTTTTTAACATAGTTCATATCAAGGGTTAATTCTGTGTTCTACTTGGAATTAACCGACAAGTCGATAGCTATTCTTTGATCAATAATTTTTGAAATTCCTTTCCAATAAATGGATTAATGATATGTTGAAAGCCTTTTTGTAAGGTGAAAACAGTTATAGTCGCATCGGATTCTGGTGAATAAATAACATCTGTGCCCCACCAACCACCATGATAATAAGCATTGAATCCCATATCAAAATGATAAAGTCCTAAACAATACTTAGATTGATCTGAAGGCAATACGTAAGTATGCATGGCTTCCAATAGTTGCTTATTTTGGATAATCTTTCCTTCAAAAAGGTATTGGAAAAACAGTGCAGATTCTTTTGCTGTCGTAGCAATTCCACCGCCACCGTACAGATCCCACGACGGATCAATATTATATGAGTCCCATTTGTACTTGCCTGCGTATTGATGCGCAAGCGGCATTGTGTTTGAGGGATATTTTTCTAGATCAATAAACCAAGTCTTTGTCAGATTTAATTCGTGGTATCTTAGTAAATCCCTTACTGCTGTATAAAATGGTTGATGTGTTTTTTGCTCAATAATTTCGGTCAAGAGTAAATAATTTATATCCCCATAACTAAATTTTTGGCCTACAGCCTTGGGAGAGCCGATTTCAATCGACCTCTTTATCTGTTCCTCTTTTTTCCATTTATAGGCCGGATGTAAATTGATAAATTCAAAATAGGATTCGTCTACATAATCCTGGATTCCTGATGTATGTGACAATAAATGCTTTACTGTAATTGCGTTCAAATCATAACCATCTCTTTCGAATAATCGGCGTGTTTTGTCCGTCAATAATTTTTTAATCGGTTGATCGATAGTAATTTTTCTTTTTTCAACAAGCCTCAGTATTGTAGCAGCTACATAAGGTTTAGTATTACTCGCAATCAAAACAGGCTGTTGATAATCCAGCGGTTTGTTTGTTTTGCTGTCTGCGAAACCTTTTGCGTAGCTCCAGGAAATATTACGTTTCGGTGCTTCGACATGAACAATGATTCCGATGGCGTCTTTATTTTTATCATATATCGAATCTACGGTATTTTTGAAAACGTTCAGTAACTGAGCGAAACCTATAAAAGGAAAGCAACACGTAGCTAATAATAGTATTCTTTTCATCTGTGCTTTTGTATTAAAATAGCAGTCTAACCATTCTTGTTAATGGAGTTATTCGGTTTTATCTGTTCAATCTCAAATATAGTCCTGTGTCTATAAATCTTCCGTCATAAAACTCATTTTCGCATCCTCATTTAATGCAGCCTTCCTCAGTGTTTCAGCACCAGCTGATATTAATTCTTCCATTTAGCAATTATAAATATTAGGTATGTAAGATACGTAAAACAGGATAGAAAAATGAGATATCCATTTTTTAGGTTAGAAGCTTCTTTTTGGTTTTGAGCCTGTCCCAGGATTTAAAATAAGGCTGGAATATAGTCAATTCTTAATTATTCACCAGCCATAGTTGTCAATTAATATGAAGATGGTAAGAATTACATTTAATATTTTGGAAGGTGGTAGTGGAATTGGCTTATCTTGATTAAATGCGGGCATTCTGTGAATAGAATACCCGCACAAATTTTAAACTAAATTAGGAGATTCCTTTACGCTTTTTTACTTCTCCTATGAGTTTCGAAAAAGACTTTTCTCTTTTACGCTTTTCATGCTCGGAAGTAGAGTAATGCCAGGCCTCTCTTTCCAGTTTGAGGTAGCTATCATAAACCTTTTGGTCTAGGATACCTTCGTTTAAAGCTTTCAAAACAGCACAACCGGGTTCTTCTGTATGCCCACAATCATTGAAACGACAAGATCTTGCCAGATCGGAAATATCGAACATTTCTGACAATTCCCCTGTATCAACGATAGCTAATCCAAATTCTCGAACACCTGGAGTATCAATTAAAACACCAGAGTTTTTCATAAGTACCATTTCCCGTCGAGTTGAAGTATGACGCCCCTTGCCGTTAGATACACTTATATTAGCAGTAAGCAATACTGATTCCTCGCAAAGTACATTTACAAGAGAACTTTTCCCGACTCCGGAAGATCCGATAAACACAGCGGTTTCTCCTTCTTCAATAGAATCCTTAAGCCCGATAATAGTCTGGGGATCATGAATACTGGTGAAAAACACAGGAATCTTATGAGCAATATGTTTTATTTGTTCTTCGATTTGCTGTCTGTCAAAAGTGATATCTGCTTTATTAAGCACTAAGATAGGTTTGATCTTCTCTTCTAATATCTGAGCAATAAAACGTTCTGCTCTGCGAACATTAAAGTTATCATCGAGACTCTGTACAATAAATGCCTTATCGACATACGAAGCAATAATTTGTTTATCAGTGACTGTTCCGCTTTTTTTACGATATAAAGTACGTTCACGGGGTAAAATATCCACGATGATCCCTTTATTTTCCTCGAATGGTTGAAAAAGAACCCAATCCCCCACGCAAGGTAATTCAAAGTCTGACCTGGTAAACATCATATTCCCGGTTAATTCGCATTGTAGTAGTCCGTTTTCTGAAATAATATCATAGCAGGTACGATGTACAATCGCGATGCGTCCATGACGCGAAGTTTTATGTATTGATTCTTCTTTTAGTTGGTTTAACTTATCATTCCAACCGTAAATAAAATCGAAATCATTATTGATTTTAATTTTTTCGTTAATCATTATTGTAATATTTTGAACATACAAGGAAAGCGCAATAATGCCTCCATCAGGGTATGCAGATTTTAAAATAAAATAATAGAAATACGGCCCTCGAAGTGAATTATTCGAAAGCAAACGAAAAGACAATCTGTAGAAGAGTTACAGATTGTATATTAAACCAGATCCGATTTATTTGTTTTTGTCATGATGCAAAGGTAAAAAAATCTTTGGCGATTTTATCTTGATATTTAGAATATAGAAAAGTCAAAGAGTAACCCAAAAGTGTGCTGGTAAAGCAAAATATTGACTGTTTAACTTTTTTATCCGTTTCAGGAGGTAAGCTAAATCCTGTTACACAGTTCCAGTTGAAAATGAACATTGGGCATTCTTTCTGATTATGGAGCGATTTTTTAAAAGACTTTTGTTAACGTCGGGTGAGAGGCCATTTTAAATTATATCGCTACTGACATACTGCGGTCACTCTTCTGTATTAAGTTTGTATTCATAATCTTTAAAAGAATAAAATGACAAACGTAACTAAGACGGAATTTAATCCAATCGCATTTCCAAAAGCTACCATGATTTCAGTTAATGGTGTGGTGCTTGAAGTATTTGAAGCAGGTCAAAAAAATTTAGGAAAGCCTATCATTCTCTGCCACGGTTTTCCGGAGCATGCATTTTCTTGGCGTTATCAGATACAGGCGCTTGCTGATGCTGGCTACCATGTCATTGTCCCAAATCAACGCGGTTATGGTAATTCATCCTGTCCTACTGAAATAACGGATTATGACATCGAACATTTGACCGGTGACCTTGTTGCACTACTTGACCATTTTGGTTACAAGGATGCCACCTTTGTCGGTCACGACTGGGGTGCAAATATTGTTTGGAGTTTAGCATTATTGCATCCCGAGCGAGTTAATAAAATAATAAATTTGGCTTTACCTTATCAACAACGCGGAGAAAAACCATGGATTGAGTTTATGGAAGCAATATTTGGAGGAGACTTCTATTTTGTTCACTTCAATAGACAACCGGGAGTAGCAGATGCTATAATGAATGAAAACACATCCCAATTCCTGCGTAACATATTTCGCAAAAACATACCTCTTGCACCACCTGAGCCAGGAATGCTAATGATCAATCTTGCAAGGGCAGAAAAACCACTTGGAGATCCCTTAATGCACGACAACGAACTTTCAGTGTTCATTTCTGCCTTCAAATCATCTGGGTTTACAGGAAGTATAAATTGGTATAGAAATCTTGATAGAAACTGGCACCTAATGGCGGACGTAAGCCCAATCATTCATCAGCCGACTCTAATGATATATGGTAACCAGGATACCATTCCAAAGGCTGAAAACCTGAAAAATTTCGTTCCTAATTTGGATATTGTTAGTCTGGATTGTGGTCATTGGATTCAGCAAGAAAAGCCAGAGGAAACTACCCAATCAATTTTAAAATGGTTAGAACAACAGGATGCTTAATAAGGAAATAGTAACATATTGTCCTAGATGCCAAGCAGATTGGAGACAATGGTTGGAAAAAAATCATCAGTCAGAACAATCTGTTTGGCTTGTTTGCTACACAAAGAAAGCTAATGTTCCTACCGTAAATTGGAGTGAAGCCGTTGATGAAGCCCTTTGCTTCGGCTGGATTGATAGTACAAGAAAAACAATTGACGATTCTTCCTATATGCAGTTTTTTACCAAGCGTAAACCTAAGAGCATTTGGTCAAAAATCAACAAAGAAAAAATTCAGCAACTCATTGAAAGTGGCCGAATGACAAAGGCGGGTTTAGAATGCGTTGAAATTGCAAAACAAAATGGATCGTGGACAATTTTAGACGAAGTAGAAGAATTGATAATTCCAAATGATTTAGACAAAGGATTTGAAAAATATGAAGGCTCAAAGGACTATTTTCTAAGTTTGAGCAAATCGACCAGAAAAATGATATTAGGCTGGATTGTACTTGCTAAAAGGCAAGAAACACGACAAAAACGTATTGACGAAATTGTACAATGCGCACATCAGAAGCTTAAACCTAAGCACTTACGATAGAAAAGGCCCGTAAAGTTAGTGCATATTACGGATCATCTTGATGGATAGCTTGAAGATTTATGATATTGATTTATTGAATGCAGAAGCATCCGCATTTTTATAACTTATACACTTTATAAGACTTTGCCAGTTTTTTATTCTTCCTGAACCTTATTTTAAGACTTTTCTCGATGTTTATAATTTATTGGCCTTATCGAATTGTTGAAGTTCATATTGAAGATAACCTTTTTTTTCCTGAGTTTTTTTTGACATTAATAATTGTTCCTGACTCAATTCAAAAAGTTTGTCTTCTGCCTTTCTAGCTGCCTCTATATTTTTATTAAAAGTGATTTCCTGCTGAGCAATTTTCTTCCGTTCAAAAAGATGCAGATCCCTGAGGCTAGTATAATAGTCTGTCGCTGCTTTTTTTAGATCGGTTCCATTGTTAACCCCGTCGGTGGGAATGCTACTAATCTGTCCTATAATGGTATTGAATCCTTCCTCTTGTTTATCTATGGCCAACAATGCTCCTTTGAAGTCGCGTTTGATCAGGCAGGTTAATTCTTCCTCTTCTGGTCCACCTTTGGCCAATAAGATATCAAATGCGGGTTGCTCTTTCCCTACTATTTCCGCTTTGAAGTCGGTCGCTTTCTTGGGCGTACAGGATATAAGGCCTAAAAGTATAAAAACAATAATTTTTAGTTTCATTTCAGGTTTTATAGAATTATATTAATATTTTTTACAATTGATGCGATAAGCCGATTACTTCAATTTAAATGCCAGTATGGTCTTAAAGCCCGAAATCTCCACCTTATAGCCAGATCTGAGGAGTGAATAGGTTGAGTATGACCGTTTTCATCGGGTACATTGTTAAAAAAATGGAATAACACTATTTTATGCTAAAAATATTAGTATAAAAATGTTTGTTTACTTATATTTGTATTGTTAACCAGTTTAAAAACAAGGTATTATGAATGAGGTAAAACAATCGAAATATATCGATATTACGACAGATTATGGATTTAAAAAAGTTTTCGGATCAGATACCAATAAAGATCTTCTCATCGCTTTCTTAAACGAACTCTTTAGAGGGCGCAAGGTCATTGCTGATTTATATTATAACAAAAATGAGCATGTTGGGGATACAGAGGATATCGGTGCCGTTATTTTTGATCTGGCCTGTACGGCAGACAATGGCGAACGGTTTATTATTGAGGTACAGCGTACGGCACAGGTTAATTTGAAAAAGCGTATGCTCTATTACAGTAGTAAATTGATTGCGGATCAAGCCCCCAAAGGCAACCGAAGGGCTTGGAATTATGCAATTAGTGAAGTCTATATCATTGTGCTGATGGATGGATTTACGATGCCTGATGCGGGTATTGAGAAGTATTTTTTGCACGATATTTGTCTATGTTATCGAGATCATGGTAAAATATTTTACGAAGATCTAGGCTTTATCTATGTGGAATTGGTTAACTTTGTTAAAGCTGAAGAAGAGTTAGTTAATGATTTAGATCGTTGGCTTTATATACTCAAAAACATGTCCTCGCTAAAGGGACTTTCAAAATATCTGCGGAAGCCGATATTTGAAAAGCTGTTTCAGTTAGCAGAGTATAGCAAACTAAAACCGGAGGAACGAGATATGTACAACGTAAGTTTAAGGAATAAATGGGATGCCGAGAGCATCCGAAGTAGCCAGGAAGAGCTCCTGAAACGAGCGCGCGAAAAAGCAATGGCAGAGGGAAAAGCTAAAGGGAAAGCAGAGGGAAAAGCTGAAGGGAAAGCAGAAGGAAAAGCTGAGGTAATAAAAAAACTTTTGTCTTTAAATAAGTTTTCGATTTCGGATATTGCGGAATTAGCGAACGTAACTGTAGAGTTTGTAGAGCAGGTCGAGGCAGAGAAGACTAAAGAAAAATAAAGCATATTACGATATAGAGTGTTATGGCCGCTTGGATTCTATCCAATCGGCCTATATTTTTTTAAGATATATTCGTATTGAAGTCCTAAGCATGGCCCTTGCCAAAGGCGGTGTTGTCCAGAATTTAAATTTAGTATACACGTATTAATATTACCAAACCAATCAATGCCGGCTAGAATACGGATAAGATCTTTCTATTTCTTTGCGCCTGAATGTATCCTGCATAAATAAACCCTGCAACCAGCAATCCAAAAATAATCAGGTTAAAAATTAAATTCTCAGTATATCTCAGCCAATCACCGTCTGTTAATACTGCATAAAATGTCAAAGTCATAAAACAGAAATGTACAAAAAGGGGGACGTTAATGATAGATACGAAGCTTAAAATTGACGGCGAGTATTTTAAAAAATGAAGAGAGTTTCAAGAATGACTCGAATAGATCGTGAAGTATTCTTTAAGAAATATGGTGATTAAGCCACTACTCTTTCTTTTGCTTCTTTTTACGCTTTATGAGATAGTATAATAATGTTGGAAATACCACGATGAGCGAAATCCCTAACGAAATAAATTCCATAATCTGCTCATACCATCTATAGGAAAAATTAATTTGTGCATAGATAAAGCGAACGATAAAAAGAAAATTGAGGACCGCGATACAATACCAGAATCTACTTTCCAAAGAACTTTCTCTACCATGACCATAATACATCTCCGTTATTAATCTGAAATAAAATACTAAACTTACTATTTGAATAAATAAAACCAATACTATCATATCATTATTTCTTTTTTTACATCTATATCAATTTTCTAACCACACTTCTACAGCATTTAATCGATCGTCAGGACGGCCCAATTCCGACTTTGTGGTGGCTACCAACGAAAAATTCTAAAAGGTCATTTATCCGGATAGAATGACTTCCAGATTGATTTACTATTGAATAGAACCCCATCCTAAAAAGATAAAACCCAATAAACCCCTGGCTCCGGGACACCTTCAAGCTCAACGATGGTATTTTTAATCCATCTCATATTAGCTCCCAATTAAACAACCGAAAATATGTATAAATATGAAAAGAACAGCATTGCTTAATATATCCCTTTTAGGAATCAAGCCTAAGTGAAGTGAAGAATTAAGATTCAGATATAGGTTCAAAGTACAGGACCACGGCACCGCCAGCAAAATTTTTAATTTTAGTTCGTTTAAGTACCATTCTTTGCTGGATATCTTCAAATAGGGGTAAGCCCGTGCCGGCTATGACCGGATGGATACAAAGTTGAAGTTCATCAATTAAATTAAGCTGCATGAGTTGAACAATAAGGCTTCTGCTCCCAACTAAGATATCTTTACCGGATTGCTGTTTAAGTTCGATAACGGCTTTATCAAGTGGTTTTTGGGAGATACTTGCATTTATCCAATCGGTATCTTTCAAAGTATGGGAAAAAACAATTTTTGGAGTACCATGAATTGCTATCGCGAAGTCATCCATCGATTTTTCACCGCTTGGATGTTGTATAAATGCTTTCCAGTATTCCATTAACTGATAGGTTATTCTGCCATATAGGATAACACCAGCTTCAAGCAATAACTTTTCATAATGTTGATGGATTTCTTCATCCGGCAGAATAACCGTGTGATCACAAAATCCATCCAGGGTCATATTGATTGCTCCAATTACCTTTCTCATCTCAATCAGATTTTAGTATAACTAAAGATACAATATTTTGAAATTTAATAGGTTAAAGTAAATATTTGTCGATTAACATATAGATGACAGATCATAAGCGAGAGATGTTTGTTCTAAATCCTATCGACCTACAGTCGGCGCTTTGCCAAATTTCTTCTTAAAGGCGTTAGAAAAATGGGACAAAGTCTCGAACCCAAGATCGAGATAAATAGCTGATGGTTTTTTGTTTTTTCTTTCAATTAAATGCCATGCTTCATTCAGCCTTTTATCCTGTAACCACTTCCGTGGCGGCATGTTGAAGGTTTTCTGAAAATCTCTCTTATAGCCTGAAAGGCTTCTCCCTGTGAGTTGTGCAAACTTCTCGATAGGGATATTGAAATGAAAATTGCTCAGCATAAATTTTTCTAGATTTATCTTATGAGGCTCTGAGAAATCAAACAAAAAATTACGCAGTGCTGGGACAGCTAATAGTATCAACTTGATTCCCTCTTTCACCTTTAAAAGTCCCATCTCGTTAGTCATTTCATGCCCTGCGCTTCGCGCATAGGGAATGACGGACTGGAAATAACCTTTGATAAACGCATTATTGGGGAGGCATAGGTTCGGAAGGCCCGTGTACTTACTCTGGGCTTCCATTTTTTCCTCCAGTGCTACCTGACGCATCAGATCTTCTTGTAGTGATATGACGATCGTTTCATAATGGCCATCTGATCCAGGGGTTTTAGTCAACGTGCCCAGCTGATTTTTGTGAATTAGCAATACTTCTCCGGCAGATATGTTTATATTCTGCTCAGCGGTTTCGAGAATCATCTGGCCCGAGACCTGTAATACCAGGGTATGGTGGTTCCAGACGCATGCTTTCTCTTTCCTTTGAGAAGAAAGGTAAGAATAGAATATAACGCCGGGAAGTATTTCTGCTGGACTTTCCATTTATCTTTGTAAGTAAGTGCCACCTTTGATAGCACCTATTGCAAATGTAGTGTTTAAAATATTCATCTCCTCTGGGGTAAATACAATTTCCATTGCAGCGATATTTTCGGGTAGCCTTGATCTACGGCTCATACTTACCAATGGCATGATATTGTCATCTTGTTCTTTTACCCAAGCAATCGCAATTTGTGTAGGGCTAACATTTTTAAGTTGAGCGATTTTTTTTAATACTTCCACTTTTTCAAGATTATGGATCAGGTTATTACCCTGAAAACGGGAAAAGTGATTTCGATGGTCATCCGCAGGAATTGGAGCTTGCAGGTCACCGTTTAACAGTCCTTCGGCAGTATTGGCAAATGCCACAACACCAATTCCTAACTCTTTAGCCGCTGGCAACAGTTCCTTTTCGATCTGGCGGTCAGCCAAAGAATAACCGATTTCCAGTGCACTGATGGGATATATGCTATTGGCTATACGGAGTTGGTCGGCGGTGATTTCCGATACGCCGATATGACGTACTTTTCCTTCGTCTATCAGGCCTGCAATTGTTCCTATGATGTCTTCTATTGGCACACTACCGTCCATTCTACAGGGTTGATATAAGTCGATAGTTTCAATGCCCAAGCGGGTCAACGAATAGTTGACAAAATTCTTGATCGCTAAAGGATGGAGATCTAAGCCAATCCATTGGCCATTGTGGAAAATAGCTCCGAATTTGACACTGATGAAAGCATCATCCCGTCTTCCTTTAATGGCTTTTCCAACAAGCATTTCGTTATGGCCTGCGCCATAAAAATCTCCGGTATTCAGGAAGTTTATTCCGCTGTCCAACGCTTGATGGATGGTTTCAATGCTTTCAGTTTCATCGGGTGTTGGGCCGCTCCATATTGATGACATCCGCATACATCCCAGACCAAGACTTGAAACCTTGGGGCCGTTTTTACCCAATTGAATTTTAGTGATTTCTGACATTTGATTGATTTAATGTTACTACACAAAGGTCTTGATTTAATAACTAGATTGCTTTCTTCTACGGTTCAATTTACTTGTCTGTATAGTTCATCTATTGGTAAATTGAATAGTCATTGGTTTTGAACCCAGACAGCCAATATTATCAAAATGTCTGGTCAACAAATTGAGAAGCCTAGTCGCAATGCTATGTATTGATAGAAATTTCAAAGTCTGGTTTTATTCCGGCTACAACATAGTCACTTTTGGCTACATTTGTGAATTCGCCAAGTCTGAACTTTGCTTCATAAAAAATTTAAGATATGAAAGTATTTATTACAGGAGCTACAGGTTTTGTTGGAACGGCCGTAGTACAGGAATTATTAGAAGCAGGTCACGAGGTTCTAGGACTGGCAAGATCAGAAGAATCTGCAAAGAAATTAGTTGAGGCAGGCGCGGAAGCCCACCATGGAAACCTGACAGATTTTGAAAGCTTAAAGTCAGGAGCCAGACTTTCTGATGCTGTCATCCATTTAGGGTTTGTTCACGATTTTAGTCGTTTTCAGGAAATGTGTATCTTAGACAGTGAAGTAATTGGAGCGCTCGGAGATGCTCTGGCTGGAACTGAAAAACCTTTTCTCATTACCTCTGGAACCGCACTGTTTTCAAAAGATGGAATTACAATGGAGAAAGACCGCGTTATTAACTACCCGCATCCAAGGATTGCTACTGAAAATGCCGCAGACGATCAGGTTGCTAAAGGCGTAAATGTTTCGGTGATCAGATTATCTCCTTCCGTGCACGGAGAGGGGGATAAAATCGGATTTGTGCCACTCTTCATTAGAATTGCAAAGGAAAAAGGTGTATCGGCCATCATTGGAGATGGAAATAACCACTGGCCGGCTGTTCACCGTTTTGATGCAGCAAGACTTTACCGCTTGGCTCTTGAAAAACCATTTGAAAAAGGAACCAGATATCATGCTGTAGCCGAAGAAGGAATTCAGCTTAAAACAGTGGCAAATGAAATTGCCGAACGTCTCAACATCCCACTGGTTTCACTGAATCCAGAAGAAGCTGAACAACACTTTTCCTGGTTTACACATTTTGCAAAACTTGACAACCAAAGCTCGAGTGCGCAGACAAGGGGATCGCTGGACTGGAACCCTGTTCATCCTACTTTACTGGAAGATTTAAAAGGTTTCTATTACTTTTCTGATCTTCAATAATTTGTATTTTTGTTATAATCCACATAAACACAAAATTGTGTAAAGCCATGTCCGATAACAAACCGATAAGACTAAAGACGATTTCTGAGTTTCATAAACTTCGGGGGTTGCCGGCACCAAAGCATCCGCTGATCAGCGTGATCAATTTTGAAGATATGAAAGTACCGTCTGTAGTAGGAAAACAAAGCCTGCTGTTCGACTTTTATACGATTTCTGTAAAACGGGATATGGACCACAAGTACAGATATGGGCAGAAGGATTATGATTTTGACCAAGGCGTGATGTTCTGCATGGCACCGCATCAGGTGTTAAGTGTAATACGGGAAGAGCAAGGAAAGAATCCTTCCGGATGGATGCTGATGATCCATCCGGATTTTCTCTGGAATACGCCACTGGCAACATCTATCAAAAGATATGAGTTTTTCGATTATTCTGCGAATGAAGCCCTGTTTCTATCAGAAGACGAGGAACTCAAAATGCAGCAGATCATTGAAAACATCAAGCAGGAATATCACAGCAATATTGACCAGTTCAGTCAAAATATAATTATCTCTCAATTGGAGACTCTGTTTAATTATTCCCAGCGTTTTTATCAGCGCCAGTTTATCACACGTAAGAAAGCCAGTCATCAATTTTTAGAAAAGCTGGAAATATTTCTTAACGACTATTTTGAAGGAAAAGATATCATACAGAATGGATTACCTACAGTACAGTTGCTCTCGGAGAAACTAAATATGTCTACACAGTATATGCGGGGGATGCTCAAATCGCTGACAGGACAAACCACCCAGCAGATCATCCACGAGAAAGTAATTGAAAAAGCCAAAGAGAGACTTTCTACAACTGAACTTAGCATCAGCGAGATCGCTTATGAGCTGGGTTTTGAACATTCCCAATCATTCAATAAGCTGTTCAAGGCTAAAACCAATATTTCTCCGATGGAATTTCGTAAATCTTTTAACTGATCACAACTTTTTGCTATATTGACTTAATAAAAGCTGAAATACTCATCCCTGACGTTTATCGTGTACTTTATAATTATAAAGTGAGCGAGACGGTCAGCTGTGGCTCATGTCGCACAGAATACATGATGAACAGCGAATCAATGACTTAATTTCAGAAAATTGTACAATGTGGAGCTGGGTAAGCTTGTTTCTTCGTTCGAATCAGTCGCATTTAATAAGAATAAAAGAAGAAATCTGCTGGATAGTCATTATACTTACCAAAAATTTAGGCTGGAAGATGAGCGAGAAGAGTTAAAAAAGCCATCTTTAAAAGATTTGAGATCATTTCTTTTCAGAAACTAAATACAGAATATCCTATTGTCTCTTTTTTTCGGTGAATAGGTGGTTAATTCGCATGTGTAGACAAATAAATATACTGATGCTTATAATGGTTTCAGGTCCATATCGAGGTGGGACCAACGATGACCCAACATTAATCAAGAACAATTTAGAAAAATTGGAAGAGTTCGCCTTGGAAATTTTTAATAAAGGCCATGTCCCGATAGTCGGGGAGTGGCTTGCACTTCCTTTAATTAAGCTGGCTGGATCACAGAAAATTGGAGATGAACAATGGGAGAGGATACAGTATCCAATAGCCCATCGGATGCTGGAAAAATGTGATGCTGTTTTGCGGATCAAAGGTGAATCCAAGGGCGCAGACCAGGACGTTATGATAGCTAAAGAAAGAGGATTGATAATATATTATCACATCGATGAAATTCCTACTGCAGGCAAGTCTCTAACTATTAAATAAAAGTTGTTATGAATTTAGTCTTGGAAGAATTTGAGCATATCATTCTTGCTTTTCCTGAGCAGGTCATGGAAATAAGCGAGGAGGATTTTGATGTAAAAGTGGATCCTTTTAGATGGAGCAAAAAAGAGATTCTCGGGCACTTAATAGATAGTGCTTTCGTTAATTATTCGAGATTTATCAGAGCGCAATTTGAAGAAAATCCTAAAATATACTATGATCAAGTTGAATATTGTAAATCGGGCAGCTATCACTATGCGGAAAAATTGCAGTTATGTAATTTATGGACTTCAATAAATAAGCAGCTACTATTTTTGTTCAAGCAAATAACCAATAAAAATCTAACGCAGAGAACTTGTAATGACCATAGCCTCGTATTCTTAATGAATGACTATGTATCGCACCTGCAGCATCATAGGGAGCAAATATTGTCCTGATGATGAAATTTTATGGCTAAGCTATACTGATGGAGACGAAAAAAAATACAGGTGCCAGACGGCACCTGTATTTTTTTTCGGGGGCAATGGTTTTCAAATATTTTTCAGAATCTTACACTTTTAAATATTTTGCTATCTGATCAAATCCAGTCTGGTACTTCGTTTTTAAAAATCATCAATAATGATTTTTTTCATTCCCATCATTTTTTTGAATGCGCCTGGTCTTTTGTTGAGTTCCTCCCAATTTTCAGGAGCAACCTGCCAGCTTAATCCATATTTGTCTTTCAGCCAGCCACACACGCTTTCTTGCCCGCCACCTGATGTTAGGGTTTCCCAATAGTAGTCTATCTCAGCTTGGTCTTTGCAGGGGATCATTAACGATATGGCTTCGTTAAATTTGAACTCGGGTCCCGCATTGATCCCGATAAAACGCATTCCCAGAATCTCGAATTCAACGGTAAGCACTTTTCCTGCAAAATCTCTCTGGAAATCAGCCAACCCTTCGCTTTCTGAATTCGGATAATAAGTAGTATTGATGATCTTGCCATCTTTGAAAACCGACAGGTAATACGCTGCGGCTTCCTGCGCATTTTTGTCAAACCAAAGGTTTGGAATTATCTTTTGCATAGCTTTTATATGTTGGTTATTTATCTACTTTTAGTATTCCCTGCAATTGATGGTCTTTTATTTCATCCAATCTGAATTTTAATCATTTGCAGTCTTACAAATCTAAAAGATTTATTATTCGATCGACTTCGCATAGGATAAGAAATAGCACAACTTATATAAATTGTGTCATGCCATCAAAAATAATGAGCGATTAATATATCCATGATTAATTGAGTGATAAGAAGGACAAAATCAGACTTTACACCGCCGGATTAGGCAATTATTCCTCCGATAAATTTACCAGGCAAAGAAGCTGCGCTGTGAAATCAGACATATACAAAGTCTTTTTCTAAAATTAATCAATTTATTGCAGTATAAGTGATCATCAGGATTGCATTTCCTATGATGTACACCCCGTGCAACTCCAAATTCTACAAGTGCGGGCCATATGACGACAATATTCTCACGGCCATTTAGTAATGTGAATTTAGATATTTAATAAAAATGTCCGCCATCTCGTGAATAAAAAAAATCAGGTATCAAAATTTAGAACAATCGAGCGTAGATCTAAGCCGATCCATTGGGTTTTATTTTCAACAATCACAATTTAATATAGCCCCACTGCTAGCATTGCTAACAAGCTGTCGATATTGACTCAACCATTTAGAATTTAGTTTTTTTCTGATCGGAATAAAGCTTTTTCCACGCAGTTGGATCTCTTCTTGACTAATATCAGCTGAAAGTATATGTTTGTCAACATCAATAAGGATGTGGTCTCCGTTTTTTAGTAATCCAATCAATCCGCCTTCAGCAGCCTCAGGTGAGACATGTCCTATAGCTATTCCACGGGTAGCTCCGCTAAATCGGCCATCTGTTACCAACGCTACAGAACTACCCAATCCCATTCCCACGATTATACTTGTAGGTGTCAACATTTCCTGCATCCCCGGGCCACCTTTTGGACCTTCGTAACGTATCACCACAACATCGCCAGCTTTGATCTCACCGGCAAGAATGCCCACTATAGCCTCCTCTTGGCTATCATAGCAAACCGCAGTCCCGCTAAATTTCTTTTCGCCCGTGATTCCTGCGGATTTTACCACAGCTCCCTGCTTTGCGAGATTTCCGAATAGAATCGCCAATCCTCCAACAGGGCTGTATGGATTGTTTATTGTATGTATGATTGTTGGATTTTTAATCGCTGCATGGGCAATCTTTTTGAACAACATTTCGCCACCGACCGTCACATTATCCAGAAGGACATGGTTGCTGCGCTTGGTCATTTCATTCATTACAGCGTTTACGCCTCCGGCGCGATGAACGTCTTCCATGTGAACGGTACTTAAACTGGGTGATATTTTTGCGATGTGCGCTACTTGATCTGCTATTGAGTTAATGTCCCTAAGCTGAAAATCTATATCCGCTTCGTGAGCTATCGCAAGCATATGAAGGACAGTATTGGTACTACCTCCCATGGCCATGTCTACCGCAAAAGCATTCTGGATGGCTCTTTCATTGATGATGTTTTTAAGTTTGAATTGTTGGGAAAGCTGATCGTCTTTGGCGATTTCACAGATCCTTCTGGCTGATTCCCGATATAGATTTTCGCGCTCGGGTGTTAATGCCAGTATGGTACCATTACCGGGCAACGCAATACCCATAGCTTCCATCAGCGTGTTCATGGAATTTGCTGTAAACATACCCGAGCAACTACCGCCACTGGGGCATGCGTTACACTCGATGTCTTTGAGCTCTTCGTCACTGATTAAGCCTGCTTCGCGCTTGCCTACTGCCTCAAAAGCTGTAGACAGGTCAATCGCAGTACCATCTTTGGTATATCCCTTCCGCATGGGGCCTCCACTAACAAAGATCGTGGGCACATCTACGCGTAGTGCACCCATAATCATCCCGGGTACAATCTTATCGCAGTTAGGGATAGCTATCATCGCATCCAATTTGTGTGCATTCATGACGCTTTCAATTGAGTTGGCAATCAATTCTCGGCTGGGGAGCGAGTACAGCATACCATCGTGTCCCATAGCAATACCATCGTCAATACCGATCGTATTGAATTCAAAAGGAATACATCCGTTTACCTTGATTTCTTCTTTAATGATCTCAGCCACCTTATTCAGAAAAAAATGCCCGGGTATAATTTCGATAAAGGAATTTGCTACTCCGATAAAAGGCTTATCAAAATCGTTATCATTTAAGCCTGTGGCCCGAAATAGGGCTCTATGGGGAGTGCGCTGGTGTCCCTTCTTTACTTCGTCGCTTCTCATTTTTTATTAGTTAGATAGTAGATTTTAGCCTACTTAGTGTTTCAGGTGATATCGCCAGATAAGCCGCAAGGTTAGCATTAGACAAACGCTGTATGAGTTCAGGATTATTTTTCAATAGATCGCGATAGCGTTCTTTAGCGGTTTGGGTTAATAAGCTGCTAAGTTTATTATTTACTACAGTTAGCCCATATTCCAGGATGTAGATATAAAAATTGTTCCAGCCAGGCATATTTTCTCTCAAAAAGTTAAAGTCAGTGTTGCTGATGCTGAGGACCTCCGTATCTTCTACGGCTTGGATAAATTCTGTAGCTGGCTGTTTAGAAATGAAACTGACGATAGAGGTTAGAAAAGTATGCTCAAAAGCCATGAATCGAGTTGCCGTTGATAGTTCGTCATTGCGAAAATATAGACGCAAGCAGCCCTTGCCGACAAAGAAAAGATAGTCTGCAACGGAACCTTCGTTGAGCAGATGGTCATTTTTCTTTATTGATTGGTGTTTAAAATAAGTTAGGACCTCCGTTAATTGCTGTTCGGTTAACGGCGCTTTTTTACGTAACAATTGTAATAGTTGCTCTCTCATCGCTTATTATTTTATAGCTCAAAGATGCACTTTATATTAGGTTATAGTCGTTGACGTTGGTCAAAAACGTCAACGATTTATAAAAGTTTTAATTTCCTTATAGTGGATAATTCTCCTTGTCTAATTTATGACTCTACAGGATGGCCAATATCCTTAAAGAACTTTCTGAGCATTTCATATGTGCTGGAATCAGCAACAACTTGGTTGCAGCTATCTATTGCCATTGCTTCACAACTTAAACAGATATTCAGAACAGTTACAATTTCGCCCGAACTTTTGTAGAATACGATAGCATCCCTGTAAATAGGGGCACACACCCAATTGGACACGTCAGTAGTTTTCGTAAATAAAATATTCTTTAATAGACCGACTACCTCATTATCAAACTGAAAAGTATTGATTCTTCGGCTCGAAAAATGAAATCGACCTGTATCATCAATTAAGTATTGTGTTACACCTAATAGCTTGTCCAATTCGCTCAGCCGAATTTCTTCGGTTTCAGTGAGATTGTTTAGTTTCTCCATTCTCACTTTTAATCTATTACGTTCAGGTTTAATCGTTTGAATCGTAGCCTCATATTCCTCTCCGCGCTGTATCGAATATGTTTCGATATAGTCAAATGCTAAGCTCTTAATATAATCAGAAAATGTGATTGAATTGGTAATACTTTTCATTGTTAAAACAGTATGGCTCTTTCTTTAAATACTAACAATAAAAATATCAAAAAGACATATTAATCGCTAATGAAAATCTAATAAACCGACATCCATTAGAATTTAAGATATCCTCAAGAAATTATCCGTCTTAAAAATCATTGGCTTTTTTTTCAATCCCTTCATCAAAGGGCAAATGTAAATACCTGCCAAACCTTTCATACTTTGGCTTTGTTCACTTTACGGATGAATCGGTAAAAACTCTTTCGCAAAATGCCGATTACCTCCATTTATCAATAAAGGTTACCAAAGAATTACCGACACTGTAAGACCTTGCCATTTGCATTGACCCTTACACATTTTGGAAATCAGCTATTGTCTTTAATTATTAAAAAAAATGGTATGAAAAAAGCAGCAAGTAAAAAGATTCGACCGTTGCAAAAGCAAAAGCGACCCGGATTGGAAATAAAGATGACACCAGTTCCTGACACTTCTCCGTTAACGTATCCTGTAGAAGGAAAATTAAAAAATAAGGTAGCGTTAATTACGGGAGGAGATAGCGGAATAGGCAAAGCTGTAGCTTTGTTGTTTGCGAAGGAGGGGGCTGATATTGTTATAGCCTATCTTAGTGAAACTAAAGATGCAAAACAAACCAAGAAAGAAGTTGAATCCTTCTCTAGAAAATGTACGCTGATTAAAGGCGATTTGGGAAAAGAAAATCACTGTAAAAAAGTAATTGAATTTACGATCAAAACGCATAAGAAAGTTGATATTATTGTTAATAATGCGGGGCTTCATTGGGAAACAGAATCAATTGAAAAAATTACCACTGAACAGTTACGTAAGACTTTTCAGAATAATTTCTTTTCCTATTTCTGGATTACGAAGTATGCCATACCTTATCTTAAGAAGGGGGCAAGTATAATTAATACATCCTCTGTGACCGCGTATCGAGGCAGTCCAAAGTTGATAGATTATTCTGCAACAAAAGGTGCTATTATTTCTTTTACACGAAGCTTGTCAGCAAATCTTATAACTAAAGGAATTAGGGTTAATGCTGTTGCGCCAGGTCCGGTATGGACACCATTAATAGCATCTTCATTTGACTCTAAAAAAAACTCAGAATTTGGAAGCGACTCCCCAATGAGAAGAGCAGGAATGCCAAATGAAATTGCATCAAGCTTTCTATTTCTAGCTAGCGAAGATTCACGTTTTATGAGCGGTCAAGTTTTACACCCTAATGGCGGAGAAGTCGTCAATGGTTAGCCAACGAATAACTCATAATCGGCAAGTCGTCAATCGACATACAGATTTCAGCTTTTCAAAATCTTTATCTACTTCAAATGGGGATCTTTCTGAAGTTTTGGGACAATGCTTTTTTAAAATGTTCTTGCCGTCTTTGAAACAGAGAAGTCATACGCTGCGGCTTCATGCGCATTTTTGTCAAACCAAAGGCTTCTTACCAATTGATACCTTATCTATGTTGTTTTTGCCAAGTGATGAACTATTGCAACCGGAGGAATGTTTTAGGATTAAATGGCGGAGGCCGTATTAAGATTTTTGGTTTTTAAAAGGTTATGATTGATATACAAAAAATATTTGCAGAGGGGGTGGAAAGCTCGTTTCTTGTTGAAATAGGTGCGAGAACAATAATAATGTTTCTTCTAATATTGATAATTCTAAGGCTCTCGGGTAGAAGGGGAGTTCGGCAGTTAACTCTTTTTGAGGTTGCGATTATAATCAGTTTGGGCTCAGCTGCGGGAGATCCAATGTTTCAAGAAGAAATACCGATTTTTCATGCGATTGTTGTCTTTATATGTGTAATCTTCGTTTATAAGTTGATAACCTGGATTGCCTCACGATCAGAGAATATTGCCCATTTACTGGAAGGTAAAGTTTTACCTGTAGTAAAGGATGGAGTATTTGATATAAAACATGAAAATGATAATACCTTTTCGCGTATGGAATTTTTTTCTGAACTGAGAAATTTAAATGTCGAACATTTGGGACAGGTTAAGGAAGGGATTCTAGAAGTCGATGGAACATTAAGCGTTTTATTTTATGCTGATAATGATGTGAGATATGGGCTACCATTGTTCCCATCATCTTTCAAAATGGTTGATGTATTCAGTGCTGAAGGGCCATTTGCATGCATGTATTGCGGTCATGTTGTATTTAGTTTTGAGAATGATTCCCAGGCATGTCCAAGATGCAATAAAACACAATGGAGCAAAGCCCTAAATTCAAGAAGAGTTTAGAAGAAATAATACCATGTATTATTTAAACAAATCATAGAATGCTACAGTTCGGCCATTTTAATTCGAAGCCATTTTTATCGCTATATGGATTGGTATGATAAGGAGTATCGTTTTCAATGTAGTTTTCATACGATTATAGCTTATTGTTTCCATTTCACTTTTCCATTATCGTCAAACATTTCGATAGAAGGGTTACCTAGACTGTCCACCTTTAAAATAATCCTCGGTATTTCATTCTTATCTTTCATCACCAAAGAAGCGTTCCCATTTTCGGTTAGCAGGTTTATCCTGTTAATATTATGCCCCGGCTTACCGGATAGATCTTTATCATTAATCAATAGACCAGCCCTGAAATAATTGTCATGTTTATTATCTTGTGCCAAGATACCAATGGCATCGGCATTTTGATAATCAAAAGCAAGTGCATTCAGGTTAGTCTCTTCATTATCAGTAATTGCCAAACCACCTCTTTCGTCGCCATTTTTATCAAAGAAAATCAGACCTGCGGGAGCATAAGCTCTTTTATACGTCTTCCCCTTGATAATAGGTTGCGGAATATTATCTGTGTTTGCAATAACGACACGGTTTTTCCCCGACCTGTCCTTGATATCTATTCTTTCCGCGGTAAAGCTGTGCTTGTAGTTCAAAAAAAAGTAAACCACACAAGCCATCAGTACGATATTGGAAAGAATAAGTGCGGTTAGAAATACTTTTAGTGCTTTGGAAATTGTTTGCATAATTTAATTTCGATTTTTAATTATAACGTTCTCATATTCACTCTTCAATTAATAGTACTATCTGTTCTATTTCAAAGAGGTATTTTAATAGTATGCTTTATTATTGTTTGATAATAAGCAAAAATAAAGTGTGATTTCGAGAACGCACTCTACATAGGTTGAGTGTAATGATTTTTTTATTTGGTCAGTCCTTTACGTATTCTGCTCAACTGTGTTGGGGTAATGCTTAGGTGCGAAGCAATATATTGTAGTGGAATTCTCATGTCAATTCCCGGATGCGCTTCCAGCAATTTTAGATATCTTGTGGTGGCACTTTCGGTCAGTAAAGAAATTTCTCTTTCTTCATTAATGACTATCCATTTTTTCTCCAAATAGGCAATGTAAAGGTTTTTTAGTTCATCATTTTGATTAATCGCTGCTCTTGTTTGATGATAAGGCATACATACCACGGTAGTGTTTTCAATAGCTTGCAGTTTAAAATCGCAGGGCGTTTTTATGATTGCCGAAAATCTTGTGCTCGCAAAATCTCTCTCCAAATAAATCCATTTATTCCAGATAGCCCCTTTTTCATCAATAAAATAAGAGTTTAAAGCCCCTTTACAAACAAAGAAAATGTCATTGGCGACACGCCCTTCCCTTAGTAAAACTTCATTTTTCTGAAACTGCTGAACGTAGACAGTTTCAGAAAGTAAATTAAATGCCTTATCCGAGATAGGATACACGCTTGTAACAGCTGCTTTAAAGTCAGCAAGATATTTTTCTGTTTCTGTCATTTGTTTTAGCGGGGTTACATGATGATATTACTTTCAAATAAATATAACGTATATTTTAAATAGCTAAAATTGATTTTTCTTCTTCAGTAAAAGATTCAGTTTATTTACAGGCCGTGAGCAAAGAAATCTGCTGTATAGGTTCCCTTTGTCCCATTCTTTTAATCTTATACCTTAGCCATAAAATTTGTAATCATCTTGAATGTTAATATCTGTAAACCTATTAATTTCGCATACCACGACCCATTCCATCGAAGGGAGGGAGATTTCCCAATATAATGTTGGTAAGAACAAGTTTGGAAACTTATAAATATGAAAACATTAAAATGAAAAATAGAATGTCAAATCGTAGAAAATTATTCTTCATTGGGATAACATTATGTCTTTCTTCAGTTCTAATCTTGATATTTAGCGCTGGAATGTTTGCTTCGAGAGGTGATTATAGCCAATTCATGATAAATTATCCCCGCAAGTTGAACTGAATTAGAGCTTTTTCGTTTAAATTTTCCATTTCTTTATTTTTTTTTCTGACCTCTTTCAGATGCCAGCGCAATTCTTCGGGAACTAATTCAAGGCGAAGCTAGAAATTTCAAAATCTTTTGAGAATAGTTCCCTTAATTTTTGGCCCCAGAGCACTTGAAAATCCATATTTGCTCCAATTATCTTCCATAGATTCCTATTTACATGTTGAGAGTACTCTTTTTAATTTAAAGACAGTATACGATCAAGGGAAATCTTCAGATAAGTCCAAATCTGAGAATAAGTGATAAATCTGTATAAAAAGGAACTATTTTGGTAAATCATAAGTAGTTCCTTTGCAGGTACACCTTGCTTGAAAACTCAATTCAGCTATATCGACGGATTCTTTAGCTGGAAAAAATACTTGTTAATTTTTCGGTTGTAGATGGATTCTAACACTGCTAAATTTGTTCCATAATCATAGCTAATTGTATTATGGAATTAAGTTTTGAGCAAATGTATCAGGCAATATTAGATAGAGATATCAAATATGAGGGCGTGTTTTTCACTGCCGTGAGAACAACAGGAATTTTTTGTCGACCATCTTGTACCGCAAGAAAACCGAAACCTGACAATATCGAATTCTTTAAGACGACTAAGGAATGTATCATTCGCGGATATCGGGCATGTAAGGTATGTCATCCACTTGAGATGTTGAGCGAGACGCCTTCCTATATCAAAAAGATTATCTCCGAGTTATCCGCAGATCCAAGCTTAAAATTTAAAGATTACGATTTGCGTCAGCGTAGTGTCGAGCCACATCAGTTGAGACGCTGGTTTTTAAAAAATCACGGTATGACATTTCACGCCTATCAGCGGATGTACCGGATAAATTCAGCGTTTAAAAAGATCCAAAACGGCGAATCTGTAACAGACGTTGCTTTTAATTCAGGATACGAATCCCTTAGCGGTTTTGGGGATTCTTTTAAGCATATTTTTGGAGTTTCTCCTAAAAACAGCAAGAAACAAAACATAATTGATCTAAAAAGGATAGAAACTCCCTTGGGTACGATGTATGCCTGTGCTGTAGCTGAAGGGGTATGTTTACTTGAGTTTACAGATCGAAAAATGTTAGAAACAGAGCTTAAACATTTAGCGAAAACATTGAACGCAACGATTGTCCAGGGGGACAATCCCCATTTTACTTTGTTGGAAAGGGAACTTAAAGAGTACTTTGAAGGAAATCGTAAAGAATTTACGGTACCGCTATATAGCCCCGGAACTGACTTCAAAAACAGGGTATGGGAGGCGCTTAAAGATATTCCGTATGGCAACACCAAAACGTACAAGCAACAGGCCATTGCCATAGGCAGCGCAGATTCTGTCCGGGCGGTAGCAAACGCTAACGGATTGAATAAAATTTCAATCCTGATACCCTGTCATCGGGTCGTTGGGGCAGATGGAAGTCTGACCGGATATGGAGGCGGTATCTGGCGTAAAAAATGGCTTTTGGAATTAGAGAGCAAAAAATCCTAGGCACTCCCTTCACAGATTTACAATCCTAATCTTTTATTCTTATGAAAACTGTTAACAAGTGGTTTGCACTGTGTGTAGTGCTTACTGCGCCCTTGCTATATGTAATTGATATCTTTATTATCAATATCGCAATTCCGACCATCAAGACAAATCTAAACGCTTCTGATGGTGAAATACAATTAGTTATCGCCTCCTATTTATTGGGAAGTGCCTGCTTTTTGATAACTGGTGGACGAGCGGGCGACTTTCTAGGTAAAAAGAAGGTTTTCTTTTGGGGAATGCTGGTATTTACAGTCACATCCTGCATTTGCGGATTATGCCAAAATGCGACACAATTAAATATTGCGCGTTTTTTTCAAGGTGTTAGCTCCGCATTTATGGTAACTCAGTCTATTTCATTAATTCAAGTTTTGTTCATTGATAGCAAGGAAAGAGCAGTTGCAATTGGGTGGTATGGGATAACATTAAGCATAGCTGCTATTATTGGACAAGTATTAGGCGGATATTTAGCAGAGATACATTTTATAATAGCAGGTTGGCGTTTAATATTTTTCATTAATTTACCTGTTGGAATATTTTCTTTATTAGCAATACATTTTTATTTGACTGAAACACCAACATTGAAAAAAGTGAGGTTCGATTACCAAGGAGCATTGTATTTAACAATCGGGCTGGCCTGTATCATCTATGCTTTGACCGAAGGTAGAGATAATGGATTTCCTTGGTGGTTTTATACGTTAACCTTTTTATCGATCGTTTTTTTGAGTGGATTTATTGTTGTTCAACAAAGAAAACTGACACATAAACAACACCCTTTAATTGATATTTCTTTATTCAAATTAAAAGATTTTAAAATAGGCTTATATGCTGTACTATTTCATTTTATGCTACACACTGCTTATTTATTGATTGTTGCGGTTTATTTACAAAGTGGATTGGGCATATCTGCCTTAGCTTGCGGACTGTATTTTATTCCCCATGCGATTCTATTTATGATTTCATCAGTCTTTGCCGGAAAACTCCTCCCTCGATATGGTAAACGTATTTTACAGTTGGGCCTATCTATCATTTTAATATCCTTTATTCTACAAATGATATTCTTTTCGCACAGAGACCATCCATTCATTTCTATGCTTTTGATAGGCGTGTATGGATTGGGCAACGGTTTAGTTCTCCCATTTCTTTTAAATGTGGTTTTAGATAATATTGAAGAAAAAGATGCCGGTGCTGCATCAGGAATATTTTCAACATTTCAACAGACAGCTTCCGCATTGGGAATAAGTATCATCGGCGGAATTTTTTACTCGATTTTGGAACATGAATACTTCAAGAATGATTATCTTTTTGCTTTACAAGTAGGTTTGTCGCTGGGAATTTTTTTTCTGATCATTGTGTGGTGGATGTTATCAAAATTACCTTATTCTTATAAATCTGAAAAAGCATCCCTACATAAATTAGACTAGTCCTCGAAGCAGCTTTTTTGGCAGCCGTCCTTCTTGGGTATGATGCCAACAGGTTAAATCAAATCACACACTTACTTATCCAATTTACCCAGCGGCCAGTCCACAAAAATAAATTTTACCAGTACTATACTGTCCGCAGGCGCCAGCAGTGATGTCGTAACCACAAGAAATATGGGAAAAGCTGTTCGTTTGATTATGATTGGAAGGGACGGATAAATTAAGTAGATTTAATTTCTATAAACTATTTCACATATGAAATTTCCATTGTTGTTATTTCTAATGATCGGATTTTATTCGACCACATTTGCACAGAATGAAAAAAAGCACTTGGCCTTGGTTCGCCTAGATGGAAAATGTGGATTTATTGACCCTTTTGGTCGTGAGGTAATTCCTCTTGTTTACGACGATGCTGGTTCTTGGGGCAATAACCTTGTGCCTGTAAATATTGGTAAGTATGTGCCTGATAATGCTCCAGTGTTGTTGGCTTCGCCATCTGACATAAACCCAAAAGATTCTGTCAAGCGTAATGAGCAATACAAAACCGTTGATATAAAAAAAGAGCAAAAGGGAAAATGGGGCTATTGCGATACATCAGGTGCATTGGTTATTCCTGTTCAGTTTACAAATACCACTTTTTTTAATGAAGGAATTGCGGGCGTTGAGATCAATGGTAAATGGGGATTTATCGATACTCGCGGAAAAATAGTGGTGCAGCCTGTGTATGATAAGGTAGGGTGTTTTTCACAGGGACTAGCCGTGGTGGCTAAAAATGACCTGTATGGTTACATCAATTTAAAGGGCGAAGAAGTGATTAAGCTTCAATACGTAAATGCAAAAGCCTTCGAAAATGGGTTTGCGCAGGTGTGGGAGAAATATACTTCCAAAAAGTATACTAAAAATAGCATTGGCAGGCTCATTAACCTGAAAGGAGAAATAGTTACCGATGCCAAATATGATATTGATGATACTTTTTCGAATGGCGTGTTCAGTTTTTGGCTGCCAGAAGGAGAGATGCTTCTTGGACTAATGAATACCAATGGACAAATGATCACGCCTCCAATTTATAAAGAGATTTCAAGCTTTCACAATGGCTTAGCCAGGGTGATGGTTTATAAGGAAGATAAGAATTTTAAGGAGTTTTATCCCAACTACGGTTTTATCAACACAAATGGAAAAGAGGTGGTGAAGCCAGAGCTGGCCAAGGCGACCGAATTTTATGAGGGTATGGCGGTGGTAGCCAGGTTTGACAATAAAGACGACGGGGAACTGGACCATGCCCTGATTAATACTAAAGGAGAATTTGTACTGGGTTACAATTGGAAACAGCTCTTACTTTTAGATAGTAAACATCTTTTGGCTATTAGCGTTAAAAATCCTGGTGAAACCCTACTTATTACACCCCAAGCAAAGAAGATTTTATCCTTTGAAAACGAGGATCAGGGACTTGCCGATTTGGGAAATGGTTTGTTTGCCCTAATGAATGCTGAAGGCGAATCATTGGGGCTTATCGGTTTAAACAAACAAATACCCTTTAATGCTAGCCAAAACAAAGGTCGAAAATACATGTCTTACCAATTGGGTCTAATCCAGTTTCGTCCTCTCAGTAATAGTAACGGCAACTTATCTGATTTCAAAATAGGGCTTGTCAATCTAAAAGGCGACGTCGTGGTTAAGCCTAAATACGACGAAATATCAAATTTTGAGCCAACAGATAATACATTATAAGTTTACAAAAAGAGGGCCGCTATGGCGACAGCATTTTAGGATATATCAGTTTAATGGTAATTAAATAGATAAGAGTATGATACATATTAAATTATGTCTTTTTGTTATATGTTATGTGCTTTTTTTCGCTCACAGCATCTGCAATGCTCAGAATAAGAAAAACCATAAGATAAGTGTTCAAAGTATCGAAGGCAACTGGTTCGATAAAAAAAATAAAAGACATCTATCGATCCATCATGAACGGGGAGAGGATTATTTTACCATTAACGACTGGCAGGACAATGGTCAGGGCAAGGAACCAATGATTGACGCCTATAAAGCCTGGCCGAGAGGGAATAAATTGATCATGCTGCAAAGTAATATAGATCTCAGAGCCCCCTATGCGGAGATCCTGCCTTCCGGGAACTTTATTTTGTACCGTACAAAAAAGATGAATGATGCAAAGGGGCCTTTTATAGACAGCGTTTGGTTCTCTAGGTATAAATAGCTCAGACAGGATCTATCTTGATAAGAGTAACCAACATTGAGAAATTGATATTCAATGTGTGAAATGAGAAACTTCTCCGTTATGTAATAAGTTATCCGGAGTTTTAACAGAATATCCAATTGATGAAGAGGTGTACGACTGGGCATTATTTAATAGTTTTTTAAATGTGAAAAAGCAATCTCAAATGTTGCCAAATGTTATCCAACAATTTACTTCTGCAAGTCAAGATCATTATCATTATGAAAATGGATTTAGAGATAATTAATCTTCATACAATCCGAAGTAATCAGGATTGATTTTCAAGATTTTAAATCCTGTCCATTTCGGCAGGATTTTTATTTAATGTTATGTGCTTTTTTTTCACTTACGAATTCTCCCTCTTGCATCGGTATAAGGCGAAGACGTGTTAAACTGAATCATTCTTCCCAAAGTCCATTTCTCATACGTCTAACGGTACGGAAATCATGACTTATCGCACTCCTCCTGGGATATAGCCTTTTAGTACGCTAACAGTAACTTTGTTTGATGCCTTTTAACGTCAGTAATATTCGTAATAATTGCTTTGAAAATATTGCGACCTCCTTAAAGAAAAATTATCAATAGCGAAAATAGTCTCCCCTGTAAACTAAATAGCCTTTCGTCTGAAAATACAATACGATTGAGAAATCTGTTAATAATGTTGCTGTTTCATAAGTTGTTAAGTTTTGACAAAGACATGAGTGACCAGCAATATATTGACATTGAAAAATACTTTCGTACTTCAATAGAGAAATTGTAGGCATTTACTGTCAAGAAGCTGCTGAAATGCGGATGTCTTTATCCTAATAAAAAGAGGGATGTATTAACAGAATTTTGGTGGTTGCCAGATGGAACCAAGGAAGGTATCGTCTATAAACCGATCGTTACAGATTGGAGTAGTAGTATGTTGCTTCGGGAGGGAGATGTTATGCATTTCCACTTCAATAGTGGGAGGGCAGACAAAAACTGCATAGTATGAAGCTGTATGCATCATGAATGGGAGTTTCTGATCTTCCTCAAAGTCATCATCATGTGGATGGTTTTCTAGATGATCTCCATTATAGTGAATCTTTAGAAATTCGAGGACAGACAGCTGCGGACTTTTTGCCTTATGCTCAAAATAATGCTCTATCAACAATGGAAATCGCAGCAATTGCACAACTTCGGTTGCAGAGGCGATATAGATCGTCAAAAAGCATATAGCAAGCCATTTTTTCATCCTAAACAAAGTTATTAAAAAAAATATGCGTTGTATAGTCAAATAATTTTTTTGGGGAATTTTTTTTGGTTTCCATTTTCGTGTTGACAGGTAACGTAGAATTTACTCAACTATTTAGAAAAATCATTAAAGACAAAGCCAGCGGCAAAGTTTATTTACACGGCTACTGGTTAGCGGGTAAAAAAGGTTTATAAAGAAAGTCCGGCCTTTGACGGCATTGGGTTGCGAAATAAATTGTTGTGCTAAAAGTTAACAATTGACTGGACTTTCTGCCAATATAATTTTGAACTTCTCACGAATTAATTTCATCGCCAATTAGCTCAATTTTGCTGTATAACTTTTAAATACAAAAAATATGAGCAAGAGGATTTTAATTACAGGAGCTGCAAGTGGCTTTGGGAAGATTGCCGCTTTTGATTTAGCAAAAAAAGGGCATAAAGTAATTGCAACAGCGCAAGTTTATCCCCAAATGAGTGACTTGATAAGAGAAGCCAAAGAACAAGGCGTAGAAATGACCGTGGATAAATTGGATGTAACCAATGCCGCAGATATCGCTTATATCACTCAAAAATATGATATCGATATTTTGATCAGTAATGCTGGAATCATGGAAGGTGGCCCGATTGCGGAGCAGCCTATAGATCTAATCCGCTCGATGTTCGATGTAAATGTTTTTAGTGGATTGCAATTGGCACAAGGTTTTATCAAAAAGTTTATTGATGAAAAAAGGCCGGGTAAAATTGTTTTCACAACTTCTATGGGAGAATTATGGACTGTCCCTTATGTGGCTGCTTATTGTGCATCCAAGCACGCAATGGGATCAATCGCTGAGGGTTTGAAAACAGAATTGGCACCATTCAATATAAAGATTGCAACCTGTAATCCAGGTATTTTCGGAACCGGCTTTAATGACCGAGGTGTTGATACAATTTCCCGTTGGTACAATCCCGAAACCAATTTTACACCTCCATCTGCATTCGATGGTACTACCGAAGCTTTGGCTAATCAGTTAGACCCACAATCGATGGCGGAGTGCATCGTTGATGTGGCTTTGGATGAAAATTCGAACTTCAGAAACGTCCATCCGAAAGAAACCGAAGATTTTGTAAAACAATTGCAGGCAGAAGCTTGGACAGCTAAAAGCTAAATTGAAATATGAACATAACTTATAACGAAGCAACAAAAGCCTTAAATGCTTCTATAGAAAAGGCAGAAGCTTTAAACATTCCTGTAAGCATCGCGGTGGTTGATACTGGAGGACATTTGGTTGCTTTTGCAAGATTAGACAGTGTTTTCGGTGTCATAGAATTTGCTTTAAAAAAAGCCAGAACCGCCGTCATGTTCGGTGTAGATAGTGACATAATGGGCGCAATCGTTTCAGGAGCAGATATTCACGGATATGGAATGCTGAATTCAAATGACGGACTATTAACCATTGCCGGAGGTGTTGTGATAAATGATAAAAATGGGAATATCATTGGAGCTATTGCTTCTTCGGGGGGCTCTCCAGAGCAGGATAAGGAAATCGCGGGTGCAGGGGCTGTCGGGTTGAATTAAAATTTCAGATATTTGAAGTATGGAAGCAAAGCGTGAAATTATTTTTGATAAGTTGGTCTATTCCTGTGTATTTGAAAAGCACAGAGGAAATGAAGAGTTTATTCCCGAGCATTTTTTAGGGTTTCAATTATCGGGCGAAACACACGCTTTTCAAGCTGATGGAAATACCGTAATTCCTGAAAACATCATCGTATTAGTCCGGAAAAATCAATTAATAAGAACGATAAAATATCCTGCAAAATCGGGAAAATACCAATTTGTATCGATTACGCTGGACAAGGAAACATTGCAACAGTATGCCTTGGAAAACAAAATTGTGGTGGACAAAAAATATACTGGCAAACAGAAATTGTTTTTTGAACCCGATGATTTTCTACAAAATTATTTCGTTTCATTGGCTCCATACATCAACAAGAAAAAAGAAGCAACGCCACGATTGGCAGATTTAAAAATCAGGGAAGCCATAGAGTTATTATTACAGTGCAACCCTGATTTTAAACAAATTCTGTTCGATTTTTCCGAGCCTTACAAAATAGATTTGGAAGAATTTATGAACCAGAATTTTGTGTTCAATGTATCAGTAACGTCTTTTGCAAAACTGACCGGAAGAAGTCTTTCCGGCTTTAAGCGGGATTTTGCTAAAACATTTGGAACAACACCAAAAAAATGGTTATTGGCAAGGCGTTTGGATGAAGCCCATTATTTAATCAGGCACAAAAAACAAAAACCAGCCGATTTTTATCTGGATTTAGGGTTTGAGAACCTGTCCCATTTTTATGCTACGTTTAAGGAAAAATTTGGAATAACCACAACTGAACTATAATAGAACTATGGATTATTGCAACAATTGAGCGTAGTACTTTTTTAGCTCATTATAATACGCTAAAAGTCTTTTTGTATAAAACGCCAAACGCTCTGCAGAGCGGATTGTTCTTTCTTTGTAGACATGACTTTTTGATTAAATCAGCGAATTAAGAAAATTAAATTTTATAATTCCATAATATTTTGAAAAAGACATTTAACTCATAACATACGAAAAAGCTTCTCCACAGCAGGAATGTTTTCATAAGCGAAGTCCTTGTCCATTTTTGAAATTAAAAGTAATTCGCCTATCCTCCAAAGCTTCGATATATAATTGTGAAGGTTTTTGATTTGTAAAACTGTCAATATCCGTAAGCCACCAATCTTGAACAGTAAAATACAACACTTTATCAAATCCATCTACATCAGTATGATATACACTGAGCAATCCTTTGATTACAAAAGCTTCAAACCTGCACACTTCGCCTTGGCGCAGTAAAAAAATCTTTTCTTTTAATATTTCTATGGGTAAACAAACTACAGAATTGTTCCAGATCTGATGTGGAAAGTTCAATATGATTAGCAATATTTTCTTTGAGCTGATTTATCAATTTACTTCCTGCTTTTTATACTTGTAGGTCAATATTATTATTCATCTAAAATAATGATTATAAGACATTCTAAAATCCTTATATAAAATTATTCAAAAAAATGTTCTCCATAATATACTTTTTAGTATATTTACAAAGTAATTTCAATTAAAATGTTAACAAAAGCAGAAAAAACAAAACAGCTTATTCTGGAAACGGCCGTACCTCTATATAATAAGAAAGGTATTTCTGGAGTGAACATTGACGATGTGCTGAATGAAGCAAAGATTACAAAGGGCTGCTTATATGGACATTTCGAAAATAAAGATGACTTGACCGCACAAGTAGTTGAATTGATGCTGAAAAAAGTTTCTGACAGAATACAAATGTCGGTTTCTAATGCCAAAACAACAAAAGGTAAAATATCTGCCTACTTGGATTTTTATAAAGATCCGATAAATACTTACATTTCCGGAGGTTGTCCAATATTCAATACCGCAGTTGAGGTTGATGATAGTTTTCCGGTCATAAAACAAAAAGTGGCGGCCTTGCTCAGATTCGGACAAGAAGGACTTACTGCTATCCTGAAAGAAGGTATTGAGAACGGTGAATATTCTGCCAGATTAGATCCTGCTGTTTTTGCATTTAAACTTGTAGCATCCGTAGAAGGCGGTTTGGTAATGTGCCGAACAATGGACACGATGAAACCTATGCAATCACTAATTAAAAACCTGAAAGCGGAATTGGAACAATACGCCTTATAATTTTTTTTTGTTTCAAAATAAACTAAAAAGTATATTTTGAAACATATTATGACACGATCAAAATTTAAAACAGATATATTATGAGTAATACAATATCATTATTTGAGCCTTTTAAGCTCAACGATTTAGAATTGAACAATAGAATGGTTATGGCACCTTTGACGCGTGCCCGTGCAGATAACAGAGAACACGCCGCAACAGAATTACAGGCAAGCTATTACGGTCAACGTGCATCTGCAGGCCTTATCATCACGGAAGGTACAGTCGTTAGCGAAGATGCGGTAGGCGTAGTAAATGTTCCGGGTATTTATAATGAAACGCAAGTTGAAGGATGGAAACTGACCACATCGGCCATCCACGAAAAAGGAGGTAAAATATTTGTCCAATTATGGCATACAGGTGCCTACTCCCATCCCGACCTTCACAATGGGAAGAAACCTTTGGCCCCTTCTGATTTTAATCCGGAGCAACAAGCTTTCACTGCCGAAGGTTTCAAGCCTACAGTAGCTCCACAACCAATGAGTTTAGAGGATATCAGACAGACGGTTGCCGATTTCAAACAAGCTGCGGTCAATGCCTTTGAAGCAGGTTTTGATGGTGTGGAACTGCACGGTGCAAATGGTTATTTATTACAGCAATTTTTTAGTAAAAACAGCAATAAACGCCAGGATGAATATGGAGGTTCGATAGAAAATCGTGCAAGAATACTATTTGAGATACTGGATGAACTAAAAAATGTGGTAAACCTAAATCGTGTTGGGATTCGTTTTAATCCATCTTTGAATGGCATCATGGGAATTTCAGTTGATGACGAAACCATTGATTTCTATAATTACGTGACGAATAAGTTGAACGATTACGGCTTAGCATATATCCATTTGATCGAACCTTTTACGGATGTGACGGATGTTCCGGGTGCGATCCAAGAAGTCGCAAAACATTTCCGCAAAATCTATAACGGTACCATTATCATCAACAGAGGATTTAACAAAGAAACAGCTATACGAGTGTTAAATGACGGCGATGCCGACCTTGTTTCCTTCGGAGTTGGCTTCCTGGCAAATCCTGATCTGGTGGAACGTTTCAAAACCGATGCACCTCTTAATACTCCGGATCAAACTACTTTTTATACCCCTGGCGAAAAAGGATACACAGACTATCCATTTTTATTAGCATAATTTTTTAACAAATTTTTAAATGTAATTAAAATGAAAACAACAGGAAATACCATCTTCATCAGCGGCGGAAGCGCTGGAATCGGTTTGGCTCTTGCCAAAAAATTAAATGCGGCAGGCAATAGGGTAATCATCAATGGACGTAGTGCAGAACGCCTTCAAAATGCCTTGAAAGAGCTGGATAATGCCGTAGCAATTCAGGGCGATCTATCAGTCGAAGTTGAGCGTATACGGATTGCCGGCGAGTTGGCAGCACAATATCCGGATCTGAACATCATTATCAATAATGCAGGGGCCGCATTTATGAACAATCTAGGCGATAGTAGTAACAATGCTGCCGAAAAGGCGTATCATGAGATAAACACAAATTACATCAGTGTCATCCATTTTACATCATTGGTTCTGCCACAATTATTAAAACAGGATGATTCGGCAATTATAAATATATCTTCGATTGCTGTTTTCAGGTCAAATAAGTTTTTACCCACTTATTCTGCCAGCAAAGCCGCACTCCATAGCTATACCCAGGGATTACGGGATACTTTTGCTGATAATAGTAGATTGAAAGTTTATGAAGTTTATCCGCCACTTGTAAATACGGAGTTTTCCGCAGAAATTGGAGGCGCAAACGGTATTCCGCCATCAGAGGTTGCAGATGAATTGTTGTTAGCGTTAGAAAAAAATCAGCTCGAAGTTCCGGTCGGAGAAAGCATAAAAATATACAATTTACTGAAGTCTGTCACAGAACAAGTGCCGCATTAGTTTTTCAACTTATACCAAAATGTCATTAGCCTAACAGGTAAATTTATCTAAAATCAACAAAATGACAATTCAAAAATATAACTATGCGACGATCCCGACACAATTTGTCACCGCTGCCAATGGAATCATATTCGCCTATAGGAAGACGGGAGAAAAGAAAGCTGTTCCGATCATTTGGTTCAATCACCTGACTTCCAATTTAGACAATGCAGACCCAAGGATCATGGATGCACTTGCTTCCAAGTATGAAATTTTTACGTTTGACTACCGCGGTGTTGGCGCCAGTTCAGGAGTTGATGCAAAATCCATACAAGATATGGCAATGGATGGACTTGCCTTCATCGATGCATTGGGCTACGGAAAGGTTGATATACTTGCATTTTCAATGGGAGGTTTCATCATTCAGGAAATAATGGAATTAAGACCTGATCTGGTACGCAAGCCCGGCCGTTAAAAATCTTTCTGACAGATTATCATCATTCTGTTCGGCGGTTCACGCCTACGAAATTTTGGAAACCTTGACATTTGTAGAGGATGGCAAACAACTTTTCAACTATAGAAAATAGCTCAATATGAAAGCATTCGTTGTAAAAAAATACAGTAAAAAAGAAAAACTGCAACTTAACGAAGTTGCAGCACCAATAGTTAAAGAAAATGAAGTCCTGGTAGAAATACATTCAGCCGGAGTGAACCTGTTGGATTCCATAATGCAATGGGGAGATTTCAAACTCTTTCTACCCTATAAAACACCTTTTGTAAATGGGCATGATATGGCTGGTATCGTTACAAAAGTAGGTGCAAGGGTTACCAAATATAAAGTAGGTGATGAAGTGTATTCAAGAGTTGGAGATTATAGAATTGGAACATTTGCAGAACAAATTGCTGTACACGAAAATGATTTGGCATTAAAACCAAAAAATCTGTCGATGGCAGAGGCTGCCTCTATTCCATTGGTCGCTTTAACTGTCTGGCAGGCATTGGTAGAAAAAGCAAAATTAAGAAAAGGTCACAAAGTATTTATTCAAGCAGGTTCTGGCGGCGTTGGCACCATTGCCATACAGTTGGCAAAACATTTGGGCGCAACTGTTGCGACCACTACGAGTACTACAAATGTAGACTTAGTAAGAAGTTTGGGTGCAGATATTATTATCGACTATAAGAAAGAAGACTTTGCAGACAAGTTGAAAGATTACGACCTGGTACTACACAGCAGCCGTGACAAAAAAGTACTAGAAAAATCTTTGAGACTATTAAAACCAGGAGGAATGCTGATTTCCCTTACAGGGCCACCAACACCAGAGTTTGCCGTTGAACTGGATTTGCCATGGTATTTAAAATTAGTGATGAATTTACTAAGTTCAAATGCAAGAAGACTGGCAAATAAGTTAAATGTAACTTTTTATTTCTTGTTTATGAAAGCTAGTGGAAAACAGCTCTCAGAGATTACCAAACTGATAGAAGACGGTGTTATTAAACCTGTGATTGATAAAGAATTTCCTTTTGAACACACCAATGAAGCATTGGCCTACGTAGAATCCGGACGTGTAAAAGGGAAAGTGGTTATAAATATTAAATAAAAAGTATTTCTTGCAGGTTACACCGGTTACAAGAAGTACCGCAAATCACAATGCTCGTTGTTGTATAATTGAAACAAAAAAATAAAATGAAAGCAGTACAATTTCACCAAACTAGTGAGGCAGAAGCTTTTGTTTTCTTAAGGTGCAATCGTCTGGAAAGCAGAGTACATCCGTATCCCGATTTCACTAATATAGTTTAAAGTGATACACTTTTGTTCAATAATTGATCGATTCGGAGCAATTTTCTGGGATGATTCCTATATTATCTGGTAATTAACCACTTATAGATCAACTATGAAATTATTTATTTTGTCATTTGTATGGCTATGTTTTGTTGCGTGCAACAAAATAACAGCTTCAAAAGAAGAAGCTGGATTTCTGAAATCAGCAAACTCAACCGTCCAAGCTAGCTTAAGCACAGCAGTAACAACCTATGCGCTGCCTAGTGGCCTGCCAAATCAGTACAAATCAACGGCCTATACTGTTAGTGCCGGTGGGAATCCAGTTGGCCTCTATCATGCTGGAAATAATGGCTGGGGAAATAGCGTTAGCTATGGTTACTTCGATTTCAGCGGCACTGTATCGGTATCGATCACCCCTTCAAGCGGCTTTAGTACATTCAAATTAGTGCCTTCATCATTGGGAATCACAGGGGTGAGATCCGGCAATACGATCACTTTCACACTCGCTCAGCCGGCCAATATATCTCTTGTATTGGACAATGACTACCAAGGAAAGGTGCTGCATTTATTTGCTGAAGAGCCCGAAACTAATATCCCATCTGCGACGGACCCTAATGTATTGTATTATGGTCCGGGATATTACGATTTGAGCGCGCAGCCGCCATTGACCTTGAGTTCCGGGAAAACCTTATATATCGCCGGCGGAGCAGTTATTAGAGGAAGGGTAAAAATAGATAATGCATCAAATGTAACAATAAGGGGTAGAGGTATTTTGCTCAACGATTACAACAGTCCCACGGATGATATCGCCCTGGCATTAGGCACAGTAAGCAGCTCCACAGTGAAAGATATCATTGTCAATCGGAACATAGGAAGCTGGACTGCCGCCATGCATAATTGTTCATTTGTCAACGTATCAAATTATAAGGCTGTCAGCCCATATTTTGCCAGTTCCGATGGGTTCAATATCAATAGCAGTCACGATATTACTTTTGATAAATCCTTTATCCACTCTGCTGATGACGCAGTTGCCATTAAAGGAATGTCGGATCAAATTCCTGCAAATTCACTGCCTATATACAATATTATCTATAAAAATGCGCAATTGTGGGCTGATGCAAATAATACGATCGGTATCGGTGCAGAGACACGTGCGGCCTATTTTCAGAACATTAAGTTTCAAAACATTGATATCTTATACAATTACGATGACAAAAATCATCCAGATGTGCTTCCTGATCGCTCCGCCATTAATATTTTTGCCTTACATGGCACCTATTTTAATGATATTACTTTTGAAGACATCCGTGTAGAAAAAGCAAAACGACTAATAAATGTTCAGATGGATGAATCATTTTATTTCGGATCATTGACAGGAAACTGGAGCTGGCCCGGAGCGATGACAAACATTCTTTATAAGAATATTACATCTACCTCCGGAGGCAGCAACGAAGTTAAGCTGGTTGGCTGGAATGACAGCCATCGCATCGAAGGAGTAACCTTCGAGAATGTGAAAATAAATGGCAATTATATAAAAGATTTTAAGGATAGTCATCTGACGCTGAATCAGTATGCAAATGCGGTCAAGATCATCAGTCCATCGGGTACAGTTAATAGCGATGTCTATAATGCATCAACCGATTTGTCGTCAGTACAAGGAACCCGCAGGTGGTACTATAAATATTGGCAGGCTGGAATAGGAACAAGTTTGATGAGCTGGAATCCGGATGGATCAAATCATTGGCGCGGTTCAGGTAGCTATGATGCGATTTGGAATGGCAATGGTAATATATATATTCATCCGGACAACAGTCAGCCGATACTCGCGTGGAGTGCACCAAAATCTGGCACCGTAAAAATTACTGGTCTGGTTCGTAAAAATGATACCGGCGGCGGGGATGGCGTCAACGTGAGTATTTGGAAAAATAATGTAATGATATGGCCATCAGGTAGCTGGCAAACTGTTGTTTACAATAATACTACTGGATTTTGGCACGATATTAATGTGCCTGTCACTTTTGGAGACGAATTATCCTTCCGTGTGGACCAACGTTCCAATTCGGGCTGGGACACTACATATTGGAATCCAGAAATTGCTTATCAATAATCAAAGTGCTTTCCATCTCAATACTAGCGATTGAGATGGAAAGCACTTTGATTATTTCATCTTTCTATATTGGCTTGGCGTTATACCAAAGAAATCTTTAAATTGTTTGCTGAAATAGTTTGCATTGGAATAGCCTAGTCTATAGGCAATTTCAGAAATACTAAAAGATGGGTCTTTTAATAACGTTTTGGCATAATCAAGCTTAACTTTGATAATGAAATCAGTAGGAGTGAGCTCTGTTATTTTCTTTAGCAACAGATACAGTTGGGTTCTACTAATGCGCATCTCCTGCGCGAGCTGATGGACTGAAAAAGTGTTCTCTGCAATGTTTCTTACGATAATTTCCTGCACTTTTAAAATAAATGTCTCCTCCTGTGAGTTTGCTTCTTCTTTAATACGCAGAGGTTCAGCCTGACTGTAGTAATGGCGTAGCGTAGCTTTATTTTTTAATAAACTACCCATTTTAGCCAGTAGCTCCTGCGTGCTGAAGGGTTTATTGATATATCCATTTGCGGCTAGTTCATAACTTTTAATTTTATTGGCAATGGTGTCATAGGAAGTCATTAAGATTACCGGAATATGTTTGGTCTTCGGATTGCTTTTCAAATGCTTGCATAATTCATATCCATCCATGATAGGCATCATAATATCGCTGATCACCATGTCGATCGGATTATTTCTAATGTATTCCAAAGCTTCTTGCCCATTGTGAGCAATGACGACATGGTAGGATTCCAGTAGTTTATTTTTAAATAGTTCTGCCAGATCAGTGTGATCTTCCACCAAAAGAATTTTATGTGTATTGCTTTCCGGCGGAACATCAGATCTTATCTGGCTGTTATCCGTGTAGATCACGTCGTCTATGAGCTCCATTGTTGCATGCAATTCGAGATCTGGGTCATCTGGAAGCTTTGATTCAAAATTATCCACCGGTATTGTAAGCGTAAATTGTGTTCCAGCTTCTATACTGCTCTTCACATCAATCTTTGCGTTTATACGCTTGGTGAGTCCTACGACTAAAGCGAGTCCAATGCCATTATTGTCATAATAATTGCCGCTTGACTTTTGCCTGAAATAAGGTTCAAATATTTTTTCGATCTGATCTTGTGGTATATAACTGCCCGTATTGCTCACATGAATAACAACTTCATTGGTATCTTTTGAAACGCATAGTACGAGTGCGATCTGGCCACCCACCTCACAGTTTTTGAACGCATTGCTCAGCAGGTTGCTGATTATTTTTTCCAGTTTGTCAAAGTCGAGGTCGACATTTACTTCTGACGCTGGGTGTTCAAATCGATATGCAATGTTTTTACGGTCAAATAAAGGCGCAAACATCGAAAAGATATTTTGACAAAAGGTGACCAGATCCCCATTAATGGTATTTAGCGGGAGATTACTGCTTTCAATCTCCCTAAATTCCATCAATTGACTTATCAGGAACGTAAGCCGTTTTATATTCTTTTGGGAGATTTCATATTCCTTGATGTTTTCAATTTTATGATTGGAGAAAAGATCTTCCTGTATTGCCATAATAATGGCAAGGGGAGTCTTAAGTTCATGGGACATGTAGGTGAAGAAATCAAGTTTACTTTTATTCAGTTCCTCTAATTTAGACGCTTCTACTTCAGCTAGTTTTATTTTCAGGATTTTCAAATGCCTTCTTTTCAAGAACTTTCTAAAGAGGATGAGGGCTACAATCACCAATATCCCATATACGCAGAGCATAATATTGCTCCGCAGGAAATGGGGTTTGATTTTAATCAGCAATTTTTTTGTTGCAATGATGTTATTGTTTAGGTCTACTAGCTTGAAAAGAAGTTCGTAGTTTCTTGATTTTAAGGAAGTAAAAGTTATTGTCCCTGAAGCTTTCGAGAGCTCGTACCAACGCTTGTCGACGTCTTTTAAAGTGTAAAATATGCGATAGTTCTCGCGGCTTTGCGGATCGAAATTTACTTGGTTAACCTCAATAGAAATCATATTTTGATCATAAGGCAGCACGATTTCATTCGTGTGATCAATGCCTTTTTCAAAATATTTTTTGTTTCTGAGTTGACTGATATTAAATATTTTAAAATCAGAAAAGTAGAGTAAAGGTTTATGTACAGGAAGTGGATCAAGCTGTGGAGCCTTAAAAAAACATATTCCATCAACAGATCCAAAATATAAGGTGTCATTGTAATAGTAGGCGGAACGTTCGTTAAACCAAGACGTGTTTAAACCCCAGGTGACATTGAAATTCTTAATGGACCGGTCGGTATCAACACAGTACAAACCATTTGTTGTTGATAGCCAATACCGCTTTAAATTGTCTTTCTTGATACCATGTATTTGAATATTGATTTTTTCTCGACCGGGATAAGGAAGTAAATGACCATTGCTATCAATAAAATAAAGATAGTTTTGCTTTGTTCCCAAAAGAACATTTTCTCCATCGAGGAGCATGGAAAGGAATTGTACCCTATTTCCCTTATAAAGTTCTTTCTTATATATTTTAGTTGTCTTTTTGCTCCAGTCATAACATAAGATCTCATCGAGGCAGCAAATCCATATTAAATTATTGTTTACCGCGATGTCATTGATCGTCGAGGTCGTTTTAAGTAGGGTCGTAAAATTATCTTTATGGCGATCATAGATGCTTACAAAGCCATCCGTTCCCACAAGTAGATAATCTTGGTTGAAGTTTCGTATGGAGAATATTCTATTGTTTGGCAGCGATGATGCTTTGTTCTTATCATATTGGTAATGCCTGATTTTGTTGCCCTGATCAGCTAGGCAGTACAGACCGTTTGATTCTGACCCAGCCCAGATATTGCCCTTAGCATCTTCTTCCAGTGATATGATGTTATCACTGATGTTGCTATTTTCCTGATTAAACCTTTTTATTATCTGCGATTGCCCATTGTATACATTTATCCCGATGGCGTTGGTTGCCACCCAAAGCTTTTTTTTAGACGACATGAGTATATTATTGATCACAATTCCACGGGCTCTTTCCGGATTGGTGACGTGTAAAAAATCTAGCCAAGAGTCATTTTTTGAAAGACAGAATGCTCCATTAAAATAAGTCCCCAATATCATGTCATCGAGCTTACTTTTGTAGATCGCACAGACAGTTGAATTAAGCTCATTGTCAAAATTCTCTATTAACATCCGATACTCTGTATACTGGTTGATATAGTCAAATACGGCCACGCCTTTGTTATGTCCTATCCAGAGTCTTCCCTCTGCGTCTTCGGCAATACTACATACATTTTGGATCTGTGTGGGCTGCGGTAGCTGTGCCTTAAATTTATTTTGGATGGGATCGAAGCGCAGGATACCATGCCTTTTGGTTCCTACCCAGGTCAGATTTTTACTATCACAGTACAGCGAGGTGATAAGCACATCTCTGTCATAGCTTTCCGCGAAATTAAAACTAGCTAAAACATTCCCTTTTTTGTCACATTTGGCAACTGTGGTGAAAGTAGCTCCCCATAGATTACCTTGATTATCCACCTGAATCCTATTAAAATATACACTTTTATTGAGTACAGTAATCTTTTGTTCAGCCCATTTATATAACGTGTTGTTGCATAGTATTACAACACCATCTATCGCCAAGGCCAAGGCTTTCGACGTATTATGCAATTCGGTTCTGATCAATAGCCGATATTTATTGGTGCTGAAATCATATCCATATATGCCATTATCCGCAGCAATGATCATTTCCTGTTTGAATGATTTAATTTCGATGATTTTGCCTGGTTGAAAAATAGAGTCACTCATCGACTTTGGATTGCTTATGATATGGGCGCCATCATATAGGTTAATGCCATCGCTCGTTCCGATCCAGATACGTCCAGTAGGATCTTCAGAAATTGCGGTTACCCGATTCGATAGGAGGCCATTTTCTTGTGTGAGCTTATTATATTTTCTGATATGCTGTGCATCCAGTGATAGACAGGTAAACAGCAGATAACAAAATATGAGAAACGTTTTTTGAGTCATTTTCTTTAGGCTTTGCTTATTTATCAAATAAACAACTATGTATAGATTATTAAATATAATATCGTTTATTTAATTGTAATATCGTTCAGTACCTCAAAAAAAAATGATGAAAAATTAAATTCATCCATATTTAAACCATATTATCTTTTTTAGTTGGGATAACTCCTTATTTTCGGGACAATGTTGCGGATCACCTTGTCGGCGGCACAATATAACCAATAACCAAATTTAGGAAGAGATGAACCGAAAAAAGTTAAACCATAATGTGCTCTATTTTCTCGTTGTTTTTCTATTAGAGCCACCTGCTGTTCATGCAGCGTGGAGGGCGAGCGCAATTTCTGTGGATTGCTATTGCGAACAGGAAATTCGCAGCGGACGTGTCATGGACCAGCAGGGAGCTCCGCTTGCTGGTGCTAATATTAAAATAATGGGAACGCAGATAGGTACCAAGACCGATAGCGAGGGACGGTTTAGTATTAGCGTTGGTTCTGGACAGAGCCTGCAAGTTTCATTTTTGGGTTATAAACAGACTGTGGTTCAGGTCGAATCGGGCATGGGCGAACTGATGATCAAACTTGAGCAGGACAGTTTCGGACTACAGGATGTTGTTGTCGTAGGATTTGGAAAGCAAAAGAAAGTAAATCTCACGGGAGCAGTTACCTCCGTTTCCATGACTGATATAGAAAGCCGTCCCATTACCAACGCTTCCATGGCGTTAGCTGGAAAAGTGGCCGGACTACAGGTTACGCAAAATTCAGGACAGCCCGGTGCTGACGGCGGTACCCTAACCATCCGCGGCATTGGCACATTGAACAATGCGTCGCCACTGGTTATCATAGATGGGTTTGAAGCAGCAATTAATGATGTAGATCCAAAAGATATCGCCTCCATATCCGTACTAAAAGACGCTGCATCGGCATCGATATATGGCAATAAAGCCGCTAATGGAGTTATTTTGATTACGACAAAAAGGGGGCAGGAAGGAAAACTGAAAATCAAATATGACGGATACGCCGCAGTTCAACAGGTGACGCGTTACCCAAAACTGCTAAATTCCTATGATTATCTGACACTACTGAACGAAGCGAAAATTAATTCAGGTTTCCAGCCGCAGTATGATGATGAATACATAAGCCATTATAAAGATATTAAGGATCCGGTACGCTATAGGGATTACAATTGGGCCGATTTTTATTTTAAGCCTGCATTACAGCAAAACCATTACCTGCAGCTTAGTGGCGGCAAGGAAAATATTGTATATGCCATTTCAGGTGGATACCTTAATCAGAAAGGTATTATTGAGGGTACGAATTACGATAGGTATAATTTCCGGTTCAACACACAACATTCATTTTTGAACAATAAAGCACATCTGGGACTTACTGTCTCCGGTTATATCGGCAAGACAAAAGACCTGATCGAAGGGGCGGGGGCGACAATTGCCCGAATTACCCAAATGTCGCCATTTGTCGTCCCAAAGATAGAAGGGTATGGATGGACCGACTGGTTCTATAGCGATGCGATTAAAGAAGCAGGAGGAGGGCAGACCTTCGACAATAGCAATTTGAATACAATCGCCAATTTGACCATTAATCTTACGCCGCGGCTTACATTTGAAAGTGCGTTGAGCTATGTAACCAACAACGACCGGCAGCTGTCCTATGCGCCGAATGTAGATCTATTTCTGGTTACTAGGGCCGCCGACGGAACCAGCATCATTGGTAAAAACAATTCCAGAGAATCTTCCATCAGCAAAAGCTCAAATAAATATGGTACTATTTCCAGCTGGGCAAACCTTAATTATGCCTATGATTTAGCAAAAGATCACCATTTTAAAGCGCTGGTAGGTTTTCAGCAATTTCAATGGAAAGGCAATTATTTCCAGACATCAATCAAGCGGCTGTCCGCCAATTTGCCTTACTTTAGTGTGGGTGACCCTTCCTCTGCCAAAAACAGTGATTGGGGAAGCAAGGAAACTTCCGTGGGATTTTTTGGAAGGTTAAATTATGATTATAAGGGCAAATATCTATTTGAGGGTAACTTGCGGTACGATGGCGCTTCCAAATTTGCACGGGGCCATAAATGGGGTACATTTCCTTCTTTTTCTGCAGGATGGCGCCTGTCGCAAGAGCGTTTTTTCAAGGATATTACCTTCGTTCAGGATCTAAAGATACGCGGCTCCTGGGGGATACTTGGCAACCAAAATATTGGCAATCCCTATGCTGGTGCAGATATATTAGCATTAGGGGGAAGGCAGAACAATTATATTTTTAACAACTTGGACAACGTAGGTGCAGCTGTTTCGGTCATAGCCAATAAGGGGCTTACCTGGGAACAGACGACACAGACTAATATCGGTGTTGACCTACAGATTTTTAAGGATTTTAGTGTAACAGCAGACTATTATATTAAAAATACTAGCGGCATCCTGCTACAGCTGCCTATTTCCAGCACCTTCGGTTTTACAGAAGTCCCCTTCCAGAATGCAGGAAAAATGCGCAACAAAGGACTTGAGCTGGCACTAGGATACCATAAGAAAGTCAATGAATGGCTATTTAAGGCGAATGTTGCTGTGGCCCACAATCAGAATCGCGTGACTGACCTGAAGGGAATGAGTCCAATTATTTACGATGGTGCAATATTAAAAGAAGGGGTAGAGTCCACTTCATTATTTGGGTACGACATCGAGGGTATTTATCAGAGTGAGAGTGAGATCCAGCAGCACCTCCGGACCTTCGATGATGACGGGTATTCCTTAGTGAATTCTTACGCCGGCCTGCGGGCCCTGCCTGGAGATGTCAGGTTGAAGGATCAGAATGGTGATCGGATTATCAATGATAAAGATAAAGTCGTACTGGGACATACCGCTCCTGATTATGTATTTTCTGCGGACCTGAATGTTCAATACAAGGGGTTTGAGCTGCGTTCTCTGCTGGAGGGTACGTCTGGTGGCAAAGGATGGAGTGCAGGGCAGCTGGTTACACCATTCTTTAATGGCGGATATAATGGCGCCAGCTGGCTTATAGATAGATGGACGCCTGAGCGGCCCAATAATACCTATCAGCGTGTATATTTTGACAATCAGCGCAGCAATCTAAAGTCCAGTTATTTCGTAGAAGACCTCTCATACCTTCGGGTTAAGAACATAGAATTCAGCTATAACCTGTCTGATCAGACACTTCGTAAGCTTTCGATCCAAGGCTGCAGATTTTTTATAAGCGGACAAAATCTGTTGACACTGACAAAGTATAAAGGCTTTGACCCCGAAGCTTCGGGCAATCCAAGAGAAGGAACAAGGATTGGAAACTATCCGCAAGTGAAAACCTATACTGTTGGCGTCAATTTAACATTCTAAACTAATCGACATGAACTCAAAACTATTGCTTTATACATTTATTATTTCAGGAATGTTATCCGCTTCCTGCCAAAGTTATCTGGATACAGTTCCCGAGGACAAAGTTACCCCTGAGAGCTTTCTGACAGGAGCAGAGCAAGCTAACACGCTATTAAACGGAGTATACAATCAATTGTACTATGACAGTCCTGATAAGATGGTTCCTTATGTCTACGACAATATGAGTGATAATTCCTTCAATTCGCATTCATGGGATCCAGCGCCACAATTTGCTTCCGGCACGCAGACCGGCGATAGTGATTTTACCTTGGTCAAATGGAAATATAATTTTAGGGGAATTTCACGGGCAAACGCTTTACTCAAAGGGCTCGCGGGTGCTCATGCAATTGCCAGTTCGGACAAGGCTAAAATTAGTGCAGAAGCGCGTTTTTTAAGAGCTTACTATTATTTTGACCTTGTTTGTTTTTATGGCGAGGTACCCATTTTGGACGAACAAACCGTTTTAAACAATCCCGAACGGGGCAAATTGGATGCGGTACTATCGTTTATAAACAACGATCTTGATTATGCTATAGATCAGCTTCCGATCGCATTTGGAGGGGAGCGTGCATCCAAAGGCGCGGCTTTGATGTTGAAACTTCGGGTGGCTGAATGGATGAACAAGCCCGAGCTTGTCATTTCCCTGGCCCAGCAGATACAGAAACTGGGTTATCAGCTGTATCCGAATTATTTCGAACTTTTTCAGCCCGCCGGTATTGAGCAAAAAGATAACGCCGAGATTATCTTTAAAATAAACTATGCCAAGGATCTGCAGAGCAGCGAAGTCTCTAAAATTTTTGGGAATTGGAACAACTTTACGCCGACCCTGCAGATGGTTGATAGTTATTATACCGCTAATGGATATCCGATCCATGACATCCGTACCGCTGACGGCGCATTTATTGGCGGAGACCCTACTTATAACAAAGACCGGCCTTTTGACAACCGTGATCCGCGGTTGCAGCTATCCATCGTTGTTCCTGGTTCCGAGTTTAGGTTAGATGGCCAAGGTTGGTATCAAGCACATTACGTACCTGCCAACTGGGATGTTGCCACATCATTTACAGTGCGCAAATTTGTTGATCCCTATCTCAAAACATTGACCAATGAAACCACAGATCGCATTGTGATGCGTTATGCAGAAGTGTTGCTCGCCTGGGCTGAAGCTGAGAACCAGCTTCATGGTCCCTCGGCTCAAGTTTATGAATTGCTTGACCGAGTTAGATCCCGTGTGGGGATGGTGAAGGTATCTCAGGCGATGCCCAATATTTCCCAGGCCGTTATGACAGCGGTAATTCGTAACGAGAGGCGTGTAGAGTTTTTTGCGGAGGGGAGGCGATGGTTTGATATCCGACGTTGGAAAATAGCCGAAACCGTTATGGTCGATGCATTGGGCTATGATAAATCCAAGCTTTCATGGTATTCTGATGGCAATCTTACAGCCTACTGGCAGTATATTCCTATTGTCGTTGACCGTAGGTCTTTTAATCCCAACAGAGATTATCTGTGGCCGATACCGAATGAAGAACTGAATGCTAACCCCAATATACAACAGAACCCAGGATATTAATCGTTCAATTACTTTAACACTGCAACGAATGAAAGCACAATCCATCTATTTATTCATACTCCTATTATTTATGTCCTGTGCAGAAAAGATCGAGTATGTTAACCCTACTTGGGTACAACAGCTGTTACCGATGAATAGCACACAGATTAAAATTGATTATTTTGACAATGAAACCATGCAGGAGTTCAGCTGGGTACAGCGGGAGGGAGCTACCTACACCTTAATGCTGGGCATTGACGAGAATTTTGACAATCCAATTCGATACGAAGTTGGAGCAAAAGCCAGCTATAAGATTCCCAATCAAGAATTTTTGGATGATCTGAAGAAACTAAATCCATCGTTTAAAAATTCAGGTCGATTTTTTTGGAAACTAGAACAGCAAAATCAGGGAAAGGTCGAAAGTGTATGGCGCTATTTTGATGCTTTGGTTTCAGTATCCAGCTTTGTCGACCGCCGGGATCAAGAACATTATAAGGCATTGCAATTTGTCTTGCCCGGGGGCAAACTTGTTACCATGATGTCCGAGAATCTCAGGTCGACAGTTTATGCGGATGGTACGGCGCTGCCACTTCCCCGAAAACTAGCTCCAGATGACAGTCCAGCTGCCATTCGTAATATTGCAGGTGGATTTTATTCATGGGGAACAGTTGTCCGTGATGAAGCCATCGCAAGGGAGAAAACCCTGGCTGGCGAAAATATTCAGGGCATTTGTCCTGACGGCTGGCATGTTCCAGCGTTAGCAGAGTGGAAAGAAGTCATCAATTACCTCGGGCCAAATTCAGGTAATAAAGTCAAAAATCCGCAGTTCTGGATTCAGAATGGAGCAATTACCGATGAGGTCAAATTCAATATTGTGCCAGCGGGATTTTATTGGAATGAAGGGCTTTCTTTTCTCACGGATCCGGGCTCAATGTGCGGGTTCTGGACCTCGTCGCCAGCTTTAAAAGGGTATCAATATTCTTGGGAAACACTTTCAGCGGACCGCGCGGGTGAAGCATCAGCTGTGATTATTTACAACGATCCCGGTAATCCGGATATCAATACACAATCAAGGAGCAGTGCAGGTGGAGGTAACTTTCACTACAATGTACGTTGTATTATGAACTAAATTTAAGATAGCCATTATGAAATATAAAGTATATATCAGTTTCATTTTCATTAGCGTAAATCTGTTTTTCTCTTGTAAAAACGATAATGAATTTTATGAGGTAGGCTTTCAGCCGACTATATTGCTCAAACCTGTGGCAGATTCCTTGGTAATACTGGATAAAAGTAATCCCAATACCTTGGTTGGTTTCGAGTACTTTTCAAAAAGACCCTATATAGATTACAATCTTCTTCTTGCTGTAGACCCCACGTTGACCACTGAAAGAAAAGTGATATCTGCCGGAGTAGGTGAAAAATATTTTTTGACTCACTTTTTGCTGGATTCGCTGATGAATACGATGCATTTTAGATCGGGTGAGCAAGGAGATATTTATTGGAAAGTTGAAGCTAAAAATTCCCAGTTCAGTAAGACCGATGAGGTACGACGCTTAAAAGTACAGCGGTTTAAATAACGATTAACCATAGGTTTAAAAATAGAAAGTATGAATAGAAAGTATACTCCAAAGGCACTCTTGTTATTCCTGTGTTCAGTTTTGCTGGCCGAGATTCTAACAGGTTTTAAATGGATTGCCGAACAGGATGACAACAAAGTACAGGTTGTCATGTTTGGAGATTCGATCACCAAAGGAGGTGATTGGACAGTATTATTGAGAAGAGATGACGTTAAGAACAGTGGCTTCCCAGGGTTTACCACCTCACATCTGGTCTGGCTATTAAAAGAAAACGTTATTGATCTATCCCCTCGCTTATGTTTTCTCGAGGGCGGTATCAATGACATAGGCGTAGGGATCCCTTTAGATCGTACCAAGAGCAATTACCGTTCGCTCATCAATGGGCTGAAAGATCATCAGATTACACCCGTCGTCCAGTCCGTTCTGTACCAGCAGGATAATCCGGAGAGTAAGGTTCAGGTCGATAGCCTCAACAGCTATTTGAAAGCCTATTGTCAAAACATGGGCGTTTACTATTTGGATATCAATGCCAGACTGAGTTCACAGACAGGTCTCAAGGCACAGTACACGACCGATGGCACACATATCAATCAGGAAGCCTATGAGATCTGGGCAGCCGAAGTCAATAACCTTTTAAAATCTATATTAAAGTATTAATCTCTTTAGGCGATTTTTATGACACGATTAAATATTTTCATGCTAGGACTACTGGTTCAATTATTTTTGGGTTGGACAGATGTAAGCGCAAAAATTATCAATGTAACGCAGTTTGGAGTGCTACCGAATGATGGACAAGACGACCGTCAGGCTTTACAGTTGATTTTGGATCGTCTCCAGGATGGTGATAAAATATACTTTCCGGCGGGTAACTACGCGTTTTCATCGTCATTGAGACTCACCGGCAAGACGGGTATAGAGATCTATGGCAGCAGCGGCATGAAGACAGCCACACTTATGGTTACCGGTTTCGATCCGTTCAGTTCCAATGTCAGCTGGACGAGTTTATTGGAGGTCCGAGACTGTAAAGATCTTATTATACGTGACCTTTTTATTGACGTTGATAAGCCCGTGAGTATCAATGGTACGATCGCCGATATAGGCAACAGTTCTGACGGAAATTTCTATGTATTCGATCTTTTACCTGAGTTTTCTGAATATGCGGATCGTTTAGCTGACCTCAAGATCATGCATCAGCTCAGCTATACTGCCGATGGAACACCCAATTATCATATTTCCACACATTGTGATCTTAAGAACGGAAATTGGCCACACATCGAAAAGCTAAGCGCGTTACGTCTGAAAATTTATAATGATGAGGCTCATAAACTCAGCAAAGGCGAACTTATCAATCTGAGACTAAAGATTACGGGCAATCCCTGCTTTAGTTTTTTAGGTGTCAACACATTAACAATACGCGATATCACCATCTGGCAATGGCCTGCTTTTGCGATGTACGTATCAGACCTAGCAGACAGTCGTCATCGATCCAGCGATATGACACTGCAACGTATTCAGATGAAGCCCAAACCAACTTCCGGGCGTTTGATGTCCATTAGCGCAGATGGCATACATATAGCCTCAATGGTGGGTACGTTTAAGGCCGAGCATTGTGAATTTGTTGGATTGGGCGATGACGCCATTAATATACATAGCCGGTTGTGCAGTATAGGTCAGGTCGGCGGGGACTCAGTTCTATTAATCAATGGTTGGACGAAGGGACCCGTCGAAGATGATTGGGCTTTCAAAGATGATATTATCGAATTTCTGGACGGGAAGACAGGGTTATCTAAGGGCAAAGCAAAGGTCAAGTTTCGCGACAAAGGTCGGTACCAATTAAAATCTATACCAAAGAATGTCAATGTAGGCGATTTTGCCGCAAAAGACACACGCACACCGTCGACCATTATACGGGATTGCATGGTTTCAAACAGCCGTGCTCGCGGATTTGTAGTTCAGTCCAAGAAAGTTGTTATCAGCAATAATAAAATATGGAATATTTCTGGTCCAGCGATCTTACTTTCCTGTGATATGGAGCGCTGGTTTGAAGCAACGACGGTGAAGAAGGCGCTTATTCTGGGTAATAAGATAAATAATTGCGGCAAATACCTTAGGTGGGGCGATACCCTGACAGGTTATGGCGCCATAGCCATCAAGACAGGGCACGAAATAGGAGGGATTGACAAACCCGCGGGTGTACATCAAAATATAACCATCCAGGCAAATGCGATCAGCGACTGTGCAAATTCGGCAATCTTTGTATCTTCGACTGATGGCGTTAAAATTAGGAAGAATGATATCGAGAATTGTAGTAATAGTTCCAATATCCCATATTATGGCAATTATGCAATTTACTTAAAAAATTGCATCAATGTTGATGTTGTAGATAATATGTTTAGTGAGGTGAAGGAATTAGTAGGAAGAGACTAGTTGTCGTATAGTCATAACGATGTCGTTTCAGCGCCTATAATAAAATAGATAGTATGATTTTACCATTTAACCGTTTCGTAATCAAAATCATTGTCACTTAATTCCAGATCTGAAATTTCGCAGTTAAGTCTTTTAGCTTCCGCGGTCAGGAAAGCTCGATGGTCTTGTCGCTATAGGTAAACCATTCTATAAAACGGTTTGCTTTGGTGCTAGGGAAAGTCTTTCCTAAAGCGATTATGCTATCATGATCCAGCATATCCGAATTATACCTTTTCCCGTCAGCAGCAAGAAGTTTCAGTTGGGTAGTAGTACTAACCAACTCATTATTCTCCTTTTTCAGCGCAGCTTTGAGGTATTTCCAATAATTTCGGGTTTTGGCATAATCATCCTGATCGGTCAACGGCCACAATGTCCAACACTGAAAACCACCATTTGTTAAGCTCATCATCCCAAATAGCGCGTACCTCTCGATCATCAAAAAAACGAATGGAAACTTTATTCATCATAATCAAGCCGTTTGATTTCCATTGTACATATTGGTATTGATCTTCTGAAGAATATCGGGCAAGTGATTTTCAAACCTTTTATTGATCCGTTCAAACCCACCGATCTCATCAAAGGGCTGCCTTTTATAACTTCCAACGTATAGCCAAGACAATCACTAAGTAACAAAAACTACTTGCTAAGGGGGCAGTATGCTCCAGCCTAATGAATTGAAAAATACATTTAGGGGGTCAATATCGGCCAGTATGGCAGTCGATTGAGAGCTTTAAACGCAATAAGACCTCCTAAATCTAATTCAATTTTGCGGGGTCAGCTTGCTCCACTATATCCAGTTTATGAAGTTTCCTATTTACTCAAATATCTTTTTTGTTAATATACTGGCATGAATCTTGCAAAAAAAAATGCCTAACTAATAAACTAAAATTTATGAGAAAATCTATTTTGATATTTCTTATCAGCGTTGTTTTAGGCACATCGTTTAGTTCTGGTAGTAAAGATGATGCTAATAATGAAACTCCATCCGGAAATTTTTTAATTAAATGAACCATTGATGGTAAAGAGTTGATTTGTCCAACAGGAAGTGCTAATTTCTCTACTGATTTACAATCCCTTCATATAGTTGGCAGAATTAAATCTGGTGATACATTTACTGGTCTTGATTTGTTTTTAATGCCATTTACTGGAAAAGGTACGTACAATTTGGGCGGCAACAATATTAGCATAGGGCAGTACTATTTAACTGCTGATGGCAATGCGAATAATGCCTACAGTACAGCAGGAACTGCGCTTGGTATTGGTAAGGTAGTGGTAAATAGTTATACTAATGGAGTCGTAAACGGCACATTTGAGTTTACTGCAGCCAATTCTAATGGTGGTTCGAAAAAAGTAACTAATGGCAGTTTTAGCTGTAGAGTAACAACACTATAAGCTATCATTTTATAACACCGTTTTCAATATATTTATTAAAATTTGGAACTCTGTAGATACAGAGAAGCTGCGGTCATTTCTGTTAATCGAAAACGATAATATTTTTTGGTCTTAGATTAAAATAACAAAGACCACAAGTCTGAGGTCTTCGTAATCCTTACATAATTATTTTTTCAGTTGCACTTTGATCGGCTTAGCCCGCAAGTCTATCGAAATACTTTCTCCATTTACAAATAAATCAGAGTACCCAAGGCTACCACCAGATTTTTGAACCTTAACCTTAATTGTGATATCATCATAACCTTTAACTTTTAGTATGCTTTCAGCGTACTTATTATTTTCAGCCTTTAGGTTTGCAAACAGTCGTAGTTTTTTATCCTGTCCGTCATTCGTAATTTCCATGTTTTTAGGAAGATCCAGGTTTCCATTATTCTGAAGAATTTTATCACCTGAACTTGTAACGTAATAAAGATCCAGATCTGCAATTGTCAGCTTTGAATTGAGGACATTTACACCATTTTCATCTAATAAAGTTAGCTGTACTTCACTATAGACGCTTGAATTTATTGCTTCTGTTTTCTTGCAGGCACTGAAGAAAGTAAGAAGACTTGCGAATATTAATAATAACTTGTTCATATTGATATTATTTGTAAATAGAATAAACCATATCCCGTTTATATTGAAAGTTTAAGTTTCCTCAATCAGCACTTGCATAACCAAACCAACCATTATTTTGACCGCGCCACCCCCAGTTCATGTGGGACCACAGATTGCCCCCGCCTCCAATTGTTGAACCATCGGGCAAAGTTTCGGGATAGATCGTAACCTCGTGTACCCCATCTGCCACCCAGCAATGGCCATTACTGTATGTACTTTCGGCATATGTAGCATAACCGGTTAATATTACGGGTCTATTCGCGCACCATCGGTATAGTTAAATATCTAAGAGCTCAAAAGTAATCTCTCCGGCATGATGCTTTCTTAATTGGTCAATTAATGGGATACAAGACTCATCATAAGCGATATGTGTTAGGTTTTTAAAAGTTAATATTTCAATTAAAAGATTGGGAATATCAATAACATGAGCATTTTTAAGAACCAGTGTTTTTAGGTTTTGTATTCTAAGGTTGGTCAAACCGATTAAATCAAAATGATCCAGATATAAAAAAATCAAATTTTCAAGGTCATTTATCCATAACGGGATCTCATAGGAACTATTTTCTTTTACCCTTCTACTACTGTAATCGCCTGTTAAAAATAGTTTATCAAGTTGGTAAAGGTTTTTTACATGTTCATTTGGCAAGGTATTGCTGTCAAACCTACTTGTTGTATACAAAGCAAAGGGAATATTACAAATTCCTAATAAGACCGTTTCCCCTTGAAAAAATAGTACTGATCCGTTTTTTTCATCACCCCAGTCTACCCGAAGAAAACCACTTCCTTTAATGATACTCCTTCCTTCATTGTTATCCTTTTCGATGACGACTAAATATGGGATCTTACAACCGCTAGGTCACAGTTTAATTTCTCCTGCAATTCAACTATAAATTCAGGTTTCAATTCAGGCCAGTTCCAAAACGTAAATCCAAGATTGCTGAATCCCCACTGTGGTTCAAAAACATATTGCTGGATTTCACTTTCGGTGGCACATATCTGACACAACAAATTATCGGTAAAACCCTGGCACCAGGAATCCAGATCCCATTCATTGTCCACAATATTTTCTGTACAACTGGGGCACATGATACGATCGATGCCATATTGGCCGGTATCAAATACAGTGCGTTCACTTTTTATTTCCAGACCATTTATATCAAGTTGGTATGGAAGGAACTGAGGTTCCGACACAATGTATTGAGCACCGTCAGAAATTGCATATCCAAGGTTGCCCAGTGTGCAATCCGATAGTTTAGCTTTGACGATATCTTTGAAACTAACCACTTTAAAATATCATTTACAACAACTTCCTCAAAAGCGTACCTGGACACTTTAGGCACAAGCGAAATAGTATAGTCACTCATAGACTAAAAATAAAGAATAATTGGAACAATGTTCTAATGGTTTTCTACAAATTTTTCTCCAAATAGCTGGATCAGTTTGGAAATAAAGCATTCGGGACCTACGAATTTGCCTTTTAAGTCTTTATATGGTTTCCAGTAACCAGCCATTCTTTCAAACCAATCCCTTAGCCTTAATAATGTGTAATAATCTTGAAGTTAATATCTGCAAACGTATTAATTCAGAATAAATAATGTATATCAGGGTATTAACCATGCCCGATTGAAAATTAGCATGCCATGATAGTAACCACGACCAATTCCAGTGCTCCAATAGCTGCCAAGGTTGTCATCGGCACAACTGTCTTTAGCGATATAGGAGCGAGCTGAGTAGATTTCTTGGATGCTCTTGAACAGTCATATCCTTATTATTGCAACCAGATACCAGTCTTTTGTTCTTAGTACAAATGAGCACTGCTTAACTGAATTTCTGAGACCTTCGACTTAGTGCTTGCATTATTCAATGCATACATCGTATTTGTTTGTAGCTGCATTACTACAAGGTATTGGTTATTAATTATTTGTGTTGCATTTCCTTTAGTTGTTTAGCGAAAAAAGATTGTCATTATCTGAAAATAAATCATTTTCAGATTTTAATAAATATTTTTCAAATCACTCATAGTCAGTTGTTTATTTATAGGTGCCGAAATGTGGTGTCAGTCAAAATGCGGGAAATGTAAAGTCTCGCCATCCAATTGTTTGCCGACCTAAATTCTTTATTATCTCCAATTTTGAATCATCGGTTTGAAGGTGCTAAATCAGTTAAGCAGTACAATTTCTTTCCATTTAGAACTCAAAATGGAAAGCAGATTTTAGCTGATAAATAAAATAGGCTAACGAGCCAAAGTAAAATAGATAGTTATGAATTTTTTAGTTGTATTTATTCCATTTGTTATTGCTATAGTATTGGGAAGAATTATGTTTCCGCTTATTCTACTTGTGAGTTATCGGAAGCGGTTATTTGACCCGATTGATGATAGAAAGTTACATCAACGTATTATTCCAAGATTGGGTGGGGTAGCTTTTACACCTATCCAATGCTGTCTTTTGGTACTGACACTCGTTATATTATTTAAATGTAGTTCGATTAATTTAAATGTAGAATCCTGGCGTATAGTACCCAGCTTAATGGTATTGGTCTGCGGACTCTTTATCTTATATGTTGTTGGAATAGGAGATGATTTGGTAGGTGTAGGCTATAAATGGAAATTCTTAATTCAGATTTGTGTAGCGAGTCTGTTCCCCTTATCGGATTTATGGATCAACGATTTTTACGGGTTATTTTTCGTGGGGAAACTGTCACCCTGGATCGGTTTTCCAATAACCATTTTTGTCGTTGTACTTATCATTAATGCGATCAATCTTATGGATGGTTTAGATGGTCTATGCTCTGGTATCGTTGGGCTCGGCTGTCTATTTTTGGGCACCCTTTTTATTTTTGCTCAAGCTTGGTTACATGCGCTGTTCGCTTTTATCACGACAGGTGTCCTTATTCCGTTTTTCTATTACAATGTATTTGGAACAAGCCGTAGAAAACGACAAATTTTTATGGGTGATACCGGGAGTATGACTTTGGGCCTATCGATGTCATTTCTCGCCATTAGCTTTGCAATGGATAACAATCATATCAAACCGTTTTCTCCTGGCGCTATAATCGTCGCTTGTTCAACGCTGATTGTTCCGTTATTTGATGTTGTGCGCGTTATTTATCTCCGTTGGCGTATCGGTAAGCCCTTGTTTAAACCAGATCGCAACCATTTGCATCACAAATTGCTTCGAATCGGTATCAGCAGACCTGCAATATTACTTTCCATACTAGCGCTGACATTATTGTTTGCTCTTGTCAACTGCTCTTTAGTCTGCTATCTGGATGCCAACATCGTCGTTTGTGGCGATATATTGCTATGGCTAACGATACATTTCAGTTTCAATCTATTTGAAAGAAAACAATTAAAAATTAAATCAAAGTCATATTTAACAACCAAACTACATCTATGAAAATTGCAATAGTGGGGGGATCTGGATTTGTGGGAACAAATTTGATTCATTTGCTTATAAAAAAAACGGGTTTATCCATATTAAATGTGGATAAAAGAGAAAGTATTGAGTTTCAAGATTTGACTGTCCTTGCTGACGTTTTAGATAAAGATTTATTGGTAAAACATTTGGAAGCTGTGGATGTGGTTGTTTTGCTCGCTGCAGAACATCGTGATGATGTGAGTCCTTCTTCATTATATTATGATGTGAACGTGCTGGGGATGTTCAATGTCCTTGAAGCGATGGAGACTAATCGAATAAAACGAATAATATTCACCAGTTCTGTTGCAGTTTATGGGCTGAATAAGCCAAACCCCAGCGAAAGCTCTCCAATAGACCCATTTAATCATTACGGGAAAAGCAAGGTATTGGCCGAGAAGGAACTTGAGAAATATTTTGAACGACATCCGGACAGTAGTATCGATGTGATCCGGCCGACCGTGATCTTCGGAGAAGGAAACCGCGGTAACGTATATAATCTGTTGCGTCAAATCGCTTCAGGACGGTTTATGATGATTGGTAGGGGGGATAACCAGAAGTCGATGTCTTATATCGGTAATGTTGTCAACTTTATAGCCCACCTGATTTTTGAAGGTAAACCGGGATACGAAGTGTACAATTATGTTGACAAACCAGACTTAACAACAAATAATATCGTAAATCATACTAGCAAAATTCTCGGACGAAGTATCCCTACTGTCCGGATACCCTATTGGTTTGGTCTGTTAGCTGGCTACGGATTTGACATCATCGCATTTATCAGCCGGCGCAAACTTAATATCAGCTCGGTGAGGGTAAAGAAATTTTGTGCTGTCACACAATATGATTCAGCCAAAATGTTGGGCAGTGGTTTTCAACCTCCATACCCGTTGGAAGAAGGCTTGAAACGAATGCTTGAGGAAGAATTTCTAAAAAAAGAAAGCTAGTGGCGGTTCGTGTAATTACATATGGAACTTTTGATCTATTTCATCAAGGACATATTAATATCCTTGAACGAGCAAAACTCCTGGGGGATTATCTTATTGTGGGGGTCACTTCGGATCTTTTTGATGCGCATAGGGGCAAAACTAATCTACGGCAAAATTTGCTACAACGTGTTGAGTCTGTCCGACAGACAGGATTAGCAGATGAAATTATTGTTGAAGAATATATTGGCCAGAAAATAGGTGATATTCAGCGTTTCCAGATTGATGTATTTGCCATTGGTTCCGATTGGGAAGGCAAGTTTGATTATCTGCGTGAATATTGCCAAGTCGTCTATCTTCAACGTACTGAAGGTATCTCTTCGACAAAATTGCGAGCCGATCTGCAATCCGAATTGCGCTTGGGTATTATCGGTTGTGGACATATCGCACACAAATTTGTCTTTGAAGCAGCAACAGTTCATAGCGTTAACTTAATTGCTACTTTCAGTCCAGTGCCAGGCGAAGCAAGTGCTTTCAGTGAACTGCATAGTATCCCGGCAGGCTTCGAAAATTTCGATGACTTTATCAAGGAGCTTGATACCGTATATATCGCATCTCCACATGCCACCCATTACAATTATGCAAAGAAATGCCTGCAAGCAGGTAAACATGTGTTGTGCGAAATTCCAATGACGCTCTCAGCGAACGAAGCTGAAGAATTGTTTTTGCTCGCTAAGCAAAAAAACCTTGTTTTATTGGAAGCGAGCAAAACCGCATTCTGTCCAGCTTTTGCGCATCTGATCAATATGGTGAAAAGTGGAGTTGTAGGTGAGCTTATTGACATTCAAGCATCATTATCAATTCTTAAGAATAGCTTCTTGCTCGAAAAGAACTCATGGCACGACGAAGGTTCGATGGCGGAATTGGGCCCCTTGGCCCTGATGGCGGTACTTAAGATGCTTGGTTATAACTTTCTTTCTGTAAACTTTTTTACATTGATTACCAGTGATATAGATGTGTTTACGAAGGCTGTGTTTGTCTATAATAAGGCGATCGCCACCATTACACTTGGTATAGGCATGAAAACGGAAGGAAACCTGATTATATCAGGTACTCAAGGATATATTTATGTACCTGCCCCTTGGTGGCGGACCGAATATTTTGAACTCCGGTTTGAAGACCAAAATCTGAACAGAAAATTTTTCTATCCCTTCTTGGGTGAAGGATTACGGTATGAGATCCAGGAATTTGTAGAAATGATCGCGCAAAAAAGAACAGCATCTTTCAAGCTTAGTCCGACAGAATCTATATGGATTGCTAATATCATTGAACGATTTAGAAAAAAGGAAAACTTAACGATTTTATCATGAATAAATATGCCCTAGTAACAGGCGGAACAAAAGGAATTGGAAAAGGCATCGTGCAGAAGTTGCTCAAACGGGGTTATTATGTCATCGTTACTTATAGTGGAGATGAGATTGCTCGGGAAAAGATGCATTTGGAATTCAAAAATTTTGAAGACCAATTATTGGCATTGAAAATAGATCATTCCGATAACCAGCAGACCTTACGTCTGACAACATATATCAAAGAAAATGTACCCTATTTGAATTGTCTCATCTGTAATGCCGGACAAACGGTTCGGAAATCTCTGCGGGAGCTGTCCTTAACCGACTGGAATACAGTGATGGATGTTACACTTACATCTCATTTTATCATCATCCGGGAATTAGTTGACTTAATTGCTTTTGATGCCCGAATTGTATTTATAGGTTCCTTAATGGGAATTTATCCGCATGCCACCAGTCTTCCCTATGGCGTGAGCAAGGCAGCTCTACATGCCTTAGCCAAAAATCTTGTAAAGGAATTTGATGGGAGTAAAACCACCGTGAACGCAATTGTTCCAGGTTTTGTGGAAACGGATTGGCAAAAGGAAAAGAGCAGTGAAATGAGACAAAATATTGTAGAAAGTACCGCTACCAAGCGTTTTGCCGCAGTCGGTGAAATTGTGAATGCATGTCTGTTTTGTGTTGATAATGAATATGTTAATGGTGCTATGATTGAGGTTTCGGGAGGCTATTGCTTTAAATAAGATAACCATGATGTGTGAGAAAGATATGACGAAATATAAAGCACTTATTCTAGAAGTGTTCAAAAACTTTATAAGTTTTTGTGAAGACAACCGATTAAATTATTTCTGTTGTGGTGGAACCGCTATCGGGGCAGTGCGCCATGCTGGGATGATCCCTTGGGATGATGATATTGATGTCCTTATGCCCAGACCGGATTATGATCGATTCCTTGAATTATTTCCTACCGCAGGGTATAAGGGCTGTGAGCTTGTATTTGCTGAACGTGTCCCTTCCTATTATTTGCCATTCGCAAAGTTAGTGGATACACATAGTTCCGTTGTTGAGTATCCCGATATCCCTTGTGTATTGGGAGCCTTTATTGATATATTTCCTCTCGATGGAACGTCAAGCAACAAAGGCAAACAGGTTGAGCTCATCAAGCAGTTTCGGCAAGCGGCCAATAAACTGCTGGTCATCCCAAAGTATCCTATAAATAACTTCAAAGCTGGCCTCAAAAGAATGTGCAAAGGTCAGCTTAGAACCGCGCTCAATGAATTTATGTATTCGGTAGGGAAGAATAGAGCGAGAAAGAGAGTGTTGAAGCAACTGTCATATCTGATGTCTTCATACGCCTACAAATATGCTCCTTATGTTGCAAATTATGGCGGGATGTGGGGCATCCGTGAGATTGGCAAACATGAATGGTTTGATGGTTATTGTAAAATGGAATTTGAGGGCTTTAGCGTTCGATTACCCAAAGATTATCATGCTTATCTTACACATGTATATGGCAATTATATGGTGCCACCTTCTCTAGAGAATCGAGCGTCGCATCATCATTTCGCCTATGTCAACCTTCACGAGCGCATAGATATACGGGCCATTAGTTTCGGAGGTGGTGATGAATAAGATACCTGTTGTTTTCAGTTTCGACGATAATATGTTGCTTCCGGCAGGTGTATGTATCAGTTCTTTGCTGGTCCACGCGGCTCCTGATACGTATTACGACATTTTTATACTCCATGACGATAAAAGTATATTTCCTAAATCGGGTTTCTTGGAGCGCTTATTCGATCGGTATAATAATTTAAAGATTACCTATAAAAACATTGCTGATCACTTTAGAGGGGCGTTTGAAACCCGTGGAATCAGTATCGCCACCTATTATCGTCTACTCATTCCAGAAGTTGTTACTGAGTATAAAAAAGTGATGTACCATGATGTGGATCTAATTTTTCGTTCCGATTTGGCCGGTATTTTTATGGAGACAGATCTGTGTAATTCATATGTGGCTGGAGTGCGTTCCCCAGGTGGTCTTGATGCCGAGGTGAAATTGTATCGGGAAGGTCTGGGATTGGACTGCACACGATATATCCTGGCAGGTGATATCATACTCAATCTTGAGCTGATGCGCCGGGACAGGCTTGTGGAACGATTTAAGAAAGAGGTTGAAAATCATTCTTATCGTTATCAGGATATGGATGTTTTGAATTTGGTCTGTAAAGGTAAGATCAGTTTTTTGCCACCATCTTTTTGTGGTACCGCCGAAATCTTTCGCCTTGCAGCCTATCGCATAGTACAACCTTTTTACAGTCCATCTGAATTGGCAGAATTGCAAAGGGAGGGCATCGTGCATTACAATGGCGTAAAGCCTTGGCGAGCTTACTGCCCCAATTTCGATATCTGGTGGCAATACTACCGCCAATCCGTTTTTTATGATCCGCAGTATTATTTTGATTTCTTTCACAAAAAATTGGATGAGTACGATAGTCTCCCGTTTTGGAAACGTGTGAAGATTTTGCTCCGCTTTTTCAAACCTGATAAAAAAATGATTCATGGATAGTTTAATTACCGTCATTGTTCCTATTTATAAGGTAGAATCCTTTATTGAGCGCTGCATCAGATCGCTCATGGAACAGAATTATGCGAATATCGAATTCATCCTGGTGGATGATGCATCACCCGATAGCAGCATTTTAAAAGCGATGCATGTTGTTGAACAATATCCTAATCGCCGTGACAGCGTGCGTGTTGTTTTTCATGCACAAAATAAAGGCTTGCCAGCGGCCCGTAATACAGGTCTCGAGTTTGCCCGGGGTACCTATATTTTTCATTGTGACAGTGATGACTGGATAGAGCGCGAAATGCTCGCTGATATGGTTAAGGTCGCCCATTCACAAAAAGCAGATATTGTTTATAGTGATTTTTATCTGTCGTTTGATAAAAGGGAACGACACATGAAGCAACCCAGTTATCAACGGGCCTCTGAGTGTATCATAGCCATGTTGAATGGACGAATGAAGTTTAATGTTTGGAACAAATTGGTTCGTCGTGATTTATATGAACGCAATCGCATTTGGTTTCCCCAAGGAAAAAGTATGGGAGAAGACATGACGATGATAAGATTATTCTGCCACGCAGGGATTGTCGCTCATCTGCCAAGGCCCTATTATCACTATAGGCAAACAAATGCCGGTGCATTTACCAAAAGTTTCTCGCCGAAGTACATTGAGGATATGGTGCACAATGTGAATACAACCATTACCTACTTAAGGGAGTGTTATGGCGAGCGGCTCGAAAAGGAATTGAGTTTTTTCAAACTCAATATGAAGTTACCTTTTTTGATCAGTACGGACCGGGCAATGTATGACATCTGGCAAAGCTTATTTCGCGAAGCGAATGTTTTTATCGATAAGAATCCAGCATTTTCAGCTCGAATAAAATTTATCCAAAAGGCCGCTTTAAAAAAGCAATATGGGATCGTAAAAATATATAACCTCTTAATCGTACAGTTTATTTATGGAATTATCTACAAATAGGAAGATAGCGCGGATAATCGAATATAACGATGCAACAACTAGTGTGTGGTGGATAAGCTACGTCCTTCTTGCTTTTTTTGTGAGCTGTTATTTCTTTCCGTTTGAACTCACTTTTTTGCCAAAAGGATTAAATACAAAGATTATACTGGCTTGTGCGGGAGTCCTTTTTTTAGGTGCACATGTGGTTATCGAAAGGTCCTTTTACCTAGAAAAAGGCGTGCTGCAGGCCATTCTATTTGCGACGGGGTATAGTATTATTGGGTATTATGCGATGGATATCAACAACTCAGATGATGCCTCCTATGCGACCTACTTTATCTCCTTTGGAACTTGGTTATGCGCAGGTTATGCGGTTTATCGGTTGTTGAAGATAGTCCATGGACAAGTAACATTTCGTCTAATGACTAATTATCTGGTGATTATATCAGTATTCCAATGTTTTTTGGCCCTTCTTATAGACTCTAATGTATTTGTAAAAACCTTTGTAGATCAATATATCGCCCAGGATACAGTGGCCAGTGTGACGTTTCTAAATAAGGTCCAACGCCTTTACGGAATTGGAGCGGCTTTGGATGTTGCAGGGACACGATTTTCAATTGTGCTGATCTGTCTGGTCGGTGTTATCATAGAGTTGCGGCGAAGCGACTTCTCCAGGCTGAGTATGGTATTTTATTGGTCTGCTTTTATGGTTATCGCGATTGTTGGAAATATGATTTCGAGAACAACAACAGTCGGTGTGTCGATTTCTTTTATCTATTTACTATTCTTTTCACGATTGCTGCAGGTTGAAATTGGTACCAAAAGCCTCCGCTTATGGGGCATGATAATCGTTGTAACTACTTTACTTATCGCTAGCGCCGTCTTTCTTTATCAAACCAGTGCGGACTTTAGAGAACAATTGCGTTTTGGATTTGAGGGTTTTTTCAATTTTGTGGAAAAAGGAGAATGGACAACGAGTTCGACCGAAAGGTTGAATTCTACCATGTGGATCTGGCCGGAAGTTTATGATTATAAAACTTGGATTATTGGAAAGGCTGTTTTCGATGATTGGCATGCAGTGGGTACAGATATCGGTTATTGTCGTTTTATATTCTATAATGGCATATTGGGGCTTTTAACATTTTCATTGTTCTTCTTATACAATGCGTGGGCAAGTAGCCGTAAGTTTCCGAGTCAACGGGTAACGATTTTTTTACTGCTCATTACTGGATTTATAATCTGGTTTAAAGTTGCGACCGATATTTTTCTGATATATGCCTTATTGTATGTGGTGGACGGGCAGGAAAGGAGGGAAGATGAAAATAGTCTATAATATTTTGGGCACATACAATTCCGGTGGGATGGAACGTGTATTGGCAAACAAAGCTAATTTTTTGGCCGCCGAAGGATATGAAGTAATCATCATTACCACGGATCAGAAGGGCCGAAAACCATATTTTGATCTTGATAACCGTATTCTTCAAATTGACTTGGCAATTAATTATACAGATGATCTGGAAAGTGGATTGATCGCCAAATTTTGGAACTACAGATGCCGGCAGTCGAAACATAAAAATAAGCTGAATAAACTATTATGCAAGCTGGAAAGTGATGTGGTCATATCCATGTTTGACCACGATGCCTCCTTTGTCCATAAAATTAATGATGGCAGCCATAAACTACTTGAGATTCATTTTTCACGCTATAAGAAACTGCAATATGGTCGCAAGGGCATCTGGAAAATATTAGATCGTTTACGCAATGAACAAGATCTTCGTTTGGCCAAAAAATACGATCGCTTTATTGTGCTTACCGAAGAAGATCGGAAATATTGGGGGAAACTTCCAAACATAGCGGTTATACCAAACGCCAATAGTTTCTTGGTGCCAGTAAAGGCCGCCCTGTTCCACAAGAGAGCAATTGCCGTGGGGCGGCTGGATTATCAAAAAGGATTTGATGATCTGATCAAGATCTGGAAAATAATCCATATGGAACATCCGGATTGGATCCTAGATATCTATGGAAACGGTCCGTTAAAACAGCGTTTGGAAGATCTCATTCATATCTTGGATTTGCAGTATAATGTAAAGATTCATCCGGCAACCAATGACATCCAGTCGGCCTATATGGAAAGTTCCATTTATCTCATGACCTCACGTTACGAAGGATTACCCATGGCTTTATTGGAGGCGCAAAGCTGCGGATTACCGATGTTATCCTACGCTTGTAAATGTGGCCCAAGTGATATCATCAGCGAAGGTATTAATGGTTTTCTTATCAATGAAGGAGAGGTCTTGTGTTTCGCTGATAAGCTCAAGCAATTAATAGAAGATGAAACACTGAGGAAAGTAATGGGTACAAATGCCTATGCGATGTCTGTCCTATTTTCCGAGGCTAAGGTAATGCAACGTTGGTTAAACCTTTTTAACAACCTGGTATGAAAAAGATTGTAATTTCCGCTGTAAATCTAGTGGAGGCAGGACCATTGGTAATCTTACAGGATTGCCTGTCCTATTTGTCCTCGCTCGCAGCCTCGGGTCAATACCACGTGACTGCGATTGTCAACAAGAAAGAACGGGTAGATTTCCCGTATATCGAATATATTGAGACGACTTGGCCAAAGAAACGCTGGATCAATAGATTATGGTATGAATATGTGTCATTGAAAAGAATATCCAGTGAAATCGGACCTGTTTATTTATGGTTTTCCTTACACGATACCTCACCAAGTGTTATCGCCAACCGTCGTGCGGTCTATTGTCACAATGCTTTCTCTTTTTATAAATGGAAGTCGAATGATCTGTTCTTTGCGCCAAAAATCCTTATGTTTTCTCTTTTTACAAAATACATCTATCAGACTAATATCCGGCGTAATAACTATGTCGTGGTACAGCAAAACTGGCTTCGAATGGCTATGCATAGGCTATTTGACATACCGCTAGATAAACTTGTCGTGGCACGGCCCGCGTTAATACAATACCCTACGTCAAGAAATATAAAATCGATAAAAAGCAGAGCAATATCCTTTGTTTGCGCAGGATCCCCCAATAGTCATAAGAATTTTGAAGTGCTTTGTGAGGCTGTAGCCTTGCTCGAGCAGGAGGATGCTGAACTTGATTATAATGTCTATATAACTGTAAAAGGGGACGAAAATAAGTATGCAAGATGGCTATATAATAAATGGGGTAATTCAAAGCGTGTACATTTTTTAGGTTTTCTTCCTAAAGATATCCTGTTGGATTATTATGCACTTGCAGATTGTTTGGTCTTTCCATCAAAAGCTGAATCGTGGGGATTGCCGATTTCAGAGTTCGCCGCTTACGGAAAGCACATGTTACTTGCAGATCTTCCCTATGCACATGAGACCTCAGGTGGGGCACAAAAAGTGGCGTTTTTTGACGCTGATAATCCCAGTGAACTCAGCAAATTGATGCTAGCGTTGATTCAGGGTAATGATCAAAGTTTTCAGGCAAGGGAAATCGAAACTTTGGAACAACCTTTTGCCGGAAATTGGTCGGAAGTATTTGATCTATTGCTAGATGATAAAATAACGATGGAAAATAAAGAAATAAATCAATGAGGATACTACAGCTGGGAAAATTTTATCCTATCCGAGGTGGGGTAGAGAAAGTAATGTTTGACTTAACGCTAGCCTTGTCAGAAAAAGAAATCTATTGTGACATGTTATGTGCCTCTACAGAAGACTATGTGGCAGGAACAATACGCTTAAATAATTATGCACAAATCATTGTGCTCAAAACTAGAGTGAAACTTGCCCAAACTATGATTGCACCTGATATGGTTTCAATCTTGCGACGTGTACATAGTAATTATGATGTCATCCATATTCATCATCCAGATCCCATGGCTTCTTTGGCCCTATTCCTTTCCGGCTATAAAGGCAAAGTAGTCCTACATTGGCATGCAGACATTCTAAAACAGAAGAATTTGCTCAAGCTCTATAAGCCGCTTCAAGATTGGCTAATTCGCCGAGCTAACATCATTGTCGGCACTACCCCAGTCTATGTCGACCATTCCCCATTTTTGGAAAGAGTAAAACGCAAAATTGACTATATCCCCATAGGAACATTACCCCTGCAATATGATAAAGAAAAAGTCGCTGCGATTCGGGCGAGATTTGGCAACAGGTTTCTAATCTTTTCCTTAGGCCGGTTGGTTGAATATAAGGGCTATGAATACCTCATTCGGTCTGCACTATTCCTAAACGATAGCTATCATATTATCATAGGAGGTAAGGGACCGCTTGAAGCTGATTTACGTAATCTAATAACGGAACTGAAGGTTGAAGATCGTGTGACCCTTCTGGGCTATGTTGATGACGAAGAAGTTGGTAATTACTTTCAGGCTGCGGATATTTTCTGTCTGAGTTCAATATGGAAGACCGAAGCGTTCGCTATTGTTCAGGTAGAGGCTATGTCCTGTGGCAAGCCAGTGGTGTGCTCTTATATTCCAGGATCTGGAGTTACTTGGGTGAATAGGAATGGTGTATCTGGTTTGGTTGTCGATCAAAGGAACCCTAGAGCACTAGCAGAGGCTTTTCAAAAAATATTCACCGACAGATCACTTCACGACGAATTGGCAACAGGCAGTAAAAAACGATATGAGACGTTTTTTACAAGAGAGAACATGGTGCAAAAATGTTTGGAAATCTATGCGAGAGCCATTGTTCAGGATGAAGTTAAGATAAGGTATTCACAAAAGGTTGATAGCTAACTATGGAGAAAAACATTGAATTCAATACTGGATTTACACTGCGTTACATCAGTGGAACGAGCTATATCGTGGATCCGGGAAAAGGTAGCGCTGATCTCTCTTATGTCTATACATTGAGCGAAACGGCTGCCTTTCTGTTTGAGCAATTAGGACACGAAAAATGTACGGTGGACGATCTTGTGGAAGCCCTTGTTGCAGAGTTTGATGGAGATCCGAATCGCATGAGGCAAGATGTGGAGCAGTTGTTGGATTTTATGGAGAAACATAATTTTTTTAAGCGCTAAAATGATGGTAGAAATTAAGGCGACACAGATACTTTTTGATCTTTTAAAGGCAGGTCTTTGGGGGGGAGAACCTCAGCTTTTAGAGTTTTTTCCACTTTCTGAAAACGAATGGACCTCAGTCTACAAATATGCGGTGGCACATACAGTTGAGGGAGTTGTTTTTGATGGAATATTACAGCTTCCAAAGGATTTTTTTCCTCCGCGTGGTCTATTTATGAAATGGTTTGTGCGAAGAGAGAAAATAGAACAGCAGAACCTGGCAATGAATGTTGAAATAGCGGATCAGGTAGGCTTCCTTCAAGAAGCTGGATTATCTCCGCTTTTGATTAAAGGTCAGGGGGTGGCAAGCTGCTATCGGCATCCCTTGAGTAGAGTTTCTGGTGATATCGATTGGGTTTTCTTAGGTAAAAAGCAGTTTGAAAACGGAATAAGCTTTTTCAGATCACAGGGGCGTAATGTTGTTAAAGACACATCGATAAGTGCTTTGCTCAAATGGAAGAACTGTGAGGTCGATCTTCATGGGCGCCTTTTTGATCTCTATAATCCTTTTCGTTCAAAATTCCTTGAAAAGTTAATGGCGCGGGAGTGTAGCCAGAGGCGGCAGATTCTTATCAATAAAAAGACGGTACTCTTACCCTCAATCCTGGAGCAGATGCTCATTTCCAATACACATATATTTCGGCATCTTCTTTCTTTTGGGATTGGGTTGCGGCATATCTGTGATTCGGCGATGCTTTATTCCTACTATCATTCTGCATACGACCGTCAGGAATTGTCGCAGATTTATGATCATTTGGGTATTGGTCGATGGATGGCTTCTATGCACGTTATTCTTTTCAAATATTTTGGCTTACCGCCGGCTTTCTTGCCTGAAGCAATCAACGAAAATGCCGATGTGGACTGGGTAATGGAAGATATCCTTTCTGTTGGAAACTTTGGTTTTTATCGAACTCAGGATAATCGCAGAAAAACAAAAATTTGCACACAGCAACAAAAGCTGTCCCTTGGAGTAAGGAGATTGTTGAATTACTTGCCCTTAGCTCCAATGGAATCGATCTGTTTTCCCATCGCACAAATATATAACAAGCTGATAAAATAACGATTGTGTACCAAAATAATAAAAAACATACCAAACAAAAGATAAAAATGAAAACCGTTAGAGAAGATCACCGGCAGACGGATCAAGTAATCCATTATAAAATAGGGGGTTATTTGCTTCGTATTATACTGCCCTCGGCGCTTGATTTAAAGAACTATTTACCTTCCTTTACTGATTTTAGCGAAGAAAATCTCGCCCAAAGCGCACCGGATATTCAAATCAATGTTCAGCAAGACAATTTTCCGGACTGTCCATCCGATGGGAAAATGCTGACCGACAAGGAGGGAGAATTTGGTCAACGGTTCGTTATCAATGAATTACAGGAGACCTATTTAACTACCATATTCAACACAACCAGAGCTGTGGAATGGCAAATGATCAGCAGCAAGGATTTCAGCCAGTCAACGATTTATATGACTCAGGAGGTAGAATCACTTTCGATCTTTTCCTGGTTAATAAAGCTAGCGTTTGGCCAAGCCGTTATTTTCAAAAAGGGAATGTTAGTCCATGCGTCAGTTATTGCGCTTGGCAATCTCGGAATAGTGTTTTTAGACGAAAATGGGAACGGCATTCACGGCCAACAATGGCTGCGACAGATTCCTGGAAGCCGATTGTTGAATGATGATAATCCGCTCATCCAAATCGGACAGCAGGGCGATGTTTCGATTCACGCGACACCTTGGGGTGGAAATTCATCCTGTTATATCCCCGACCAAAAACAATTGAAAGTCCTGGTACGGCTAAAGAAAGGGTTAGTAAATCAACTTACGTGGGTCGCTGGTAAAGAGGCTTTTATTGCCTTGATTCCCAGTGTAGTGGTTCTACGATGGAATAGAGTGGCCTACAATCTCATGCTAGATAGCCTGGAGTATATTTTGGGTCAAGTAGACTTGGGTATCTATTCCTGTCTGCCAAATGCTGAAGCAGCCACCTATTGTTATCAGGAAATAATAAAAAATAAAAAACAAATGAAATGAAAAGTATAATCTACCTATTAACCCTTGTGGGATTATTTTTAATGAGTTCATGCATATCCTCCAAAAAGAGTGTGTATGTCGGAAACATGGTGCCCGATTCAGTCTATATCGCCACACAGGCCAAACCATTAAGTGTACAACCAGGTGATCGATTGCAGATAGTTGTTGGTGCTCGAAATGCGGAGCTCGCGACTCCATTTAATAATACCGCTGGTGCTGCCAAAGTAGACGAAAAGGGACAGGTTTCCACTGTTGCCGAACAAAGAGCTTCGCATGGATATCTTGTGGACGAGAATGGTCACATTGCTTTTCCGATTCTTGGTGACCTTATCGTGGGCGGACGTTCTTTGCCCCAAGTAAAGACGCTCATCGAAAACCAGCTGGTCGAGCAAAAGCTTTTGGTACAGCCCAATGTAACGGTAGAACTGGAAAACCTGAAAGTCAATGTCATTGGCGAAGTGGTCAAAGTTGGCGTTGTGGATGTTCCAGATGGCCGGGTTACCTTATTTGACGCTATCGCAAAAGCGGGTGGATTAACTGTAAATGGCTCTCCAACAGAAGTGACCGTTATTCGCGAGGAGAATGGTCAGCGTAAGATGATCTCCAATAATTTGGAATCTAGTGACGTATTTGAATCGGCCGGTTATTTTCTTCAGCAGAACGATATTGTTTATGTTAAACCCAAGGGCCGAAGAATGTCCCCAAATGAAGAAGCCAACTTTCGCTATGTCTCTGTTGGCGTAGGTCTGTTGTCGCTCGTGTTAACTTTTGTCAATCTATTAGTGAAGTAATCGCCATGAACAGTATAATTGAAAAGGAAAGAGGCGTATTGCTCCAACGGGAAAAGAATGTCAATATCGTAGACTTGTGCAAATACCTTTTGTTTCACTGGTGCTGGTACCTTCTTTCGATCATTTTATTTGGGGGGTTATTTTTATACCAATACAGTAAGACCTCCTTTATGTACAGGCAGTCCGAGACCGTAATGATCAAAACGCCGATGAATACGCTGGCCACAGCACGGATTACCCGGCCAAGCAATGCTTACAATTCTATCAGCGTAGCGAGTGAAATCCTTCAGCTGAAGTCAAAAGATCTTATGCGTCAAACGATCAGCCGGATTAATGGCGATATGAGCTATGTGGTCAAGCAGGGGCTACGCGAAGTTGAACTGTATAAAAAATCGCCTATTCGAGTAGAAATAACAGCTAAAGGCGCAGACGATTACTGTGCATTCACTGTAATACCAATTGACGGGCAATATGTTCGCATCGCCGGCTGGGGGAGTAGATCGACTGATGAATTACGTATAGCCTTTGACAGGGATGCCATTACGCCTTTCGGCCGGATCCGTGTTAATAAAAGCCGTTATTATACCGCTGAATTTATTGGAAAGGAAATCGAAGTACGTAAGTCATCCAGTGAGGCGATGGTCGATTACTTTAGCAGTAATCTTAAAATCACCCAAATGGAAGACGATGCTTCCCTATTGCAAGTAGCTATAGAAGATCGCTCCCCGGAGCGTGCAGCAGATTTGATCACAACATTGATCAGTGTATACAATGAAGAGTCTCTGAAAGACAAAAACCAGATCGCAGTGAATACCGCTAATTTTATTCGGGCACGGCTGACGATTATCGAACGTGAATTGGGGTCAGTCGAGTCCGATATCGAGCAATTAAAAACGAACAATCAAGGAATGGATATTGCAACAGCGGGCCAGATGTTTGTAAATGACAGCCGCGAGTATCAGTCCGAACGGAATAAGATCGAAACCGATATCAAGCTTGCCGAAATGATGCGCCAGTATTTAACCGATGAAAAGAAGCAAAATGAACTGATCCCCTTTAATACAGGGTTGGTGGATCAGGGTGTTGAAAGTCAGATTGGCGAGTATAATACGATTCTATTGCGGCGTCAGCGTCTTTCCGAAGGCAGTGGACAGGATAATCCTGTGATCAAGGATATTGATCGTGTGTTGGGTGAAATGCGCAATAATATCTACGGCGCAGCTGAAAACGCATTGACCAGTTTAAAAATTAAACGAAAAAATATACAACAAGTTGAAAATGTTGCCCAAGGTCAGGCGGTTCAGATGCCTCAAAAGCAGCGCATTTTACTCTCCGTTGAACGGCAGCAGAAAGTAAAAGAGGAACTCTATGTATTCCTGTTGAACAAACGGGAGGAGAATGCGCTGAATCAAGCGATGACCGAAGATAATATACGCATTATCGATCCAGCAGCAGGATCCCATCAAGCAATCTATCCGGTCAAAGCCAAAAAGTTCCTTTTGGGGATGCTGATAGGATTTACTTTACCAACCGTTATTTTACTTTTGGCGCAAGCGCTCAACATGGGAGTACGTGGTCGAAAAGACATTGAAAGTGTGCTGACCGTTCCATTTTTGGGCGAAATACCACTCGCCAGACGGAGCCAGCAAGGCCAGACGGAGGTCGTGGTCAGCAATACAGGGCGCGATCCACTTACCGAGGCATTCCGAATCCTGCGGACTAATATCAATTTTATGACCAAGGGGGATAAACTGCCTAAGGTGCTGACATTTACTTCATTCAGTACCGGTGCAGGCAAAACATTTAGTGTCTTGAATCTGGCAACAACACTAAGCTATTTGGATAAAAGAGTTGTCGTGGTCGATTTGGATCTCCGCAAAGGGACACTGAGCTCAACGCTTGGGACCAAGATGGGCAAAGGAGTAAGTCATTATCTGGCAGACACAAGCCTCGCCCTGACATCCATTATTCATAAAAGCAATAGTGTAAATAACGTCGATATTATCCCGATTGGAACTGTTGCACCTAATCCTGTCGAACTGCTTTTGTCAGCACGATTGGATGAGATGATCGCGCACCTAAGTTTACAGTATGATTATGTCGTTGTCGATGGCGTTCCGGTTGGCATTGTTGCCGATGCAAAAATCGTGGACCGGATATCCGACCTCACCCTGTTTATCGTGCGTGCAGGCAAGACTGATCGACGTCAGCTGCCTGAACTGGAAGACATATACCGTACCAAGCAGCTTTCAAATCTAGCGGTGGTTCTTAATGGATTGAAATTAGGGGCTGCGGGGTATGGCTACGGATATAGCTATGGCTACGGCTATGGTTATATGGATTCCAATAAATTCTCTCTGCGGAAATTTATGAAAAGGATCAAACACCGCTTCGGGGCAAAACAGTAGTTCGAATAAAATATGGTTAAAGAGGTAATGAACAGACATAACGAATAGCTATAATGAATAGACATGAAAACGAAAGGGATCTCCGTGTGGGGATCACCTTTTCCACCTTCGATTTGCTCCATGCCGGGCATATCATGATGCTTGCCGAAGCCAGGCGCCAATGTGATTATCTGGTCTGTGGTCTGCAGATAGATCCTACAGTCGATCGGAAGAAAAAGAATAAGCCGACACAGACTGTTGTCGAACGCTATATTCAATTGCGTGGCTGTAGGTACGTTGATGAGATCGTTCCATACTCCACGGAGCAGGATCTTGACGATATCTTGCGCTCCTTTAAACTGGATGTCCGGATTATCGGAGAGGAATATGAAACCACTGATTTTACTGGCCGTAAATACTGCGAGCAAAAGGGAATCGCTGTATATTTCAACAGTCGTGATCATCGCTTTTCCAGTTCAGGTTTAAGAAAAATCATCGTGCAAAAAGAGCTTGATAAGCAGTAATACAAAATTTACAACTATAATTTTATCACCTTAATTTATTTATAATTATGAAATCAACCCTTACAACGCTGTTGCTGACAGCAGGATCTTTCCATGCCTTTGGGCAGACTGAAACGACCCGGATGGATACGATCAAAACAGTTGACCCGGACAAATACCATGTCACGACCAATCACTTTTGGGACAACTGGTTTATCGGCACCGGAGCAGGTGTACAACATTATTTTGGCGACCACAATAAACAGATGAAATTCTCAGAAACCCTATCGCCTAATTTTTCAGCATATTTCGGTAAATGGTTTACGCCAGGTATAGGGACGCGTGTTGGTGTAAGCGGATTTAAAATTGTGGGTGCCACGCAGAATGGTGCTCATTCTACCGGCGAGCGTTATGACGGTAAGCCATGGGAGGGTTATTGGTTATATAATAAGGAGTTTAACTATTTCCATCTGCACGGCGACGTACTTTTCAATTTAACCAATCTATTGGGCGGCTACCGCCCAGACAGGTTTTATGAGATCAGTCCCTATGCAGGCCTTGGGTGGATGGTAACCAACGATGAGCCCAAAGCCAAAGAGGTCAGTGCCAACCTTGGAGTTTACAATACATTTCGGTTGACAAGTGCTTTACAGCTGACCTTGGACGTACGTGGCAGTTTGGTAAATGACCGTTTTGATGGTGAGCTCGGCGGACGTAAAAACGAAGGATCGCTGGCAGCACAACTTGGTTTGGTTTATAAATTCCCAAAACGCGACTGGGATAGAAGCACCGAAACTGTTATTCGCTATGATCAGCAATTGCTGAATAGGCTACGTGAGCAAGTCAACAAATTGGCGGCAGACAACGATGCTTTGCGAAGACAGCTGGCCGAATCTAAAAATGATGCTATTACGGAAGTAAAAGTACACGATCGCGTTTTGGCGGCACCGATACTGATGACGTTCCCGATCAATAAGAGCACCGTGAGCAACGAAGCTCGCGCAAACCTTGGCTTTTTCGCTAAAGTGATCAAATCCGGAAGTCCAGAAGTGGTCTACAAAGTCACCGGTTACGCAGATAAAGGCACCGGAAGCGCGCAGACCAACGAGCGCCTGAGTCGTGAGCGTGCTCAGGCGATTTATAATGTATTGACCCGGGAGTTTGATGTCAATCCAGATCAACTGAAAGTCGATTACAAAGGCGGGGTGGATAATATGTTTTATGACGACCCACGTCTGAGCAGAGCGGTTATTACCATCGCTGAATAATACAATAAAGAAGAGTCCCCCACCTTGATGTGGGGGATTTCTAGTCAAGTTAGTGAATAGATAAGGACAGGACATGGTTTCGGACAATAATAAAAGGATAGCAAAAAACACCTTTTTTCTCTATATAAGAATGTTATTTACATTGGGTGTGACGCTGTACACCTCGCGTGTCGTCCTTCAGGTGTTGGGGGTGGAAGATTTTGGAGTATTCAATGTCGTGGGGGGCGTGGTGGCGATGTTTTCCTTCCTGAATTATTCCCTGGCTGGAGTTACGCAACGTTTTCTGACCTTTGAAATTGGAAAAGGCGATTGGTCCCGTCTGTTGAAGGTATTCAATGTCAGTGTCTCTATCCATCTGCTTATCGCAGTGCTTATCCTTCTGTTGGGGGAGACCTTTGGGTTGTGGGCGGTATATGAAAAACTGGTTATACCGGCTCATCGGCTTCCGGCAGCATTATGGGTCTATCATCTGGCCATCTTTTCGGCGATGTTCAGCATCATGAACGTACCCTATGTGGGAGTCATTATTGCCCGCGAGCGTATGGATATATTCGCTTCAATATCCATGGTAGATGTTGTGCTTAAGCTCGTGATCGTGTATGCACTGACGCTCTTTTCTGCCGACAAGCTGCAGTTATACGGGATCTTGATCTTTCTGTCATCGGCCATTGTATTTTTACTGTACCGTTACGTCAGTTTTCGGGCATTCGAAGAAACCCATATCAAGACCCTTATCTGGGACCGGGTACTTTTTCGGGATATCGCTTCATTTGCAGGGTGGGCGATGAATGGCAATTTGGCTGTGGTTGGGTATACGCAAGGTCTGAATGTATTGTTGAACCTATTTTTTGGTCCGGCGACCAATGCCGCTAGGGCAGTTGCCGTACAGGTACAAAATGCCGTAAATGGTTTCTCATCTGGTTTTCAGACCTCACTTAATCCGCAGATTACCAAGAACTATGCGATCGGAGATCTGAGCCATATGCACAAATTGATCTTTAGCAGTTCGAAGCTTTCGTTCTTCTTGCTGTTGGTAGTCTCCATGCCTTTGTTTTTCGAAACACCTTTCGTACTTGAATTATGGTTGGGGCAAATTCCCGAAGGCACAGTCAATTTTATACGACTTACGCTGCTGATCGGCTTAATTTCGACTTTAAGCAATCCATTGATCATTGCCATTCACGCAACGGGAGATATCAGGCGGTTTCAGCTCTGGGAAGGTTCCGTTCTGTTACTGATCGTTCCAATAGCCTATTGGGTACTAAAACTCGGCTACCCGTCTGAATCAGTGTTTGTTGTTCACCTATTGATCGCACTGGTTGCTCAGGGTGTCAGGATATGGATTGTAGGCGAGGCGATTAGGATGGACCGTAGTCAATATTTAAAAAAGATTGTGTTGCGTATAGTCATTATTTTGCCACTCTGCGCCATTTGCTCTTTTTGGATACACAACTATTTGCCCGAAGGATTTCTCCGGGTAGTCGCTGTGGGGTTGACCGGAGCCGTATCCGTCTTTTTGTTCCTGTACCTTTTTGGGCTGGACGGAGTGGAGAAGCAGGCATTCAAAAGTTATATGGAAAAAATAATCCCAGTAAAAAAATAAGTTATGCAAGTGAAAGTTTCAGTTATCATTCCTTTTTTTAATGCCGCTAATTACATTGCAAATTGCGTACACTGCCTATTTGGACAGACCCTGCGTGAAATGGAATTTATATTTGTGAACGATTGCAGTACCGACGACAGTCTGCTTGTGCTCGAAAAGACGATTGCAACCTATGCAAATATGGGGAGAATAGTAAAAATTGTTAATCAGACGACCAATAAAGGGATTGCCACTGCACGGAACGTTGGATTGGCCCATACTTCAGGGCAATGTATTGGTTGGGTGGATGCCGATGACTTGATTGATGAGCAGCTATTTGAAAAGATGTACGATAAACTTTCGCAAGACGAAGCCGACATTGTCTGGTGTGATTTCTTTAATACATATCGCGATCATGAGGATTATATTAGCCAGGAATATACTACAAAACCAGAAGATTGTGTGGGCGGACTGATCAAAGGCGACCTGATGGGAGCATTATGGAATAAGCTTTTCCGTAAAACGCTATTTACGGATCATCAAATCCATTTTCCGGATGGCATGAATATGTGTGAAGATTTACGTGTGTCGGTGCAACTGTTTTATTTTGCAAGGCGGGTGTCTTACCTTCACGGAGCTTATTATCATTATGTCAAGTATCGTGTGGATTCCATCAGTACGAGTCGGTTGCTAAGCCCTGTAATAGATAAAGGCTGGATTGAAAATGTACGCGGCATTGTGTTATTTGTAGAGCAGAAAACAACTCTGAAGCTTACGGAAGACTTAATGCTACTCAAGTTGCGATGTAAAAAAAGCCTCTTGATCAGAGGGAAAAGGGTAGAGGCTTATCAGATTTGGAGCATTATATTCCCTGAATCCAATCCCTATATATGGAAAACACAACTGCCAGCTCACTATAAATTACTTGCCTGGTGTGCGAACAGGAAAATATGGTTTCCTATTTGGTTTGCAATACAGTTAAAAAAATATATCGTCTAGCTTTTTCGGTTTTCATTGAATTAACTAAAAGTTGGTCGCTATTGAACAAGTTGGATATATAAATATTCGAAGAATAAGATTTTAACTAACGAATGGTTAATGATTATGATTGACAAGAATAAAAGGCTACAACGGCTTGAAGCAGCAAGACAGGTCATTTTAGGCAACCTATTTATAGAAGAGGCTATGATGTTGTGTCAGATTCATGACAAGAGGACAATGGTGACCTGGATAAAGCGTGCCTTACAGCAGTCTGTTGCAACGGACGAGGGTTTAGCGCAGTCCGTGACGCTAGATGCTGAAAACGAAGTTGAAGAAAGGTCATCAGCCCATTTTGAATCCCAGGAGGCAGCTGATGAACAGCTGCGATCACTGATGAAGAAAAATAGGGATTTGGTTCGTTACCAAAATTTATTGTCTAATAGAATCAACGAGCTCGAAATCCTTATTGAACATGCGGAAAAAAAGTTTAAAATTAAGATTAAACGTATCAAATGAAGGGCCGTTTTGAAGAGCTTATCGAATGAAGTTCTAAATGTTTATTGGAATAGTTTCTTATGTTTAGGTGGTTGGTTCAGAGGCTCCGCAAGGACAGCGGAGCTGATGGACCATCTTTGTCAAAAGCTTCAGGCATTTGATTCAATCGTTAGCAAATGGAAGTTTATTCAGCAATTCGATGGCCTTACGGAAAAGTTTTAATGCTAGGAAAAGAGCTGATTTTTTGCTGGATCAGAAACATTTTAACGATTTGTAGTATTAATATGACAAATAGAATAAATGTCATAGGTTAATTAAGAAAAACGTGTTTTTTTTGCAGCAAAACGGTGTGAATGCAAGTAAACCTTATTAATCTAACTGCTAAAAAATGTATACTGAAGTTAAATTTTTCCGATATAAATTGATGTTAAATGGGCAAAGGTTTGTTCAATGCCACAGTTTTTGGCGTTTTGCATTGCTATTTTTTAATTTTATCTTTCTTGTACAGCTCTGTACTGCACAAGAAAGAAAACTTGAAAAACTGCTTGACCAGGCAAGTGAATATAGTGATTTACATCAGCATCGAGAAGCGATTCAGTACGGTAGGCTGGCACTACGGCAGTCTGAAAAGTTGCATAATGTTGGTGGAATAGTAAAAAGTTATTACGCGGTTGCCGTATCCTTAAAGGCACTCGAAAGATATCAGGAGAGTCTTAATCTTCTTCATGCAATTGAAAAATGTTACCCCAAATATTTATCAACGGATATAGAAACCAGCGCAAACATGAAGGGATTATTGGGGCAGAATTATTTATCTCTAGGATTCAACCGTCAGGCTTATCAGATGTTTACAGAAATGGCCGCATTGAGCCAAAATTTTGATAATCCCGTTAAAAGAAATACCCTATTGTTCCGCAATTATCTCTTCCTTAAAGCTTCCCATCAGGTTGCCGGTCGCGACGATAGTGCGCGCTATTATTTGCGGCTCGCCCAAGCACTGGCCAAAAACGTTCCGCCTGAAGAGGAGCCCGTATTTTACTATAGCGCTGCCAATTACCATATTGCTAGATCGGGTAAGCTGGATTCCGCCACATATTACAATGCGATAGGCCGAAAACTAGACCGCGAAAATCCTTCTAAATATCTTTATATGGGGATTTTACAGACAGTAAATATTCTGTATAAACAAAAGATGTACCAGCAATCGTTGGATACATCTTTACAGTATCTTCCTGGTATTCAGCAACAAGAACGGTTGTATTATCGAGCCCGTTTAAGCGCTTTGATTGCTCAAAATTACAAGGCAATCGGGCATACAGCAGCATATGCCCAATACCTTGATATTGCACATAGGCAAGAGGATAGTCTCGCTGCTATGAAAAGGCTGGCTGTACAGACAGCATCAGATATCATTTCAGAAAGTAAATTAGTCTCTTCCGCAAATTGGTATAAAACGAATATCTACATTTTACTCGCCATTATCTCTGTTTTAATAACCGCTTCTATGGTTTTCGCTATACATATCAAGCGTAAAAGAACCATTTGGAAGCAGCAGCAAAATCAAGTCTCATTCCTTACGGATCAAATGAGTACCGATAAACTAAAAATAATTGTCGATCTGGCAGCAAAGAATTCGCCTGAATTTCTCTATCGCTTCAGTGAAATGTATCCGAATTTTGCGGATTCCCTCCTCATGATTAATCCGCAGCTGCAAACTTCAGAACTTATCTTTTGTGCGTATTTAAAACTTAATCTCCCAACAAAAACAATAGCAACCTACCTCTTTGTCACGCCATCGGCTGTACAGAACCGCAAGAACCGTCTTCGTAAAAAGTTGAATATACCCTCTGACAAAGATATTTATTTTTGGATGAATGAAGTAGGGGTGTAGAGCCTCAGGTAAATAAATTTAATTAGTTTGTTTTCAGTTAGTTGACTCGGTATGGTATCGGTGTGGTACCTGAATTTTCTTTTTATTTTTTTCGCGCATATACTTTTGTCACGAGTTGCAAAATGCAGCAATCCGACAAGAATCACCGGCCTGAACTTCAGGCAACTTTACTAAAGTTATAATGTAAACAAAAGCGATTAAAACTAAAATGAAAAACGAAAGTCAACACAAGAAAAGACCCTATGTACAACCAACAATTACTGTGGAGCTAATAGAAATGGAAAATGGAATAGCCACGAGCTCTGCCTCATTGAGACCAGGAGATCCTTATTATCCGGACCAGCCATCGACTCAAAACTGGAACGATAAAGGCCTTGCGGGAAGCAATGATTTTGATCTGTAATAGCGCATTAAACTAATTTTAAAACTTATTATTGGAAAGTAACCTATGTATACGATAATATCCAAATCAAAAAATATAATTGGAAGTCTGGCCATTTTGGTTGTCCTTTCGGTCAGTGTTGTTTCTTGTGGCAAAGATAAAGAAACGGCTCCTTCTGAAGAGGGGGGAACAAGCCTTATTTTTACTGTGGAAGGTATCGAAGAGGGAAATGTGCCCATTGCCCGACTCAGCGCATCGACGAACGAAAAAATTCACAACGAGACATCAACAGCAATGATAGGTCAAGAGAAGTTGGCCTCTACGCAGACATTTGATGCATTGGTCAGTGTCGAAGCTGCCAGCCCGAACCAACTTGATGCAAAAAAGGCAAGTACAGCTACAAAAGCCACAAAGACCTTGATGTCAATAGGAAACCAGTACCGTTTATTGGTTTATAATGAAACAGGGACAACCTTGTTGAAAGAAGTTGTGGCAACTTCTGGAACGAATCCTAATATCAAGGTTGATGGCGGAAAGAAATATAAATGGATTGCCGTATCCATCAATGCGACGACAGTACCAGCAATCACTAATGGAAAAATTGTAGCCAGTGCTTTGGCTAATAAAGATGTATTGTATGCTTCGGGTACTGTTTCGGCAAGCTTTGGCGACAACTATTTGAATATTGTCTTTCAACGTAAAACGACGCGAATGGACGTCGATGTTGATTCCAGAGGTTTGTTCGGAGAGATTAGTTCTTTTAAATCATTAGACATTGGCACCGGCACGGGTACAGGATTTAAAAGCCTTATCAAGTCCGCTGATCTGACTATCGCCACAGGAAGCTGGTCGGGCAGCTATCCGGTCGCTGCGACGGCCACTGTTGGGAATATTGTTAATAAGAGTACAGCAACAGGTAATTTTGTGAAGACCTTATCAGTGTACACTGTGATTCCGACAGGAACGACAGTAGTGGCTAACACCATGACAATGCGACCAATTTTCGATGTAAAAATGGATCCTCCAGTTTATTATCCTGCAACAAACTCGCATTCGCCAACACGTACTTATGGAAATAGCAGTACTTATTTATTATTAAATAACACAAGCTTCACACCCATTGGCGGCGAGCAATATCGCATTGGGAGTCGCATGATTGAATCCGGAATCAAAGTAGCAGGTATTGCTTGGGGCCGTGCAGATCTCTATTACGATGCACGTTCTGGTGCACTTGACCGTTACAAGTTTAGACCCGATGCTGCAGCTATTCATTGGTTCTATGGCACATCAACGATAGATTCAGATCAGAATTCGTATTGGAATTGGATGTCCTTAACGCCAACTGGCACGCCGGGAAGCGGTGATCCATGCGCGTTGGTATATCCCGCTGGTCTATGGCGCATGCCGACGCAGGCGCAGATCACATCCATCTCTATTTTGCCATCACATCTATACCAATGGCCTGGAAGCACCGGAACGTATATAAATTCTGTATATGGATATGGTGGAGTAAATCAGGCTTGGAATGTAGACCCTAATGCCGCTACATATTATGGAGAATATAATGATTACATGACTAATTTTATATTGATGTTTAATGGCTATCGATCGAGCGGTGTATTGACGAGATCACGGAGTATACTCGACTATTGGATGTTAACAGGAGGGGACAGGGATATCACGGTCGACCTACGTTACTGGTCTTCAGGCGAGTCGAGTACATCCGGTTGGGCTTTAACACAATCAGCAACGGTTCGCTATTATAATTATACTGATCCCTTAAGTCCTACACAGCTTTCTGGAGCCACTTTAAAATCAACAACGGCAAGAACGGTCGCTACAAATAGCAAAACATTAGGTTTTAATGTCCGCTGTGTACGTGCGCTCTAAGTGTAAAAAATGAATAAATCGAAAATCAATCTAACCCCAGTTAGTGTTTTCATAGTTTGTGATATCCACTTCGGTGGATATCACTTTTTGAAACTAAAGCGGGATTCATGTGAATTAACTTCCCATTATCCTTCAACTAATTAACTGTTTTTTGTAGTCCTAATCATGAGTACCATAACCCTACTGGATATCGCCGCAATTTTAATTTCTTCGGTAAATCTCACTGTTCTTATTATCTTTACCTATAGAAGGCGCGGGAGTAAAGTGATTACCACTGAAGAAGAAGTAACGGTATTAAAAGACAGCAGTTTTGAAACGAATAATACTGTTAAAAATGGATTAAAAAATAATGTGGTATCAATTAGTAAAGCTACTGAAGGGCGCTTGCTTGAAGAGTTTGAGAAAGTAAAAAAGCAACGATTTTATCTGAAACCTAAGATCAGCCTCGCCGACCTGGCAGCACTGATTGGCACTAATGAACGCTATATGTCCTATATCTTGAGAAAGTATACTGGTATGGATTTCAATAACTATCTGCAACATGCACGCATCGGTTATTTGATTGAATGCGTGGAGCGTGAGCCGGATCTGCTGAATGAAAAGTTTTCAGTACTCGCTGATAAAGGAGGATTTTCAGATACCAGTAAATTTTCAGCTGTTTTTAAAAATGTAAAGGGAGTGTCTCCGTCGGAGTATTTCCAAAAGATAAGAAATTGACCTTGTGGTGTGCTTATCCGCTATTTCTTAAAAAAAATAAAAGTTCCAATTTTAGCAAGTTTTTGGATAGAATGAACAACTAATATCTCAAATAATCTAACGATCTTTACAATACAGGAATGCCCAAGCCGGTTAAATTGGTTGAAAAAACGAGCATTTTGCTGATATTGCCCCCCTTGGCGGTTAACGAGGGAGGCTTTTTTTGTTTAATTATTATCTTGATAAAAGTGCTGAATAAATCAGCTACGGTTTCCCGTAACCATTCCTACTTTCAAACCAATACCTTAGCCTTACAGTTTGTAATAACCTTGAAAGTAATAGCTGTAAGCCTATTCATTCAGCATACCACCACCAATTCCAACCTTTCAATAGCGGCCAATGTTGTCATCGGCACCAATATCTGTAGCGATATAGGAGCGAGCTATATAGATTTCTTTGGCGGTCGCTCTACCAGCTATGAGAAGAAGGTCAAGTAAATGTACAAGCGTATTACCGAAACGCTCAGGCAGCGTGCAGAGGCAACCCGTACAGATGTTATTATTTGATCTTCAAGATATTGATTCTTTTTTACCATATATATAAGGTTTTTTGAAAATACTGACAAACGTATAATCTATCCCAAATTTCTACAAGGTATCCAAACGGATATTAGCGTGTCTGTTTCTTGCGTTTTTAGTTCGATATGGCCATCAAGTAAATTCAATCTATTGTAAATATCCTGTACGATGGCAATGTGATTTTTAGTTTTTTCTATGCTAAAATTAATCCTTATTCCACCGTTGGATTGGATAATACAGTAATTTATCTGCCTTTCAGGAATAGCAAGGATAATTGCATCAGCAAGCATTTGGATAATTCTAAAAATATGTATGGATTCGTGAGAATCGAAAAATTTATTGATATTATCGATCTGTTGGCTTGCAAATTGATGACTTGAAAATACTTCCGTTAACATACCATTAATACTTTCCGTAAGCCCTAATTTCTCAGATTTGTAACCTTTTTGTTTTAGATGTACTCTATTGTTTTAGAAGCAAGAGTTTAACCTTAAAAAAAGAAACAAAATGGAAACTACACAACTAAAACAAAACGCCCAACCCATTTTTAATATTTTAAAATTTACGTTTACCATAGTTCCCGTGGTTGCAGGATTGGATAAGTTCACCAATATTCTTTGTGAATGGACGCAGTATATCAATCCTTCGGTTCTTGGCATGCTACCGTTTTCTGGTACGACATTTATGATGATTGTTGGTGTCCTAGAAATCATTGCAGGGATTTTAGTGTTTATAAATCCTAAAGTTGGCGGTTTAATAGTGTCGGCATGGCTGACTGTAATTGCACTGACATTACTGGCTGGCTGGAATTTTGCTGATGTTGCTGTGAGGGATTTGGTCATGGCTATTTCAGCTTTTTCCATGACAAGGTTAGCTATAATTGCCGATAATAAGTAGATGAAAACAGAAGAAACATATACTGATAGAGAACTAATTGACCGGGTTCTGAATAAAGAGACGGCTATTTTTGAATTAATTATCAGACGGAACAATCCATATTTGTATCGGATTGGAAGAATGTACAATTTCAACCATGAAGATACGCAAGACTTGATGCAAGAAACTTATATTGAGGTATTTACCCATTTGAGCCAATTTGAGGGTAAATCCTCTTTTCGTACCTGGATTTCCAAAATAATGCTTAATCAATGTTATAGAAAGACTCAAAAATGGTATCTAAAGCATATGGAATCTCTCGAAAACAACAGTCGGACAATTTCAGATCTTCATAATACGGAAACATTAAACCATGTGATGAACAGAGAACTAAATTCAGTTATTGAAAAAAGCCTGCTCAACATTCCTGAAGAGTATAGGACAGCTTTTACCTTAAGGAAGGTTAACGGATTAAGTGTCCGGGAAACTTCAGAGATCTTGGAAATCAGCGAAAGTAACGTAAAAGTCCGTGTAAACAGAGCGAAAGCTTGCTTAAGAAAGGAAATAGAAAAATTTTATGTCAAAGAAGATATTTTCGAGTTTAACTTGATCTACTGTGATGCAATGGTGTCCCGTGTGATGAATAAAATCAAGAGAATATAAACTAACAGACCTCGATCAATCCAAAACAGCAAAGCAGCAGAATTCTCGCTGCTTTGTTATTTTCTTATACAGGAATGAAATTGTCCTTGTAATAATCTCCTTCGACAGAATAAAGAATAGTCCGCGGTTCTTTTATCTTTCATATGTTGTTGTTTAATGTGGAACCATCAGATTCGATTTTTTGACCCAGCACCGCCTTGGTCTTATCATATGCTAACTTCAAATCAGATGTATATAAAATCAAATATAAACTTCAGAACTTTTTAAAAAAACAGTAGCAACCTAGCGACCACTACTGTTTAATTTATGCGTTTTTAATCACTAAAAATCAGTGTCTATTTTCCATGACTAGTCGAATTTTTGAAATAATCGGCAACCAGGTACCAGACCTTCTTTTTTTCGCCCCTTTCAGATAATAATCCTTTTCTGTTCCAGCCCTTTTGATAGATAGGATGGGCCCTTCCTGGTGAACGGAAATCTACTAACAGCCAGGGGCTTACTCCTCTCAAAAAGGATATATTCTTAAACATATTAAACTGGCGCTTATAAATACTGACCAAATAATCTTCACTCCAGCTACTGGCCCGTTTCGGATCTGTATTGTTGCCAAAGGCGGCCTCACCACCAAATTCAGAAAAAATAAGCGGTTTGTTAAATTTGGATATCCATTTAACTTCTTGATCAGTTTCAGGCCACGGCTTGTACCAGCCCAAGTATTGGTTGATGGCCATAATATCCATCACACCGTTAACCTTATCTTCGATAAAAGCCTTGTTTTCTTCAAAACGCATATTGTTAAATGCTGATGTCACAAGACGAGTATTGTCCAACGATTTGGTAAGGTGATAAAGGGCTGTGAGCGAACTGTCTCTTGCCGCTGAGGGGTAGGTTTCGTTCGAAAGACTCCAAATGATAACTGCTGCCCGATTTTTATCACGGGCAATCATCTCTTTAAGCATGAAATTCATTTTGTCCTTCATGCTCGGATCTGAAAAGTTGATTCCCTGATAAATGGGTAGCTCTTCCCAGACCATGAGCCCCATTTTCTCCGCCATTTTTACCATTTTTTCATGATGTGGGTAATGTACCAGGCGCACATAATTACAGCCAAGCTCTTTAGCCCAATCCAGAAGCATTTTATAATCGCTTTCGCTGTAAGCGCGGGACCGTCGCTGGGGAACTTCTTCATGGATATTAATCCCCTTCAGAAAGATGGATTTGCCGTTCAACAAGATATTTGTTCCATCTACTTTAACCGTCCGAAAGCCAATCTTTTCTTTGAGGCGATCGGTTTCGGCCAAGACATGAACTTCATATAACTTGGGATTTTCAGGTGTCCACAAAGTCTTTTTCCGTAAAGGAAATCTGAGTAGGGCTTTTCCCTCTTTATCTGTTCGGGTTTTAAAACTGACACGCAATTCTGGAATGTTTATTTCGATTTCCTGTTCTTTTGAAGGACCATCAAGCGTTATATATCCGTCGATAATATTTTCATCATTCTGCGCCAGCTGAATAAAGTAATCCCTGATATAAGTTTTTTGGGTTTGTACGAGATCCACATCCCGTGTTATTCCGCCGTAATTGAACCAGTCGAAGCCAAGGCCGGGTATGCCGTCTTTGATACGTTGATTATTGACTTTGACGATAAGGCTATTTTCGCCAATCCGGACGTGATCCGTTACCTCAAATTGAAAAGGTGTAAAGCCTCCTTCATGAATTCCTATCTTGATCCCATTTAGATACACGTCGGCCTTGTAATTTACCGCAGCAAAGTGTATAAAAAACCTGCTGGTGTCAGTTCCCTTTATGTTAAAAATGCGTTTGTACCAAACGCTACTTTCATAATAATTGAGCTCGGGAACTTGTGAATTGAAGTCTCCTGGTACGTAAAGCTGCTGACCTCCCTCAAATGAGGATTCAACAAAATCTGTGTTGGTCATGGGCTTGCGATCTTTATAGTAGGCGGCCCAGTCTCCGGATCCTGCGTCAAAGGGATCGATGATCACATGCCATAACCCGTTTAAGCTGACCCGTTGTCGCCCTTCGATATGGATCATGGCAGACTGTCCAAATAGCAATAAGGGAATGAGCTGGCATAAGGCTAAAAAAGCCAAAAAAATCTTCATGTTGGGATAGGTTTTCATTTTCTGATGGTATAAACGATATCTTGGAAAAGCACTCTTGTATAATGTTATTGTATGATGAAAAATAGTTTAATTGATTTTCAGCACCAGCGAAATTTTATTAGGCTTTTCCGATGGCAAGGTAACGGAAAGTGCTTCTTCATTTTGGTTAAATTCGAGCTTTTTCTCGTATCCCAATAGCGATACAGTCTTGACGTTTACTGCGGGCACTTTCTTATTCTTCTTCCCTAAAGATTTAATCGTAACGCTTCCATTGCTTGGCCATGCCAATATATGGGCATAAATGGCATCTCCTTTTTGCACAAAACGGATATCTGCTGCCGTGTAGGCATTTTCTTTGTCTTCATTGAACCCCGCGGCATTCAATGGCCTATTTTCTTCCGTACTAGGCCCCTCACCATATATTTTCCAAGGTCGGGTATCAAAGATACCTGCTTTATTGACTTGCATCCAATCGCCTATTTCATGCAGAATTTTCTCCTCTTTTTCGTCGATGCTGCCATCGCCTTTGATGGGGACGTTAAGCAGGAGGTTACCATTTTTACTGACAATATCGATAAGCATTTGCACTACCTTTTTACTGGACTTGTAACTGTTGTTATCGTAGTCAGCTTTGCTGTAATGCCAGCTTCCCAGGCAGGTGCATGTTTGCCAGGCTTTTTCCTGCACTTGATCGGGTACGCCGCGCTCGACATCCCATACCAAACAGTCTTTCTGTTGTTCGGATAAAATTTTTCCGAACAGCACGGCATCCACCTTTCCCTTGTTTTTCTTTGCATTACTGTTGTAAAAATGGGCGGCAATATCGAGTCCAACGGTACTGATAGGCCAGAGGGGAAGTGTGGTGTCATCAAAATAGAGCAGGTCAGGCTGATAGCTGTCGATCACGTCTATTGTCCGTTGATAGAAATTCCATCTTCAATTTTTTTGATTGAGGATTTCCATCACCATAAACACTATTGTCTTTTTTTTGGCGTTTACAGCTACCGAAAAAACCAGAACAATGGCAAATATGCCAATCATATATTTATGGCTAGTTCTTGTTTTTATGGTTGATTCATTTTTTTCGCTATTGGAAAGTCTATCGGAACGTTAAAAACTTTAGTTGTGTAATTTGTAATATAACTGTCACCTATAATATGCAGTATATCTATAATGTTTTCCTGTTTGTATCCAACGTTGAAACAGTTTTCCAGGTAATTTAGCTCTTTTTCCTTACCTGTAATCACGCTTTTAGCAAAACTCACCAATGCACTTAATTTATGATCAAATTTCACTTGGCCTTGACGTATCTGTATGATCTGCTCATCGCTGAATCCATTTAACTTACCAATCATCGTGTGTGCGCTTAAACAATACAAGGATTGGTTCTCTTCAGAAACAATCAACATAACAGCTTCTATTTCTTTCTTCGTAAGCGATACTTTTCTCGTATGAAATTGATAATAATTACTAAGCGCATTTTTTGAATGCATCATCGATGCATATAGATTTGGCACTCTTCCTAATCGCTCTTTAAAATACATCCAAAAGTTTCTGTTTTCTGTATTTAAATCTTCTCCGTTGGGTATATCTATCGTTACCATTTTATTCCTTCGTTTTATTTTTTTGAAGCTTTATTTCTTTAAATTCGGATATGCTCAATCCCGTTTGGAGTTTAAAGAAACGACTAAAATGTGCGGGACTTTCAAAGCCAATCTCGTAAGCAATTTCCTTTGCTGTTTTATCAGTATAGTATAAGTATCTCTTAGCTTCCAGTATGACCCTTGTGTGGATTATTTTAGAAGGAGACGGCTGACCTAAGATCGCAAATATGTTACTTAATGTCTTGGGTGATTTGTTAAGTTGTTCTGCATAATATTTAACTCCGTGCTCGGTTTTAAATTTCTCTTCAAGTAGTAATGAGAATTTTCGAACAATATCCATCTTTTCATCAGAGAACTTTTGGTAACTATCATTTTGTAGTTTGGCTGTTCTTGTTACCTTTATTATGAGATATTTTAATAACGTCCTAAGCATCTCTCCTTGAAAATTGTCTCTTGAATGCCACTCTAAGCTGAACATTTTTTGCAATTGTTCCATTTCCTCAATTTCAACTTGATTCAGTTGAATAAACATCGGATGTTCAATACCACAAAATAAAAAACCTACACAACCCACTTCTGCATCATGATCAACAATACAATAAAACTCTCTGTTAAATTGCCAGGCTACAAGACGGTCCGGATGTTCGAATACAAAATTTTGATTCGCCGTTAATGGCAAAATCGAACCGGCAGGCATGATGTAGGTGATTTCATCTATCTTTACCGATTGCTCTTGCCCCTTATTGTAGACAAAGGTGTTTATTGGCTTACTAGGTTTCCTAAAACCTGGCCCCTTAAACAGATTACAATTGACATGCATCGAGAACTGAGCCAGTGTATTATCTTTATATTCGTTTAACATCGTTTATAATTTGCATTTAATATTTTTTTTCCGATAGTATGTTGAACTCTTGGCTCATTAAAGGTCAATCCATAGTATGTTGTAATCTTAGCGCTATCTATTGGAGTTGAAATTTATTCAATAATATTAAATTTATAAAATTGTAGCCGAAGCACCACCATCAACGACATAATTTTGCTCATTTATAAATGAAGCCTTATCCATTTTTAAGAGGCGAAAACTGCAGCTATTTTCGTGTCGTTAGCAACTCTTCCTAACGGAGTTTTTGAGATAATTTTTTCAACTTTTCTTGATTTGTCAGAACACTTTCTTTAGCCAGCGTCCTGGTAAGCCAAGGTTATACTAAATAGTTCAAATGGTGCAATCAGATTTACCTCCAATAACTGCCTGTATTCATTCTCTAGGTAGTCTAAGTTTAGTTTCCGAATATTTATTCCTGCATTATTTACTAAAATATCCCGTGATTTCGATAGCTATTCCAATTCCTTTAGTTCCACCTGTCACTAAAGCACGTTTATTGTTCAAATATCAGTTGGCCATCTGTTCTAGTTTTACATTTTTGCTAATGATTGTTTTCCAATTTCGATAAGTCTTGCTCCATCAACGAACCCCAAATGTTTCATAATAAGCTTTCCTTCAGGAGTAAAGAACAATAATGTAGGGTACGCAGTTACATCCCATGTTTGGGCTAATTTTAGACCTTCACCTCTCTCCATATCTACGGATACATTAATGAAGTTTTTGTTGAAGAAACTGATCACCTCTTTCTCTCTAAAAGTTTGTGATTTAAGTAGTTTGCATGGCCCGCACCATGTGGTATACGCATCCACAAACACATATTTTTTATTCTTTTTTGCCATTGTTGCAATGTCTTTCCACTTACTATCGGAAAATTTGATCTCTTTGGCCATATTATCCAAATGTTTTTTAGACATATGTTGTGCGATGGCCATATTTCCGAAAACTGTCAGTAAGAAAAATGCAATTGTCATTGGCAGTATTAATCTTAAACTTTTCATCTCGTTCTGTTTTTATAAATCGTTAATAATCGTTTCTGCCACTACTTTCAAAAGCTGTGGTTTCAGTCTTTGCGTTATATCCGGATTGATGTATTCGAAATTTATTTTACCTTTGCGATCCAGTATAAATACAGATGGTACTGGCAATAATAATTCAATGTTTTTACCACCGCTTGATTTAGGTAATAAATCCCAGTATCCTTTTGGAGCTTTAAATGCAATACCGAATTTTTTCGCAACTGATACATCCGCATCTGACAATAAAGTATATTGCAAATTTTCTTTTTGTGCGGACTCCATTAGCCCATCTGGCTTGTCGGTACTAACAGCCAATAACTGATATCCGATCTTGTTCAGATCTGCAGCGATTTCCTCCAGACCTGCTAACTGTTTTGAGCAGTAAGGACACCAGCCACCACGGTAGAAAATCAATATTGTTGGTTTTTCCGCAACTAGTTTATTCAAATCTACCTTTTTTCCATTTTGATCCGCTAACATGGCCATTGGGATTTTTTCCCCAGCTAACAACGGACTGATATCTTCTGCTTTTTGAGGAATTATAGCTGCTGTCATTTCCATACGCTCCATTTTCATCCCATCCGCCATCTTTTTCTCTTGACCATTTACGGCTTGCCCTAACATGAGCAGGGACAAACACCCGATCAATGCAGTAATTTTTTGTGCTATCTTCATGTTTTTGTTTTTAAACTGATTTTGCAATAGGGAAATCAATCGGAACCTGTGTTACTGCATACAGTAGGTTACTAATTGTTCTGTCTCCGATAAGTAATATCAGATCGACAAGATTTTCTTTTGTGTAACCCATTTCAAAGAATTTTTCTAATGCGTTGTTCTTGACATGACCTCTGTTCAAGGTGATTTGTTCCGTTAATTTAACCAATGCATCAATCTTTTCCTCTGCTGAGAATTTACCCAGTCTAATTTCTCGTGAATCTTCTTCTGTAATTCCTGTTGAGCGGGCAATTATAGTATGGGCACTTAAACAGTACAAGCATTGGTTTACTTGGCTTACAACCAGGTTTACTGCCTCAACTTCTTTCGGAGTCAACGAATTTGGCGTTTCTTCAAGCTTTATATATGCATCCAACGCATGTTCTGAGTATGCAATAACGTTGTATAAATTTGGAACTTTACCAAAGTTTTTTTCCACTTTTTTAAAGACTTCTCTGTTCTTTAATGATAATTGCTCTTTATTTAAAAGACTGAATTGATTTTCCATTTTTAAGTTTTATACATGAATATTTGTACTACAGTATCTACTTACTGTAGTGTTATTTTGATTATATTTGATATTGATGGTAATGTTATGAAGGCATTCGGATTAGGAACCTCTTCAATATTTTTATCTTCAGCTATCAGTGTTCCAGCTAAATTAAATTGGGTTATACTTGCACCCGGAAATTGATTTACTGCCGTTCCATTGTCAAATAGACTGATTGTATTTGAAATATCACCCTTTAACATCGCATCTACACCATTTGCTTTTGATGCAAAGAACCAGTCATTCGACAAACCGTACATCGTCGCAATTGCAATCCGATCTCCTTTAAATACGTCAAGCTTTTGTGATACTTTACTGCCTTCTTGATTACCAATTTTTGGTAGTAATACAGTGCTTCCTTCGGCACTTAACACGTAAACATTTTTAACACCTTTAGCGGTTTTTAAGTAATCAGCAAGGTCTGAGGCATTTCCCATTTGTGCTAATTTTTTCAATCCTTTCCCTGCATCTTTTTGACCCAATGTATATATCGGGTTTTCTATTCCATTATAAACAACCACAAGAACTGGGGATAGTGGCGTGAAAATTCCAGTTTGTTCCTTTATATAGTTACCGATAAGACTGTTATCGCCCATTTCTGAAAGATTGGTCAGTCCATTTGCTGTTGGCTTACCAGATTCAAAAAGGATTTTTGAATTCAGTAGTTGGCCACCTGCTATATAAGATATCGCCCATACCCCTGGACTAAACGGTGTAGGATTAGTTGTATTGCCAGATGTATTTTTTATTGTCAAGGTAAAAAGGGAATTACCATCATAATGCAGTGTAGCATTTAGTAATTCTTTAGCTGGCGCATAAGTATTCCCTTGATCGTCAGAGCCGTTAACCTCTTTAATGTTTTTAGTACTGGTTTCAGCAAACCCTGGATGTGCAACAGACGCACCTGGATGTTGATTAATTCTAGTTCCGTTATCCCAAAGTTTAATTTGAGCAGACACATCACCTTCAATTGGTGTTCCATCCTCTTTGTAAAGACTTATACCTGGATTCTCTGGTGCAAAGAATAAATCATTTGACCAACCATACATCGTTGCAAATGATATCGCCTGACCTTTTCCAGCAGAGAATTGAAAAGAGATTGATTCTCCAGGCATAATTATTGGAGATGCTCCTGTGTTTTTAAAAGTACCAGACTCTACAAGTGGTTTTGAGTCCAGTACATTTTCAATGGTGATGGTATTGGATGTACTCATATTATCCATTTCATCTTCATTTTTGTTACATGCCACTAACAATAACGTGATACCTAATATTGAAAGCATTCCAAGTGATTTTGTTTTCATAACAATCATGTTTAAAATTATAAAGCAAAATTACTATGAACACATGTTGCGATCGTTGTCAGTTTTTCCCAAGAACATGACAGTTCTTCCCGAATTTTTTTCACTCTCCCCATCAAATTTTCCGTGAAAACATATTGTCATTTTTTCAACTTTTCTACGGATATATATCCGACTGATCCCAATTAGAATATTGACTGCATACCTGAAACCAGTCTTACCGTATAAAGTGGAGCTTTCGGAAGCTTTTCATTCTTAAAAGAATAGTACTACATCTAATATAAATCTTCGTAAATTGCAATATCAATGTTCGACAATTTTAAAATGAAAAATAAATTTGCTCTGCTGCTTGCTGTTCTTCCAACTTTTCTATTTGCACAAAACATTAATTCTGAAAAGCTAAATAATTATTTTGATTCCATTGAAAGTAAAAATTTAGGTATCGGGAGTTTGTCAATATTTAAAAACGGCAAAGAAGTCTATGCCAGAAACTTTGGACAAAAACACATTTCGGGATTCACCTACAATCAAGATTCAAGATATCAGATTGGTTCTGTTACCAAAATGATTACAGCTGTCTTAATTTTCAAATTAATTGAAGACAACAAATTACGGTTGACTGATAAGCTTGCTGAGTTTTTCCCGGAGATTCCCAATTCGGAAAAGATAACCTTAAAAAATCTGCTTGAACACACCAGCGGCTTGGGAAGTTATGTTATCAAAGATGGCGAAGTATGGGTAACTGAAAAAGTTAGTGACAAACAGATCATGGATCTGATCATCCAGCAGGGTAAAAGTTTTGAACCTGGTGAGAAGGTTGCTTACTCGAATTCTGCGTATTACCTGCTGACAAAAATTCTCGAAGAAAAACAGCGAACGCCATTCAGCGAAATAGTTAGTAAGGAAATTATAAAACCGATCAGATTAAAAAATCTAGCTTCTTTCAAACCTGATCAAAAAAACGTTTTTCTACCCTACCGATATAATGATAATTCTTGGACTTTGCTAAAAAAAGATATCGATTTTCTTAATGTAATAGGTGTCGGTGACATCTCTGCAACCTCATATGATCTAAATATTTTTGTGAATAATTTATTCCACAACAAAATTCTAAAAAAGGAAACACTCCAGTTAATGGAACCTATAATAGGAAACGAAGATTGGGGAAGAGGAATCGCACTCTGGGATTTTGGAGGTGTCATATTTTACGGGCACGGGGGGGATACATTAGGATCTCATGCTGTTCTTGTTTACAATAAAGAAGCCGATATTTCAATTGCTTATAATACCAATGGCGAACGTATTAAAAAAGAAGATTTTATGAAAAATGTCGTTGATCTGCTTTACGATAGAGAAGTTAAACTTCCGGAGATCAAGTAATAAATATATTCCAGGTCAAAGAACGTGGTAATCATTGGCGGTGTTTGGCAACAATAAAATCTAAAATTTGATTTTCCGGCTACATCAAAAGTCGTTCTGGATAAATCTGTTTTTAAAAACTGCTGCAATTTTGTATTAACAGAACGCAGAAAAAATGAAATTAAAAAATAGCATTTTTACTAAAGGTGGTGAGACTGAATCAGTATTTTAGGACATGGAACACCACGGTAAAAGCTTGGATGATAAATGGACTGACAGTTTAATCAACTCCCTTTGTACGCATTGGGAGGGAATAAATTGCTGTTGAAGCTGTGATAAATAGGTCAGTTCGATCTTTGCCACCAAAACAGACATTCGATGTCCATGGTTCTTTTACCTCAATATGTCCTATTAGTACGCCTATTGGACTATAGATAGAAACACCTTTCCCCGTAAGGTAAATATTTCCCTGATTGTCCAATGTCATCCCATCAGAGCCTTGGTCGATGACTGCCCTCTGTCCGCTGAGCTTACCGCTAGATTCAATGATATATCTGTAAGTTTTATTTTGCACCCTATCTGCTACATATAGGTATTTTCCATCGGGCGATCCTACAATGCCGTTAGGCTTGGCTACATCATCAGCCACCACAATTGGCTTTTTGCCTTTTCCTGGAGGGAGGTAATAAACTTTCTGCCCTTCTATCTCTGGTTTTTTTCTGACCCAGTAGTCACGCTGGTAGTAGGGGTCTGTAAAGTAAATTCCACCTTTCTTATCTACCCAAAGATCATTGGGACCATTCAGTTTCCTGCCATCTACATCCGACAGCAGGACCGTAACTTTGCCATCTTTGCTTATCGACCAAATTTCGTTTTTTTCGTCTGCGCAGGCAAGGAGCTGACCGCGACGGTTAAAGTACAGTCCATTGGCACGGCCGGCTGAATCTTTAAAAAGAGAAAGATGACTTTCCGTGTTGTATTTCCAGATTTTGTTATTGGGCTGGTCAGTAAAATAGATATTCCCGACTTTGTCCACTGCAGGCCCTTCTGTAAAGGCAAACTGCCGAGATATTAATTTCAGGCTGTCCTGATTAAACAATTGCGCCCTTACATCTAAGCACCTTACTGAGAAGAGTATCATTAGCAAGAATGCCGGATAGTACCTGCTGGAATTAATTAAATGTAGCATAGTAAAAGTAATTAACTAAATTATCGTTATCCCAAAAAAATCAAGGAATAGTATTCAAGTATGAATACTGTTTAATTTTAGATGGAGATTATATTTGACGGACGGGAAATTAAAGCACTGTCCATTTAGTAATCCGATTGTTCAAAATCAAATATGACCTTTCTTATGACAGGTTGCAAGAATTCAATCCAATTATTGATATCTGTTTCGTCAAAATATACAAACCAGATATCACTAGAATTTGTGTAGGTGTTATCAACTTTCTCAAATTTTTTCTTGTACCAAAGCTGTATATTTTCATCCATACCAAAAATATAATGGTTATTAGGTGGCAAACGCAGTTTGTCTTTAACTCTATTTTCGATCACGGTTACTTTGGCTAGATCGTCCACTGTTAAAAAGAATGGGATTCTTTCCCTAAAAACTGACGGAGAACCGATGTCATTGTTCTCGCTAATCTGTACTTCAAAGACAAATTTAGAACCAGCATAAGCGTCAAAACCTTCTTGGGAGCATTGAAACCAGCATACAAGATAATGTTCCTTTAATGCTTTGAAAAATCCCAGCATTCCGCTTTTAGTTTTTTTAAACCCTAAGCTTTTTAATTCGGGAAAGATAATTTTATTGATTACTCGATATACTTCCGTTGATTTCATTTTGGCTCAATATAATTTTTCTCAGTATTTAGCCTCTAATTTAAATAAATTAGTCCTGCTTTTCACCGATAATAGACCTGAGTTCTTCTTCAGAATAATTTTCTATAATACCGTGTTTGGTTTTTAGATAATCAAAGATGGCATGATTGTCGAGCCAATGTGATTCCCGAAGTCCATCAATTCACTATTATGATTTAGACTATTATGTTAGAATGTACTGAAACTACTTGTCCTACAGTGTTTTAGGCTAAAGTTGTTAAAAGCATCCTCGTGAATCCCACAACTTATATCAACTGATAAATATTTACTAGAGTTTTCGGATTAGAAATTATCTAATTGGGATGTTTTACTACAAATCTTCCTCTGGCTTTACCATTTAAAATTGTATTAAGAGCATCAGGCAATTGCTCTATAGAAATTTCACTCACTATTTTCTTCAAATTTTTCGGCTTCCATTCTTGTGCGAGTAAACACCATATTTTGTTTTTAAACTCGCGTGGCTGCTCTACAGAATCTATTCCTATCAGTCTTATCCCTCTTAAAATGAAAGGGAAAATGCTTGTTGAGATTTCTGCAGAAGCTACATTTCCACATGTAGTAACAGCTCCACTATACTTTAAGGATTTTAGCATTCCCGATAAGATTCTTCCTCCCGCAGTATCTATGCCTCCTGAAAAATCGGCTTTGGATAGTGCTTTTTGATCATATGTATCTATAAAATCATTCCTTGACATTATTGAACTAGCGCCTAATATTTTGGTTATGAAATTGTTGTCTTCTTTTCCAGATATACCTATTACGTCATATCCTAATTTTGAAAGAATTCCAATGGAAATACTACCCACACCTCCTGTAGCACCACTAACAATTATCTTACCGCGCTCTTTTTCAATACCAGATTCTATAAGATTATAAACAGATAGACCTGCTGTCAACCCGGCAGTGCCTAAGCACATTGCTTCAAAAAGTGATAGACTTTTTGGAAGTTTAATAACCCAACTAGCAGGTACGCTAACATATTCTCCAAATCCACCCCAGGTATTCATACCTAAGTCATAACCAGTAACTATTACATTATCCCCTTCGGCGATGCCATCAGAAGAAGAGGAAACAACCTGACCTGCTGCATCTATTCCCGGAATGTGAGGAAACGTTCTTGTCACCCCCTTGTTTCCTGAGGCTGACAAAGCATCTTTATAGTTTACAGACGAATAAGTAACTTTTATCAAGACCTCATTAGCAGTAATATCAGTCATAGAAACTTGCTCAACCTGTGCTTTAAAAATACCATTAACTTCTCTAACCATTAAGGCTTTAAATTGTTGTGCCATAGTAATTGTTTTATGTAAATTTGAGCAATTAAAAATTGCTAAACAATAACTTACATTTTGTTTTGATACTGAAATAAAGTGCAGTTTTGTTGATAATCAATCAAATAATTTTATGCAAGAAGTTGAAAAAATTGAAACAATATGTCCTTCTGACGTTTTCTTACAAGTAATTAAGGGGAAATGTAAAACTACCTTAATTGTACTTATCAAAAAAGGGCGTAATCGTTTCTCAGAGATGGTTAAAACCCTACCAACTATTAGTGGACGTATGCTGGCAAAACAATTAGATGAGCTTGAAGAAGATGGTATTATTACACGCAAGGTATTTGCTGAAGTTCCGCTAAGGGTAGAATATTTTTTAACAGAATATGGAAATAGCCTTTATCCTATAATTAATGAAATGAGAAAATGGGGATATCGGCATCTTGAAATCCAAAAGAGTAAACGGTAAGATATCATCAACGTACAAAAGAAAAGATGTCCTATTAAGAACATTGTCCGCTGGATATTACGGTTTGATTTGTGCCAGCTATTATGGTTCAAATGATGCCACTTTAAAAAGATCAAGAAAGAATTACCTTATCGCTTTAAACAATTAATTATTATTTAGTATTTAAAAAATAGTATTGAATCTGAATCCCATCAAAGTATGATAATTTTCTATAAATTTTTATTTCTAATTATACTCAATTTCATATTCTTTGTTAGCAATATTTATAGTTGCTCTAACTTTCCATTTTTCTGCTTTTTCTTGAGTTGGGTACCAATTTCTGTTAGGACTTGAAATAACCAATAAAGCATCATCACAACCAACAGCAACAAATTCCTCTTTTTTGGGGCCTTTCAGAAAAAAATTAATTTCCTTTTGATGAATTATTTCATCTCCAGTTTGAATAGGCATGTCTGTAACAATCCCTATTTCATTAATATTTAAAATCTGCTCTATCGAAAAAGGATTGTCATTATTGTTGTTCAAATCAGTTCTACTTATAAACTCCAAAATATTCTTATTGTTATCAAAAAAATAGATTGCTTTTGCCCTCCAATTATCAAATTCCGTTATATATGAATTCTCTGCAAAAATTAAATTTGTTTTTTGTGATATCCATTCCAATGCTTCTTCTATTTTGTTTGCCGGAATATTGAAAGCAAAATGATATTTTGGATTGTGTTTGAGATCTGTCAATTCGAAAGTTAATTTTGAAGTTCCAACGGTAAATGAGATACCTTTTTTTGTTTCTTTAATTGTCTTAAATCCGATTATTTGGTTGTAAAATAGTTTTGTTTCAGATATGTTGTTTGTCAATAGTAATAATTCTTTGATTCTCATTTTTTTGATATGATTTGTGATTCCAGTTATTATAAAGACTTATGGTGTTAATATACAAATAGTTTTATCTGGCTTGAATAAAAAACTTTACTTTCGCTGTTTTGAGAGAGCTCGCAACGAAATGTGCCTCAGGTTTATTGTTACATCTTATACGGTTTCCCGTAACCAGTCCTACTTTCAAACCCATACCTTAGCCTTACAATTTGTAATAATCTTGAAAGTTAATATGTGTACCCATATTAATTCAGCATAAATAATGTATATTAGGCTTGGGTATTAACCTTGCCCGATTGAAAAGTAGCATGCCATGATAGTAACCACGACCAATTCCATCGAAGGGAGGGAGATTTCACGCTATAATGATCCAATAGCAGCCAATTTTGTCATCGCACCAATATCTTTAGCGATATAGGAGCGAGCTATGTAGATTTCTTTGGCGGTCGCTCACCAGCTATGAGAAGAAGATGCAGGAGATGTACAAGCGCGTTACCGAAACGCTCAAGCAGCGTGTGCAGGCAATTCGTGCTGATGCTATTATCGGGCTTAGTGTAGATATCGACGAAATCTCAGGAAAGGGGAGTCAGCTATTTATGATTACTGCAGTGGGTACACCTGTACATCTTAAGGAGGTTGTTCGCGTTCCGATCGAGAAGCAGGATGATCTATTGGATGGCGAATTGATTTAGTAAAAGGTCCGAGCAGAGATTATCATAGAAAACTATAAGTCGGTAGAATCTATCAATAAGGAAATTGCTGAATTTATCGCTACATCAGACCTAATGGAATTTGAGCCGCTTGTGTTCAAAGCAATAAAAGAGGATTATGGTCTAGAATGAACTTTAAAATATTATTCTTATAAAATATATTAAAAGAGATGAAAAGCCTGATTTTAATAAGTAGTTTTTTGATTTTGCTATGGCAAAATCAAAAAAAAGAGGTGTATGTTTTAAAAGATGCAGAAGGGAATGTCGGTATTGAGTATAATAAAATTGATAAGGATGTTAATATAATAATAAGTGACAAATTGGTAAGAAATAACTCTGATAGAAGAGCAATAAAAATGTATTTAGCATCTTTTTTTATTACGGATAATGATGATCTTAAACAGGACTTTAGGAAACTATTTAATATATCTATGTCTGACTTTGCGAAAAACAATAAAGAACAAATCTGTAGAGTCATTTATTATTTAGAACACATTGATCATGGTAATTTGCCAGAAATATATGGCTTGGAAGCGTATAAGTTATTTGAAATTTCGAATTTGAAACCAGAAATATCTAAAATAGAACAGCGCTTAAATAAAGGAAAAATTCTCAAAATCATATATGAGAGTGAAGAAGATTCTTTGCCACTTAAAAGTTGTTCTATTCGAACTTTTGATTGTCATCATCTGAAATATCTTTCTTTATCTAAGGAAGATAATAATAGACAGCATATAAATTTTTCATATGTTGTGTCATCTTCGAATGATTTTTTTGATGATGACAGAGTTTTATTTAGAAAATGTAATTTAAGGAAATCTGATAAAATAAAAGCATTAGAAGAATATCTATGTTTCTATAAAAATGGGATTGTTAGCAATAAAAATTATTCTCAAAAATATGGTAGAATTCAAAATCGGATAAAACAATCCAAAGAAAATATAAAATTTCCAGTAGAAGTTGAGGCTTTATATTCGTTGACTTCTATGCTTTTTGAAGATGATGTCGCGATATCACCAGTAATAGTAAATAATAAAACTGGTAAGATCTGCAATTTTGAAAGAAAGGAGATGG